>Ga0307960_1000016_pt1 | contig 87830 bp, 87 predicted proteins | sample OrgLakmetagen542_FD_201832 | JGI IMG/M metagenome (GOLD analysis project Ga0307960, IMG submission 201832) | Saline water microbial communities from Organic Lake, Antarctica - #542 | ecosystem: Environmental > Aquatic > Non-marine Saline and Alkaline > Saline | place: Antarctica: Organic Lake... | reverse complement strand
AGCGAATTGCGACCATTGAGTCGGCTGTCTATGGCTCATCGGATTATTGCCAGCGTCATCCCGATATGGATCTGGAGCACGCGCCGGAGCGCAACAGCTGGATTTTGCCGGACGAAAGCTTCAGCCACCTGGCGACCGGCCGCTGGTACCGCAAAGCGCTTAAAAACGCGGGCTCTGTTGTGCGCTGTAACAGCCTCCAGGCAATGCACTCGCTGGCTAGTGCCGGCGCGGGTCTGGCGGTACTGCCCTGTTATCTCGGTAATGCGTCTGCTGACCTGCATCGTTTAACGCCGCCGCTGGAAGGTGAGGGCGTTGATCTCTGGCTGATAGTCAATCATGAGACCCGTCAAATGGCTCGCGTGCGGCTGGTGATGGAGTTTTTGACTCAGCGCCTGATGGAGCTGCGCCAGTGCATCGAAGGAACCGACTCGATCTGAGGCATTCACGGGTATCGTTACCAGATATCCCTACAAGAGAGCTCTACAAGAGAGCTCTACAAGAGAGCTCTACAAGAGAGCTCTACCAGTCACCACAGAATGGCCAGAACTGATAGAACCGCCAGCACTGGAATTCCTGCTCGCAGGTGTTCAACTGGTTGTCGTAGCGGAACGCCCGGTTTTGAACTCTTTCGGCCAGTGAAACAATCGCTGGTTTGGCAAGATAGCTCTGTCGCCGGTAGCCCGTTCGCCCCTCATGGTAGGCCAGATACAGATTGCGCGGCTGGTGGAGCGCGATGTCTGTCTCCCGTTGGGTCAGATGGTTGTACCAGCCAACAAAGTCCAGCGCGTATTTCATATTGGTGCGCACCACAAAAAAACCGTCGCCGTTCGCCTGCAGGTATTCGCCCCAGGCGGGGTCCAGTGCCTGGGCGTAGCCGTAGGCGGTGGTCGGGCGAAGCCAGGGTATCAACCCAAGCAGGCGTGTTCGGGGTGGCCGGGCGTGGCTGCGAAAAGACGATTCGTAATACACAAAGGCCAGTTGGGTCGCGATGGGCGTGCCCCAGCGGTCCTTTGAATTCCGCGCGTAGTCATACCAGACCGGGTGTTCATGAAAGATGTCACAGATATTGTCCGGATTGGCGGGTGGGTCCGGTTCCAGCAGGCTGAACCGCAAGGTTGCAAGAATGGTAATAATGACCCCCAACGCTGGCAGGCCATACCATCGCAGGCGTGATACCCAGATCGCAGGCAGCAATTGGCGTCGTTTGTGTTTGCGCATATCTTGCGTCGGTCACTCGGCTCGTGGCATAACGGGGCTTTGGTTCCAAGGATATTAAGTTCATGCCCACTCTATCCCAAGTTACACCGGTTTTATGTTTGTTGCTGATGCTCTCCGGCTTTGCCCAGGCCAGTCCGCTGGCCAAATCCGTGCTGGAAGCTTCGCCTATTGATGACATCGTTGCCCAGTATCCCGCCATGATGAGTGAGGGCGTCCGTCAGGGCCTCAGTCAGAGCGGGCAGGTAGATCCCATGGTGGTCACAACGGTCACAGCTGTTGTGCGCAATGCGTTCAGGGCTGCCGATATGACGTCAGAGCTGGTATCCGATCTGTCATCGTCCATGAGCGATGACCAGCTGAAAGCCGTCGGTCGCTGGTATGAAACACCCCTGGCTGACAAGGTTTCCAGCGCCGAAATTAAAGCGTCTAGTCCGGAATCCTGGCGGAAAATCGAGCAGGGCGCTTCTGATCTGCAGTCCAGGTTCCAGGGCAGCGAGCGGGCTGCGCTGTTTACCCGTTATGACCGGGCGGCCCGGGCAACCGAGAGCGCGGTGGATACCACTGTGGCTGTCCAGCTTGGGCTGGCAACCGCCATGTCTGCTTTTCAGGGCAGTGGTGGGCCCGGGCTTGACAAGATAAAGCAGATGATTGAGGGCCAGCGCAAGCAGATGCGTGCGATGGTTGCTCAACAGGTCTACGATATGTATCTATACACGTATCGCGACCTGTCGGTTGATGAACTGAAAGATTACATCGGGTTTCTGGAAACCGATGCCGGCGCAAAATTTACCCGTGTGGTAACCGCCAGCATCCAGAACTCCATTACCAGGCCGATAGACGCGGTCGGGCGTCAACTTGCGCGGTTTCTTGGCCCCGCCTGAACCGGAGTTAACCTATGGACTTTAACGCTTATCAAACGGCACTGGCCGGTGAATTCCGGGGGCAGGATTGCCCTTTTCCCCCGGAAGAGTTTGATCGGCGTCTGAGCGCGGTGCGTGACCGCATGCGCGCTGAAAGCCTGGGCGCGCTGCTTCTAACCGACCCGTCTGACGTGTTTTATCTCACCGGATACAGCACGTTTGAAGTATCCGTGCACATTGCATTGGTAGTTACGGAAGATGGTCTGGTGTTGCAGGTGCCGTCCATAGAAACCGGACCGGCCACCATTACCACCCGGGTTGAGCAGGTTATTGGCTACCGCTGGGAAAGCATCGATGAGGTGCTGGACCCGCTGGCCAATGCATTGAGCGCGGTGAGAGGGCCAGGAAATAATCTCGGCATCGATGCCTGGCACGGATCCCTGCGAACCGGAGTGGTGAACGGCCTCAAAGCCCGCCTGCACGGCACGGAATTTGTGGATACCTCAAAGCTGGTGAAATCCATCCGCATCGTAAAATCCGCAGCGGAGCTGGAGTATCTGAAACAAAGCGCCCTGATTACCTGCCAGAGTATTGAGGCTGCGGCCGCTGCCGTCCGGCCTGGCGTGACCGATAACGATATTGCCGCTGTCGGCGCCGAGGCGTTGCTAGCGGCGGGCAGTGAATTCATGAGTATGCAGCCGATTGTCACCACCGGCGCCCGCAGCAGCGTTATCCACACCAACCACAAGCGCACACCCATTCAGGAAGGTGATCCGGTCTTTCTGGAATTTGGCGCGGCCTGGCAGCGCTACACAGCGCCCATGATGCGCACAGTGATTGCGGGCGCGGCCACCGGAGTCACCCCCACCGCAGACATGCGTCGGGTGTTTGATGGCTGTCGCCGGATTGTCGATGCCCTGCAAGCCTCGATGAAGCCCGGGCAGACGTTCGATTCTGCCGCACAGGCGGCCGAATCCGCGCTGGCACCCCTGGCCAGTGAGGTATTTTTCTCGGGCGTATTCGGCTACACGGTGGGCGCGCAGTTCCCGCCATCCTGGGTCGAAGGGTCCGGTTACATAGCCCGGGGCGAGAAGGCGGTGTTCGAGGCGGGCATGGTGTTCCATCTGCCGATTTGCCTCCGGATTCCGGGGCGCTGGGGAATGGGGTTCAGCGATACGGTGCTGGTTGGCCCGGATGGTGCGGAGCCGCTGACGGCGAATCCCTGGCGGCTTGACTGACGGCCTGGAAGGCTATTCAGTAACGCTTGGCTTGTCGTGATCTTCCATCGACGCCTGGGGCCGGGAGCTAAAATAGCTCTCGTACCGGCCGCTTTCACGAAAGTTCCTCAGGCCGCGATTAAAGGTACGCAAAAGTTTGTCGGAGTTCGGGTCGTCGCGGGGAAACAGCAGAAAGCTCTCATTTTCCAGAATGGGACGGGGGTGATGGGTAATCTTCCGGGTGTCGTGGTTATCGGTCTCCCGGCGAAGAATGTAATAGCCCACGTTGATCTCTTCAGGGAACGCATCAATGCGGCCATAGAGCAGTTTTCTGAAATTCAGCTCGGTTGAGGCAGCCTTCTCAACGGTCAGAACCTTGTTCTCCGCCGCGCGGTCAAATTCCGGACCGTAACTGTAACCCATGCTGGCTCCCAGGGTCAGGCCCGCCAGATCCGAAAGCGTATCCCATTGGACCGGCAGGTCTTTGCGGTGAAACAGTACGAACTGCTCCTGCATGACGGCATCGCTGTATTTAAAATCCTTTTCCCGATCTTCCGCATACATCCAGATAGCGGTTGCGTTGTGCCGACTGTTGGCGGCTTCGCGATAGGCTCGCTTCCATGGCAGGAAATGAAAGGTGACGTCATAGCCCTGCTCGGCGAATATATCCCGCACCAGGCGTGCAACGTTGCCTTGCCCGGGCTCATTTTCCACAAAAAAAGGCGGCCAGTCGCCCACGCTGATCGTGACCTTTTCAGGGTCTCCCGCCCACAGGACGTTTGCCCACACCAGAAACAACAGCCCAAGAGCCCAATGACGGATATCGCTACGCATGATGATAATACTAGTCCAAACCAATGGGGGCGTCATCGCCGATTTTCAGCTTGAGCTCGCTCAGGCAAAAGTAGCCGGGTTGGTTCAGGCCCGACGTAAAAAACATCAAGCGGCGTATCTTTCCCATATCCATTCTTCGGTCCTTCGGCGCGGTGGCTATGTCATTCAGATTCTGGTGAATGCGGTTGATGCCCGGCGTTATCTGAAAACTTCGGTTGAAGCGATCATTGTACTCATTTTCGCCCCGCTCATGGGCCAGATCGTTGATCCTCAGAGTCAGCGGCAGGGTGTCACTGTGGGGGTTCCACAAAACGAAGGCCAGTTCGTCGTAATCACGCCAGTCTGAAGGCAGGTTTTGCAGTGATGCGCCGGAGTAGCGGCGGGTTGTCAGTGCGATGGACAGTGCGCTCTTTGCGAGCGGCCCGCAGTCTTCCGCGGAACTTCTGGCAACCTGACCACTCCAGAATCGCTCGGGATAGTCGTGCTGGAAATCGTATAGATCCGGCAGCCATTGGCTGACCTGAACCTGCTGTACAGCGATGCGGGTAACCGAAGACAGGTCAATGGCCAGCAGTATTCCCGCCAGTATCCGGGTCAACCACGTCCGGATTGGATAAGGCTTCTGAAACGCCGCCCATTGCTGCAGGGCCAGAACCGCCCAGAGGCCGGTCAGGTTCCGGAACATATCGCGGCCGTCCATATCCCTGCCGGAAAGCGACTGGATAAACTCCACTCCCAGGCCCAGCAAAAGAACGAAAAGGCTGGCCAGTACCCATAGTTTCCACCCTGAAACGAATCGCCAGGGCCGGACCGTCAGCGTGAGCAGGGCAAAAAATACGGGGTGTCCGAGATTCCAGACCGATCGGATCAGCGGGCCGTCACTCCAGCCGGGGCCGCCGATAAAAAACAGGGGGAAGAGGCAAAGAAGGCCCGCCGGGGCCAGCCAGAATAAAAGGCGACCACGGCGAGACGGGTTTGAAAGCAAGAAAGGCGAGCCCATCAGCTCCGGCTGGTAACTTCCAGCAGGTGATAGCCAAACTGGGTTTTCACTGGGCCTTGCACGGTATTGACGTCGGCGCTGAAAACCACCTTGTCGAACTCAGGGACCATTTGACCGGGGCCGAAGGAGCCCAGGTCTCCGCCCTTGCCGCCGGACGGGCAGGATGAGTGCTGTTTTGCAACTTCGGCAAAATCCTGGCCGCCTTCGATGGCCTTTTTGAGTTCTTCACATTTTGCTTCGCTGTCTACGAGAATATGACGTGCAGTTGCCTTTGCCATGATGTCTGTTTCCTTTTCTGGTTAAACGATAAAAGCCGTCAGCTTTAACTGAGGCTGAAATGCTGCCCGCCTGAGCGTAAACAGGCAAGTGATTTTTAAAATCTGTACAATGCTCCGTCCTCGCACCGGCGTCGGCCGGGCATTCACCTTAATTACGGATTCTTCCTTTGATTTCCACCGCGAATATTACCATGCAGTTTGGCGCCCGGCCTTTGTTTGAGAACGTATCGGTCAAGTTTGGTAATGGCAATTGCTATGGCCTGATCGGCGCAAACGGTTGCGGCAAGTCCACTTTCATGAAAATCCTCGGCGGCGATCTTGAACCGTCGTCGGGCCAGGTCATGGTGGACCCCAATCAGCGGCTGGGCAAGCTGCGTCAGGACCAGTACGGCTATGAAGACTGCACGGTGCTGGACACAGTGATCATGGGCCACGAAGAGCTCTGGCAGATCAAGGCGGAACGGGACCGGATCTATTCCTTGCCGGAAATGAGTGAAGAGGACGGCATGGCAGTGGCCGACCTGGAAGTCCAGTTTGCCGAGCTGGATGGTTATACCGCTGAGGCCAGGGCTGGTGAACTGCTGCAGGGGCTGGATATTTCCGAGGACCAGCACGATGGTATGATGAGTGCCGTGGCGCCGGGCTGGAAACTGCGGGTGCTGCTGGCACAGGCACTCTTTTCCGATCCGGATATTCTGTTGCTGGATGAGCCTACCAACCACCTGGACATCAACACCATCCGCTGGCTGGAAGGCATTCTGGTGGCCCGTAACAGCACCATGATCATCATCTCCCACGACCGCCATTTTCTGAATAGCGTTTGCACCCATATGGCGGATCTGGATTATCGCGAGTTGCGCCTGTTCCCGGGTAACTACGATGAATACATGACCGCGGCCACGCAGGCCCGCGATCGCATGTTGTCGGATAACGCCAAGAAAAAGAAAGAAATTGCGGAATTGCAGCAGTTTGTCAGCCGCTTCTCAGCGAACGCATCGAAGGCCAAACAGGCCACATCACGGGCGCGCCAGATTGATAAAATCCAGCTGGAAGAGGTCAAGCCATCCAGTCGGATCAGCCCGTTTATCCGGTTTGAGCAGACCAAGAAACTGCACCGTCAGGCCGTTACCCTCAACGGTCTGACCAAAGGCTTTGACGGCAAGTCGTTGTTTGAAAAACTCGACCTCAAGGTTGAAGCGGGGGAGCGGGTCGCGATTATCGGTCCCAACGGCATTGGCAAGACCACGCTGATGCAGTGCCTGGCCGGGAACATGACGCCCGACAGCGGTGAAGTGAAATGGACGGACAGCGCCCAGGTGGGGTATTACGCCCAGGACCATTCGGATGATTTTGCCGTGGATATGATCCTGTCCGACTGGATGGCCCAGTGGACGCCAGACGGCGAGCAGGTGGTTCGTGGCACACTTGGGCGAATGCTGTTCTCGGGAGATGAGATTGGCAAATCGGTAAAGGTGATTTCAGGTGGTGAAGAAGGCCGGATGCTGTTTGGCAAACTGATTCTTCAGAAGCCCAACGTGCTGCTGATGGACGAGCCCACCAACCACCTGGACATGGAATCCATCGAGGCGCTGAACCTGGCCCTGGACAACTACCCGGGCACGCTGATTTTTGTCAGCCATGACCGGGAGTTTGTGTCGTCGCTGGCCACGCGCATCCTTGATCTGTCGGCAGACGGCGTGACCGATTTTAGTGGCAGCTACGACGACTATCTGCGAAGCCAGGGTTACTACTGAGTTCCGCTTTTAACCCTTGGCGTCCATTCGCGCCAGTAGATCGTTCACGGCGGTGGCAAACTGCACCGGTGAGTCTTCCTGCAGGAAGTGGCCGCCCGTAAGTTTCAAATGCGGCTGGTCTTTGGCGCCCGGTACACGTTCCTTGATGAACTTGTCGCCGCCCCGGGTGATCGGGTCGCCGTTGCTGAAGGTGGTCAGGAAAGGCTTGTCCCACTGCTCCAGAACCTTCCATGCCGCGCGGTTGGCTTCGGTGGCCGGGTCATTGGGGGTGACCGGGACCAGTTTGGGGAAGGCGCGGGCACCGGCTTTGTATTTTTTGCCGGGGAAGGGGGCATCGTAGGCCCGCTTTTCATCCGGCCCCAGTTTGCGGAAGCTGCCGGTATCAATGATTCGCGCGATCGGAAACCAGGGGCTGTGCATGGCAAAGTTCTTCCACAGTTTGAAGGCTTTGGGTGCTGGCTGGTCGCCGGTGGGGAGCATGCCGTTACCCAGCACGATGGCCCGGAAGCGGTCCGGGTTTTCCGCCGCCAGTCGCAGACCCAGTAGCGAACCCCAGTCCTGGCACACCAGGGTAATGTCCGTCAGTCCGGTCTGATCCAGAAAGCTCTGCATCCAGTCCATGTGTTGCTGATAGCTGTAATCATCGATATGGGCGGGCTTGTCGGATTTGCCGAAGCCAATCAGATCCGGCGCGATCACCCGATGGCCTGCAGCGGCACAGATCGGAATCATATGGCGGTAAAGATAGGACCAGGAGGGTTCGCCGTGCATCATCAGCACGGGTTTGGCGTCGGCCGGGCCTTCGTCCACATAGTGCATTCGCAGGCCGTCTACTTCGATATAGTGAGGTTCGAAAGGGTAGTCCAGCAGGCGGTTGAATCGTTCGTCCGGGGTGCGCAGAGCGTCCATGAGTGTTCTCCGATATTCGATGGCTGTCGCGGAATTATTGTAAGCTTGCTTAACATACCACGACTTTAGTGGCTGTGTGGGCCATGTTTGAGACAGGTAAAGGAGTCAGTTTGGAAACGTCATGGGTTGAACAGGCAGCTATCGCTGAACGGGCCACCCGGCAGTGGCTGGATGATGTGGTGATTGGGCTGAACCTCTGCCCGTTTGCCAAAAAGGAAGTGGTGAAACAGCGGGTTCGGTTTCGGGTGTCGGACGCGGCGTCCGAGGATGCACTCCTCGAAGCGCTCCACGACGAGCTCCAGCATCTTGAAGAGCATCCTGAAACCGAAACAACACTGCTGATTCACCCGGGCATCCTCGCGGATTTCAGTGACTACAACGACTTTTTGGATGCGGCGGATGGCTTGCTCGTCGATATGGCGCTGGACGGTGTGTATCAGGTCGCCAGTTTCCATCCCGACTATCAGTTTGCCGGAACAGAGCCGGCAGACCCCGAGAATTACACCAATCGGTCGCCCTTCCCAATGCTCCACCTGCTCCGTGAAGCCAGCGTAGAAACTGCCATCGATTCCTACCCAGACACGGATTCTATTCCAGATCAGAACGTGGAATTAATGAATCGCATGGGAACAGCGCGGTTGCAGGCATTACTGGCAGGCTGCCTTAAGCCGGCGGGCTAGGGGCTCATACTCTGGTCCATCACAGACTCTCTCGCACCCACTCCCCGAGGGTCTGAACGGCCCTTACCCGTTCCGGGCTCCAGCCCTGAGCGAAATTGATACGGAAACAGTTTTTGTACTGTCCCGAGGCGGAGAACATTTCGCCCGGCGCAATGGTCAGATTTTGGGCTCGGCCACGGTGATACAGGTCGGTTGTATTGACCGCCTCCGGTAACTCTACCCAAGCGACCAGCCCGCCCTGGGGCCGGGACAGGCGCGTGCTCTCGGGGAAGTGCTGGCTGACCAGGTCAACCAGATGCTGGCTGCGCCGACGGTAGGTGTCTCGGGCCTGCTTCAGGTGCCTGTCGTAGGCGCCCTGGGCCATGATCTCCGCGGTGACCATCTGGGGCAGGGTCGGGCCAGATACCTGGTGAATGAATTTTTGATGAGTGACCTGATCCAGATAACGGCCGGGCATGATCCATCCGACGCGCAACTGTGGATCGATGGTTTTCGACACCGACGAACACAGCATGATGCGCCCATCCCGATCAAAGGATTTGACCGATCTTGGGCGACGCTCACCAAAATAGAGGTCGCCGTAGATGTCGTCCTCAATCATCGGTACATCGTATTTTTCCAGCAGGCTGACCAGTTCTTCCTTGCGCTCATCAGGAATGATGGAGCCCAGTGGATTGGAAAAAGTCGCTACCGATACCAGTGCCTTGATGGGCCACTTTTCCAGCGCGAGTTTGAAGGCTTCGACGCTGATGCCGGTATCATGGTGGGCCGGAATTTCAATCACTTTGAGGCCATAGGCCTCCGCCATCTGAATCAGGCCGTAATAGCAGGGGGATTCCACAGCAATGATGTCTCCGGGCCGGGTGAGCACCCTGAGCCCCAGGGCCATGGCATTCTGGCATCCAGAGGTGCTGACGATCTCGTCAGGCGATACATGCACACCGGCATCCACTGCACGACGGGCAATCTGCTGGCGGAACTCCGGCAGACCTTCCGGTGCGTCGTAACCGACACCCAGATACTTGCGGGTTCTGGACAGCCGGGTAAAAGTGCGCTGAACGTTGGTCAGTATCGGGAAGTCCAGCGCCGGGATTGCCGCGCACATGCTCACACCTTTCTGGCGGGCGGAATCCCTTTGCACTTCCATCACCAGTTCCGAGGTGGTCGCCGCCCGGGGTCTGGGGCGCATTCTTACCTGTTGCGGAAGGGCCAGCCTGTCTTCCTGTCGATGGGCAACGTAGTAGCCCGATTTTGGACGGGCCTCCACCCAGCCACGCTGTTCAAGCGTGCTGTAAGCCGTAGTGACCGTTGAAATACTGACGTCCTCTCGCTGCGCAAGGTGGCGCACGGAGGGCAGTTTGTCGCCGGTTTTAAACAGCCCCTCACGAATCTGGTCCGCCAGAGAATCCGCCAACTGTGCGTACAGATTTGTTTCCATAAGAGTGGTAACCAGTACAGATTAAGAAAAAATAACCAGTACAGACGCCCATTCACGACATCTGTACTGGTTAAAATATCAGAAAATTGAATCTGTAACCATTGCAAGTGACGGTTTAGGATAAACAGGCTCATAAACAGAGGGGTTAATAGAGGAAGCGATGGATATGGAAATATTACTGAGTGTGTTGCTATTCGCTCTCGTCTCGACCATTACGCCAGGCCCCAACAACATCATGGTGATGACCTCGGGTATGAACTTTGGGGTATGGCGGACCCTGCCCCATTACCTGGGCATCTGTATCGGCTTTCCAGCCATGGTGGTGGCGATCAGTCTGGGTTTGGGCAAGGTGTTTGAGGCGGTGCCGCAGTTGCACCAGATCATCAAGATTCTGGGTATCAGCTACCTGATCTACCTGGCCTGGCGGATTGCCACGACAGCCACAGAACTGGATGGAAAGGAAACCGGGCAGCCTTTGTCGTTCTGGCAGGCGGCGGCCTTCCAATGGGTGAATCCAAAGGCCTGGGTGATGGCGATTGGCGCTTTGGCCACCTTCACAACCGTCAGCGGAGAGGTGTTGCAGCAGGCGTTGTGGATTGGCGTTGCGTTCGGGCTGGTTGCGGTGCCCTGTGTTGGCAGCTGGATGCTGGGCGGGGCAGGGCTGAGGCGGCTACTCACAAAGCCGCTCTACAGGCGCTTGTTTAACTGGACTATGGGAATCCTGCTTGCGCTTTCGGTGATTCCCATGGTGTCCGTAGAGTTAGCTGCTCTGTGATCACCTGACCTCGCAGGTCAGGCTGCTTTCCCGGCATTCAAAGGCTACTTGCCTGTGACTGTTTATCTAAACGGTATAATTTTCGGCGTGAACCACAGAGGTCAAATGATTGCGTGGCAGTGGTTTAAGCCGTGGGCTAATCCACTGATTTATAAATTCTTGAATTCAGTCTGGGTGGTCAGAATAGCCGTAGCAATGAAGCGGTCAAAATTTTGCAATCACTGAGGGCTCAGTGCAATACCTGTTAGCTCCTGAGTACATAAAGCACACAATGTGTTACGCTCTGACTTATGAAACCGATCACATGGAACTCAGAGAAGAACAGGCTTCTCCAAGAGGAGCGGAATATCTCTTTCGAGGATGTAGTTTTGCATCTCTCGGTAGGGGGTATCCTGGACACATTCGAGCATCCGAATCAGGAACGGTATCCGGGCCAGAAAATCCATGTGATTGAGATAGAGGGGTATGCCTATTTGGTACCCTTCGGGGAGTCGGAGGATGAGGTTTTTTTGAAAACGATCATTCCGAGCCGGAAAGCGACCAAAACCTATTTGGGAGGTCCAAAATGAGCAGGCTGGATAAAGAAGAGCAGGACATTCTGGACGCATTTGATGCAGGAGAGCTGCAGAGAGCGTCAGACATTGAAGATAGGAAGGCGCGGCATCAACATTACGCCGAGGCGATGTTCAAGAAAGATGCCCGTATCAACATCAGGCTTTCTTCTAAGGATCTTCGGGGGCTCCAGAAGAAAGCTCTTGCTGAAGGTATTCCCTACCAAACACTTGTTGCCAGCATCCTTCACAAGTATGTGGAAGGTCGCTTGCATGAGGATCGATAGTTAACCAGGCCATACACCGGATGCCAAAACCACTGCTTCGCGCCGGGTTTGTCGCGGGTGATGGCGGGCGTTCGGTGTGGGCGCTCACATAGTGAATTCGTATGGCATTCAGCGAGTTTGAAGTAAAAAAGATTGAACGGGCTATCTCAGAGTTTTTGGAAGCTCGGCGGCCACCAATCGACATTCGTCCCCATTTCCGCGAGCCGTCAAAAATCATTGAGTCGCCAGTGGCAAAAGCTACCTATGTTCAAAAGGCTCAGCGCTGGAAAATCTACTGGATGCGCAGTGATTTGAAGTGGCATTCGTACACGCCAGAACCGGAGTCACGTTCCATAGAGGAGTTTTTTGCTATCGTGAACTCTGACGAGAATGGCTGTTTCTTCGGGTAACACATGACCAGTGCAGGCACGGCGACGCTCTGTATGGCAGCCTATTTCTATTTACGGTAGGCACTAGGCGGGACTCCTGTCCATTGTTTAAATGCCCGTGAAAAAGTTGCTGCGTCGTTAAAACCAACCTTTAAACCTATGTCAGCAATGGTTAGGTTGCGCTGTTCAAACAAATTAATCGCTTGGTCGCGCCGCGCATTATCTTTTAACTGCTGAAAACTACTGCCTTCCCTGGTCAGTTTTCGACGTAGTGTTCTGGATGTCATATTTAGTTTATTGGCCAATTCTTCAATATCGATTTCTTCTTCAAGTAGGCCAATAACTTGAGCCGTCCATGTGCCATAAAATGACTGCTTCTTAAACCATTGCAAAGGTATTTGTTGTAAGTAGTCTGCCAGTTCTTTTTGATTTTGTACCACGGGTAAGTCTAAATATTGTGTATCAAAAACCAGTGCGTTGTATTGGCTGTCGAATTCGCAGGGGCTGGGAAACATCAATCGATATTCTTGATGATGATCGGGTCTTGCATATTTCAGACACACTTTGGTTAGGGGGATAATTTGTCCGAGCAGCCAACTACAAAATCGATGACAAATTAAAAGCAACAACTCAATTAAAAGACTTTTAGTCAATGAACTGTGTCTTTTAGCATTGAAATTAGGAGCCAGACTAAACGCGATGTGTGAGCCAGTTCTCTGCATTTTTACCGTGAGTTGTTCACCGGTTAAGCTGTAAAACTTGACGATATAATCGAGCACCTCTTTTAAATTTTTGCAGGTAATAAGGTGTTCGGCTAATAGCTCAAACATGCCAATTTTTAGTTTTTGATCGGTGAATCCCAATAATTCATCACCACTGAAGCGCCAACAGTTACTCACAATACTGGCTAATTGGGTGGCTAATATTCTTGCCTTAGGGTGGGCTAACTGTGCAGCTGATAGTCCAGTATAACGCAATATTTGCTGTTCTTGCGCCCCCAATAAGATGCCATTCGCTAAGTGTGTACGGGCAAAGTAATTGGCAATAGTCAGCCGATCAGATCGTTGATTTTCAGCGTTCATATTTGTCCGATTTTAACAATTAATTTGGTTTAGTCGGTAAATTTTGTCAATTTACCACTTTATTCTCGTTTAAAGTGTCCGAAAATGCAAATTATTGACTGTATTCGCTATTGTTTCTTCAGGACGACATGGCAATAATTCAAATCAGTATTCGATTAATCATGAGAAAATATATGCCTAGTACCGAAGATTCGATCCCAGAAGAAATACAGATGTTCAAAGATATGGTGTTACGCTTTTTAGAACAGGAAGTGTTACCCCATTACGATAGCTGGGAGAAGAACCACGCTATGCCTAGGGAGATGTGGAAAACCCTGGGTAGTGCCGGTATGTTGTTGGTAGATTTTCCAGAGAAATACGGTGCGGCAGAAGCCAGCTTTGATGTGTGTCAGATGATTCAAGAGCAAATGTGTCGTTTGAATCTGCATGCCTTGGCCACGGGCTATAATATTCATGCCAACATTGTGGCCCCTTATATATTAAACATTGGTACTGAAGCACAACGAGACCGCTGGCTACCCCCTATGGTTACAGGCGAAGTAGTCACCGCTATCGCCATGACTGAACCCGGCGCGGGTAGCGACCTGGCGGGCATGCGCACGAGTGCTGTTAGGCAGGGTGACCGTTTCATTCTCAATGGCTCAAAAACCTTTATCACTAATGGCAACTACGCCAACATGATTATTGTCTGTGCTAAAACCGATACCAGTGCGGGCGCAAAAGGTATCTCATTGTTTTTGGTCGATACTAGCCTGGCGGGTTTCTCCACTGGCAAGCCGATTGGAAAGATTGGTCAGCATTCTAGTGATACGGCTGAGTTATTTTTCGAAGATATGTCTATTCCCAGCGACGCCCTACTAGGACAAGAGGGCCAGGGATTTGCCTATTTGATGCAGGAATTGCCTAGAGAGCGCTTGGGTTGCGCAGTACAAGCGATAGGTCATGCTCAGGGCGCGTTGGATATCACTTGCGAGTATGTGAAAGAGCGCAAGGCATTCGGCCAGGCGGTGGCACAATTTCAGAACACCCGCTTTAAACTTGCCCAGTGTCAAACTGAGCTTGAATTGTGCCGGGCTCTGCTGGAAAAACATATGCAAAAATATCACGCAGGTGAAATGACAGTGCAAGATGCCGCCATGCTAAAACTGGCGGCTACAGAAATGCAGTTGACTATGGTCAATGAGTGTCTGCAGTTATTTGGTGGCTATGGCTATACCGATGAATATCCTATTTCACGTTTTTACCGTGATGCCCGCATCCAAACGATTTATGCAGGCAGTTCAGAGATCATGAAAGAAGTGATTGCTCGCGGCATTTTAGGTCGCTAAGCGCTGTTTTTATAGCCTAGTTTTACTCATGGGAACCTTATGACTATACCCGCACAATTCAAAGGCCGTTTACGCCTGCCTTTAATCGCCTCACCTATGTTTATAGCCAGTGGCCTAGAGCTCGTTATTGAAACCTGTAAGGCCGGCGCAGTGGGTACTTTTCCGGCACTTAACCAACGCACGAGCCAAGGCTTTGAAGACTGGTTAATTGAAATCAAAAAACATTTGTCTGACTGGGAAAGCAGCACAGGTAAAAAAGCTGCGCCATTTGGCGTCAATTTGATTGTCCATAAAAGTAATCCCCGTTGGCAGGAAGATTTACAAATTTGTGTCAAACATCAGGTGCCCCTCGTTATCACGTCTTTAGGGGCCGTGGCCGACCTCGTAGAAGCGGTGCATAGCTACGGAGGCTTGGTTTTTCACGATGTGGTGAATGCACGCCACGGTAAAAAAGCGGCAGCTGCTGGAGTAGATGGTTTAATTGCCGTATGCAATGGCGCCGGCGGCCATGCTGGCACCACCAATCCTTTTGCATTAATTGCTGAAATCAGGCAGTTTTTTGCAAAAACAGTGTTATTAGCGGGTAGTTTGTCCCGTGGTAGAGATATCGCAGCAGCCGAAATGATGGGCGCAGATATGGCTTACATGGGTACTCGATTCTTGGCCACTGCAGAAGCCAATGTGGCGGAGGATTATCAGAAAATGTTAATTGACAGCCGGGCTAGTGACATTATATATACGCCCAAAATATCCGGGGTGAACGCTAACTTTATGCGACAAAGTATCGAGGGCGCTGGCATTGATCCTAAGGATCTCACCCCTAAAGCTGAGTTAGATTTTGGCAGTGAACTAGATGTGGGAAGTAGCCAGTCAAGCACTGATAAAAAAGCCTGGCGGGATATTTGGTCGGCAGGTCAAGGTGTGGGATCTATTGAGCAAGTACAAAGTACTGGTGAACTAGTAGATAACTTGGTCGCTGAATATCATCGAGCTATTAGCCAACAACAAAGATGCAGCGCTGAGCAGTTTCCGTTAGCTAAATAATAAGCCATAAAATATATAGGTCGATCATGCAGTATAATACTATAGAATATAAGGTCGAAGATTTGACCTTGACCCTAAGCCTCAACCGCCCCGAAAAAATGAATGCTTTTACTGTAGAGATGGCCGCTGAGTTGATACATGCATTTAATCGCGCTAGCGACGATGATGAAGTCAGTGCCATAGTGGTAACAGGTAAAGGCCGCGCGTTCTGTGCGGGCATGGACTTAACCCGAGAAGGTAATGTGTTTGGCTTGGATGAAAGCCAGCAGCCTAACCTCGAAGATATGCAAAATAATGCGAGCATTCCTGGCGTCAGCGATACCGGTGGCACAGTAAACTTGAGCATTTACGAGTGTAAAAAGCCGGTTATTGCTGCGATAAATGGTGCCGCTGTTGGCGTGGGAGCCACTATGCTAGCCGCTATGGACATACGCTTGGCGTCACAGAAAGCTAAAATAGGGTTTGTGTTTGAAAAAATAGGCATTACACCAGAGGCCTGTTCTAGTTGGTTTTTGCCCCGCATAGTCGGTATCAGTCAGGCCCTGGAATGGGTTTACACGGGCGACATATTTGATGCCGATATTGCCAAAGAAAGTGGTTTTGTGCGCTCGGTGCATGCCCCTGAAGATTTACTCGAAGCGGCCTATAAGATTGCTCGAAATATAAGCAAAAAATCTCAGGTTAGCATTACCCTGGCCAGACAGATGATGTTTAGGCTATCAGCCGCACCACACCCAAGAGACGCGCACAATATAGATTCTCTGGCTATTTTTTATGCCAGTCAACTGGATGGTAAAGAAGGCGTCAAGTCTTTCCTTGAAAAGCGGGATCCTGAATTTAGTGCCAAGTCTTCCACGGATATGCCCAGCTTCTATCCTTGGTGGAACTAAAACCAAGGCTTAGACCACAAAAATGATCGAGGAGGTCAGTGTGTCAGACCAGAAAGGACTTACGTTATTTACAATCAATATGTCGCATTACAGCGAAAAAGTTCGCTGGTTGCTTGACTACGAGAAAATTGATTATCAAGAAGAAGCATTGACGCCCTTCGTACACGCTTTGCCAATGTTAATAAAAGGTAAGCGCCAGCGAACTACCGTTCCTCTTATTCAGCAGGGCGGCAAGTGCGTACAAGACAGCTCTCGCATTATTGACTGGTTATCAATGGAGCGCGGCCCTTTGAAAACCCTTCCGGCAGGCTTGCAGGATGAGATTATTGAAACTCAGCAGCGGTTTGACGCCATTGGTAAGCCGATTGCACGTTACCTTTATTATACCGGCTTTGACCATCCAGCAGTGATAAAAAATATCTGGACGCAATTTGCTAAACCATGGGAAAACGTAGTCGTACGACTGTTCTACCCAGTCATTAGGGTCTTATTCAAGAGCAAGCTGCGTATTAACGAGACGGATGTTGCTAAAGCTGAGCAGAAAATTGATCAAGAGATTAAATGGCTTGAGCAACGCCTTAGCGATGGTCGCCAGTTCTTGGTCGGTGATCTTTTCACCGTTGCCGATATTACGGTCGCCTCTCTTTTGGCGCCCCTGGCTTGTCCGCCTGAACACCCTATATACGGCACCAAAGACTTCCGTGAAAAAATAGCCGGCCCTGCAAAAAAATGGGCTGCGAGCCCTGCATTAGAATGGGTTCGAACCATGTATACGCAAAATCGTGGCAAGATCTGGCTAAAAACGCCAAGGGTATCCGGGTAATACGATATGCTGGAATCTTCGGTCAATCTCACGGCCCTGTGTTTCTGCAACCTTGTCATCCGGAGTTCCGTCCAAGCCAGTCAACAGATCTCTGGCCAAAGCCGCGCGCTCTCTCAGAGAGCGTCATGGCGGCATTTCTGAGGGCTTCGAGTACTAGCGCAGTCATTTCGGACCCGGTGGAGGTTGATGGCAAGCTTCGTGATGCGAGGTCTTGCCATTGCTCTCGCTGCCGCAAGGATGACATCATGAAGTTATGGGGCCGATTCCTTTTGTAGGTGCGATCTGCACATTAGTCCTTGGGACTCTAAATTGCGGGTGCATTTGATGCATGAAGACAGTACAACCAGGAGGGGGTTGCGCATGCTCCAAAAAGAGGGGAATATGACTGTCAAAGACACTAGCAACGGCAGTGAGCATTATCACCGTGTGCTATCCTAAAACTGAAAACGATCTTTCCAAAATGAGTTCCCGCAAAAATCTGTATGTCTCTAAGCTCTAGAAGCCTGTCACCATGCGCTTGAGCGAAGGTGTCATTGCTTATTTTAAGGACATGGCAGATGAGTCTGGGGCAGAGGGCGTTCCTGACGTCGCGTCCCTGCTGCAAGCTTTAGGACCAATGCTGTATTTAGTATTGGAACAATGATTAAATTTCAAAAAAAGAAATATTTTTAATGGCAAATAAAGAATTTATTTATCAGCGTATTCGTGTTTACGCCGGAAAAGATTTTGATCCAACCGTTGATAGCCAAGTGGAGGATATTTTACGGTCTAAATTTAACATTCACTTGCCACAGAGAACATCAATGAATGACTCTCTAGCATCAACGAACAGTGATCATGAAATTCTAGGCCTAATATTACAATATCGTGCAATCAGATAATTTTTTATGAATCATACAGTCAGCCAGAGGCTGAACTGAGTAAGGGTTTAGATGAATGTCCAAGCCAATATTCTCGTAATTTTATTTCCCTGCTTCATTTCTATTTCCCGTATATCAATCGCACCAAGCTTGCGAATCAATTTTTTTGCTGGCTTTATATTGTCAATTTTTGAAACCAGGCTCGTAAACCAGCGGCATTGAGCTGAAAACGCCTGGCTTTCTTTTATTAATTTTTTAAGGAACATTCGTTCGCCACCCTTACACCAAAGCTCTGCTTCCAGACCGCCAAAATTTAGAGTGGGAGACGTGGCTGTTTGCTCGCCGCGATTACGAGCAAGGTTTTTGAGCTTAAGCTGGCTGCTTTTGAGTGCTTCATCTTGCGAAGCATGGAAAGGCGGGTTGCATAGGCTGACATCAAAGAATTCTCCCGCCTGAATGATCCCGTCAAATATATGATTTTTATCGTGTTGGGTGCGCAGTGTGAAGCAGTCTTTCAGCTTGGGGTTTTTAGCGATAATCAAGGCTACGTTCTCAAGCGACTGAGTATTAATATCACTACCAACACAGTGCCAACCGTATATTTGGCAGGCTAATAGCGGATAGATCCCATTTGCACCGGTTCCTATGTCCAGTAAGTTAATTTTGGGCCCGGTATTAGCCAGATTCACCGTTGGCTCGTCAAACCCAAGCAACTCAGCTATGTAATGGATGTAGTCGGCTCTGCCTGGGATTGGCGGACAAAGAGCACCCTCTGGAATATCCCAATCGATGATGTTGTAGTACTGTTTTAGTAGTGCGGCATTTAACAATTTTACTGCCAGTGGGTCTGCAAATTTTATGGAAAGGTTGCCGTGAGCGTTTTTATTCACATATGGGGCTAGCAACGGGTAACTTTTCAGGAGAGATGGAAAATCATAGCCTTGCTTGTGAAGATTCCTCGGGTGCAGGCCTTTGATATTAGACATGGTTGGGTTTTGTTTACCTCGAGTATAGCAACAAGCGTGTGATTGCTGGCATCTGTTCACGAGTGTACGGTGTTGTTCAGGGATTTTTCCAGTGAACATCATTGGCAGGGCTCGAATAGCTGCCTACAGCAAGGGGTTTACACTGCGCTGGATACATTAAAAGCCAGTGATGGCTTGCTGGTGATCGGGTCGTCTCTGGTGGTGTATTCGGCATTTACCTATTCGCTTGGGAGGCTGATTTCATTAGCTTGCTTAGATGACATCCAGCGTTTATTCCTATCAGCTCAGCCCGGCGAAAATTCGTTCTGAATTTTTGCGCCTACTTCCCATCTCGCTTTTCGTGATGGCCTTTGGTGCTGCCTTTGGTTTGGCTTCGGTTCAAAAAGGCCTGGAGCCTTTGCAGTCGTTACTGATGAGCCTGACAGTGTTTGCCGGTGCTTCGCAGTTTGCGGCGGTGGACATGTGGGGCACTGAGGTATCGGTGTTGCCGCTCATGGCGGTGGTGTTTGCCATCAATTCCCGCCACCTGCTGATGGGGGCATCCCTGTACCCCATGCTCCAGCACCTGCCGCCGGCCAAGCGCTACGGTATTCTGCTGTTGCTGACCGACGCCAACTGGGCGGTATCTGCGCAGGACTATCAGAGTGGCAGGCGCAACCTGGAAGTGATTCTCGGTGGTGGTCTGGCCATTTGGATGGCCTGGCTGATCGGCACCTGGCTCGGGGTTTACTTTGGCGGATTGCTGCAGAATCCGAAATCTCTCGGGCTGGATATGGTGCTGGGCTGTTTCCTGCTGGCCATGGCGCTAGGGGGCGAAAAATCTCCCCGCATCCTGGTGGCCTGGTTTGTTGCCGGTGCGGCCTCATTGGCAGCGTGGAAATGGTTGCCACCCAATACCCATGTGGTTGCCGGTGCCCTGGCCGGTGGTGCCGTCGGACTGTTCTGGCTGGACGATCGCCCGCCCAGTGATGGAGGCACTCAATGACCATTACCACGACTGACGCCGGCGTTCTGGCGCTGATTGCCATCATGACCCTGGTTACGCTGCTCACCCGTTTCGGCGGGGTGTTTGCCATGTCGTTTGTGCGCATCAGCCCAAGGGTCGAGAGCTTCATCAATACCATGGCCAGTTCAGTGCTGATTGCGATCATCGTGCCCATGGCGTTTGCCGGGGATGCCGGTGCCGTTGCGGCGCTGCTGGCCACTGCTGGGGTGATGCTGGCAATCCGCAAGCCCTTGCCCGCAATTACCGCCGGAATTGCCGCTGCCGGTCTGGTTCGCTGGCTAATCTGACGGACTTGAACAGGGCAGGCGCGTTACTGGCCGGCAACCGGATCCGTGTTCGGGAGGGTCTTTCTATAACAAGGCTTACGGTTGATTGTCGGCGACAGATTGATTGTTGTTTGCGTCGCGGGTTTGCCGGGCTACACCTTGTCCTCTAGGCTGAAGGTACCCGTCATCATAGAGAAAAGGAGTACTTCATGTCAGATCATCACGTCTATAAAAAAGTGGAAGTTGTCGGTTCTTCAAAAAACAGTATTGAGGATGCGATTGAAAACGCCCTTGAAGAATGCGGCAAGAGCATAAAAAACATGGAATGGTTTGAAGTGACCGAAACCCGCGGCCACATTGCCGATGGCAAGGTCGGCCATTATCAGGTCGTGCTGAAAATCGGCTTCCGCATCGTTAGTAGCTGACCGGCCAGCACGCTGGACCGACCTGGCCTGGCTTATTGAGAGCCTAGTACTCGCTGACGGATCGCCGTGATGAGCCGGTTCAACAGGTCCTTGGCTTCTATTTCATAGAGCACGTGGCACTTGTCCTGCTGGACTCTTCTGTCATGGTCCGAGGGTGTGTTGGCGGCATCCTTCAATAGGTCCAGATACTGACAGGCGGCCATGTGAGCCTTGATTTCGGTGTCGATCAGGTAGGTGAGCAGTTCTTCTACCGAGGCACAACAAAAAGGCCGGTAGCGGCTCAGCAGGGCGCGGGAGTCGAGGGCAGCGTTTCTTGTATCCTGCCGAAGCCCGCTGATGTCTTCGCCACTCTGAACCGCTCGCAAAAACATGCCGAGCCGGTCGTGAAGCTGCCAGACCTGCGGCCATAGGACGTCATAGGCTTCTTTTTCTGCCGAGTAGCGTGCGATCCCGGTTTCTGACATGTTTGTGGTAGTGCTTGCCCGATCTGCGGAATTAAACTGGTCTACGCGAAATTCTTCCAGCTCTCTGCCAAGAGTGCCGATCTGCAGACGAAGTGAATCGGCTTCTTCTACGGCTCGTCGCTTGACGCCAGAGGTCAGTAAGAGGGCAGTCAGGGCGACGATTAAGGCCAGTGCGGAGATCCAGACAGAGGGGTCGCCCGCGAGAAACCAGCGGAGAAATGGATCAGCTGCCATGCATGTTGTCCTCCATGAGAAATCTTTCTGGATGTGCAGTATAGAGGCTATTCGCCGTTCTTTTCCCGAAATGGCAAAAGGGAGTGGGCCTCCTCAAAATAGCTTCGGACCTGTCCGGCCTCATCCTCGGTAAATGCCTCTATAGCTTCACGAAACCCGGGGTGGGCGATGCCATGCCACGAGTGGGTGATGGCCGGCTCGAAACCACGCACCAATTTATGCTCGCCCTGTGCGCCGGCGTCGAAACGCTTCAGTCCACGTTCAATGGCGAGCTCAATGCCCTGATAATAACAGGTTTCAAAGTGCAGGTGGTCGTATTCGTCCAGGCAGCCCCAGTAACGGCCATAGAGCGTATCTTCACCGTTCATGAACAGGGCACCGGCGATCAGTTCACCATTACGGATTGCCATGATCAGAGTCAGATGCTCTGGTAATTGCTCTCGGACCTGCTCAAAAAACTGCTTGTTCAGGTAAGGACGTTGCCCGCGTTTCAGGTAGGTGGCCTGGTAAAACACGTAGAACGCAGACAGGACCTGATCCGGAATATCGCGGCCATGGTAACGAGCAAAGGTGATTCCCTGTTCGGCTACCTGTCGGCGTTCTCTGCGAATCGATTTGCGTTTGCGTGACGTCAGCTCAGCCAGGAAATCGTCAAAGCAGGTATACGATCGGTTGTGCCAGTGAAACTGACAGCCAATGCGATGGAGCTGTCCCTCGCAACTCAGTATTGCCTGGTCCGCTTCGCTTGGAAACAACAGATGCCAGGAGTGGACGCCGAGATTTGAAATCAGCGAATCCAACAGATCAGGAACAGCCCCTTTCGTGAGCCGCGTTCTGAAGGAAGCCTCCAGCAACAATCGCGGCCCGCGGGAGGGCGTAAAGGGAACCGCAATCAACAGTTTCGGGTAGTAGGGCAGACCGTGGCGTTGGTAGGCTTCGGCCCAGGCGAAATCAAATATGTACTCGCCCATGGAGTGGGTTTTGAGGTAGGCGGGTGCCACACCCACAATATCGTCACCGGACCGGATGATCAGATGCTTCGGCTGCCAGCCGGTTTCAGTATTGGTGCAGCCGGCGTGCTCTAGCGCCGCAAAGAACTCGTAGCGCAGGAAAGGATTCTTCCTGCCTGCCAGCGTTTCCCACTGTTCCCGGCCAATGTCTTCAATAGAATCGCAGGTGGTGATGGTCAGTGTTGGAAGGTCCGGGTCAAGCATCGTGGGTCTGGCTCCTTTTGGTCTCCCGATACCATACGTCAGAACCGGCCGGATGATCACTGCCCATGTGCAGGATGATCGTGGTAAGGGTTGGCCATTGCCAGAGACATCGATTCCGCTCACGATAGAAAAATTACAGCAGAAGTTAGTGAGCCAAGCGGTTTAAGGGTTACGGTTCGCCTTCAGAGGCCATAGGTCGTTCTCCATGACAAAAGATTACCCGGTTCCCGCAGGATACCTCGAGCGGGAAACAGAAGTGAAAAAGAGCCGTTTTATTGCAAGGGTGGCCCCGGTCGTTTCCCGGGATGAGGTCAAGAGCTGGCTTGAACAGGCCCGCAAGGATCATCCGGATGCGCGCCATGTCTGCTGGGCCTACCAGATCGGGCGTCCCGGCTCCGCGGCCGAGGCCGCCATGAATGATGATGGCGAGCCTTCGGGGACGGCAGGGAAGCCGATACTGAGCGTCATCCAGCATAAGGATATGGGGGATGTGCTGGTGATGGTTGTCCGGTACTTCGGGGGCATAAAGCTGGGCGCTGGTGGGCTTGTGCGTGCCTACGCCGGGGCAGCAGAAAGTGTCCTTGCGGATGTAGAGCGAGTGATACAAAAGCCGCTTGAAGCCGTTTATGTCATCATGGGGTTCGCGGACGAGCAGCCTTTGCGCCACTGGTGCGAATGTCACGATGCGGTCGTTTCAGACGTTGATTACAATACCGCAGTGACGGCGACGGTAGAGCTTGCGCTGGAAATTCGTGACGAATTGAGAGCGTTCTGCGATGCGCGGGGGCTGGATATGATGACAAAACCAAAACGGGAAGAGGTGTTGGAATGATCAAAGCATTATTGATTTCGGTGTTTGCGCTGGCGATCACTGGCTGTGCCAGTAATGTGGTAACCGACTACGATTCCGGTGCGGCTTTCAGCAACTACAGTTCCTGGGACTTCGCGCCAGCCAAGAAAGAAGGGGGCGACTATGTCACGCTGGATGGCAGTCGTATCCGCAAGGCGATAGAGCGGGAAATGGACCGCGAGAATCTACAGCAAGTCGCGACTGACGAGGCAGATTTGCTGGTTGCCTGGCAGGTCGTCACTGAAGAGCGCCTTGAACGTGGTGGCTCCGGGCTCGGTTTCGGGCTGGGTTTTGGCAGTGGCAACTTTGGTTGGGGCGTTTCCGCGCCGGCGCCAATTAAGCAAGTGGAAGAAGGCAAGCTGGTGGTCGAGCTGGTTGATGCGAAAACCAGGCAGGTAGTCTGGCGATCTGCCAGTCGGCGTTATCTGAATGAAAGCCAGTCGTCTGAGTCGCGTCAGGCGTTGATCGATGAGATTGTGGCAGACATGTTTGAAGAGTATCCGCCCGGCGCTTGAGTGTGTGGGTTCGGGCGTGAAGACCGGGATTTACAGCAAGGAATTGGTATGAAAAAAAGCTCAGGTGGCGGGCTGGTATTTTCCTCCGAACAGGGGCGCATGTGCCCCGACTGCCGGGAACCTGTGGCCGACTGCCGTTGTGGTGAAGCCCAGGCACCGGCCGGGGACGGTGTGGTGAGGGTCAGTCGCGAAACCAAGGGGCGCAAAGGCAAGGGCGTTACGCTGATCACCGGTATTCCGCTGGCCGGGTCTGAACTGAAGGCCTACGCAAAACTGCTCAAAGCCCGCTGTGGTACTGGCGGGACCGTTAAGGAGGGCGTGGTCGAGATTCAGGGCGACCAGCGGGATGTTCTGGTTCCTTTGCTAAAAGACAAAGGCTGGGCTGTGAAACGCGCCGGGGGCTGATTAACAGGCTGATTAACAGGCTGATTAACGGGCTGATTGAGGAGTTATTGAATGCACATTATGGTGCTCGGAGCGGGCGTCGTTGGTGTTACGTCGGCGTGGTATCTGCGGCAGAAGGGCTATGAGGTTACGGTTGTCGAGCGTCAGCGCAAGGCCGGAACCGAAACCAGTTACGCCAATGGCGGCCAGATATCCGTGTCTCACGCCGAGCCCTGGGCCAATCCTTCAGCGCCTTTGAAAGTGCTCAAATGGCTGACAAAACCCGATGCGCCACTGCTGTTCCGTCCCCGCATGGACCCGGCCCAGTGGCGTTGGGCAATTGCCTTTCTTAGGGAATGCACCTCGGCCCGCGCTGCCTATAACATCCGTCAGATGGTCAACCTGGGCACCTACAGCCGGTCCTGCTTGCAGGCTCTGCGTAAAGACACAAGCGTGGAATATGACCACCTTGAAAAAGGCATTCTGCATTTCTACACCAGCCAGAAAGAATTTGATGCGGCCCAGGAGCCTGCGCGAATCATGCGTGACCTGGGTTGCGACCGGCAGGTGATTGATGCGCACAGAGCGGTGGAACTGGAGCCCGCTCTGGCGCCGATCAGAGACCGCATCGCTGGTGCCACTTATACCAGCGAAGACGAATCCGGTGATGCCCGCAAGTTCACTCAGTCTCTGGCCAAACGGGCGGAAGAGGCCGGTGTGACGTTCGTTTATGGAACCGAGGTCGTCGGCTTTGAACAAGCGTCAGACCGTATTCTGGGCGTTAACGTGATTCACGACGGCCAGCACCAGACACTCAGAGCCGACAATTATGTGCTCAGCCTGGGCAGCTACAGTGCCATGCTGGCCAGAAAGATCGGCCTGTTCCTCAACATTTATCCGGCCAAGGGCTACTCCATTACCGTGCCGGTGAAAAACGAGGCCGCCGCTTACACGGTCAGCCTGACTGATGACGAATACAAACTGGTGTTCTCAAGACTGGGGGATCGTATCCGGGTGGCCGGTACCGCTGAACTGAATGGTTACAGCCGCGAATTGAACCTGACCCGCTGCCGCGCCATTGTGCGCCGCACCGCCGAGATCATGCCCGATGCAGCATACTGGGATCAGGCTGAGTTCTGGGCAGGATTGCGCCCCACCACGCCTTCCAACGTGCCCTACGTAGGCAAGAGCAAGTTCGGTAATCTGTTCCTTAATACCGGCCACGGTACTTTGGGCTGGACTCACTCCTGTGGGTCTGCCGCTGCGCTGTCTGACATTGTTGAGGGTAAAACGCCCGAGGTCGATTTTGCGTTTGCTGGGCTGTAAATGTTCTGTTTTTGCTCACAAAAAAGGCGACCAGTTGGTCGCCTTTTTTGTGAGCAATACGGTCAGCCCTGAAGCTGATCCCGGATCAGTTTCTTGTTGATTTTGCCAACGCTGGTTTTGGGAATGTCGTCCACGAAATCCATATTGCCGGGAATGGCCCATTTGTTGATTTCGCCGGATTCCACAAACTGCTTCAGATGCTCCTGCAGGTCTTCCAGCGTGGCCTTTTCACCCGGTTTCAGAACCACCAGCGCATGGGGGCGTTCCCCCCATTTCTCATCAGGCAGGCCCACAACCGCAGCACCGGCAACCGCCGGGTGCTGGCTGATCAGGTTCTCCAGATCCAGTGAGGAGAGCCATTCGCCACCGGTTTTGATCACGTCCTTGATGCGGTCCTTGATCACCAGAGTGCTGTCAGGCTCCATGCTGGCAACGTCGCCGGTATGCAGCCAGCCGCCCTGCCAGAGCTCTTCGCCTTTTTCAGGCTCTTTGAAATAGCTCTGGGTCAGCCAGGGCGCGCGGGCAACCACTTCGCCTTTGGCGTCGCTGTCGTGGGGAAGGGGGTTGCCGTCCGGGTCCACGATTTCAATTTCGACCATGGGCACAGCCACGCCGGTCTTGATGCGTTTGGCCGTTTGTTGCTCCAGAGGCAGATCAAGATCTTCGGGTTTCAGATGGGTAGCCGACAGCAGCGGGCAGGTTTCTGACATCCCGTACCCTGTGTACATACGAATGCCGAGCTTGGCCCCGGCTTCGCAAAGCCCGCGGGTGAGAGCACTGCCGCCAATCAGCACATGCCAGCCGCTGAGATCGGCGGTCTTGATGGACTCGGTCGCCATCATCATCTGCATCACCGTTGGTACGCAGTGGGAGAAGGTGACGCTGTGTTCTTTGAGCAGATCCACCAGCAGTTCGGGTTCATAGCGGCCGGGATAGACCTGTTTGATGCCCAGCAGCGTTGCGGCGTAGGGCACGCCCCAGGCATGAACGTGGAACATGGGGGTGACTGGCATATACACGGAAGATGAGCGCAGCATGGGCATTTCATCGAAGGCAGACAACGAGCTGGTCATTGCCAGTGTGTGCAGAACAAGCTGGCGATGGCTGAAAAATACGCCCTTCGGGTTCCCGGTGGTGCCCGTGGTGTAGAAAGTAGTGGCGATGCTGTTCTCGTCAAAATCCGGGAAATCGAAGTGATTGTCGGCTTTGGCAAGCAGTGCTTCGTATTCGCCGGCACTGTCGAGCGATGTTGATTGGGCTCTGGATTCGTCCGTCAGCTGGATGTACTGGCGGACGGTTTTGATATCGTTTTTGACGCCTTCAAGAATCGGCAGAAAATCATCGTGCACCAGCACCACATCGTCTTCGGCGTGGTTCATGGTGTAGACAATCTGATCCGGCGACAGACGCACGTTAACGGTGTGCAGCACGGCTCCGATCATCGGAATGGCAAAAAAGCACTCCAGGTAGCGCGGCGTATCCCAGTCCATGACCGCGACGGTGTCGCCCGGTTTAACACCGGCGTCGGTCAGGGCGTTTGCCAGGCGGTGAATACGGTCTACCAGGTCGGTGTAGGTGTACTTGCTCTTGTTGGCGTAAACGATTTCCTGATCCGGCGCGTAGCGCGGTGCAGACAGTAGTAGCTGCTTGATAAGGAGTGGGTATTGGTAGGCATTATCTGCCGGCGGCAAGATGCGCGTGTTAGCCATGATCGTCCCTCTTTCTCGCTTGTTGGTTTTGTCGACGAAGAGGGACTAATTTGCCACAGATTGAACGTTACTGATAGGTGCAAAGGTAAGTCGTGTCGGCGTCTGTTTTCGCTTTGAAACTGGCCTGGCCGGTGTGGACCAAATCAGGCTATTGGTCAGACCTGTCTGGTGCTTTAGGCGGGATCATGCTCTCCGGGCTGGCTTCAAGGCCGCTATTGAGCTTATGGGTGTCCGGATCATAGCGTTCACGTAACTCGTCTTTTACTGTGCCTTCCCACAGTTCTATGCCGGTGAAGTAACCGGCCCTGCCTATGACATGAGCGGCAATGGGTGCAGTCATAAGGATAAAGACAATAAACGCGATAGCCCTTGCAGAGACAGCACTGTCAGCAAAATGCAGTGCAACTGCGCCCATGATCAGCATAGCCCCCATTGCGCCTGCCTTGGTGGAGGCATGCATGCGGGTAGGTAGGTCCGGCAATCTCAGAATGCCAACGGCGGCAAGAATCATGAATGAAGCGCCTGCCAGCAGCAGGATAGAGACGAAGATTTCACTCATTCTTGAGACCTCCCCGTTCCACAAATCTGGCAAACCCGATCGCCGCCAGGAAGGCGGTCAAGGCTATCACGATAGCGACATCAAGAAGACTGGATACCCCGGTATCGATGGCGTGTACTCCGACATAGCCCACCACGACGGACGCAATCAGCTCCAGCGCGACCACTCGATCAGGCAGGGAAGGGCCGAGGGTCAATCGGATGAACGCGAAAAGCAGTGCCAACGACAGCATGAAATAGACAATATTGATAACAACATCAAGCATGGCAGCCCCTTAGCGCATGATCTTCAGGATTCGGTGTTCCAGTTCCCGGAGGTCGATCCTGAGCTGTTCTTCATCCTGAAGAAACATCGCGTGGATGAACAGCACCCGCCGATCATCGGAAACATCCAGGCTCAGCGTACCCGGAGTCAGGGAAATGACACTGCTGAGAAGCATAATCTCCACGTCGGTGCTCGCATTGAGTGGAAACGCGATCACCCCGGGTTTCATATACCAGGCTGGTGTCACGACATCGTAAGCAACCCGGAAGTTTGATTTCACCAGCTCTTTCAGAAAAAAGATCACAAAAGCCACAACCCGCGGAATCCTGCGGGAGTAACCGTTTAAAGCGGGTACCTGTTTTTGCAATACCATCAGGGCAATGTAGCCAAAGACAAAACCGGCCAGCAGGTTCATGGCAGTGAAGCTGCCACTGAGGGCCACCCAGGCCAGAGCCAGCAGCAAATTCCAGAAGAGACCGATCACTTCGACTGCCCTCCCAGAACCGCTTCAATATAAAGTTGCGGATTCATCAACTGATTCGCTGCCGTTTCGGCGAGCACGTAAATGGGCTGACCATAAAGGCCAATAATCAGTGTACACACCGCCAGACCGATGACAGGCACAAAATACGCCCAGTTGTGTTTGTCTTTGACTTCGCCGTTCAGCCTGCTCAGGTCAGTCACATGCTCAGGGACTTTTTTCCAGAACACTTCCGCCCAGATCTTGATCATCGAATACAGTGTCAATAGCCCAACCAGTAAGGCGATTGCTGTAACCACGTACTCGCCGGATTCAAGGCTCGCACGAACAACGATAAACTTGGCAAAGAAGCCCGACAGAGGAGGAATGCCTGCCAGCGATAACGCCGGGATCAGAAACAACAGTGCCAGGAAAGGGCGCTGACGATACACGCCACCCAGATCCTTCAGTTCATAGCTGCCCAGCAGGCGATAGGTGATGCCGCTGACCAGGAACAGGTTCGTCTTCACAATGATGTGGTGCATGATATAAAACACCCCACCTATAAGCGCCAGAGGCGTGAACAGGGCCAGGCCCAGAAGCATGTACCCGATCTGACTGACGATATGGAAAGACAGGATTCGGCGGAATTCAAACTGCGCTGCGGCCCCGAGTACACCCGTCAGCATGGTAAGGGCGGCGGCCCACAGCAGTATGGTGTGGGTGTACTCAACATCCTGGGTGAAAATCAGCGTGAATACCCGGTAAAGCGCGTACACCCCGACCTTGGTAAGCAACCCCGCGAACAGAGCCGAAACCGCGACCTGTGGGGTGTGATAAGACGCCGGAAGCCAGAAAAACAGGGGGAAAGCCGCCGCTTTGATGCCAAACGACACCATAAACATCATGGCGACCACGGTGACCATGCCGGAGTCTTCGACACTGTTCACTTTCTGGGCAATGTCCGCCATGTTTAGGGTGCCGACCATGCCATAGAGCAAACCTACGGCAGACAGGAAAATGGCTGATGAAAACAGGTTCAGGGTCACATACTTGATGGCACCCTCCATCTGGGCGCGCTCTCCGCCCAGAGTTAAAAGTGCAAACGACGCCAGCAGCATGACCTCAAACCAGACGAACAGGTTGAATATGTCGCCAGTGAGGAAAGCCCCTGCCACGCCAGCGAGCAATAAGTGCATCAGTGCGTAATAGCTGAATTTTTCGTGGCCTCTGGGCGTCGACGCCAGCGAATAGATAGCAATGGCGAGACCGATAATGCCGGTTAGCAAAATCATGATTGCGCTGAAAACATCCGACACCAGCACGATGCTGAAGGGAGCGGGCCAGCTGCCCATCTCTACCACCAGAAAGCCTTGCTCGATGGTTGACCGCAGAAGCCAGATTCCGGCAGCCAGCAAAAGCCCGGTGGCAACAACCGCAAGAATGCGCTGTAAGCGGACGGAGCGCCAAAGCGCCAGCGATAAGGCGCCGGCGGTCAGCGGTATCAGAATCGGGAGAACAAGTTCCGGGTTCAAGTATCCGTATCCTTCATCTTGTCAAGATCATCGGTTCCAACAACCTCGTACGCGCGCCGGATCAGGACCACGGCGAAGGCCAGGACACTGAATGCGATCACAATAGCCGTGAGGATAAGGGCTTGGGGCAGAGGGTCAGCAACCGCCCCAACGGCTCCTTGTGCACCTTCAGGAATCAGTGGCGGTGCGCCTCGTGTCATGCCCGAGACAACAAAAATAAGCAGATTAGCTGCGTTGCTTAGGATGATCAGGCCAATGACAAGTTTTACGATAGACCGCCTCAGCATCATATAAATGCCGGCGGCAAACAGAATACCGACCACGTAGGCCATCATGGTTTCCATTGAGTGGCCCCCCGCTTGCAAAATCGTGTTCGGGTCATTCTTCAGACTCCATAAGACCGATAACAAATGTCATCAGCGTGCCCAGAACGGCAAGGTAAACGCCAACGTCGAATATTAGTACGGTTGATAACTTCAGATAGCTGTCGCCGGGCAGCGGGAGTTCCCACCAGTGAGCGGTAAGCATCGCTTGTCCGGACCACAATGCGGGGATGGTCGAGACAAGCCCGAACAGTAATCCAGCGGCCAGAAGATCCCGGGGACTCACGCGGAGGATCTTAAGGGTCGCTTCAGCGCCAAAGGCGAAGGCATAAAGCACGAAAGCGCTCGCGGCAACCAGCCCACCGATAAAACCACCGCCGGGTTCATCGTGCCCGCGTAAGAGTAGGAAAACTGAAAACATCAGCTGCAACGGCATGATGGCCAGGGCAGCAGTGTGAAGAATGAGAGTGTTGGACTTCATGACTTATGCTGGTCCTCTGCCTTGAGTTTGATCATGGAGTAAACCCCCATCGCTGCCAGGGCCAGAACGAATATCTCTCCCAGGGTGTCTAGCGCCCGGAAGTCCACCAGAATCACATTGACAATGTTCTTGCCAAAGGCCAGACCATAGCTGTTTTCAATGTAGTAACTTGAAATGCTGTCAAAGTATTGGATATCGAGCACAGCAAGCATAAGCAGGGTCATCACCATGCCTGCAAACACAGCGACCGACAGATCCCGGTAACGTTCCCAGGGAGATGAAAGATTGACGAATTCCGGCAGTTTGAACAGCACCAGAACCAGCAGTATGACGGTGAGAGTCTCGACCAGCAGTTGGGTGATCCCCAGATCTGGAGCACTGAAATGGATGAAGATCAAAGCCACCCCGAAACCAAGCACACCGACGGAGGCAACGGAGCCCAGCCGGGAGCGGGTGGCACTGGCAAAGACGGTGGCGGCGACGATCAGGAGTGCGATGCCCCATTCGTAGAAATAGCTGTCGCTGAAGTCAAAACTGAGATGGAAACCATGCCGGGTAAGCAGGGTGTAGCCGGTCAGGCTGAAGGTCACAAACACCAGGATCAGCAGATACACACCGAGAACACCGTTTTGCAGCAGCCGCGTTTGCCAGCTTGCTATCTGGGTGATGCCCTCCATAAAGCGGAAATATCCGGCCTCCGGGCCAAAGCGGCCGGCGGCAGTATTGATGACGCAGAGCGTCGGCTGCAGCCGACGCCAGGCCGCCAGCAAAAGCAACCCTGTCAGCAGGGTAGCGCCGGACAGCAACAAGGGAATGTTGACTCCGTGCCATAGGGCCAGGTAGGTCTGCACTGCGCTGCCATTGACTGCGGAAACGGCTGCATTAAGCAGGAATGCTTCTGGCAAAAACGGCGCCAGGCCAAAGGCAAGGGCAATCAGGGAGAGCACAGCTGGGCCAACCAGCATGCCAAAGGGAGCATCATGGGGCTGTTTCGGGGTGCTGACGGTTGGTCCGAAAAAGGGCTTGATAGACACCAGACCAGCAACTCCTACGATCAGAACCGCGGCAGCAACGGCAGCAGTTAAAAGCCCCCAGGACCACAAGGGCGAGCCGAGCAGCGATTCAAACAGTAATTCCTTGGCAACGAAGCCAAACAGTGGCGGAAGCCCCGCCAGCGACAGCGCAGCCAGGCAGGCGATCAGTGCGGTCAGTGGCATGCTGCGCCAGAGCCCCCCCATTTTGGTAATGTCTTTGGTGCCGGTCTCATGGTCCAGCGCGCCCGCGAGCATGAACAACGCGCCCTTATAAAGCGAATGAGCAACCAGGACACAGATAAAAGCGGTTAATGCGAGCTCAGTACCAACCCCGATCAGCATGGTGAGGGTGCCCAGAGCCATGACGGTGGAGTAGGCCAACACCTTTTTGATGCCGGTGCTGCTGAACGCCAGATAGGCTCCGGTGAGCATGGTTGCCGCGCCAAAAAGCACCAGAGCATAGGTCCATAACAAGCCCTCGCCCATGGAAGAGTTCAGGCGTGCCATCAAATAGACGCCTGCCTTAACCATCGTGGCCGAATGCAGGTATGCCGAAACCGGGGTGGGCGCGGCCATGGCGTTCGGCAGCCAGAAGTGGAAAGGCACCTGGGCTGACTTGGTAAAGGTGCCTATCAGTATGCAAATGACGGCTGCGGTATAAAAGCCATGCTCGTGAATTGTCAGGTCGGAAGCCAGAATTTCAGTTAATGAATAGCTGCCGGTGATAAAGGCCAGCAGAATCAGGCCAGCCATCAATACCAGGCCGCCTCCGGCCGTTACAAAGAGTCCCTGCAGGGCACATTTTCGCGCCTCGGCATCTTCATGATTGAAGCCGATCAACATGTATGAGGTGATACTGGTCAGTTCCCAGAACACGAAAATAGTCACGAGGTTATCTGATAACACCAACCCGAGCATCGATGCCATAAACGACAGCATGATGACGTAGAATCGGCCGAGGTCCTTATGGCCTTTCAGGTAAGAGCCTGCATAGATCAGAATGAACGTACCGATACCGCTGATCAGCAGAGCAAAAACCAGAGACAGACCATCGACCATGAAATCGAGCGATATCTCAAGACCCGGCATCCACTGGTTTTCAATCAGCAGGCTTTCACCCTCACGGATTGCCGGAATCAGGCTGGCAAAGTATGCGGTTAGCGAAGCTGGCAGCAGTGCGAGTAACCAGCCGATGTAGTTTCCTACCAGGCGATGGAGTGCTGGAGCGATGATTGCGAGCAGAAAACCCGATAGCACAGCCAGTAACATCATGGGAGGGTGCTCCTTTAAGACCCATACAACATAAAGTGGTGCAATTCAGAGCCTGGTTGGACAGTCACTGTTTTCTGCCCCCTGCGACCGGATGTGTCATTGATCCCAGGGTTGGCCTCGAGTGTTATCGGTGGTTTTGACCTTTAAATGCATGGCGGCTTTTGCCAGGAAATTGGCACTAATGGGCGCGGTCAGAAACAGAAAAATCATGATCAGAAGTTCCAGCAGATCGTAACTTGTATTGGTGCCATAAAAGTACAGGAAGGAGGCGAGAGCAATACTCCCAACGCCAACGGTGGTCGCCTTGGTGGGCCCATGAAGACGGGTGTAGAAGTCTGGCAAGCGGGCGAGGCCTACGGCGCCGACCAATGCAAACACGCCGCCGATGATTAACAGAATCGAAATACCCAATTCAGCCACTAGTGCCATTTATGTTCCCTCCAGTAGACGCGGCATAATCTAATCGTGAGCGAGTGATAACTCACTCGATGACGCTGCCACGTTTGAGATATTTTGCCAATGTGACGGTACCGATAAAGCCCATGACGGCTATCAACAGGGCCGCTTCAAGATAAAGACGGGTGCCTAGCTGAATATCCAGTAAAAGAATCAAGGCGATCGCATTAATGTAGAGCGTATCCAGTGCCAATACTCGGTCTGGTGCATCAGGCCCCCGGACCAGTCGGTAGACGTTCAATACAACGGCCAGGGCTATCAGAGCAATCGTAATGTTGAGCGCAATTGCGATCATTGAAACACCTCCATCAAGGCTTTTTCGTAGCGGTTATGGATGGACTCGATGAGGCTCTGGTCATCATTCACGTCGACCGCGTGGATCAAAAGAAGCTTGTGATCATCACTGACATCCGCACTGACCGTGCCGGGAGTCAGCGAAATGGTGCTTGCCAGCATGGTTATCCCCATCGGGTGTGTAAGTGTCAGGGGGTAGCAGACGAAAGCGGGCTGTGGTTCTCGTCGAAAACTCAGAACCAGACGTGCAACAGTTACGCTGGCAAGAACAATGTCCAGAATCACCTTGAGTGTGTACGGCACCAGCTTCCAGGGTTTTCGGATCGTTGGTTTGTCAGGCCAGAATCCCCGGGTGAGCAGTGGTAGCATCCAGGCGAGTATCAGTCCCACCACGACAAAACCCGCCGACGCACCTGCCAACATCAGCCAGACCAGGAAAAGCGCAAAGCTCATCAGTGGGTGGGGCAGGCCGAAGCGTGCGTTCATTTTTTACCCTCCGTGAATACAGGCATCTCAAGAATTTCGATATAGCCTGCGGGGTTGTGTAGCTGGGCGGCAGTATCCTCGGTGTAGCGGTTGATAGGCCCAGCCAGCGCCACGATCACGATGCTGAGTCCGATCAAAGCCGCAGCCGATGCCGTTACCGGTAACGTCAGTTTGCTGTCTGACTCTATATGCCCTTCATTGTTCCGCCAGAACACAATGCTGCCCGCATGGCTGTAGGCAATCAGTGTAAAGAAGCCGCCAATCAGGATCACTGACCATAACAGGGCCGTTTCGACCCCGGGGGTGGCGGCCTGAAGAATCAGCAGTTTTGCAAAGAAGCCGCTCAGGGGAGGCAAACCGGCAGAGGCGGTTGCACCCAGCAGAAAGAGTGTTCCTAACAGGGCACGGTTGCGCATCCTGGGAGCCGTTACGATCTTGTCACTGGCAGAGCCGCGCTGATCGGACACCAGATCGACCACCAGAAAAAGTCCGCCAACGACCCAGGTTGTGTTGATCAGGTAAAACAGTGCCGCGGAGGTTCCCGCTTGGGTATTCAGACCGATGGCCGCCAGCATGGTGCCAACAGAAATGATGACCTGCCAGGCAATCATGGTTTTTAAAGTCCTGGAACCGAGCAGACCCATCACGCCGACTGCCAGGGTGATCAGCCCCGCCGGGAATAGCCAGTCCATTCCCAGGTTGGCCAGATCGCCCGCGCCATCACCAAATATCAGCGTGTATACCCGGAGGATGGCGTAAATACCGACTTTTGTCATCACCGCAAACAGCGCAGCAACCGGCGCTGTGGCGTTGGCGTAAGCCCGTGGCAACCAGAAGCACAAGGGCAGGATGGCCGCTTTCAGGCCGAATACCACCAGCAGAAGCATGCCTCCGATTTTTACCAGTGGGAGGTCTTCACTGCTTAATCTGGGTACCTTCACCGCCAGGTCTGCCATGTTCAAGGTGCCGGTCACGCTGTAGATCATGCCAACGCTAAGTAGAAACAGCGCAGAACCAACCAGGTTCAGAATCACGTAGTGCAGGCCAGGTACCGTACGCGCGGTTCCGCCACCATGCAGCAATAAGCCGTAGGATGCGATAAGCAGCACTTCGAAAGCGACAAAGAGGTTGAACAGGTCGCCGGTCAGAAACGCTATGTTCAGCCCGGCTAACTGGAACAAAAACAGGGTGTGGAAATGGGGCCCCTGGGTATCTGTCTTGTGAAAGGCGTAAATATGGCAAAACAGAGCAAGTGTCGCGGTAACCAGCAACATGAGCGCCGCCAGCCGATCAAGCACTAATACAATACCGAACGGGGGTTGCCAGTTACCAAAAGCGTACATTCGATAGCTGCCGTCGTCTGCCAGCCCCAACAGCACTATGGCGGCAACCAGAGTCAGGATCGTTGTGGTCAATGCCAGTGTTCTGCGTAATTGCATGGGAGCATAAGACATGAATATCTGCAGAACGCCACCGAGCAGTGGAATGAGGATAGGCGCGGTTAACCAGTTGTTCATTGGTTGTTCTCCGTTCTATCCGCTTGCTCATCCTCTGTTGCCTGCCGTTTCGTTCCATCAACGTGATCAACGCCGGTATCTGCATGGCTGCGCAGTGCCAGTGCGACTAAAAATGCCGTCATTGCAAACCCGATGACAATGGCCGTCAGCACCAAAGCCTGGGGCAGCGGGTCACTATAAGTCTCGGCGCCGCCAATGATGGGCTGCCCATCGCGCATCAAGCGACCTGTTGAGAACAGGAACAGATTCACTCCGTAGGACAGCAAGGTCAGGCCAACGACAACGGGGAACGTTCTGGCGCGAAGCAACAGGTAAATGCCAGTACTTGTGAGTGTGCCAATGACCAATGCAAATACGAGTTCCACGTTAGACTCCTCTCGCGTTGTGGCTGTCTGATAACTTGGCTGTCGGATCAGAAAGCTTACTGAGGCTGGTGAGCGCCAGCAGAGTAGCGCCAACGACCGTCAGATAAACGCCGAGATCGAAAATCATTGCGGTCGCCAGCTCGAATTTTCCAACCACCGGAAGTGTTACGTAAGTGAACCAGGATGTCAGGAACGGATAACCAAAGGCATAGCTGCCAACGCCAGTCAGTGTCGCGATGGCGACGCCCAGTGCAAGCACGATCTGGTAGGGCAATATCACGCGCTTTTCACTCCAGTTGATACCGCTGGCAATGTACTGAGATATCAGCGCGACCGCCGTGATTAGTCCGGCAATAAAGCCACCACCTGGCATGTTGTGCCCGCGCAGGAAGATAAATGTAGAAACCATGAGGGCGAGTGGTAACAGCAGTCGGGATATCTGCACCAGCATGATCGGATGGGCGTCTTTGCTCCAGGGATTGCCCAGTCCGTCGGTTTCGGGTGGCCTCAATTTTGTGTACTTCATCATGGCGTAAATGCCGAGCGCCGCGATGGCCAAAACGGTGATTTCGCCCAGAGTATCGAAGCCTCGGAAATCGACCAGGATGACGTTCACCACGTTGGTACCACCGCCGCCCGGTTTGCTGTTTTCGAGAAAGAATTCGGAAATCGAGGTAAACGGACGCGTCAGCAGCGCCAGAGTCACCAGTGTCATTCCGACGCCGGCACTCAACGCTATACCAGCATCCCGCCACCGAACGAGAGGCGTCGTTTCTATCGGCGTCCAGCCCGGCAGGTAGAAAAGTGAGAGCACTAACAACACGATGGTGACGACTTCGACAGAGAGTTGCGTCAGGGCCAGGTCAGGCGCGGAGAAAGTTGCAAAAACCAGAGCGACGAGCAGGCCAACCACGCTCAGCAGTATCAGTGAGGTCAGTCTTTCCCGGTGCGTCACTACGGTGCCAATGGCAGCGCCCATCAGAACCAGAGCGCCCAGAGCCGATGGATAATCGATCGGACTCAAGCCGTTGCTACCGATCGATAAACCGAGGTTGACTAGTGGCATGAAGGCGACCACAAAAGCCGTTAAGAACAGTAAAAGAACGTACCTTTGCAAGGAGCCATTCTCAAGCTTGTCTGTGAAGCGTTCGGAGGTATCGCCAACCCACTTGACGGCGGCTTCAAACACGGCTTTTTCATCAATCTCTTTAAAGCGTGCGTGGAAATCATAGAAACGCTGTCGCTGGCTATACATCACCAGGCCGCCAATAAACGCAATCAAGCTCATCAGCAACGGTAGATTGAACCCATGAGCAAAGGTCAGTTGATACTCTGGCACGTCACCGCCCAGGGTTGCAGACGCCGCAGCGTAAAGCAGAGGGCCGACGGAAAGTGCAGGGAATATTCCCACCGCCAGACAGGCAAAAACCAGAATCTCAACGGGAATTTTCATGTACCTGGGCGGCTCATGAGGTGGGAATATGGGGAGGTTTTTTGGCTTGCCGTTGAAAAACACATCGTGAATAAAACGTGCTGAGTAAGCAACGGCCAGGATACCTGCAAGGGTGGCAACCAGTGGCGGCAGATACGCCCAGATGCCCGGCAGATTTAGCTCCAGCGCCTCGGCGAAGAACATCTCTTTGCTCAGGAAGCCGTTGAGCAATGGCACACCGGCCATGGAGGCAGCGGCCACCATGGCCAGGGTTGCGGTGTGCGGCATGTAATGCCAGAGGCCGTTGATCCGGCGCATGTCACGGGTGCCGGTTTCATGGTCAATAATGCCGGCGGCCATGAACAGTGATGCCTTGAAAATGGCGTGATTGATAACGTGAAAAATCGCAGCAACGGCCGCCAGCTTTGTGCCCATGCCAAGCAGCAGGGTGATCAGGCCCAGATGACTGACAGTGGAGTGCGCCAGCAGGCCCTTGAGGTCATGTTTGAACATGGCCACGTAGGCGCCGATTAACAGCGTCGTCATACCGGTAAAACTCACCATGTAGAACCACTGTTCGGTGCCGGCCAGAGCCGGATAGAGACGGGCCATCAGAAAGATGCCGGCCTTGACCATGGTGGCCGAGTGCAGGTAGGCAGAAACTGGCGTTGGCGCCTGCATGGCGTGGGGCAGCCAGAAATGAAATGGGAATTGCGCTGACTTGGTGAAAGCGCCGAGCAAAACCAGAGTCAGCGCGATCGGGTACATGCTGTGGTTTTTGATCAGGTCACCAGCGGCAAGAACATCCGCCAGTTCATAGCTTCCCACCATGTCGCCAATCAGCAGAATGCCCGCCAGCAGCGCAAGGCCGCCACCGCCTGTGACCGCCAGCGCCATGCGGGCACCCCGGCGGGCATCCTGTTTATGGGTCCAGAAACTAATGAGCAGGAAAGACGTCAGGCTCGTCAGTTCCCAGAAAATCAGCATCAGCAGCAGGTTGCTGGACAGCACAATGCCCAGCATGGAGCCTTTGAAGCACAGCAGCAGAGCGTAGAATTTACCGACGTTTTCTTCGGGCTTTAAATAGTAACGTGCATACAGGATGATCAGCAGTCCGATGACCAGAATCAGCAGAGCGAACAGCAGGGACAGGCCGTCGAGCCGGAAACTGAACGACAGGCCCAGTGCAGGCATCCAGGCGTAGCTGGTCTGGACGATGCCGCCGTCAGCGATGGTTGCCCAGTGTGGGTAGAGTGCCGCCAGCCCGATTATGGCAGGGATGGATGACGCCATGGCAATCGCCGTGCGCCCGCCTTGCGCGAACAGTGGTGCTGCCAGGGCAATCAGAAAAGGCAGTAAAACAACCAGCGGTAGCGACATCGCAACCTCTTTTTCGTTTTTCTTGCGTGGATGGAGAGGCAAATAATAACGGACTGATAATACGTGGCCGTCCGTTCAGGTCAAGAGAGCGGCTGTTTGCCGCCTCAGAGGTTTTTGCGATCCAGGTAAGGTTTGTCGGGCTCGCCGGAGTTGCGGGCGATAGCAATACGCTGGTTGGCGCGCCCGATTACTTTTTTCTGCAACCTTGTTTCCCAGTCCAGTGCCACCTTGTCGGTGGCGCTCCAGGTCCGGTTGAATAGCAGTTTGCTGGCAGCCACCGCATCCGGTGATCGCTCAGCAAGTTCCCTGGCGAAGGCAATCGCCTCGGCCATGGGGTCATCGCAGACCCTGCTGACCAGTCCCATTTCGTGAGCTTCGGTGCCGTTAAAGCGGCGCGCGGTCATGGTCAGCTCTTTGGCCAGATCGATGGCAATGAGTTCCCGCAGGGTGACAGCCAGGCTCATGTCCGGAATCAGGCCCAACTTGCTTTCCATAATCGAGAATTCACAGTCCGCCGTGGAAAACCGGAAATCCGCGCCCAGCGCAATCTGGAAACCGCCACCAAAACAGTAACCGTGGGTGACCACAATGACCGGAGCGGGCACGTCGCGCCAAAGGTAACCGACATCCTGCGCCAGATTACTGATCTTGCGGCCCGGTTTGAACAAGAGCTTGAGAAAGTTCAAGGGGTTCTTTGACACGGTTTTGACATCAAGGCCCGAGCAGAACGCCTCTCCGGAACCGCTTAGAATAATAGCGCGGACACTGCGATCTTTTTTGAGAGATCTGGCAGCCTCTGTGATTGCCTTGAACATGGGCATGTCCAGACCGTTATACTTTTCCGGTCGATTCAGCGTAACCAGAGCAATGCCATTCTCGATGCTGATCTTTACCCGTTCGCCAGTCTGAACCTGTGCGCCAGTCTGAACCTGTGCAGAGTGTTGAGTGCTCCGAGTGCTCATAGTGTCGGTTCCGTGTCATACAGTCGTCAGAAGCCGCTATGCTACCATGTTGCTTCCTGATGAGAACGCCCGCGCAACAGAATGAGAGAGCTGATCATGACCCAAGCCTACCCGAATCTCCTTAAGCCGCTGGATCTTGGCTTTACCGAGCTGAAAAACCGTGTATTGATGGGGTCAATGCATACGGGCCTGGAAGATCGGTTCTGGAACATCCACAAGCTGGCTCGCTATTTTGCCGAGCGTGCCGAAGGGGGCGTTGGCCTGATGGTCACGGGGGGGTTCTCGCCCAACATGGTCGGCCAGCTGTCGCCTTTTGCTTCTACAATGAACAACCGTGCCACCGCCATGCTGCATCGCCATGTGACCAGCGAAGTTCACGATGCGGGCGGCAAGATCTGTCTGCAACTGCTGCACGCGGGCCGCTACAGTTACCACCCGTTCAGTGTGTCGGCCTCGGCCACCAAAGCGCCCATTACGCCCTTCAAGGCCAAAGCGCTGTCGACGAAAGCGGTGGACAGGCAGATTGACGACTTTGTCAGCGCGGCGAAGCTGGCGAAAATGGCGCGATATGACGGCGTCGAGGTGATGGGCTCCGAAGGTTATCTGATCAACCAGTTTCTGTGCGAGCGCACCAACAAGCGGACCGACAAGTGGGGTGGGCCGTTCGAGAACAGAATGCAGCTGCCGGTGGAAATTGTCCGCCGCATGCGCGAGGCGGTTGGCCCGGATTTCATCATCATTTACCGGCTGTCGATGCTGGACCTGGTAGAGGGTGGCCAGACCTGGGATCAGGTGGTCAAACTCGGCAAGGCCATTGAGCAGGCAGGCGCAACCATTATTAACACCGGTATCGGCTGGCACGAGGCCCGGGTGCCCACCATTGTTACCTCCGTCCCCCGTGGTGGGTTCTCGGAAGTCACCGCCAAATTCTATGGCGAGGTGAATATTCCGGTGTGTGCCACCAACCGCATCAATACCCCTGAGAAGGGCGAGGAAATTCTGGCCGGTGGCAAAGCCGATATGGTCTCAATGGCCCGGCCGCTGCTGGCAGATTCGGAGTTTGTTCGCAAGGCCCAGGAAAACCGCAGTGACGAAATCAATACCTGTATTGCCTGCAATCAGGCCTGCCTTGACCATGTCTTCCAGCTCAAACGCGCTTCCTGCCTGGTGAATCCCCGGGCCTGTCATGAAACCGAGCTGGTGCTGAAGGTTGCACCGGTCCGCCGTCGCGTTGCGGTGGTGGGCGCCGGGCCTGCCGGTCTGGCGGCGGCCACAACCGCTGCAAAACGCGGTCATCGGGTCACGCTGTTTGAAGCAGACGGTCAGATTGGCGGGCAGTTCAACTACGCCAAGCGGATTCCGGGCAAGGAAGAATTCTATGAGACCCTGCGCTACTACCAGCGCCAGATCGAAGTTCTGGGTATTGAACTGCAACTGAACACCCGGGTAGATGCCAATCGCCTGCAGGAAGACGGTTTCGACGACGTCATCATCGCCACTGGCGTAAAACCCAGAACACCGGGCATTGAGGGTATAGATCACCCCAAAGTGCTGGGCTATCTGGATGTGCTCAAACACAACAAGCCGGTGGGCAAGTCCGTGGCGGTGATCGGCGCTGGCGGTATTGGCTTCGACGTCAGCGAATTCCTGGCTCACGATGCCAGCCACCATCCTGAGGGCCAGCAGGCAGACTTTGAGGACTGGAAAGCCGAGTGGGGCGTGCAGCCTGATTACGAAGGGCCGGGCGGCCTGGCTGAGCGCAAGCCGACTTCAACCCCACGGAAGATCTACCTGATGCAGCGGAAAACCAGCAAAGTGGGTGGCGGCCTGGGCAAAACCTCCGGCTGGGTTCACCGCAACAGCCTCAAGCACCGGGACGTGGAGATGCTGGGCGGTTGCAGCTACGACAGAATTGACGACCAGGGCCTTCACATCACGGTATCTGACAAAGCGGGAAAAGTGGTCGAATCGCGAGTGCTGGCGGTAGACAACGTGGTGATCTGCGCCGGGCAAGAGCCGTTCAGAGCTCTCTATGATGACCTCGCAAGCAAAGGCATCAAGACGCACCTGATCGGCGGGGCTGATGTGGCTGAAGAGCTGGACGCTAAGCGGGCGATCCGTCAGGGAACGGAAGTGGCAGCGGGGGTTTAAACAACTAGTCGGGGTTTAAACAACTATAGTGACGCTGAAGGGCATATTGCAGACACTTTTGGGCGCTGAATGGGCGCTGAATGGGCGCTGAAATCACGGATGAGACCGACAATGTGTCCAACGTTCGACGCTACGCGAAACAGAGATGAAGGCCTCGCCTCAAGAAGTATCCGTCGTGAATGACCTGATCCGCCGCGTCAGCGAAGGGTCTTCAGGGCGCTGAAAATTGCGTCTGCCTCGGCCTCAAGTACCTGACAACGCAGCCGGTTTCCCTGCTGCAGGGCCTGTTCCAACTGCTTACGCTTCATGCTGTAGAGTCGGTTCAGAATATCCGCCCGGCTTTGCTGAATCGGTGCGTTCATGGTGGTTCTCCCCATTGGTACACCTGTCGATGGATTTTACACTCCGGGGCATTTATGGCCCCTTCGTCATATGTGATGCATAACCTGGGCCATGCCCATGTGCGCTGGGCCTCATAGGCCAAATCTGGATCGGTAGGCACCGGGTGCCAGGCCGGTGTGTTTCCTGAAAAGGCGACTGAAAGAACTGACGTCCTCATAGCCGATTTGCCGTGTTATGGCATCAACGGACAACCGTGACTGCTCCAGATACTGCCGCGCCGATTCAATTCTCAGAACCTGCAGGTAACTGGTTGGTGTGTCGCCGGTCGCAGCCTTGAAGCGACGAATCAACGAGCGTTCAGTCAGCCCGCTCAAACCGGCAAGGGTTTGCAGGGTCACCGGCTGACGGTAGTGCTGATCCAGCCATTCCTGAAGACGCAGTATGGCCTGGTCTGAATGATACCTTCGGGCCTGGAGCGCGGAGTAGGGTGCCTGGCTGGTTCGCCCTGCATCAATCACAAAGGATTTGGCCAGCTCCCGGGCGGTCTGGGTCCCGGCGTAACGTTCAACAAGATAAATGCCAAGGTCCCACCAGGCCATACCACCGCCGGCACAGGCGACAGGCTCATCAACCGTGATCAGTTTTTCCGGACGCAGGTCAACGCTGGGGTAGCGCTGTCGGAACTGCTGGCTGAAACCCCAGTGGGTGGTTGCCTGGCGGCCATCCAACAACCCGGCCTCTGCCAGCAAAAACGCGCCCGTGCAGTTACTGGCCAGCCGGACCTGGCCGGTGTTCTGCTGACTGGATTGCGCCAGCCAGTCAACCAGCCCCCGGTTGTCTGCCAGCACCTGCGGAATCGGGGCACCGATGGTCGGAATCATCACCAGGCCGTGGTCCTCAGAGGCGTAGGCCGGGTCGGTCAGTGAGCCGTCTGGCAGCAGGGTGATGCCATTGATGCAGCGGAAGGGCTGGCCGTCGAACGTCAGCAGGCGGGTGGTGAATCTGGGTGTCGGTTCTTCATTATTGATGCGGGCCCAGGTCACGCCAGCCAGCCGGAACAGATCGATAATGCCGGTAATAGCACTGGCAAGCGCGCCGTTAAACCCAATGATAGAGACAGTCTGCATAGAGCGCTCCGGGCACGTTTGGTGACGGGTTGGCGTAAATCACCATGATTATGTCATAAATGCCGGTTTTCAGGGGGAACGGGCTGTGAGAGGCTTACGGCAATTAACAGGAGACCCGACATGACCGATACACTGATCGACCGCCGCGATCTGGCGTTTCAGCTTTACGAAGTGTTCGACACCGAAAGCCTGAGCGAACGGGAGCGTTTCAGCGAACACAGCCGCGAAACCTTTGACGCAGTGATTGAAACCGCTGACAAGATCGCCCGTGAAAAGTTTGCCACCCATAACGCGCTGGCGGACAAGGACGAGCCGAAGTTCGTGAACGGTCAGATTGAAATGCTGCCGCAGGTGAAGGAAGCGTTTGACGCCTACGCTGACGCAGGATTCATTGCCGGGCGTTACGATTATGAGCTGGGCGGCATGCAGCTTCCGGAATCGGTGATGGCGGCCTGTAACGGCTTCTTTACCGCAGCCAATCCGGGCACCGCCGGTTACCCCTTCCTGACGACGGCAGCGGCCAATCTGATCCGGGTATTCGGCAACGAGCAGCAGAAAAACACCTTCCTGCCCCACATGCTCAGCGGCCGTTTCAGCGGCACCATGGCATTGACCGAGCCCCATGCCGGTTCGTCACTGTCTGATATCCGTACCTCCGCTACGCCAACCGATGATGGCAACTACCTGATCAAGGGCGCGAAGATCTACATTTCCGGTGGTGAGCAGTCGATCACCGAGAACATCGTTCACATGGTGCTGGCGAAGATCAAGGGCGCGCCTGCCGGGGTGAAGGGTATCTCCCTGTTTATCGTTCCCAAGTTTGTGGTGGATGAGGAGGGCAATCCGTCCGAGCGTAATGGCGTCAACCTGGCCGGGCTGATTCACAAGCTCGGGTATCGCGGCACTACCTCAACAGCGCTGAGCTTTGGCGACGATGCACCCTGCCATGGCTATCTGGTGGGCGAGCCCCACCAGGGCCTGAAGTACATGTTCCAGATGATGAACGAGGCGCGGATTGGCGTCGGGTTTGGTGCGGCCGTAATCGGCTATCGGGGTTACCTGCACAGCCTGGAGTACGCGAAAGATCGCTTGCAGGGCCGCAAGGTGTCCGAGAAGAACCCCGAGACACCGCAGGTCCCGATCATCGAACACGCTGATGTTCGGCGTATGTTGCTGGCACAGAAAGCTTACAGCGAGGGCGGTATGGCCTTGTGCCTTTACGGCGCCCGTTTGATGGACGACCAGCATACCCACCCGGATGAACACAAACGTGCTGAATCGGGCAAACTGCTGGACCTGCTCACGCCCATTTTCAAGGCCTGGCCGTCCGAGTACGGACTGAAAGCCAACGACCTGGCCATCCAGGTCTACGGCGGTGCTGGTTATACCCGCGAGTACCCGGCGGAGCAGTGCTGGCGTGATAACCGCTTGAACCCCATTCACGAAGGCACCAACGGCATCCAGGCACTGGACCTGCTGGGCCGGAAAATCTGGCAGGATCAGAGCCACGGCCTGCAACTGCTGATGCAGGAAATGCAGGTGGATCTTGAGGCCGCAACCACAGAACGCTGCCAGCAGTGGGCGCTGTCTCTGAGCGAAACCCTGCAGCAGGCAGTAAAAGTCACCCAGAGCCTCGGAAAGTCTTTGATGTCTGAGGACCCGGATAAAGTGCTGGCCAATGCCTCCTGCTACCTGCACCTGTTCGGGCACATCATGGTGTCCTGGATGTGGCTGCGCCAGGCCAATGCGGCAGCACACGGGTTGGGCTCCGCCAACACCGATGATGAACGCAACTTCTATCAGGGCAAGCTGCAGGCGGCCCAGTACTTCTTTCACTGGGAACTGCCAACGGTGGCCCAGGATCTGGTGCTGCTGAAAAACCAGGACGACACCTGCCTGAATATGAAGTCAGCCTGGTTCTGAAGCTGGCGGACCGAACCTTTCTGAACCAGACTTGAGGGCATGTCAGCATGCACAAGGAAAACGGTCATGTCCTCAGGGTCCCTATCCGGTGACTTTCAGCCGGTCACCTGTGAAACGCAGGATCTGATTCGCGGGTATCTGAATTCGTCCCGACTGGCAGAAATTGTCTACCGGGACCAGGCCGGCCAGATTCAGATCACCCACGACGTCGTCCGTGATCTGTTCAGTCGCGCCGGCCAGGAATTTCTCTGTCTGAGTCGTGGGCAACTATTGAGGCTGGATCATATTCTCACGCTTGACGGCCATTCAGTCGCCATTCCACCATTAACCTGACTCCCCATAAATAAAGCGTAATTCGCTATTCATTGTAAGGATAGGCTGCGCCGTCGTAGAATCGAGTTGCTGTTTTTACCATTTATCGAAAGGATACGATTATGAACAAGCTTACTTTGAGTACACTTGCACTGCTGCTGACACTCGGCCTCACCGCGTGCAGCCAGGACGACAATGAAGGCGTTGACCTGGAGAAGGCCGGTGACAATGTCGAGGAGATGACGGATGACGCGGGCGACACAGTCGAAGAGGCCGCCGAGGATACCGGTGATGCGGTGGAAGAGGGCTACGATGATATGACCGAGTAAGCACACCACGAATGTTCGTTCGGACCCGGCTACTGGCCGGGTTTTTATTTATACCGTCAAAAAACGTTAATCAAAGTGACTCGAAACTGACCGCTATTTGTCACGTGCGTCGCCGACACTGAACTCTCACGCCGAACTACAAAACCGCTGAGAGGGATTTTTACCATGGCGAAACACGACATCGACCCCAACTATCTTGATCCAAACTACGAGCCCGTTGTAAACCACTCCGACAACCTCTCGTTTGCTGCGGTACTCGGGGCGCGTATGAATCGACGTGTTCTGATGAAAGGCAGCGTTGGTGCAGCGCTAACCAGTCTCATGGGGGTTGGGCTTGTAGGGTGCTCCGATAGCGACAGTGATTCTTCCACCACCGGCAGTGTGCAGGCGAACACCGAGCTGGGTTTCAAGTCGGTTGCTGTCTCGACTGAAAACAGCGTTGTGGTACCTGAAGGTTACAGCTCAACAACGTTTGTGCCCTGGGGTACGCCAATCACGGGTTCCTACCCCGAATACCGGGCTGATGGCACCAACACCGGCGCCGAGCAGGAGCAGCAGGTGGGCATGCACCACGACGGTGTTCATTTCTTTCCGATTGATATCAATGCCGGTGGTAACAGCTCCAGCGAAGGCCTGCTGGTGATGAACCATGAATACATTAACCAGAATGCCTTGCATGCGGGCGGCGCCACGACGGTTGCAGGCCAGCGCCCAGCGGACGAGGTGCGCAAAGAAATTGCGGCTCACGGGGTATCGGTTATTCACATCATGCAGGGTAGTGATGGCGAGTGGCAGGTCGTACACGGCAGCCCGTTCAACCGACGCATTACCGGCGGAACGGAAATGGACATACGCGGTCCGGCTCGTGGTTTTGACAAGCTGAAAACAAAATACAGCACGGGTGCCACAGAGACCCGGGGCACGTTGAATAACTGCTCCATGGGGCCAACCCCCTGGGGCACCTATCTGGCCGCCGAGGAAAACTGGCATGGCTATTTCGCCACTTCAGACGTTAACCGCCCGCGTGAATACGTTCGCCATGGCGTGGACAGCACGTCCCGTTATGACTGGCAACTGGCAGACAGTGGCGCTGACGAATACGTCCGTTTCGATGTTTCAACCATCGGTGCCTCCGCAACTGACGACTACCGCAACGAAGCCAACACCTATGGCTATATGGTCGAAGTTGATCCGTTTACACCTGAAAGTAAACCACAGAAGCGAACAGCCCTGGGCCGCTTTGGCCACGAAGGGGTGATCTTTGCGCCGGTTGAACAGGGCGAGCCAGTGGTCTGCTATTCCGGTGACGACTCTCGCTTCGAGTACATCTACAAGTTTGTCTCATCGAAGCCTTACTACGCCGCCACCGCTGGGGGCTATCTGCTGGACGAGGGAACTCTGTACGTTGCCCGGTTTAACGACGATGGTAGTGGTGACTGGCTGTCATTGTCACTGGACAATGCGGACTTTGCCGCCGCGGTAACCGCAGCTACCGGCACCACCGTTGGTGATATCGACTTCAATGGTTTTTCCAGCCAAGCCGACGTGCTTGTTAACACCCGCCTTGCGGCTGATATTGTCGGTGCTACCACCATGGATCGTCCGGAATGGGGTGCCGTCGACCCGAACTCAGGCGAGGTGTATTTCACCCTCACCAATAATAGCAACCGTGGCAAAGACGGCTACGACGATGTGAACGCGGCCAACCCCAATGCCGAAAACCGGACCGGTCATATCATTCGCTGGGCAGAAGCCGGCAATGATTACACGGCGATCAGTTTCGAATGGGATATCTTCGTGTTTGCCGGAGAACAGGGCACCGAAACGGTAGTTGATGGCGATGCACTGGTAACACTCGATGATACCAACATCTTCAACAGCCCGGACGGTCTCTGGTTCGACTACAACGGCCGGCTCTGGATTCAGACAGACGGCAGCGATTCCGCGCCCTACCAGAACAACATGATGTTGGCGGCAAACCCCGTGACACGGGAGATCAAACGTTTCTTCGTGGGCCCGGTTGGTTGTGAGGTTACGGGGGTCACCTCTACGCCTGATATGAGCAGCATGTTTGTGAACATCCAGCACCCGGACGGCAACTGGCCAAACGCAGCCGAGTCACGGCCTCGTGATGCGACGGTCATTGTGACGCGCGCCAACGGAGGTGTTGTCGGCGCCTGATCAGTCAGATTGGTAGAAGACCAGCTACAGCGGCTGCCCCCGGAATTACTGGGGGCAGCCGTTTTTTTGTGCCATGGAGTTGCGGCAGGGCAGAGCTAACACGGAAGTCTATAACAGATCACCTCCCGTTAGAGGGCTTCTGGCGGAGAGCCTGCTAGACTCGAAGAGACCACTGGGTTTGAGAGGTAGCTATGGGAATGTTGAGTCGGTCGGTGTGTATTGTCGGAGGTGCTCTTGCGACAGTGGCGGTTGTGGGTGCTGCATTAATTGCCTATTTATACGGGCTGGATTGGGCGTCTATATCGATCGGCGTTATCGTTGGCCTGGTGGTCGCTTCGGCTTTTCTTCTGTTGCGTGTTCTCGTCCCGATGGAGCGTTCTATCGTTCTGTTGAACGAAGGAACCATACCGGAATCAGACCCCCTGGCTGCTCAGTGTCGAAACCTTCTGGAGGCTGCAACCGCTGGCCGGGCATTGATGGATACCCTGTCGGGTAATGCTGACAAAAATGCCGTGTCGACGGCACAGGTGTCGTTTGCCGCCGATCAGCTTAAACGACGACTGGATCAGCAGGTGGCAGAAACCACTCAGGTGGAGAATTATGCTGGCCAGATTACTAAAACGGTTGAGGAATCCTCCATCCAGGCCGCTGATGCGGCGGGCCTGGCGAGCGAAGCAAGTAACATCAGTGCTAAGGGGCGCGAAGCACTTGCGGATGCAATCGGCAGCGTCAGAGAGATGCACGAGCAATCAGCCGAGAACCTGCGGATGATCCAGGACCTGAACGAAAAATCCAGCAAGATTCAGGGTGTCACCACAACCATTCAGGCCATCGCTGAGCAGACCAATCTGTTGGCACTTAATGCGGCCATTGAGGCGGCGCGGGCCGGTGAGCAGGGCAGAGGGTTCGCGGTTGTGGCGGACGAAGTCCGGCAACTGGCGGCGCGCACGGCGGACGCAACGAAAGAGGTTGAAAAAACACTAACGGAAGTGCGGTCCGATACCACGGCGATTGTCACTCGAATCGAGCTGTCAGCTGGAACCGTGGAGCAGGGATTGGCAGCGGTCGAAGGTGTCGGTGCGCAGCTGGACCAGATTGGTGATCAGTCGGAACAGGTCAAGCAGCAGGTTCTACAGATAGCCGAGAATGGCAAAGATAACGGCCACAAACTTAAGCAGATGTTTTCCTCCATCGAAAGCCTTGCAGAACAGATGAAAGAGAGCGATCGTCGACTGGAATCGCTGGCAGAGCAAGCGGCCATGTTAATGGAACTGGCCGAGCACACCAGTGCATCCTTCGCCCTGTATAGCCCGGAGAGTTATCACCGGTTCTTCTACCACCAGGCCAGAGATGGCGCCGCCGAGATTGGTAAGTTATTTGAAAAAGCGGTGGAGTCCGGCGAGCTTACAGAGCGGGCCTTGTTCGATCAGGGGCGCAAGCCGATTCCAGATACCGAACCGCCAAAGTACGCCAGCAGTTTTGACAGTTTTACGGATGAACGACTCCCCGCGATTCAGGAAAAAGTAAAGCAAGCTCACGCTTCGATGGTGTTTGCCATTGTGGCGGCTCCGGATGGTTATGTGCCCACTCACAACCGTGATTTCGCTCATCCACCGACCGGTAAGCCTGATGTGGATCTGGTCAAAAGCCGGAGCAAGCGGTTGTTCAATGACCGGACCGGCGCTCGCTGTGGCAGCCACACCCAAACCATGCTGTTACAGACCTATCGCCGGGATACCGGAGAGATCATGCATGATCTGTCAGTGCCTATTTTCGTGAAGGGCAAACACTGGGGTGGGTTTCGGCTTGGCTATCGACCGAACGAGGGGGATTCTTTAGCATCCTGAAACTCGGTATCATCACGCTTGAACTGATCGAGCCACGAGGGAGTGAGAAATTTGTCAGATCATGAGTTCATTGCTGCAAGTCACGATGCCGAGGCCCGGAAGGGAGATCCGTTACGAAATCTGGCCGTGGCCGTCTACATCCTCCAGGCCCTGTCGTTTTTTCTGGGCGGGATTACTGGCCTTGCAGGTGTCATCGTCAATTATGTAAAGCTGGACGAAGTCCAGGGCACCTGGATCGAGCCCCATTTTCGCTGGCAGATCCGTACCTTCTGGATCGGACTGCTGTGGGGCGTTATCGGCTTTATCACCACGTTTATCATCATTGGTTGGCTGATCCTGCTGGCCATTGCCATCTGGATCATCTATCGCATCGTCAAGGGCGCACTGGCCCTTAACGATGGGCTTCCGCCAGAGCCGCTGTGATCAGTCGTTGGTAACGTCTTTCAGGCGCACCGCACTCATCGCGCCGGCGAGTCCCATCAGGCCGAGCGTCAGAATGACCGCCACCTCTGAAATCATCGATACCAGCGCCGTCAGGCCACCGACTACCAGCAGCAGCACGCCAATGACCGTATTGCTGACTGACGTGTAATCGGTGCGCTTGTTGCCTCCGGCCATATCCACCAGGTAGGTTTTCCGACCCAGACGGACGCCGGCGTGGGCGATGCTCAGCACGAAAAAACCGGCCGGATAGAACCAGCCGATCCACTCGCTTTCCCCGAACTGCCAGGCGACCAGGCCCACAGTGAGGCAGGCACCACTGGCAATCAGTGCCCCACGAATCATCACCTTCCTGCTGGAATCGTCTGCCATCCATCCCCAGATGCTGGCGCTAACGGAGCTGGCCAGGCTGCTGGCCAGCAGGAAAATGCCCAGCAACCAGCCGCTGTCATTGGCTCCCTGCGCTAACACAACGAAATAGGGTGCCGCCAGCGCCGAACAGAGCAGGAGCGCACGGGTGATCACAAAGTGTCGGAAGGGCGGGTCGTCCCGCAACAGAGTCAGGCTTTTTACAGCCTGGCGCAGGGCGCTGCCACCACCGCCTGTTTCGCCTGCAAATTCGTCCACCGCCGAAAACAGCAGCCCTGCAATGATCCACAGACCGGCCGCCAGCAACAGCAGCAGTGTGTAAAAAAGCAGTCCTGGATCACCCTGGTCCCAGAACAGCACGACCGTCAGCAGAACCGTCACCGTTCCCCCGATGGTGGATGCCAAACCGGACAAGCGCCCCCGTCGTTTTTTCGGAATGCATTTGCCCTGAACGTCCTTCATTGAGACAGAACAGAAACCCCGGGCCAGTGAAAACACGATCAGAGCCGCGATAACGCCCGCGCCTGCGGCGTAGCCTTCCATAAACCAGACGCTTGCGGCCATGCCCCCGACGCTGACTGCCTGGCCAAAGCTGCCAAGGGTCCAGAACCACTTGCGCACCGGCTTCTGCCTGACCCAGGCTCCAATCACCATCTGAGGGATCATGGACCCCGATTCGCGAATGGGTACCAGCCATGCCACCAGGGCCGGAGCGCCGATGGCACTCAACATCCACGCCAGAACCGTTTTCGGGCTGACCAGAAGATCGCCAAGCTTTGTCAGAACGTTACTGCCCAGAATCAGGAAAAAATTACGCGGTACCTCGCGGCACGCTTCTTCGGTTATATCGGTGCAGGCCCTCGCGTCTTCTTCATTGGCGATGAGGCTGTATACCTGATCCAGAGTATTTTTCCGATTTGCGGGCAAGGCGCTGTCCTCTAAATAGATTTTTTAAAAGGATACCAGTCTAGAGACTTTTGATCTTCTAGCAGCCTTAATTCCGACAGGCTGCTATCCGACAGGCTGCTAAGAGGTATGTGCATCTCGACAATTGGGTGCAGGCTGCCCACAATCCCGCAACACTCGATAGAACAAGGGGCAGGTTTTGGCAGCCAGGCGAATTTTGGTAATTGGTGGCATTCGTTCTGGCAAAACGTCGCTGGCAGAATCTCTCGCCACTGAGTCAGGGCGGGCCGTGATCTATCTGGCCACCGCCAGCGCTGGCGATGAGGAAATGGCCCAGCGCATCAAGCGTCATCAGGACAGCCGGCCCAGGAGTTGGGGCTTGAGTGAGGCGCCCGTCGAGCTGGCAGCGGAACTGAACAGACTGGCACAAGAAGCAAAGCCCCCACAGTTGCTGATTGACTGCATGAGCCTTTGGGTCAGTAACCTGCTGTTCGCTGGGGATGCGGTGTTTGCAAAGGAGCGCGCAGCGTTTCTGAAAGCCCTGAAAGCCTACCCCGGCCCTGTGGTTGTCGTCAGTAACGAGGTTGGGCTGGGAACCATTGGTATGGATCCGCTCACGCGTCGGTTCTGCGATGAACTGGGGTGGCTGAATCAGGCGCTGGGCCAGGTCTGTGACCGGGTTTTGATGAGTGTGGCGGGCCTGCCACTGACGCTGAAAGGCTGATCAGGACCGGCCGCCATGACTTTCAAGGCAACTCATGACGCCATGGTCGGTCGCGTCGACTCTTAGTCGGCTGCGACAGGCGTAAGGCACGCGGATCGCGGAGAACGAGCGTTCCAGGGGAATGCCCATCACTTCCGCCAGCAGCATGCCGATGACTCCCCCATGACACACCAGTAGAATCCGTTTGCCGGCGGCCCGTTGCTGCCAGTCCAGCCAAGCAGCTCTGATGCGTTCGCTGAAATCGCCCAAAGACTCACCACCCGGCGGCGGGCAGGCAACCGGGTTGCTCCAGAACCGGCTGAGGGCGTCGGGGGTCTGTTCCAGTATGTTGGCGGCGGTTCGACCTTCCCACTCGCCAAAATGCAGTTCCCTGAACCGGGTTTCTATGTGCAGAGGAAGGCGCCGTTGTTCGGCCAGTTCCTGGGCAAACTCCTGACATCGCAGCAGGGGTGAGGTCAGGATCATGTCCCACTGGTCGTTGTCGTCAATGGCGCTGCGCATCTGCTGCCAACCGGTATCGCTAAGAGGGTCATCCTGACTGCCCCGGAACATGGGGCCACCGGCGGGCTCGCCATGGCGGATCAGATCAAACAGGGTGGTTGTGCTGGTTGTGCTGGTTGTCATCGAGGGGTTACTCCGAGGTTTTTTCACTCACGCCGGCATCGGCAAAGCTGGCCATGCCATTGTGCAGCGCGCAGGCCGAGTGCAGCAGAGGCAAGGCCACGGCAGCGCCACTGCCTTCGCCCAGGCGCATGCCCAGCTGAAGCAGAGGAGTGGCGTCCATCGCCGCAAGAACCGTTTGATGGCCTGGCTCGGCCGATTGGTGAGCAAAAATGAGCCAGTCACGCAGGGTCGGTTGCTGCCGCACGGCGACCAGTGCGGCGACGGAGACAATAAATCCGTCCACCAGCACCGGAATGCGGCGACTGGCACAACCGAGAATCGCGCCCACCAGACCGGCGATTTCAAAGCCACCAAGGGATGTAAGTACCTGCAGAGGGTCATGAAGAGGCCCGCGCTTGCTGCCGTGGCGCGCCAGTGCCTGACGAATAACCGCGCGCTTGTGCTCAACGCCCTTCTCGTCCAGCCCGGTACCGGGGCCGGTCAGAACACCGGGGTCTTGGTCCAGGAGTGCGCAGGCCATGGCAGTCGCGCTGGTGGTGTTGCCAATGCCCATCTCGCCACCGATGAACAGCCGGCACCCGGCCTCTGACGCCCGCGCTGCTGCCTGGTCGCCGGAGGTCAGAGCCGTTTCAAGCTGAGCTTCCGACAGGGCATTTTCTGTCATCAGGTTGGCCGTGCACGCCGCAATGGGCTCCTGACGAATCCCGGGTCTATCGGGCACCTCGCCGACTGTGCCCAGATTCACCACTTCAAGAAATGCCCCCAGTTGTCTCGCCAGCACACTGATGGCCGCACCGCCCTGAGCAAAGTTAGCAATCATCTGAGCCGTGACCGCCTGCGGATAGGCAGACACGCCCTCTCTGCATACGCCGTGGTCGCCTGCAAAAACGGATATACGGGCAGGATCAACGCCGGGGTGGTCGGTCGCTTGCAGACCGGCCAGCTGAATGGCGACCTGTTCCAGGCGCCCCAGAGATCCGCGGGGTTTGGTCAGCACGTTCTGACGCGCCAGCGCCTGCTGGGCATAATGCGCATCGGGCGCTGGCAATGGCTTAGACCAGCAGGCGGGTAACGACATGTCAGTTTCCAGGAAAGGGTCGGGTGGTTCGGTTTGTAACAGACAGGGATGGTGCCTCTGGCGTGTAAAATGTGTCAAGTATGGCGGCAACCGGTAGACTGGCGAGCCATTGGTTGGCTGCGTCGGCCCTTATTTCAACCTTTGATGGTGGCTCCAGGTTTGAACCCTCTGATGATTTCAGTCGCTGTGTGTCTGACCGCCGTTCTTCTGGATCGCTGGCTGGGCGAACCCCGCCGCTGGCACCCGCTGGTGGGTTTCGGGCACATGGTTGCGGCCGTGGAGAAAAGGCTCAATCGTCAGCCGCAGAGGCTGTACAAAAGTCTGGTTTTGGGGTGCCTGGCGGTTGCCTTGCTGATTCTGCCGGTGGTTGGTTTTGCGCTCGGTTTGAGTGTGATTCTCGATGCCTGGGCGCTGTCGATTGTCGAGGTTCTGGTGCTCTATCTGGCGTTATCGGTTCGCGGGCTTTCCGAGCATGGTCTCGCCGTGGCGCAGGCACTAAACGCCAGGAACATTCCGATGGCACGACGTCAGGTTGGCCGAATTGTCAGCCGCAAAGCGGACGCGCTGGATGAACCGGGCATTGCCGCCGCCGCCACCGAATCCATGCTGGAGAATGGCGCGGATGCGGTTTTCGCGAGTCTGTTCTGGTATCTGGTTGCGGGTTTGCCCGGCGTGGTATGTCATCGACTGGTCAACACGCTGGACGCCATGTGGGGCTACCGCAACGAGCGCTTTTTGTACTTTGGCCGGTTTGCGGCGCGGCTGGATGATGTTCTGAACTGGCTGCCGGCAAGGTTCACGGCACTGACCTATGCGGTTTTGGGGAAAACGCGCCTGGCGGTTCGATGCTGGTTGCACCAGGGCGCGACCTGGGACAGCCCCAATGCAGGCCCTGTGATGGCCGCCGGTGCTGGCGCCCTCAGGGTTACTTTGGGGGGTCCGGCGCCTTACCCGACCGGCATTCACAAGCGGCCCATTCTGGGAGAAGGCCCGGCACCCACCGCAGAGAGCATCAACGCGGCGATCAGGCTGGTCCATCGCGGTGTCTGGCTCTGGCTGGCTGTATTATTGGCCGCTGCGGGCATGGCGAATCTTTTGGCGACGGGAGGCTAACAATCATGGTTTCCAGACCACATCACGGCGGTCGGCTCAACGAAGCCATCGAACGCTGGGGTATTCCCCATGAGCAGTGGCTGGACTTGTCCACGGGAATCAATCCCCTGGGATGGCCGGTGCCAGCGGTGCCAGCCGATGTCTGGCACCGGCTGCCAGAGTCCGATGATGGGCTTGAGGCGATCATTCGCGGCTGGGCGGGCGCGCCGCACCTGTCTGCATGCGTGCCGGTCGCGGGCAGTCAGGCAGCTATTATGACGTTGCCCGGCTTGCGGAAACCCTGTCGCGTTGGTGTTCCGCTACCCGGTTATCGGGAACATGCTCACTGGTGGCAGGCACATGGCCATACCGTACAGGGCATTCCGGTTCATCAGATGGCGAGCGGAGATGACGACTGGCTCGACTCTCTGTGGCTCGACTCTCCGTGGCTCGACTCTCTGGACGTGTTGGTGTGTATCAACCCCAACAATCCCGTTGGTCAGACGATCCCAAGAGAGCGGCTTCTGCGTTGGCATCAGCGGCTTGCCGAACGAGGGGGCTGGCTGGTCGTGGATGAGGCCTTTCTGGACGGGCTCGCGGTTCGGGAAGGCGAGGAAAACATGAGTATGGCACCCTACACGGGTCAGCCGGGGTTGGTTGTGATGCGCTCCCTTGGCAAGTTTTTCGGGCTTGCCGGTCTGCGAGCGGGAGCTGTGCTCACCTGCTCTGACATCGCGGTTCCGCTGGCGGAGGCGTCTGGTCCCTGGCCACTCAGCGGCCCTGCCCGTTTCCTGATGATGAAAGCATTGAGTGATGTGGCCTGGCAGGCCCGGGCGGCGGTTCAGCTTCAACAGCACAGCCAGCGCCTGCACCGGTTGCTACTGGACGCTGGTTTTCCCGCCAGTTCCGGCACGACTCTGTTCCGGTATGTGCCCATCGCGAATGCACACGCCATCGCTGATGACCTGGCCTCGAAGGGCATACTGGTTCGTGTGTTTGACCAGCCACCGGCGCTGAGATTTGGCTTGCCGGGTGCTGAACCGCAATGGCTGAAACTTGAGCGCACTCTCGCGCAACGGGCAAATGTCGTTGACCGATGAGGGTCCGGTTGGTAGCCTTTGCGCTCGTTTTCAGGTGCTGCCGTGCAAAGCTGCTCGGGAGTGAAACGGGAAGCCGGTTAAAATCCGGCGCTGCCCCCGCAACGGTAAATGAGTCAAGAGTGATCGAATGCGCCACTGTGCTCAGGCATGGGAAGGCGGTTACTCAGGGTGATCCACGATGACCCGCTCATAAGTCCGGAGACCGGCCTGTTGACACACCAGACGCTGCGGAGGGCAGTGGCGGTGGGTGAATTGGCCTGTCGCTAGCACTTCCCGTTAGCCTGCGGTTTCTGTCTGCCCGCCTCCGTTTGATGATGTTCTGATCCGGTTGTGATCACACCTTGTCCTGATTCGCTCCTCTCGCAGTGATACCGAAATCAACCACGCGGGTGCGTGTGGTATGGCAGTGAGTGTTGACTATGACTTATCCCAAGGCCTTCCCGGCCAATCCGTTTTTGACTGTGCCACTGATTTTTCTGCCATTGGCGACGGGCCTTGCCCATGCCGCCGAGCCACCGACTGACCGTTTGACCGAGGGTGAATCAGCCGCACTGGATCCCATTGTTGTGACGGCAACTCTGGGACCCCGCACGGCGGGCGAGAGCCTCTCGTCGGTGACGGTTATTGATGAAGAGGACATACGGCGCCAGAATCGGCGTGAACTGAAGCAATTATTAAGCGGCCAGCCCGGGCTCGATCTCAGCACCAATGGCTCCTTCGGCAAGAACAGCAGTGTCTTTACCCGGGGCACCGGCAGCGACGCCACCGTGCTGCTGGTTGATGGCATCCGGCTTCGATCAGCCACCACAGGCGCTCCTGCTTGGCAGTTTCTCTCGCCCCAGTTGCTGGAACGTATTGAGATTGTGCGTGGCCCGAAAAGCAGTCTCTACGGTGCCGATGCGGTGGGCGGCGTTATCCAGGCCTTCACGATGAAAGCCGATGACGAGCCTGAAGGATGGATTGAGGCGGGTGCCGGCAATTTCGATTCACAGCAGGTGGGCGCCGGCGTCGCTGGCCGGGAAGGGCGCAATGCCTACAGTTTCGCCGTCAATCGTTTTGATACCGACGGCACCGAGATCATCCCTGACGGCGACGACAAAGGTTACCGCAATAGTTCGGGCGTTGCCCGCCTCAGCCACGATTTTGATAATGGCGGCCAGGCCAGCCTTTTGCTCATGAGGGCCCAGGGCGATACGGAGTTTGAGGGTGGCGAGTCGGATTTTATTATTCAGACGCTGGGCGTTAAGCTCGATACCGTCAGCAGCGATTACTGGCGCAGCAGTATCCAGTTTTCAGAGTCCCGCGACGAACTCGACAGCGTTCGATCCTTCGGCGAAAGTACTTTTAATACACGCACGCGAACCGCACGTTGGGAAAACACGCTGACGGCGGGTACTCACGAATTTGTAGTGGGTTTGGAGCACCTTACCGACGAAGTCAGCGGCACAACTGACTACGAGGAAGACAGCCGCACCAACAATGCCGTGTTCACCCAGGCGCTCTTCAACTTCGGCCCCACCGATATCCTGCTGAGCCTGCGCAGCGATGACAATGAAGCCTATGGCCATGAAACCACCGAAGGCGCTGCCGTAGGCTATGCACTGGATTACAATCACCGCATTCGTGCCAGCTATGCAACCGCATTCAAGGCACCTTCCTTTAACGATCTGTATTTTCCCGGCTTTGGCAACCCCGACCTGGAGCCTGAGCGGGCTGAAACCGTAGAACTTGGTGTTAGCGGCCACTACCAAATGTGGTTCTGGGACCTTGCAGTCTATCAGTCCGATGTTGACGATCTCTCGATCACCGATGGCCAGTCCGCACAGAGCGTGCCCGAGGCCAGAATCCGTGGTGTCGAGCTTGCGGCCGGGCTGGATATCAACGACTGGTCGGTTAAAACGGCCGTGGCGTACACCGACCCCAAAGAAAGAAACGACGACACCGTTCTTCGTCGTCGCGCCCGGCAATCCCTCAGGCTTGATGTGGATCGCCAGTTGGGCGCCTGGTCCCTGGGCGCGAGTTTTGTGGCCAAGGGCCACCGGTATGACGACGAGGAGAACAAAGAGCGCATTCCCGGCTTTGGCACCCTGGACCTGAGAGCCGGATGGTTGTTTGCCACGGACTGGACTGCCCGTTTGAGCCTCGAAAATGTCACGGACAAGACTTACAGTACCGCCCGGCGCTTTGACGGCACGCCATACGTTGCGGCCGGCACCACCGGCTTCCTCTCGGTACGCCATGATTTCCGTTGAACCGTCGTGCCGGAAAGAAGGCACTCGCGTGCCTCTCATCCGGCATTCAGTTTGCTGGCTGATTCTGTTGGCGATCAGTCTGGTTACTGGCCCCCTGAAAGCCGCTACGGTTTTCGGGGTTGTGTCGGAGCGTTCGGCGGCTGAAATGGCCGCTGGCGCCGAACGGTTTGTTAAAAACTATCCAGAGTACCGGGTGATCCTGCGCACCACGGAGCAGGTCGCCACACTGGGCGATGCCGAACTTGAAGAACTCCTGGCCCGGGCCGACGCCGTGCTCATGGCGGCGGTCTTCGGTGACCAGGTGGGGCGGCTGGCGCAGGCGTTAAAGAAGGAAGCTGGCTCTCGCGAGTTTCCCATACTCGCGATCAACGGCGACAGAACCTTGGTTCGCCTGTCCCGGCTGGCTGGTCGGACATTACTCGGCGGTCTTGATGACGCCTCCCTTAACGACCTGATGCAGTCGCCGGATCCGGGTGCGGATCTGAGTGCCCATCGGGCAAAGCTGGCGCAACAGTTTCTGCAACAGGTTCCCTGGCTCGAAGGCCGTGAGCTTTATCAGGGCCGGACGCCTGAGCATCTTGACGGGTTACTGCGCTGGTTGCTGGTGCAGGCAGGCGAAAATCTGGAAGTGCCAGAGTTGCCTCCCCGGGCACTGATCCGGTATTACCGCAATGGCGAGGCGACCGCTGAGTCGGCGGATCTCAATCTGACCTCCGGGCCGGTGGTCGCGCTGCTCGATCTGGACAGCGGTGATCGCCCCGGCGACCGGGCATTGCTGGATGCCAGCTGCGAAGCGCTGGAGGCCAGGGGCATGCAGTGCTTTGCCATTCTCTCCCGCTGGGGCGGAGCCAGCCTGGAAGCGGTTCGCACGCTGGATCAGACCATCGGGCCCGCCACGCTGGCGGCTATTGTCAGTTTGCAGGACTTTACCGTGGGTGGCGGTGAGGGCCGCCGGCAGGTGACGAAAGCGCTGATCCGCCTCAACGTCCCGGTGATCAAAGGTCTCAGGCTGGCTTCCCGAACCCGCAATCAGTGGCAGCTATCTGTCGACGGCATTCCCGCCGACAAGGTGCATTACAAGCTGGCCATGCCCGAACTTCAGGGGGTTAGCCAGCCCATGGTGCTGGCAACGGCGGAGCCGGAGGTGATTGATCCGCTGACCGGCGTTGCCCTGACCCTGACGCAGCCAGTGCCGAACCGTGTTGACGCGCTGGCCGACCGTCTCAAGCGCTGGCGAGTGCTGCAAACCAAAGCCAACGCTGACAAGCGCGTGGCCATTATTTACTACAACCACCCCCCGGGGCGCCAGAATGTGGGGGCGGACAATCTGGATGTGCCAGCCTCGCTGTTTGAAATGCTGACCTGGCTAAAAGCGGAGGGTTACGACACCGGCCCCATACCGGGCAGCCCGGAAGTCTTGCTGGACCTGATTCAGCAGCGGGGCATCAGCTTGCCGGATGACCCGCGCTCGCTGAAGGAAATGGCCAGTGAGGTGCCGTCGATGAGCGCGGAGACCTACCGTCGCTACCTGCAATCTCTGCCGGACGTCGTGCAGCAGGAAATGGTTCATGGTCCTACCGGGTATCTCCATGAACGCCTCGAACAGGCCCATCAGCTCGGTGAACAGGGCCTGGCCCTGGGCATTTTGAACCGGGGAGTGAGGGACCTTCGGCACTTGGTCGAGAATGTAAAACACCCCAATCGATCAACGGCTCTGGCCTTGCTGGACGAATACGAAACGCTTTGGACCCGTCGCCTGAGCGAAGGCGGCCACATAAGCGAGCTGAACGCTCAGCGATTGGCACTGACGGATACTGACATTCCGGGGCTGAAGGGTTGGGGTGAAGCACCCGGGCAGTCAATGGTGGTGAACGATCGCCTGATCTTCCCCGGCCTGCGATTTGGCAACATCTTTATGGGGCCGCAGCCACCCAGGGGCTGGGAGGTGGATGAAGAACTGCTTCACGCCAACACCACCTTCCCGCCCACTCACCAATACGTGGGTTTCTACCATTGGCTGCGGGATCACTATGAGGCCGACGCGCTGGTGTACGTGGGTCGGCATTCCACCCGTGAATTTCTGCCACGGCGGCGCGCGGGCCTGACCGAGGATGACTATCCGGATTTACTGGGTGGCGACCTGCCGCTGATCTATCCCTACATTGTGGATGGGGTTGGCGAAGGCATACAGGCCAAGCGCCGGGCGCTGGGTGTGATGATCAGCCATCTGACCCCACCGCTGGCGGCCACTGAACTTTACGACGAATTGCTTGAAATAAGGCAGTTGGTAGAGACCTGGCAGTCCGCCACCGAACCCGACAGTCCCACCCGGGAGCGGGCGCTGGAATTGCTTCGGGAAAAAATTGTCGTACTGGATATCGCCGAAGATCTCGAGCATGAAATTGCCAATGAAATGGGGCTTTCGGCTGACGAGGTCTCGGTTGATGAGCTGTCGCCGGAATTGCTGGTTCACGAAGCCGGGCACTATGTGACGGACATGCAGGAGCATTACATGCCCCTGGGGCTGCACGTGTTCGGTCAGGACTGGACCGCAGAGATGCTCGACACCATGCTGACGTCAATGGCAGGCAAGTCCGGCAAACCAGAACCGGGCTGGCGACAGAAGCTGGCCAGTTCGCCGGCGGCGGAACGAAAGAGCTGGCTGAATGCGCTCAATGGCCGGTTTGTGCCGCCGGGCCAGGGCAATGATCCTTTACGGACACCGGAGGTTCTGCCCACCGGGCGAAATTTCCACGCCTTGTCTGACGACCTGATTCCGACCAAGGTTGCCTGGTCACTGGCCGAGGAGTTGGTCGCAAAGGCAGAAAAAACCGGTACCCGACAACATCATGAAAGTGATGCCCTGGTGCTCTGGGCGTCGGACACGGTGCGCGACGAAGGCGTGATGATCGCCTTCGGCCTGAAACTGATGGGTATTCGGCCGGTCTGGAACAGCCGGGGCATTGTTAAGGGTCTGGAGCGACTGCCGGCCGGGCCGGGCACCGATAACCCGGTCCGGCGCAATGTGGTCTTTACCACGTCTGGGTTGTTCCGGGACCTCTACGGTAGCAAGCTGGAATGGCTGGACCTGGCCTCTCGTTACGCGCTGGCGGGGGCCGCAAAAACCATCGCAGCTGAGCACCCGGAGCTGGCGCCTGCCCTTGATCAGGCGCTGTCGGTATTACCGGTCGCTCTGCGTGAGCGCGGCCGTGAATCGCTTGATACCAATGGCGTGGCTGCGCGCTGGGTCGCCGATGCGCGGGTTCTGCTGGCGGCCGGGCAGTCGGCGCGGGATGCGGGCACACAGGCGGCCTACCGGGTGTTTGGCACAGCGCCGGGGGCCTATGGCGCCGGGGTTAATACGCTGGCTACCCGTACCGGTGCCTGGGAGGGGCGGCAACAACTGGGCGACGCCTACCGCCGCCGGATGGGCCATGTTTACGGTAAAGACAGCCAGGGTGAACCGGCGCATGAGGCGTTTGACCGCCAGTTGCTTACCGTCGACCAAACCTATCTGGGCCGGTCGAGCCATCTGTACGGCCTGCTGGATAATGACGACGGCTTCGACTTCCAGGGCGGTCTCTCCAATGCGGTGGAGCATCTGCGGGGTGAGCCGCCGGCGAATCGGGTGTTGCAGTACGAAGACCCCAAGAACCCCAGGGTGGACTCGCTCCAGCGGGTGCTGCAGGTTGAGCTTCGCGCCCGCAATCTGAACCCACAGTGGCTGAAACCTTTAATGGAACATGGTTATGCCGGTGCCCGCACCATGGGCAGCGATTTTCTGGACAACCTCTGGGGCTGGCAGATCACCAGCCCGCAGGTACTTCGCTCCAGCGTCTGGGACGAAGTCAATGACGTGTATTTTCAGGATCGCCATGGCCTGGGCCTGGATGACTTCCTGGCGGAGGGCCACAACGTGCATGTGAAAACCCACATGCAGGCCATTGTCTTGCTGGCGGCCAAACGTGGCTATTGGCAAGCGGACGTTTTCACCCGCCGTTCCCTTGCCCGTGACTTCGCCGGCAATATCATCGACCATGGCCTGCCCGGCAGCGGCCACACCCGACCGGACCATCCGTTGATGGATTGGGTGGCGGATCAGTTGGAGCCGCAACAACGGGAGGCGTTCGACTCTGCCCGCAAGGGTGGCTCCGCGACGTATCCGTCCGTTGGTGCTGCAAACGATGACTGCCAGAAACAAGGGAGCCTGATGGCCTCATGTTGAACTCATTGCTGTTACCTGCCTTGCTGAGCCTGTCCCTGCTTGCCATGGGGCAGTCGATGCCCGTAGCCGCCAAGGTCTGTGTCACCGACGATACCGGCGCGAACGTCTGCCTTGAGCAGCCTGCACGGCGGATTGCTGCCTTGTCGCCCGGGGCCACCGAACTGGTCTGGGCAGCGGGTGCCGGCGATCATGTGGTGGCGGTGGTGTCGTTCAGCGATTATCCGGAAGAAGCCAGCAGCGTTGTCTCTGTGGGTAGCCACACCCGGGTGGATCTGGAGCGTTTGATGCAGCTGCAGCCAGATCTGGTGATTGGCTGGGTGACCGGCAACCCCCCCGAGCAGATTGAGGCGCTTAAGGATCTGGGCCTGCCGGTGTTTTCCATCGAGCCCCGGAGTTTCGAGGACGTATCGCATACCATCGAGCGGCTGGCGACCCTGGCGGGAACAGACGATGTGGGGTTTGCCGAAGCCCAACGATTCAGGGCGGGCATTGCCGCGATGGAACGCCGGTACCGCGATGCAGAGCCGGTATCGGTGTTCTATCAGGTCTGGGACAAACCTCTGATGACCGTCAACGACGAGCACCTGATCGGCAAGGTGATTACCCTCTGCGGTGGCGTCAACGTGTTCGGAGCGCTGGAACGCCTGGTGCCCAGAATCAGCAGTGAGGCGGTTATTGGCGCCAACCCTGAAGCCATCCTCGCGGGTGGAATGGGGCAAGAAAACCGCCATTGGCTGACCCGCTGGGAAGCCTTTCCCAGCCTGGATGCCACCAAAAAAAACAATCTCTATTTTATTCCACCGTCACTGATACAACGCCCGACGCCCCGTATGCTCGAGGGCTCCCGGTTGTTCTGCGAGAAACTGGACGACGCCCGTGCCAAACGCTAGCAGGAGGTTGGCCGCGTGAGTCGGTCCCTTGTCACGCCGCTGTTTGTTCTGGCCCTTGCCAGTATAGCCGCCATGGTCGTGTCAGTGGGGACTGGCAGCGTCAGTGTGCCACCCGGCGACGTTATCGCGGTGATTCTGGGGGAGGGCTCCAGCCTGCAGCAGACTCTGGTGCTTGAACTGCGCCTGCCGCGCACACTATCGGCCTTTGCCACCGGCGGTTTGCTGGCGGTGGCCGGGGCATTGATGCAGGTACTGCTGCGTAATCCGCTGGCAGACCCCTACATACTGGGGCTATCTGGTGGCGCCGCCGTTGGGGCGCTGTTGGCGATGCTGGCGGGGTTGGGCGGTTTGATCGTTTCTGGCTCGGCGTTCGCCGGTGCGCTATTGGCAACCCTGATGGTATTTGGCCTGGCCCACGGCACCGGAAGCTGGACCCCGTCCCGCTTATTATTGACCGGTGTGGTGGTCGCCTCAGGTTGGGGCGCCGTCATCACCCTGATGCTGGCCATCAGCCCGGCTCAGCGCCTGCCCGGCATGCTGTACTGGTTGATGGGTGACGTTTCCTATGCCCGCTCGCCCTCGCCGGCGTTGGCGCTGCTTTTTCTGGTATGCCTGTTAGTCGTGCCGCTTGGCCGTAGTCTTAACGTACTGGCTCGCGGCCCCATGCAGGCGGCTGCGCTGGGTGTATCCGTCAGGCCTCTGGAATGGACGATCTACGTCCTTGCCAGCCTGCTCACAGCCACTGCGGTTACCATGGCCGGCAGTATCGGGTTCGTTGGCCTGGTGGTACCGCACATGCTGCGGCTGGTGCTGGGTAACGACCAGCGGCTCATCCTGCCTGCCTGTGCCCTGGGCGGGGGTGCGTTACTGGTTCTGGCAGATACCCTGGCGCGGATTGTTATCGCCCCGGAACAGTTGCCAGTCGGGGTGATTACCGCGCTGCTGGGCGTTCCGACCTTCCTGTATCTGTTGTACCGGAGCCGCTGATGAACCCACTGCAGGCCCGAGAACTGATCATCGACATTCCCGACCGGGACGATGGACAAGCCCTGAACTTCACCATCGAGCCGGGGCAGATCTGGGGTGTGCTGGGTCCGAACGGCGCAGGCAAGACCACATTGCTGCACACCCTGGCAGGTTTGCGGGCGCCCCGTTCGGGAGCGGTGTATCTGCACGATCATCCGTTGACAGAGATAAGGCGCAAACAAATCTCCCAACAGCTGGGACTGGTGTTCCAGGAGCGGCAGGATGGCTTTCCGGCGACGGTGCTGGAAACCGCGCTGATTGGCCGCCACCCGTGGTTGTCACCCTGGCAGATGGAAACCGGCGATGATGAGCGAATCGCGAGGCAAGCCCTGAAACAACTTGACGTTGCCCACTTGAGCGACCGCCTGGTAAACACCCTCTCCGGGGGTGAACGCCAGCGCGTCGCGATTGCGACGGTGCTGACTCAGGCGCCATACACCTGGCTGTTGGATGAGCCCACCAACCACCTGGATTTGCACCATCAGGTATCGGTGCTGCAGCTACTCACTGCTCAGGCCGGTGCGGGGCGATCTGTTTTTATGTGCCTGCACGACCTGAACCTGGCAGCCCGCTGGTGTGACCACCTTTTATTGCTTTATCCCAATGGCGATGCCTGCTGGGGGCCAGCGAAGCACATGCTGGTGCCAGCTGCGCTCGAAAGACTCTACAACCAACAATTGCTGACAGTGGAGGTCGATGGTGCACCATTATTTGTGCCCAAGAAGGCCTGACAAAAGCGGGAGCCTATGAAAACAACCGTAGCAGCTGCAATGATTACCGCCCCGGGTTCCGGCCAGGGCAAGTCCATGGTCACCGCCGCCCTGGCCAGACTGCACCGGAATGCCGGGCGAAGGGTGCGGGTGTTCAAGCACGGGCCGGACTTTCTGGACCCGATGGTATTAGAAGTCGCTTCCGGCCAGCCCGTGTATCAGTTGCACCCGTGGATGACCGGTGAGGAAGAGTGCCGCTGGCGCCTGGCCGAAGCCGCGCAGGATGCGGATCTGATCCTGGTGGAGGGTTCCATGGGGCTGTTTGACGGTGACCCGTCGAGCGCCGATCTTGCCAAACTCATGGGCATACCCGCACTGCCGGTCATCGACGCCCGTGGCATGGCCCAGACGTTCGGGGCCGTAGCTCTGGGGCTGGCGACTTTTGATCCGGAGTTGCCAGTGCGCCAGGTTATCGCCAACCGCATTGGCAGCGCCCGGCACGGTGAGATGCTGAAAGCAGGCCTGCCCGATGGCATTCGTTTGCTGGGGGCGATTCCCCGCAACGAGGCGATGAATATTCCGGACCGCCACCTGGGCCTGGTTCAGGCGGCGGAGCTTGATGATCTCGATCAGCGCCTGGATGCTGCCGCTGCAGTGCTGGCCGAGGCTGGTCTCGATGGCTTGCCCGAGTTGGTCACCCTGTCAGCCGAGACACCGGAACCACCGCCCAGGTTGCTCGAGGGCGTTCGCATAGCCATCGCCCGGGATGCTGCGTTCAGTTTCCTCTATCGTGCCAACCTGGACGTGCTGGCTCTAATGGGGGCGGAACTGACCTTCTTCTCGCCACTGACCGACACCCACTTACCCGAATCCGATTCCCTCTGGCTGCCCGGCGGGTATCCGGAGCTTCACGGTGCCATGCTTGCAAACAACACCGGTATGCTGGCGGCCATCCGTGCCCATCACGCCCATAACAAACCCATCCTCGCCGAATGTGGTGGCCTGATGGCCTGTTGTGAGGCACTGGTGGACAAGAACGGAGAAAGCCACCAAATGCTGGGCCTGATGCCAGGCCGTGTCGAAATGGCGGGCAAACTGCAGGCGCTCGGGTTGCAAAGCCTGTCGATGGAGCAGGGCGAACTGCGGGGGCATACCTATCATCATTCCCGCCTGGAGACCGATTGGGTACCGACGGCCCGGACCCGAAAACTGGCGGGCACTGAGGCGGAGCCGGTATTTTGCCAAAATGGCCTGGTGGCCAGCTACTTCCACGGTTATTTCCCCTCTGCCCCGGAACTGGTGGCGGCCATTTTTCGGGGTGAACCCCTGACACCGAAGGAGACACATTATGCGTGAACGCGCCAAAGACCCCGAGCGCCATGCCCAGCGCATGGAAGCCAAGCAGAAAATCATGCAGGAGCGCATCGCCCGCGCCCAGAAAGAGCAGGGCGTATTGCTGGTTCTGACCGGCCCTGGCAAAGGCAAGAGCAGTTCCGGCTTCGGTATGGCCGCGCGCTCACTGGGCCACGGCATGAAAGTCGGCATTGTGCAGTTTATTAAGGGTGCCTTCAGTACCGGTGAACACGCCTTTTTCCGCGACCTGCCCAATGTGGACTATCACGTGATGGGGCAGGGCTATACCTGGGACACCAAGAATCGTGAGCAGGACGTGGAAGCCGCCAACGCAGCCTGGGATGTGGCCGCCCGCATGTTGAAAGATGATCGCTACGGCCTGATCCTGCTGGATGAACTCAACATCGCGCTGAAATATGACTACATTGACCTGGACCGCGTGCTGGATGACCTGCAGGCTCGCCCGGAGATGCAGCATGTGGTGGTGACCGGCCGCTCTGCACCGCAGGAACTGATTGATCTGGCCGACACAGTGACCGAGATGGGGGTGGTCAAACACGCCTTCAAGGACCAGGGCATCAAGGCCCAGAAAGGCGTTGAACTGTAAATGCCCACCTTGATGGTGCAGGGCACTACCTCTGACGCCGGCAAGACCACCGTCGTCGCCGCCCTGTGCCGCTGGCTGGCCCGGCAGGGTGTGTCCGTGGCGCCCTTCAAGCCACAGAACATGGCGCTGAACAGCGCCGTGACCGTGGACGGTGGGGAAATCGGGCGGTCTACTGCCTTGCAGGCTCTGGCCTGTGGCCTTGAACCTCACAGCGACATGAACCCGGTACTGCTGAAACCCCAGAGCGACCGTGGCGCACAGGTGATTCTTCGCGGCCAGGTTCACGGCAACATGGACGCGCTGGATTATCACACCTACAAAGCCGAAGCCATGAATTCTGTGATGGCCGCCTGGCAGGCCCTGAGCCAGCGCTACGATGTGATCATCGCCGAAGGTGCCGGTAGCCCGGCTGAAATTAACCTGCGGGCCAACGACATCGCCAACATGGGCTTTGCCGAAGCCGCCGATTGCCCGGTGCTGCTGGTGGGCGATATCGAGCGGGGCGGCGTTTTTGCCCAGCTAGTCGGCACGCTTGAGCTGGTATCAGATTCTGAGCGGGCACGAATCGGCGGCTTTGTGATCAATCGTTTTCGGGGCGACAAAGCGTTGCTGGACCCGGGCCTTGACTGGCTCACCGAGCGCACCGGCAAACCCGTTATTGGCGTGCTGCCTTACCTTCACGGTTTAGTGATTGATGCGGAAGACAGCGTTGGCACCAGCGGTGACAGCGACGACGACGCGCTGAACGTGATCGTGCCGTTGCTGCCGCGCATCAGTAACCATAACGACTTCGACCCGCTGCGACTGCATCCCAAGATTAATCTACAGTTTATCGCCCCGGATCAGCCCATTCCCCCGGCGGACCTGATCATCCTGCCCGGCAGCAAGAGTACCCGCAGCGATCTGGACTGGTTGCGGTCACAGGGCTGGCCCCAAGCCATCCAGCGCCACCTGCGCTACGGCGGCAAACTGTTCGGTATCTGTGGCGGCTTCCAGATGCTGGGTAGCACCGTCGAAGACCCGGATGGTCTGGAAGGCGCGGCAGGTTCAACCGAGGGCCTGGGTTGGCTGGATATGACCACCCGCATGGTGGCAGGCAAACAACTCAGAAACGTATGTGGTCAGTTTGCGCCAACGCCGGATGGCGCTGCCGGGGCTAAATTATCCGGTTATGAAATGCATAACGGCGTCACCAGCGGGCCGGCATTGAATCGCCCCATGGCCACACTTGGCACGGGCAATGAGCAGAGGCCCGATGGCGCGATCAGTGAAGACGGCCAGATCATGGGCACCTACGTGCACGGTATTTTTGATGAACCCGCCGCCTGCGGCGCCCTGTTGAGCTGGGCCGGACTGACTTCAGCGGCAGGCGCCGTGGATTATGGGCAGCATCGTCTCACACAACTGGACCGGCTGGCGGATCAGATCGAGCAGCATCTCGACACCGACTGGCTGCGCGAACAGCTTGGCCTGGGAGGACTTACCGCATGACCAACAATCCGAATCACCCGTTCTCTGAGCAGGAAAAAGCAGGTTTTTACCGGGCCATCTATGAACGCCGGGACGTCCGCTCCCAGTTTCTGCCAGATCCTATTCCAAACGACGTACTCGCACGTTTGATAAACGCCGCTCACCACGCCCCGTCTGTAGGTTTTATGCAGCCCTGGGATTTCATTGTCATCGACAGCGTCGCCGTGCGGGAGCAAGTGCTGGCCATCTTCGAGCAGGAAAACGAAAAAGCGGCAGGCAACTATCAGGGTGATCGCCAGCAAACCTATCGCAGCCTGAAATTACAGGGCATTCTCGAAAGCCCCCTCAACCTCTGCATTACCTGCGATCGCAGCCGGGGCGGCACCCACGTGCTGGGTCGCAGCTCCATCGTCGAAATGGACCTGTTCAGCACCTGCCTGGCGGTTCAGAACCTTTGGCTGGCTGCACGGGTTGAAGGCATCGGCGTGGGCTGGGTCAGTATTCTTGATCAGGAGCAACTGGCAGAAACGCTAGGACTGCCTGAGCATGTTTACCCCCTGGCTTATCTTTGCCTTGGGTACGTCAGTGAGTTCCTGGATCAGCCGGAACTTCAGGCCAAGGGCTGGCGCTCACGACTGCCGTTGAATGAACTGGTGCACGGTAATGGCTGGGGCCAGACGCTGGACGATGAGGCCCTGCGGGAGGCGTTGGAAAACAGTCGCCAGCGGTGACCTGCGCTTTGCCGGTGCCAACGCACAGTCTTTCCTATACGGTGGGTAACTGACCCCGCTCGGCCGTAAAGAAGCGCCGAATCAGAGTCGAATCAGAGTCGAATTAGAGTCGAATTAGAGCCAGGCGGCCAGCAGCGCCAGTAATGTCAACTCAGTGAAAATCACACTGGCGCCAAGGGCATCGCCGGTATACCCGCCCAGATCGCGCTTCAGTTGCCGCCCCCAAAGCAAACCAACCAGGCCGATGCTCACCGCTGAGGACAGGATCAGCGCTGGCGCCCATGGGGTCAGCAGCCCACACATCAGAAGCACGAACACGCTGGCACAGACCAGCCGCTCGGTTGAAAAGCCATCTGCAACGGGCTTGCTTTTACTGCTGTCCGGGTCGCTGACGTACCGCATGAATCGCATCAGCATCAGCGGGGTCAGTCTGGCGACACAGGGTGCAATCAGCAGGGCCAGCCAGATAGGGCTGCTCTCACTTAACAAGGCCACTTTCAGCAACAAGGCCATCACCAGCGCGACCGTGCCGTAGGTGCCAATGCGGCTGTCTTTCATGATCCGCAATCGCGCTTCTACCGTGTAACCGCCGCCCAGGGCATCGATGCTATCCGCAAGTCCATCTTCGTGGAAGGCACCGGTGATCCAGAGATGAAAACTGATCACCAGAATCAGGCAAACCAAGGGGCTCCAGAAGGGCGCTATGACGGCATATAATGTTGCATACAACACACCCAGAAGCAGGCCGACCACTGGAAAATACACACTGCACTGATTCATCAACTGCGGTGTGTAATCGATGCGCACCAGCATCGGGATGCGGGTGAGAAAACCGACGGCCAGCCAGAAGGCCTGCCATTCCTGATTTGCGGGCAAGGTGCTGTCCTCCCAATAGATTTTTTAAAAGGATACCAGCTCTATCTGTAAACTAGGGGCTTTTGAACTTCGGGAGTCTTGAATGCTGAGTTATCTCCACGCTTTTCACGCCGGCAATTTTGCCGATGTTCATAAGCATGCTGCTCTTGTTCTGGCCATCCGGATGATGCAGGCCAAGCCTTCTGCTATTGCCTGCTTTGATACCCATGCGGGCAGCGCCAGCTATGACCTCACGGGGGAAAAGGCGCTGAAAACCGGGGATGCTGCTTCCGGAGTTCACAAAGTCTGGTCTTACCGGCAGCAATTGCACGGCGACGACTGGCAGGTAATGCTGGATGAATTTGCCAGGGGCGAGGGTGCCGATGGGCAGTTGGCGTCTTATCCAGGTTCGCCCCGGTGGCTGTACCGGTATCTGCGGGCGCAGGACAGCCTGACGGCGTATGAGCTGCACCCGGCAGAGGGCGAGACGTTGGCCCGTTGGGCGGCAGAGCACGCACCGGTCAGGGTGGTTCAGGACGATGGGCTTAAGGGACTGGTGCGTCATCTGCCACCCAGGCAGCCCAGGTTGCTGGTGCTGACGGACCCATCCTATGAAGTCAAAAGCGACTATGAGGAGGTTGCTCAGACTCTGAAACGTGCCTGGCAGAAATGCCGGCACGGGGTTTATTTAATCTGGTATCCGATACTGGCAGGCAGGCCTGATGAAAAGTTGAAAGATGCGATACGCTCAGGCCCTGTTCGTAAGGTGCTTTGCAGTGAGATTTTACTGAGGCAGCCTCCCGAGCGTGGTATGTCCGGTTCCGGGATGCTGGTGGTTAATCCGCCCTGGGGTTTTGATGATCGGCTTGCCGGAATGATGGAAGCGGTGGCCGACGATCAGTGCCTGGCAATCACGCCGACGTTGGATTGGCTTGTGCCAGAGTAAATGTTTCAGAACAAAAACGGATTCCGCTCGTACCCCCTGTGGCATGATCAACAACTGCAGCATTCTTGTCAGGAGACCAACCGTGGACTTACCCTCGTTCGCCAGGATTTACGAATTCGCGTGTTTTCACAAAGGCGGGGAGGCAGCCGTGCGCGCAACGCTTCCCCAAGTCCGTGAGCCGGGAGAGCTTGAGGCGCTGGGTGATGACCGTTTTCTGGCGGAAATCACCCGCTGTATTTTCAAGGCCGGCTTTGTGTGGCGGGTGATTGAGCGCAAGTGGCCGGACTTTGAAGCAGCGTTCGAGGGTTTTGTGCCGCTCTACTGGCAACAGGTGCCGCCAGATGTTCTGGAGCAGCTGGCGCAGGATGAACGGATTGTCCGTAATATGCAGAAAATCCGCACCGTGCCGGAAAACGCCCGAATGATTGTGGATGCGTCGACGGCGCATGGAGGATTCGGCCGGTTTCTGGCTCAGTGGCCGAGTGACGATCAGGCGGGTCTGCTGATCTGGCTGAAAAAGCACGGCAACCGCCTTGGCGGCGCCAGCGCCCAGTATTTTCTGCGCCGGGTTGGTTTCGATGGTTTTATTCTGTCGACGGATGTGGTCACGGCACTGCGCCGGGAGGAAGTGCTGGACGCCACACCCGGCAGTAAAAAAGCGCTGACCCAGGTTCAGGCTACGTTCAACGCGTGGCACAAGGAGACAGGGCTACCCTATAGTCACCTGTCTCGCATTCTGTCTTACACTGTGGGTGACTAACCCCGCTGGGCCACTGGGCCAGACTCCTGATTTGATGAAACGTCAGTTTGGACAATACTGCAATGTGGCGATATGGACGAGGCTTATGACGAATCAGAAACACGCCATGCTGTTCGGATTGGGCACGGTGCTGCTGTGGTCCACCGTGGCCACCGCGTTCAAGTTGTCTCTGCGGGAGCTCACCCCGGTTCAGCTGCTGGTGGTGGCCTGTTCCGCCTCGGTGGTGGTGATGGCGCTGATTCTGATGGTCCAGGGCCGCTGGCATCTGGTGTTTTCGCTGACTCGCCGTCAGTATCTGCAATCCATCGGTATGGGGCTGATTAATCCCTGTCTTTATTATTTCCTGCTGTTTGGTGCTTTTGATCGCCTGCCGGCTCAGGAGGCTCAGCCCCTGAACTACACCTGGGCGCTGGTGCTGGCCTATCTGTCGGTGCCGTTTCTGGGGCAGCGGTTGCGGCGTGCGGACGTTATTGCCGGGCTGATCTGTTACAGCGGCGTGGTGGTTATCGCAACCCGGGGCAATGTGCTTTCAATGACGTTTTCAGATCCGCTGGGCGTTGCGCTGGCGATTGGCAGCACCCTGGTGTGGGCCTCCTACTGGATCATTGCCACACGGGACACCCGAGACCCGGTGGTCGGGCTGTTCCTGAATTTCCTCTGCGGGTTGCCGGTGATTGCCGTCATCTGCGGGGTCACCGACGGCTTTGATTTCAGCGTGGGCGTCAGCCTGGGAGCGGCGGTGTACGTAGGCGTGTTCGAAATGGGGATTGCGTTCGTGCTCTGGTCCTACGCCATGAAAAAGGCGGAGAACACGTCGAAGGTCAGCAATCTGATCTTTATTTCGCCGTTTCTGTCGCTGGTGTTTATCTACTTTATTCTTGGCGAGATTATCCTGCCGTCCACCTACGTGGGGCTGGTGTTGATTATTGCAGGCCTCTGGATTCAGCAGCGCCGCTCCAGACCGCCTTTAGCAAGCCCGGTCGAGTCGTGACAGATTGGTACCTGTATCTGGTCAGAACCGCCGGAGGCTCGCTTTACACCGGCATAACCACCGATGTGCAGCGACGCTTGGCGGAACATCAGGCCGGGGCCCCCAAAGGTGCCCGAAGCCTGCGCGGAAAAGGGCCCCTGACGCTGGTGTTTCAGGCAGAGGCCGGAAACCGGGCCATGGCGTCCCGACTTGAGTGGGCCATCAAGCAATGGCCCCGGGATCAGAAAGAGGCGCTGATCAGGGGTGAGCGCCCGCTTCCTCCACTTCCTGATGCAGGCGGATAAACTCGCCGGCCTCATCCACTGCTTTGGTGGCCCGGTCCAGTTGCCCGGCGTGAACCTGGAACACATGCCAGAGGCTATTGAAAATATCCAGCTTCACATCGACACCGTCCCGCTTTGCCGCATCGGCCAGGCGTTGGGAATCGTTCATCAGAATCTCTTCGCTGCCTACCTGGATCAGCATGGGGGGCAAGCCGGATAAATCACCGTGGATTGGCGAAATCAAGGGGTTGGAGCGGCTTTCAGCACCACAATAGAGCTGCGCGGCTTTGTCGATCCACTGGCGATTTAACAGCGGTTCTTCCTCCGGCGAGTACAGATGGTCATTCGACAGATCGACCCAGGGTGAGAACAGGGTGAGTGAGGCCGGCAGAGGAATGCCTTTGTCTCGCAGTCGAATGGAAAGTGCCACTGCCAGGCCACCCCCCGCTGAGTCTCCGGCAAAAGAGATTGCACCCGGGGGGTGCCCTTCATCAAGCAGCGCCCGGTAGAGTTTTTCAGCGTCGTCCAGGGCTGCAGGGAAGGGGTGTTCCGGAGCCAGTCGGTAGTCCGGCACGATCACCATCGTGTCGCTGGATTTGGCCAGGTGGCCCGTCAGTCCGCGGTGGGTTTTCGGGGATCCGCAGATATAACCGCCGCCATGGAAATAAAGAACAATGCCACGGGGCTCTTCACGATAGCTGACGCGGGTCAGCGGCAGGCCTTCGGCTTCAATATTCTGGAAGTGACAACCTCTGGGTGGTATTGATGTCAGATAAACTTTGCTGATCAGCTTCCGTTGAATTCTGACCGGAATCGCCGGATTCAGAATGGGGCTTACAATCCAACGCATAGTCTGGCGCAGGGAGAATTCCAGGGCTGTTTGGTTCATCTGATTGTCCGTTTATCCTGGGTGACGGTCTTGATTCCGACAGACGCAACATAAGCTGCCCTGTGTCGGTTTTCTACAGTATCAGCCGTGCGCTCAATCGTGGCCGTGGTGTGCTAACCTTACGTCCTGATATCATGGCTGGTCTTTACCAATCTTTTACTCTCTTTTGACAGGCGTCTAACTCTACGTGTACTGGAAAACAGATACCATAGAAATACCGGGCTGGGATCGGGCGTCCCTGCTGGAAAAGGTAGCCCGGTTTGATTCAGATCGCCGCGACGAACTGGATGAGGACATGGTGGCTTACTGCCGGTTTTATGGCCTGGATCTATGGGTGGAGTATCCGGACGTGGAGTATCACCAGGGCTATGTGAGTGCTGAAAAGCATCAGGTGATGGTTCACTATTTCCGGTTGCCGGAACCCGACGGCCAGCCACCCAAGGGAACCGTGTTCATTTTCCACGGTTACTTTGACCATGTGGGATTGTATAGCCAGCTAATTGAGCGGTGTCTGGGGGAAGGCTTTGATGTTCTGGCCTATGACCAGCCCGGCCACGGCCTTTCCAGCGGCACGCCAGCGGCGATTGGCAGTTTTCTGGAGTACCAGGCTGTGCTGACAGATGTGTTGGAAAGCGTGAGGGAAAAAGTGCGCGGGCCCTGGTTTGCGGTGGGGCAGAGCACCGGAGGCGCGATCCTGATTGACTATCTGCTTACCAATCACCACACCCGGGAAACGTCTGAATTTAAACGGGTGGTGTTGCTGGCCCCGCTGGTGCGCCCCGTCGGGTGGCTGGGGGCGAAAGTGCTGCATAGTGTGATGAAGCCTTTTGTTTCGCGCTGGCGTCGTGCTTTCGCCACGAACAGTAGTGACTCCCGTTTTGTGGAGTTTCTGAAAGAGTATGATCCTCTGCAGGCAAGAGCCGTACAGGTAGACTGGGTGAGCGCATTGCGACAATGGGTGCCGCATATCGAAGCGGCCCGGCCGGTGGATTTTCCCGTCACCGTGGTGCAGGGCGAAAAAGACCGCACGGTAGACTGGCCGCATAATCTGCGGATTATCCGAAACAAATTCTCCTCAGTGGAGGAACTTTTGATTCCGGACGGGCGTCACCATTTAGTAAACGAAGCCAAAGATTTGCAGGCAGCGGTGTTTAACACCATTGTTGATGCCTTTGAAAAAGATCTGGACGGGCCTCTCTCAGAGGCCTGCTAAATAACCCAATAGTGGGAGCATAACTTGAAGAAAACAGTACTCGCATTTGCCTTTGCCACCCTGACCCTGGGTGGTTGCATGACCTACGACCCCTACACCGGTGAGGAAAAGACCTCCAACGCCACGAAGGGCAGTGTGATCGGTGCGATTGGCGGTGCAGCCGTTGGTGCTGCCACCTCAAGCAAAAGCGACCGGGGTAAGGGCGCGCTGATTGGCGCTGCTTCGGGCGCGGCCGTTGGCGGTGGTATCGGTTATTACATGGACAGACAGGAGTCTGAGTTGCGCCGTAAGCTGGAAGGTTCCGGCGTTCGGGTTGTGCGTAACGGAGATCAGATCGAACTGGTGATGCCCGGCAACATTACCTTTGATGTCAACGAATCCACTATCCAGCCGTCATTCAGCAAGACGCTTGAATCCGTAGGGCTGGTTTTGAAGGAGTTCGACAAGACCACCATCCAGATTGAAGGCCATACCGACAGCACAGGCTCGCGGGATTACAATCAGCTGCTGAGCGAGCGCCGTGCAAGTTCTGTGCGTGATTTTCTGCTGAGTCAGGGCATTCAGTCTGGTCGTACCCGGGCAGTGGGTTACGGGCCGCGTTCTCCCGTTGCATCAAACGATACGGCAGCGGGTCGTGAACAGAATCGTCGTGTTGAGCTGACGTTGGTGCCCACCCAGCAGTAATTCGAAAAGATACGCTTTGAAAACAAAAATGCCCGGCCATTGGCCGGGCATTTTTTTAGCATCTGGTGCTCTGAAAATCAGCCGCGCTTTGACAACCAGTCGTCAATGCGGTCTTTGAGCTTGTTCAGATGATCTTCGCCGGCTTCACGAATTTCGGCAATTTTGTTTTTCGCCTCGTCCATGCGACCTTCGAGTTTTTCGATTTCCTTATCAAAATCCTTGCGGATTTCTCTTTCGGCATGCTCATCTTTAGCCTTGGCGATTTTCTCCCTCGCGTCGGATTTAAGGCTGTCGATCTGCCTGGACCAGCTGTCGGTCTGGGTTTCCAGTTTTTTCTGCAAAGTATCCTTGAGTGACATAGAGCTCTCCTTTCAGAACAGAACGCGGCAGCGAATCGTGCCTTTGACCTGAAGCAGCTTCTTCAGGGCCAGCTCACCATACTCTTTATTGACATCTACAACCACGTAACCAATGTCTTTCTTGGTCTGCAGGTACTGGCCGCAGATGTTGATACCGTTTTCCGAGAAGACCTGGTTGATTTCCGACAACACGCCCGGCACATTTTCGTGAATGTGCAGCAGGCGATGCTGATTGGGGTGGGATGGCAGCGCGACTTCCGGGAAGTTCACGGAAGAAACGGAGGTGCCATTGTCGCTGTACATCGCCAGTTTTTCTGCAACTTCGCGGCCGATGTTTTCCTGTGCTTCTATGGTGGAGCCACCAACGTGCGGCGTCAGTATCACGTTATCGAATTCACGCAGCGGGGAGATGAACTCCTCGTCGTTGGACTTGGGCTCAACCGGGAAAACGTCGATGGCAGCACCCAGCAGTTTTCCGCTCTGGAGGGCGTCGGCCAGTGCCTCGATATCCACAACCGTGCCCCGTGAGGCATTCATCAGAATACTGCCCGGTTTCATCTGGGCCAACTGCTCTGCCTTGAACATATAGCGGGTAGACGGCGTTTCCGGCACGTGCAGGCTGATGATGTCGCAGGTGTTCAGCAGTTCCTGCATGGTGCCAACCTGGGTCGCGTTGCCGATCGACAGCTTGGACACAATGTCATAGTAGTACACGTCCATGCCCAGGCCCTCCGCCAGAACACTGAACTGGGTCCCGATATTGCCGTAGCCAATGATGCCCAGTTTCTTGCCGCGAATTTCGTAGCTGTCTTTCGCAGACTTCAGCCACTCACCGCGGTGGGCTTTCGCGCTTTTCTCAGGGACACCGCGAAGCAAAAGGATAGCCTGGGCAAGAACCAGTTCGGCCACACTGCGCGTATTAGAGAAGGGCGCGTTGAAAACCGCGATGCCACGGCGAGTTGCGGCCTGAAGGTCCACCTGGTTGGTGCCGATGCAGAAACAGCCCACGGCTACCAGCTTCTGAGCAGCGTCGAACACCTTTTCGGTCAACTGGGTGCGCGAGCGGATGCCGACAAAATGGGCGTCGGCTATCTTCTCCAGCAGCTCATCTTCGGCCAGTGAATGGGACAGGTATTCGATGTTCGTATAGCCCGAGGCGTTCAGGGTATCAATCGCGGACTGATGGACGCCTTCAAGCAGCAGGATGCGAATTTTGCTCTTTTCAAGGGACGTGTTTGACATGGGCTGGATTCCGAACCTTTCGTCATTAAAAATGACCTGTGGGCGGCGCTGACAGCGGCCGGGCTCACAGAACAGGGGCGGTATGATACCATAGCTTACGCATTTTACAGCGCGTCCTGATCAACCTTTTGTGAGACTGCAATTCCATGAATTCTGAACAGATTATCGCCACTCTGAAATCCCTGATGGAAGAGGGCCCTGCTCAGGGCAAAGTCCTGACTGACCCGGCCGATCTCGATACTTACGGCAAGGACTGGACCAGGATTTACCCGCCCAGGCCAGTCGCCATCGTGCTCCCGAAAACGACAGAACAAGTGCAGGCGTTGGTCAGGTTTGCCAATGAAAATCAGGTGGCGTTGGTGCCTTCTGGCGGGCGCACCGGGCTGAGCGCCGGTGCCGTGGCCGCCAATGGCGAAGTGGTGGTGGCGTTCGATAACATGAACCGGATTCTGGACTTCAGCGCGAGCGATCGTACCGTTCACTGCCAGGCGGGCGTTGTGACCGGGCAGCTTCAGAGCTTCGCCGAAGACAACGATCTGTACTATCCGGTGGACTTTGCGTCTGCCGGTTCCAGCCAACTTGGCGGCAACTTGTCCACCAACGCCGGCGGCATCAAGGTGATTCGCTACGGCATGAGCCGGGACTGGGTCGCCGGGCTGAAAGTGGTGACGGGAAAGGGTGAGATACTGGATCTGAACAAGGATCTGGCGAAAAACAACACCGGATACGATCTTCGCCATCTTTTCATCGGCGCCGAGGGCACGCTTGGTTTTATTACCGAGGCCACCATGAAGCTCGCTCGCCAGCCGGAAAACCTCACGGTGCTGGTGCTTGGGCTGGGTGATCTCACCAACACCATGGACGTGCTGCAGACGTTCCAGAAGAAAATTGATCTGACGGCCTACGAATTCTTTTCCCATCAGGCCATGGGGCACGTGCTGGCCCACGGCCAGGTTCAGGCGCCATTTGCGACCGAATCGCCTTATTACGCCTTGCTGGAATTTGAATCCGTCTCCGACCAGGTGATGGATGATGCCATGACCCTGTTCGAGCAGTGTGTCGAGAACGGCTGGGTGCTGGACGGCGTGATAAGCCAGAGCGAGACCCAGGCTCGGAATCTGTGGCAGCTGCGTGAGCGGATTTCCGAGTCCATCGCGCCGCGCACGCCGTATAAAAATGATATCTCTGTTGTGGTATCCAAAGTGCCGGGCTTTTTGCGGGAAATCGATGCAGTAGTTACCGAGCACTACCCGGACTTTGAAATCATCTGGTTCGGCCATATCGGGGACGGCAACCTGCACCTGAACATCCTCAAACCGGAAGACATGGCCAAAGAGGATTTCTTCGCAAAGTGCCAGCAGGTGAACAAGTGGGTTTTTGAAATTGTCGAACGCTATCAGGGCAGCGTGTCTGCCGAGCATGGCGTGGGTATGACCAAGAAACCCTATCTGGAGTACACCCGCAGTGCCGCCGAAATCGCGTACCTGAAGGGTATCAAACAGGTCTTTGATCCGAATGGGGTGATGAACCCCGGTAAGATTTTCGACTGATACCAAGGCAGCGGCGGCGCGGGTATCAAGGTATCCGCCATGATTGAACAGCTTCCCTCTGACGACGAAGGCAGCCGCTATCTGCTCACGCCCAACCGGTCTATGAGCTGGCAGGGCAATGTGCGCATCTGGCTGGCGTTGTTTGCGCTTTCTGCCCTTATTGTGACCGGCTTTAGCCTGATCGGTGGCTGGATGATTCTGCCGTTTGCTGGTCTGGAGCTGGCAGCCTTGGCAGGCGGTTTCTATTACACGTCCCGTCAATGCCAGAAGCAGGAAGTGCTGTATCTTGGCCACGGCGGCGTCATCCGGCTTGAAAAAGGCATCAAACGCAAAGAGGCGGAATGGGAAATGCCCCGCCAGTACACCCGCGTATGGCAGGACGAACCGCTCCATCCCTTCACCCCCGCCAAACTGCACCTGCAGTTCCGCAATGAAGAAGTCTCCCTCGGTGGCTTTCTGAATATGGACGACACCGACGCATTGCTTGCTATCCTTCAGCGATACGGCATTACGATTCAGAAACGGAAAAAGCCGGAACCACGGTTATTCTGAAACGGTGTTGCCAGCTTTTCAGGCAATTAATAAAAACCAGGGTGCATATGAAGGATCACATCGTTGTTCTCACCGGCGCCGGCATGAGCGCGGAGAGCGGCCTGTCCACTTTTCGCGATAATGGCGGGCTATGGGAGCAGTACAGCGTTTATGACGTTGCCACGCCAGAGGCGTTCGAGCGTAATCAAGAACTGGTGCTGCGTTTCTACAATGAACGCCGCCGCCAGCTTGAAAAGGTGCAGCCCAATCGCGGCCACCACCTGCTAGCCGAGCTGGAAAAGGATTATAAGGTGACTGTTATTACCCAGAACGTGGACGACCTTCATGAACGGGGTGGCTCCTCCAACGTGATTCACCTCCATGGCGAGCTGACCAAGGCCCGCAGCTCTCTCCATCAGAATCTTGTTTACGACATTGGCTACCGGGATATCAGCCCCGGCGACACCTGTGATCGCGGAACCCAACTTCGCCCGTATGTAGTCTGGTTCGGCGAGGAAGTACCGATGCTGGATGTCGCCGCGAAAGTGGTTAGAACAGCGGATTTCCTGTTGATTATCGGAACTTCGCTACAGGTTTACCCGGCCGCAAGCCTGGTCCATGAAGTGGATATGACTGTGCCAATTACCGTTATTGATCCAGACGCACCGACGTCACTGGTGCGGGCCCGGGTTATCCGCAAGGGTGCCGGTGAAGGGGTTGCCGAGTGGATCGAAAACATACCCAAGTCCTGGGATCTGAAGGCTTGCCCCGGCCCATTGGCGTAAACTGAATCACGGATTTGATGCCACAAGCGCCTAAGATGAGATAGTTACAGAGCGTTAAACTCTTTAACGGGAAAAATACACGGAATGAGTCCCTGGCTCCTGAAGAAGATAATCAGGCAGAGGAATTAAAGGTGGCGTGGAATCGGTTAACAATGTTAAACGCCGATAAACAAGAGGTGATTGAAATGTTGGGTGTGAGATTAGATGAACAGCTAGAAGCCCGTTTAAATGCGCTGGCTGAGAAGACCCATCGCTCAAAAAGTTATCTCGCCAAAGAAGCGTTAACGCGCTATATCGAGCAAGAAGAAATCAAGGAGTCCGAGAAGCAAGAAACCTTAGCGCGTTGGGAAAAATACCAGGAAACTGGTGAAGTCGTGAACAATGATGACATGGTGAACTGGCTGGACTCCTGGGGCACTGATCAGGACAAGCCATGCCCTGTGAAATAGTCTGGTTCCCAGAAGCAGTCAAGGATGTGGCTCGCTTGCGAGAGTTTATCCTAAAGAAGAATCCAGATGCTGCGGCTCGTGCGGCCAGGCGTATTAAAGAAGCGGTGCAGATCCTCGCGGACAATCCTGAGGCCGGTAAACCGGTTGACACACAGGGCATGCGGCTGTTGTTAAGCTGCCCGGCCTTGGGTGTTGGCAGCACCCGCCAGAGCTTGCCAATTATCTTTAGAGGTATTGCTCCAACTCTTCCCGAAAGGCCGCCTGCACCCCCAGCCGCTTCATCATCCAGTAATGACCGGCGATCATCCGGTCGATGAAAATGCTTTCTATCGGCGGCTTGAAGTAATCCAGGTACTTGAACACGGTAGTGGTCTTGGCTGCTACGTTTTTGTGCAGCTCTGACGCCGCAAAGTCGTAGGGCGTGTCGCTGCTAAAGGGCTGAATCAGAATGTCCCGCCACATGGCGTAGTAAGCTTCATCCACCGCGGGCTGGGATCCGACGCGGGCGCCCAGATCAATCAGGTGATCGTCAAGTGCGGCGTAGTCTTCATCCAGAGCGGATATAAGTGCCTTTCGGTAGGCCTGGATTATCTCCGGTTTCAGCTTTTTCACGCAGCCAAAATCATAGAGGATGACAGTGCCGTCCGGGCGGTAAGCGAAGTTGCCTGCGTGGGGGTCGCCGTGTATGCACTGATAGCGGAACAGCTGATCTGCCATCATGGTGAAAATGCGGTGGCCGATCAGGTTGATGGTGTCCTGGTCGTATTTTTCCGGCGTGACAGCACTGATGTGGTCCCCTTCCACCAGCTCCATGGTCAGTACCCGGCGGGATGAATGGCTGCCGAATACCTGAGGAATGGCGATCCAGTCATCGTCTTTATGGAAGTCCTGGAAAAGCGCGAGATTGCGGGCTTCGTTTTCGTAATCCAGCTCTTCTTTGAGCCGAACCCGGATTTCGCCGAATAATTGGTCTACGTGTTCTTTAGGCAGTTTCAGCAAGCCGCCCAGTTTTAATGCCATGCGAAGTTGTTTCAGATCGCTGTCGCAGGATTCATCCACCCCCGGGTATTGCACCTTGATGATCACGTCGGTGCCATCTTTTAATCTGGCCCGGTGAACCTGGCCGATGCTGGCGGCGGCGTAGGGTTGTTCCTGGAGGTAGTCGAACAGTTCCGATATGGGCTTGCCCAGCTCGCTCTCAATCTGGCCGACGATGACTTCGAAGGGCATGGGCGGGGCTTCTTTCTGCAGCCGCTGCAGCGCATCTGAAAATTCTTTGGGCAGAAAATCCTGAGTCTGGGAGGCAATCTGGCCGACCTTCATCACCGCGCCTTTCAGCTCACCCAGAGTATCGGCAATCTGGTCTGCCATCCGGGTGTAGCTCTCTGAGCGGGCACCTTCGTTGTCTTCTTCACTACGGAACATGCGTCGAGCGCGCTGGCCAGCATACTGACCGGCCACGGAGGCGGTCATGCCAGCGAGTTTGAAGAATCGTCCACTTCGGGTTGTAACAGGTTTTTTGCTCATGCCGGATATACGTTCTCAGGAACGGTTGGACCAGAAATGTCGGGGCGCATTTATGGGTCTGTGGCGTTGACTACATGAGTCTCCACAAACAGCGCCTGTTCCAGCTCAAATGATAGCGTCTGGCCGGGTTCAAGCGGCCCGACTCCGCTGGGAGTGCCGGTGAGGATGACATCCCCCGGCAGCAATGTGAAGTAGCTGCTCATGTGGGCGATCAGCAGCAAAATCGGGTTCAGCATATCCCGGGTATCGCCGGTCTGGCGACGTTGCTGGTTAATATCCAGCGTGAACGTCAGGTGGTCGCGGGGGAGTTGGTCGACCGGCACGAAAGGAGACAGCGGGCAGGCGCCGTCGAAACTCTTGGCGCGCTCCCATGGCTGGCCCTGTTTTTTCAGTTCGGATTGTAGATCGCGAAGCGTCAGGTCCAGTGCCAGGCCGTAACCCAGAATAGCGGCTTCCGCGTCGCTGGCGGACGCGTTGGTGAGCGGTCGGCCTATCAACACCGCCAGCTCGGTTTCGAAGTGGACTGCGCCCTTATCACGGGGAAGGCTGATCGGGCGTGTCAGATGAACGGCGGACGTGGCCGGTTTGATAAACAGCAGCGGCTGGTCCGGTACCGGGTTGTTCAGTTCCCGGGCGTGTTCAGCGTAGTTGCGCCCGACACAGACGATTTTCCCCAAGGGCAGATGAACAGGCGTTCCGTCTTTCCAGTGGTGCTGATAGTCCGTCACGGCACGCCTCCCTAGTCGCCTTCGAATGAGCAGACAGTATAGACCTCAAGGCCTTCATCCCGCAGCTTCTTCGATCCGCCCAGATCGGGCAGGTCGATCATGGCCGCGACTTCCACGATGTCTGCGCCGATGCGCCGGATCAGCCGCGTTGCCGCAAGCATGGTACCGCCGGTGGCAATCAGATCGTCGACCAGAACCACTTTGTCACCCGGTTTGAACGCATCTTTGTGAAGCTCTACGGATGCGGTGCCGTATTCCAGTTCGTAATCTTCTACCAGGGTGTCGAACGGCAGTTTGCCTTTCTTGCGGATCAGTACCAGTGAGGCGTTCAGTTCATAGGCCAGCGCCGAGCCAATGATGAAGCCGCGGGCATCGACTGCCGCCACTGCATCAATATCGTGGGCATGATAGCGGTGAACGAAGGCATCAATCAGCTTGCGAAAGGCGGTCCGGTCCTGAAGAACGGTGGTGATATCGCGAAAGGCGACGCCTGGCTTGGGCCAGTCAGGCACTGTACGGATGGCCTTTTTGATGCTGTCGGAAAAATAGTCCATGACATCCTTTAACGGTTCAGGGCCGGAGCATCGCTTAGGCGGCGTCCAGGAAAATGAATTTCAGAACAAAGATCACGGCAATGGTGACCACGCTGGCGTTCAGATCAGACCAGCGGCCGCTCAGTGCTTTGAGTACGGCATAAGTGATGAAGCCCAGGGCGATGCCGTTGGCGATCGAAAAAGTGAGCGGCATCATCAGGGCGGTCACGATGGCCGGAGCCGCGTCGGTAATATCGTCCCAGTTGATCAGTTTGAGCCCGCTGGCCATCAGCACTGCCACGTAAAGCAGGGCCGGGGCCGTCGCATAGGGCGGAATGATTTTGGCGATAGGCGACAGTAACAGGCAGGCCAGGAACAGGGCTGCGACAACCACCGCGGTCAGGCCGGTGCGACCGCCCGCAGAAATCCCAGCGGTTGATTCAATGTAGGAAGTAGTCGTTGAGGTGCCCAGAGCGGCGCCAGACATGGTCGCCACAGAATCTGACATTAGCGCGCGGCCGAGGCGCGGCAGTTTGCCATCTTTATCCAGCAAGCCGCCACGCTGAGCCGCGCCGATCAGGGTGCCGGATGTGTCAAATAGATCGACGAACAGGAAAGCAAAAATAACGCTGATCATGCCGACGTTAAAGGCACCGGCAAGGTCCATTTGCATGAAGGTGGGTGCGAGGCTGGGAGGCGCGGAGGCAATGCCATTGTATTCAACCAGCCCCATCATCATTGCTATCGCTGTCACCGCAATGATGCCGATCATTACCGCTCCGGTGATTTGACGGAACGACAATGCACAGATCAGCACGAAGCCGCCGAAAAACAGCAGGCTCTCCGCCGCTTTGACTTCGCCAAGTCCCACCAGTGTGGCAGGGTTATCGATCACGATGCCGGCGTTTTTCAGGGCGATCAACGCCAGGAAGAAACCGATACCGGCGGAAATACCGAACCGCAGAGACATGGGAATGCTGTTAATAATCCATTCCCGTATTTTGAAGAGGCTCAGCAGGAAAAAGATCGCGCCAGAAATAAACACAGCGCCCAGCGCCACCTGCCAGCTGTAGCCCATGCTGCCAACAACCGTAAAGGAAAAGAATGCGTTCAAACCCATGCCCGGCGCCAGGGCGATGGGATAGTTGGCCCACAAGCCCATGATCAGGGTGCCAATGGTCGCCGCCAGACAGGTCGCCACAAACACGGCGCCGAAATCCATGCCGGTCGCTGACAGAATGCTTGGGTTGACCACGATGATGTACGCCATGGTCAGGAAGGTTGTTATGCCCGCAATAACCTCTTTGCGAACCGTGGTGCCGTGAGCCTGGAGTTTGAAAAGTCGTTCGAGCATAACGGCTGCCTGCCTCGCTGATGCCGGATGAGTCGCGCCCGGTTGGGGCAACGGACGAAGGGCTGCATTCTAACGGCTGGCGTCAGTCAGGCCAATACTGTCAACACCAGCGGCCTGTTTTTTATACCTGTCTGTTTACCCTTCTCGGTGGCGCTGTGGCAATTATCCTGTGATCCGTCTGGCCTGATGTGTACGTATAACACACGCATTACAGAAGCTGCCGGTGCATCGTGACGTCGGCATTGACGCCTATCAGAGGAGTATTCGTCATGTCCTTAATTCGTCTGGCTTATGCCAGTGAAGCCACGTTTAACGAAAAGCCCGTTGAGCAGGGTGTAGAGCCCAACGTGGCCCGCATTCTGATGACTTCACGAAAGAACAACGCAAAAACTCAGATTGTGGGTGGACTGTATTACGGCGACGGCTTTTTCTTTCAGTATCTTGAGGGTGAGGAAGCAGCGGTCAGTGAGCTTTATGCCCGAATCGCCCGGGATGAGCGGCATCGCAACGTCACAACGCTGGTAGAGGAGGCATTGCCTTCAAGAACCTTTACCAACTGGTCCATGAAATACGTCCCGCTGTCTTCTGACGTTCAGAATTTCCTCGACAAACACGGAATGAAGTCTTTTCAGCCACTGAGCTTTAATCGGTCGTTGTGTGAGGAGATGATTCAGTTAATCCGGGATTCCAGCGAGCAGGGTAGGGTAGTCAACCACGCTGAGCTGGCATCTTCCCGTAAAAACGGGGCCTCCGGCATGAGTTGGATTGGCGTCGGGCTTGCGGTAGCCGCTCTTGGCCTTTTGGGCACTCTGGTTTATGCCAGTACCCTGCTTTAAGTGCTTTGCTATAAAACACCCTGCCTTAAGTACTCTGATCCGCGTCGCATAAGAGCGACTGATGCGCGACGATAAGAACTGTTCATTTGCCTGATGACGTCACTCTGTTTAGCGTCAGCACTATTAACAACTATCCTGAAAAGACCCTGTTAAAAACGCTGACGAACGGAGCAACACCATGAGAGCAATTCTCTGCAAGGAATACGGTCCTGCCAATACACTGGTGATTGAAGATATCCCCAGCCCCGAGGTGAAGGGCCGAGGTGTGAAGGTTCGGGTTAAAGCAGCCGGGCTGAACTTTCCGGATACGCTGATCATCGAAGGCAAGTATCAATTAAAACCCACCATGCCTTTCTCCCCCGGTGGGGAAATGTCGGGGGAGGTGATGGAAGTGGGTGAGAAAGTCACGCGCTTCAAACCGGGTGACCGGGTGGCCGGCCTGACCGGTTACGGTGCCTTTGCAGAAGAAGTGATTGTTCCGGAACAGAATATTCTGCCGATCCCCGAGTCCATGTCTGATGAGAAAGCTGCCGCTTTTTCCATGGTCTACGGCACGTCCTATTACGCACTTAAGCAGCGGGCAAACATCCAGCCCGGTGAGACTCTGCTGGTGCTGGGCGCCAGTGGCGGCGTGGGTCTGGCGACCATCGAATTGGGTAAAGCTATGGGGGCCAAGGTCATTGCGGCTGCCAGCACGGCGGAAAAGCTGGCCGTAGCCAAAGCGGCCGGGGCGGACGAGTTGATAAACTATACGGAAGAACCCCTAAAAGAAGCGGTTAAGAAGCTGACCAACAGCAATGGCGTGGATGTGGTGTACGACCCGGTCGGCGGAGATTTCACAGAGCAGGCGCTGCGAGCTATGGCGTGGAATGGTCGTCATCTGATCATCGGTTTTGCGGCGGGTGATATCCCCAAGATTCCTGCAAATCTGGCGCTGCTGAAGGGCTGTTCTGTGATTGGTGTTTTCTGGGGCAGCTTTACTCAGCGGGAGCCTGAGAACAGCGCCAAGAACATGATGGAGCTGCTGCAGATGTATTCGGAAGGCAAGATCGACCCGAAAATCAGCCAAGTCTTTGAGTTCGAGGACTATGAAAAAGCCCTTGGTGCACTGACTGGTCGGACTGCTACCG
>Ga0307960_1000001_pt1 | contig 244575 bp, 229 predicted proteins | sample OrgLakmetagen542_FD_201832 | JGI IMG/M metagenome (GOLD analysis project Ga0307960, IMG submission 201832) | Saline water microbial communities from Organic Lake, Antarctica - #542 | ecosystem: Environmental > Aquatic > Non-marine Saline and Alkaline > Saline | place: Antarctica: Organic Lake... | reverse complement strand
TTGCCTGACGACCATAGCGGTCTGGAACCACCTGATCCCATCCCGAACTCAGCCGTGAAACAGACCAGCGCCGATGGTAGTGTGGCTTCTGCCCATGTGAGAGTAGGTCATCGTCAGGCTCCTAATACCAAAACCCCAGTACCTTAAGGTGCTGGGGTTTTTTGTTATATACTGGTCTGAAAATGCCGCTGCTTCACAAAGCCTATAGGTCCACATGATTCGTTCAGAAGCTCACAGGCAATATTATCTGGCGTCCGCCGGGATCCGACTCTGGTATGCCAGGCAGCCGCTGCCTGGCGCAGCGCCCAGCCCTGAATACCATTTTGATGATGCTGGCTCGTTGGGCTTGCCTGAGGTTCCTGCTGAGCTGGAGGCGTTATCGCCACCGGCGGCGGTTAAGCCGTCGGCCGCCAGGCCGGCTCGCCAGCGCCCGGTTGACCTTCAGGCACTCATGACATCCCCTGAGGAGGAGACGGCAACCTTGCCCTCACAGGCAGTAAGTGACGCTGATGTCCAGCTTGATCAGGCCGCAGAGCTCGCAACAGAGACCGGTGCCGCAAAGGAGTCAGTCGGACCCTCTACAAAGGCATCGAAAGATGAGGGCGCCCAGCCCGTTATTGCGGTCAATCTTGCTATCTGGCATAGCGAGAGCTATCTGTTAATCAGCGAATGGTCCGCTCAGGCAAGTGAGCGTCTGCAGGACCGTCTTGCCAGAAACCTGCTCGGAGCATTGCATCAGAATCACGTTGGCGAACGCCAGGTGTTTCACTGGCCGGTATTCCGTAATCCAAACATACCGGGTAACTCAGCCGGGGATTTTCCCGACGCCCTGTCCCGGGCGGTGTCTTCAAAGCAGAACAAGTCTGTCCTTCTGCTGGGTATCTTGAATGAATATAAGGACGGTCAGAGACAGTATTGCCTGAGTTCTGTGTTGCCGTCTGCGGGCGTTGATTTCCCTTATTCGCTGGCCGAGCTTTCCTCTGCCGCAGGGTTAAAGAGGGATTTGTGGGCGACCCTGAAAAATCGTTACTCGGTGTAAAATGTCATGGTTTCTTCCCATCAGTCGATAGAAGCGCTGAATCGACAATTCCGCCGGATTGGTGAACAGGATCTGCCTGATATACTCGAAATCGAGCGCACCAGTTATTCTTTTCCCTGGAGCGAATCGGTATTCAGGGATTGTCTGAAGTCAAATTACCGCCTCTGGGGTGTTTTCACTCCGGACGGCCTCGCGGGTTATGCCGTTGTTGCCTACCTGATTGACGAAGCCCATCTCCTGAACATTTGTGTTTCCCGACAGCGTCGGCGATCCGGTCTCGCGCGGTATCTTTTGCGTCAGCTGATTCCTGAAGCGGCAGGGGATGGAATGACGCGGGTGCTGCTTGAGGTTCGCGAGAGTAATCAGGCCGCAGCCGATCTGTATCTGGCCGAGCGTTTTTCAGAGATTGGTCGTCGCCCCGGTTACTATCCGTCTTCTAATGGACGGGAGGACGCGCGGGTGCTGGCTTTATCTCTGGATTATCCGGGTTGCTGACCGGCTGGTTCTGCCGATGTCAGCTGGCGCTGGTCTTCCGAGTGCCGGGACTGTTCGCGTCTGTGCGCTAATATCCCTATAATGGCAGCCCTTTTTCACCTTCTCTCCAGTTGAGTTCTGCTAGACATGACAAGCTTATCCAGCGAAGTCGATCACCGTCGAACGTTTGCGATCATCTCCCACCCTGATGCGGGTAAAACCACGATTACCGAGAAGGTTCTGCTGTTTGGCCAGGCTATTCAGAAGGCCGGCACCGTGAAGGGCAAGAAGTCCGGCCAGCATGCCAAGTCTGACTGGATGGAGATGGAAAAAGAACGCGGCATCTCGGTAACGACCTCGGTCATGCAATTTCCCTACGGCGGTCGTCTGGTGAATCTTCTGGATACACCCGGCCACGAGGATTTTTCCGAGGATACCTATCGCACCCTGACAGCGGTGGACTCCTGTCTTATGGTTATTGATAGCGCCAAGGGGGTTGAGGAGCGCACCATCAAACTGATGGAAGTGACGCGCCTGAGGGACACCCCCATTATCACCTTCATGAACAAGCTGGACCGGGATACACGGGACCCGGTCGAGCTTATGGATGAAGTTGAGGAAGTGCTGAAAATTGCCTGCGCGCCGATAACCTGGCCGATTGGAAACGGCAAGAACTTCAAGGGCGTTTACCATCTGGTAAGAGATGAAATCGCTCTGTACCAGTCGGGGCAGGGCCACACGATTCAGGAAAAACGGGTAATCAAGGGCCTGGATAACCCTGATCTCGATGAGGCCATTGGCGCCTGGGCCAAGGATCTTCGCGATGAAATTGAACTGGTGAAGGGTGCGTCCCATGAATTTGATCAGGATGCGTTTCTCGCCGGTGAACTGACGCCCGTATTCTTCGGAACGGCTCTGGGCAACTTCGGCGTGGATCACATGCTTGACGGTCTTGTGGAATGGGCGCCGACTCCTCAGCCCCGTGAAACAGACCGCCGGCTGGTGCAGCCTGCAGAGGAAGGTTTTTCGGGGTTCGTGTTCAAGATCCAGGCGAACATGGATCCCCAGCACCGGGATAGGGTCGCGTTTCTGCGTATCGTTTCCGGAAAGTACGCTCAGGGAATGAAAGCCCGTCATGTCCGCATCGGCAAGGAAGTCCGTTTCTCTGACGCTCTGACATTTATGGCCGGCGATCGTGAGCAGGCAGACGAAGCCTTTGCCGGTGATATTATAGGGTTGCATAATCACGGGACCATCCAGTTGGGCGATACCTTTACGGCCGGTGAGGACATGAAGTTTACCGGAATTCCGAACTTCGCCCCGGAGCTGTTCCGTCGCATTCGCCTGAAAGACCCACTGAAAGCAAAGCAGTTGCAGAAAGGTCTGATCCAGTTGGCTGAGGAGGGTGCTGTTCAGGTTTTCCGTCCGCTGTCGAACAATGACCTGATTGTCGGCGCCGTTGGCGTGCTGCAGTTTGATGTGGTGGTCAGTCGCCTGAAAAGTGAATACAAGGTTGATGCCATGTATGAGCCAATCAATGTCGCGACGGCCCGATGGGTAACCAGTCATGATGAACGCAAACTCGACGAATTCGAGCGCAAGGCCAATGATAACCTGTCCCTGGATGGCAGTAACCGGCTCGCCTACATTGCGCCAACCATGGTTAACCTGCAGTTAGCGCAGGAAAGGTATCCTGATATCCAGTTCCATAAAACGCGAGAGCACTGATCGTCTGGAGCGCGACATGCGGCTGATTGATGCACACTGCCATTTTGACTTTCCCTGTTTCGATCAGCAGAGACAGTCGATACTTGAGGACGCGCGAGCACTCGGACTGTCACATCTGGTCATTCCCGGAGTTCGCCGCGCTGACTGGGAGCGGGTCACCCGCGTTGCCTCCCAGTATGAAGGCCTCTATTACTGCCTTGGTATTCATCCCTGGTTTGTCGATGAGCATTCGCAGGACGACCTGGCCGCCCTTGAGCAGTATTTTCAGACCCGTCCCGATCGGTGCGTCGGGCTGGGCGAGTGTGGGCTTGACCGGCTTCGGGGCAATCTTGACGATCAGTACCCCTGGTTCGAAAGTCAGATTGATATTGCTGTTCGCGCCCATGTGCCGCTAGTGATTCATTCGGTCCGGACCCACGACGAAGTCGTCGAAGTGCTCAAGCGGAAGAACGTTTCCAACCGGGTTCTGGTCCACGGTTTCTCCGGCAGTTATCAGCAGGCCAGCAAGCTGGTGGATCTGGGATGCTTTATTGGTGTGGGTGGTGTGGTGACCCACACAAACGCAAAAAAGACCCGGGACACCATAGCGAGACTGCCCGTGGACTCGCTGGTACTGGAGACCGACGCGCCGGATATGGCGCCACAGGGGGTCAGGCCGGGAGAGAATTCGCCTGTTTACCTGAGTCGCGTACTGGCCGCTCTGGCCGAACTCCGCGGCGCAGATGCGGCTGCGCTCGGAAGGGCGCTGCTTTGTAATGTTCAGCGCCTCTACGGATGGGATGAGGACCTTCCGTCAGAGCGCTAGCTTGCCCGAAAGACAGGGTTGGCAGACTCGAATAAGTGAATCTCGAAACAGGGCAGTGCGGGGTTGGTTTTCCGGATTTGTTCGGATATACTTCGCGCCCTGGCTTTTCAAGGCGATGCCGTCATCTCAGCCCCGAATGGCGTCAGTGCCGCACATATACAGGTAAAAGACTTCCTCCGGATGCATTGCATTGCCGGTGGCGGTTTTTAACGTTTCTTATATAGCGTTCAAGGCGGAATCAATGAAGACTCTGAGTGCGAAACCAGAAACAGTAACGCGTGACTGGTACGTTGTAGACGCAGCCGGCAAGACGCTGGGTCGTCTGTCAACCGAAATCGCCCGTCGTCTGCGGGGCAAGCATAAAGCTGAGTACACCCCTCATGTCGACACTGGCGATTACATTGTGGTTATTAATGCCAGCCAGGTAAGGGTTACCGGCAAAAAAGCATCTGCGAAGATGTACTACAGTCACACCGGTTTTCCGGGTGGGATCAAGTCCATTAACTTCGAGAAGCTGATCGACAAGGCGCCTGAGCAGATCATACAGAAGTCTGTCAAAGGCATGCTTCCACATGGCCCGCTTGGTCGTACCATGTTCAAGAAGCTTAAAATTTATGCCGGCGCTGAGCATCCCCATGCAGCCCAGCAGCCCAAAGAACTCGACATTTAACGGAAGGCGGATATGTCTGTAGCACAAAATTACGGTACTGGTCGCCGCAAAACGTCCACGGCTCGGGTCTTTATCAAGCCGGGAAGCGGTAACATCTCTATCAACGGTCGCTCCATTGAACAGTTTTTTGGTCGCGATACCCTGCGAATGATCGTTCGTCAGCCCCTGGTGGTTGCCGACTCCACCGATCGCTTCGATATCAATATTACCGTCAAGGGCGGTGGTAGCAGCGGTCAGGCGGGCGCGATTCGCCATGGTCTGACTCGAGCGCTGATGGATTACGATGAAACACTTCGTTCATCCCTTCGAAATGCGGGTTATGTTACCCGTGATGCCCGAAAGGTTGAGCGCAAGAAAGTCGGTCTTCGCAAGGCGCGCAAGCGTCCGCAGTTCTCCAAGCGTTAAGATCGCTGGAGGCTGGAGGAGAACCGAAAAGCCCGGCTTCGTGCCGGGTTTTTTATTGTCCGCTCACCGTGTTGGTTTGTGCCATTCAAAGGCTTAAACCGGCCCGTGTTGAGCCTTTGTGACTTGTAAGGGCAGGGTAATTTCATTACCATTTGAACGCTTATAATCTTGGGTTGTGAAGTCCTTTTTCGATGTGCAGTTTTCCTGATTGATGAAACTGTATGTCGCCTGATGGGAGAAAACCATAATGAATAATGGCGACGTTAGCCAAGGCAGGCGCCGATTCCTGATCGGTGCCACGTCTGTGGTGGGTGGTGTCGGCGTCGTCGGTGCGGCCGTACCTTTCGTGGCATCCTGGAACCCCAGTGCCAAAGCGGAGGCAGCCGGTGCACCGGTCACCGTCAACGTAAGTAAGCTCGAACCAGGCCAGCAAATGACGGTTGAATGGCGCGGTAAGCCCGTGTGGATCATTCGTCGAACCGAGGAAATGAACGCCAATATCCATGAACTGGATGACGTCGTGAAAGATCCGCTTTCGAAAGAAGCGAAGCAGCCAGCCTATATTGAAGGCGAGTTGCGTGCTATCAAAGACGACTATGCGGTTGTGGTCGGCATTTGTACTCACCTGGGATGTTCTCCACAATTCCGTCCTGAAGTGGCGCCTGCGGATCTGGGTGAGGATTGGCTGGGTGGGTTCTATTGCGCTTGCCACGGGTCGCGTTACGATCTGGCTGGTCGTGTCTACCCTAACCAGCCTGCTCCGCAGAACCTTGAGGTGCCTCCTTATCGTTACGATGATGAGTTCACTGTCACCCTAGGTCTTGATCCCGAGGGGGCTGCCTGATGAACAAGTTACTTAACTGGGTTGACGATCGCCTGCCGGTCGTTGACGCCTGGAACAAGCACATTGGAAAATACTACGCGCCCAAGAACTTTAACGTCTGGTATTTTTTTGGCTCGCTGGCAATGCTGGTACTGGTCAATCAGCTGATTACCGGCATCTGGCTAACCATGAGCTACAATCCGACCGCTGAGGGGGCATTTGCCTCCGTGGAATACATCATGCGGGATGTGCAGTGGGGATGGCTGCTCCGTTATCTGCATTCCAGCGGCGCTTCCGCGTTTTTTGTGGTGGTTTATTGCCACATGTTCCGTGGCCTGATGTACGGTTCGTACAAGAAGCCCAGGGAGTTGATCTGGATCTTCGGTATGCTGATCTACCTCATCCTGATGGCTGAGGCCTTTATGGGGTACCTGCTGCCCTGGGGTCAGATGTCCTACTGGGGCGCCCAGGTTATCGTGAATCTATTCGGTGCCATTCCGGTCATTGGTGACGACCTTTCCCTGTGGATTCGTGGTGACTACCTGATTTCGGGTATTACCCTGAACCGCTTCTTTGCGCTGCATGTGGTGGCACTGCCGATTGTGCTGCTTGGCCTGGTGGTCCTGCATATCCTGGCACTGCACGAAGTCGGCTCCAACAATCCTGACGGCATCGATATCAAGAAGAACAAGGACGAAAACGGCAATCCGAAAGACGGTATCCCGTTCCACCCCTACTACACTGTTCACGACCTGATGGGTGTGGGTGTGTTCTTTTTCATCTTTTTTATTGTTGTATTCTTCTTCCCAGAGGGGGGAGGCCTGTTCATTGAGGCGCCGAACTTCGAGCCCGCCAACCCGCTCAAGACGCCTGATCACATAGCGCCCGTCTGGTACTTCACGCCTTTCTACGCGATGTTGCGTGCGGTAACAGTGGATCTTTTCGGCCTGGACGCGAAGTTCTGGGGCGTCGTGGTAATGGGTGGCGCCATCGCCATTCTGTTTGTGCTGCCCTGGCTGGATAAGAGCCCGGTGCGTTCCATGCGATACAAGGGACCAATCAGCAAAGCCGCGCTGACAATCTTTGTCATCAGCTTTGTTGTTCTGGGGTATCTGGGTATCGTCCCGGCGACCGAGACCCGCACAACTGTTGCACAGATACTGACGACATTTTATTTCCTCTATTTTATTCTCATGCCGTTCTACACGCGTATGGAGAAAACAAAGCCAGTGCCAGAAAGGGTGACAGGATAATGAAAAAGCTGATTATTGGTCTTTTCATCTCGGTCCTGCCGGCTCTGACGCTGGCAGCAGGGGCATCAGTTCCGCTGGATAACATGGAGCCTGATCACGCAAACAAGGCTTCACTCCAGCGCGGTGCGGCGCTCTTCACAAACTACTGCATGGGCTGCCATTCGATGGAATATGCGCGTTACAAACGTGTTTCCGACGATCTGGGCATCCCGGCGGACCTTTACGAAGAGAACCTGATTTTTACCGGCGCCAAGATCGGTGAACTGATGAAGAATTCAATGAACAAGGATATGGCCGCCGACTGGTTTGGCGCGCCGCCGCCGGATCTGACGCTGGAGTCCCGACTGCGTGGCGAGGACTGGATTTACTCTTATCTTCGCGGGTTCTACAAAGACGAATCCCGTCCTCTCGGCGTGAACAATGTCGTCTTTGAAAATGTCGGCATGCCCCACGTAATGGCGGATTTGCAGGGCCTGTGCGCGGTTGAGCCAAGAATCGGAGTGGACGCCAGCGTTGACCCGCTGAGCGGAGATGTCCGCAACGGCGAAGTCTGCCCGGAGTGGGAGACCGAGGGTTCCATGTCCTCTCAAGAGTTCAACAGCGCCATGTACGACCTGACCAACTTCATGTCCTACATGGGGGATCCGGTGAAGCTGGAGCGTGAGAGACTGGGTATGTTCGCCCTGATCTTTGTAGCGATTTTCTTTATCTTTGCTTACCTGCTCAATCGAGAGTACTGGAAGGACATACACTGAGTTTTCAGTTATAATGCGCACTCCTGAGGTCCAGCGGGCACTTATCGGCTCGCTGGATTTTTGCGTTTTTCAGGATCAATTCGGTTAGCCAATTCGTGAGGTAGTTCTATGGGCGTTGTGACCAAGCGGTCATCAATGACGTTTTTCTCGGACCCGGGCAGTCATTACAGCCACAGAGTCCGCATTGTGCTCGCAGAAAAGGGCGTTACGGTTGATGTTGTCAATGTTGACCCCGACAACCCGCCCGGAGAACTTGCTGACCTGAATCCTTATAACGCGCTTCCAACGCTTGTCGACCGTGATCTGGTTCTCTACGAACCGAACATCATGATGGAGTACCTGGATGAGCGTTTTCCTCATCCTCCGCTCCTGCCGGTTTATCCGGTCGCACGAGCGAATAGCCGGCTGATGATTCACCGCATCCAGAAAGACTGGTGTGGACTGGTTGACCAGATTCTGTCTCAGCCCAATGCCAAAGCTTCTGAAGTGGCAAGAAAAGAGCTGCGGGAAAGCCTGCTGGCCACCGCGCCCTTGTTTGGTGAGATGCCTTTTTTCCTTTCTGAAGAATTCACCATTGTGGATTGCTGCATAGCGCCCATTCTGTGGCGGTTGCCTTCTCTGGGCATTGAGTTGAACGACAAGCAGGGCAAGCCACTGCTCAAGTACATGGATAACATGTTTGCCCGTGAAGGTTTCAAAGCCAGTCTGTCGGACCTGGAAGAAGACATTCGCAATTGATACGGAGCCTGAAAGGGGTTCAGGAGAGCGGCAGTGCCTGATAGCAAAATTACCATGACATCCAGTCGTCCTTATCTCGTCAGGGCCTTTAACGAGTGGATTCTTGATAACAATTGCACACCCTATATTGTAGTAGACGCCGGAGTGCAGGGTGTTCAGGTTCCCACCGAGCATGTGGCCAACGGTCAGATTGTGCTGAATGTCAGCCCCGGGGCTGTGCGGGAGCTTGTAGTCGGTAATGGCTCCCTGGAGTTCAGCGCCCGGTTTGGCGGCGTGCCGATGCAGGTGTTTATCCCGCTGCAGGCGGTGATGGCAATATACGCAAAAGAGAACGGTGAAGGCATGGTCTTTGGCAGCGAACCCGGTTCACCTGACCCGGACGGCCCTGGGCCCAAAGCCAAGGATTCGGGCAAGGGTGACGGGGACGGCAATAATGAACGTCCTTCCGGTCGCCCTACCCTGAAAGTCGTTAAATAGCTCGTTCAAGTCTGTCAGGTCTGAAGTCCAGAGCCAGCCACTCCCGTTGAGTCGCTGGCTTTTTGATTAGCTGCCGAAAATCTTTTCATCAATGAGGGAGCACAGCGCATTGATAATCAGCAGCAGAATGGGTGTGGCGCTGGCGGGTGACAGATTATCCAGGGCAATCTCATGATCTTCCGGATGGAGCAGGGACGTAATATCCGTTTTTTCCTTCGCGCTTAGCACGACAACCCTCATTTCCCGGTCATGGGCAACCTGAATCGCCTGGATAAGATTTGCTTTGTGGCCATCATCAACGATGACCAGGAGTAGGTCGGACGGCTTGCCAATGGCTCTGACCAGGCGCGAAAAGGTATCGTTGAACCGGTTGTCCCTGCAGATTGCCGAATAGGTTGTGGCGTCAGCACCGAGGTTGATCGCCGGCAGAGCAGGGCGATCGTGATCGAAGCGATTGAGCAGGGCGGTGCAGAAATATTGTGCTACCACGTTTGCATTGCCGTTGGCGCAGGCCAGAATTTTCCCATCGGTCAGCAAGGTATTGGCCAGTGCGTCTGCGGCCTTTTCAATAGCGGGCGCTGTGGCGCTTGCAGCCTGGGAGACATGCTCCATATGACTGGCGAAGCACTGGTTAATCTGCTGTTCTGAGGTGCTCATAATCAGGCCTGGATTGCATTTTTGATCCATTGTATCCGATATTTCTTTCGCTCACCCGGCGCGATCGCAACGACGTCGATGCGGCAGGACGAATCCCACAGTCCGTTCCGGTGAAGGTAAAACTGAACGGCTTTGATCAGCCGTTTCTGTTTGGTGGGGGTTACCGATTCGGCGGCGCCTGCAAGGCTGCCGGGACCACGGAAACGCACTTCGAAAAACACGAGGGTATCTCTGTCCCGGCCGATCAGATCAATCTCGCCGCCGCGGCTATACACGTTTTTCTCAAGTATTTTAACGCCCCGCGTGGCGAGATAGCGGGCAGCAACACCCTCTGCGTGATCCCCACTGGCCTTGCGGCCCTGCTTGTCGCCGTCCATAGCAAACAGACCGTTATTCCATTTGTAGCTCGAGCAGGGACTCGGGGCTGACCGGTTCCTGTGTTTTTTCACCCGCGTCAGGTTGCTGCGCCAGCAACGCGGGTACGCCATTTTCAAACCGGGCCCAGAGTTGTCGCCGCTCAACGCTGCCAGCGTTGGTCATTGACAGGATTCCGGTCTGGCCGTCCACTAAGGCGTCATCCATGAAGCGAAGCAGTGACAGGCGATTGCTCAGGGTCCACGCATCCGCCCCCATGGCAAACAGCCTGCCCAGCTGACCGCCGATTTCGGGCATGGCCGCGCGAGCCGCTTTACGGAATTCATTGTCGGTGTCAAGAATCCATGGGGTGTCCGTGAAGGTTACGCCATTCAGGTCGCGGTCGCGGGAAGGGTCCGGGTTGCCCTCGTATATCATTGATGGCGAATATACCGGCAGATCACCGCCAAAATAGAACGCGAACAGTGGTTTGAACTGACGTGCAACAGTCGGTTCCGCCACCATGACGATACCGTCGACATCCTGACGCCGCCTGGGCTCAAACTCCACATCAATGCCGGCGGTTCGTTCCACGTCAATGGCTCGTTCCCTTGATACGGTGACGCCCAGAAGATTTGCGGTCACGGCTCTGAGGTTGTCCTCACGGAAATAGCGTTCGATATCCAGTGCCATACCACCCTGCTCATTCAGGCGGTCAACCAGTGCTTTCTGCAGCCGGTCGCCCCAGTTACCCATGGGAATGAGCGCCAGTATCTGCGTCAGGTCGTTTTCGATCATGCGGTCAGCCATCTGTCGTGCTTCGTCCTCTGCCGACAGACCGTACTGATACAGGCCGGGCGGTGGCTCAATTCCGTTGGGCAGATAATTCAGGCCCAGCACCGACACCGGCAGATTCTTCATTCTGCCCAGGATAGCCAGGGCTTCCTTCTCGAGCGGGCCGACGATCAGATCGTATTCTTCGTCCACCAGTTCCTGGTAAATCTCCTCAAACGGGCGGTCTGACGTGTCGACAACGCGAATGCTGACCTTGGAACGATCGTTGGACTCGTCTGCAAAGTAGGCTGCAAAAAAACCGTCGCGAATCGCCGCACTCGCGGTGGCCAGCGGTCCACCCAGGGGCAGTGCCATGGCGATTTTCTCGGGTCGACTGTCTGCCAGGCTGGCAATCAGACGCAGATCATCCGGCAAGGTGTCACCAGCGGGGTGGCCTGGCCAGTTGCTTCGCCAGCGGCGGATAGAGCGACCCTGCTGCTCGATGGTCAGGTTACTGTCCCGAAGCACGCTGGCCAGTTCGAGCCATCCCTGGGTTTCATAGCCGATGGATTTTCCGGTTTCATCGGCGAGTACGCTTTCCGGCGTTGCTTTCAGGTTTTCCCAGATACGGTTATGCAGTGCCTGTATGTCGGCTGAGGTGTCGGATTCGGCAAGGAGTATCAGCGTCATGGCTGCCCTGGACGGCTGGTTTGCCAGTTGGTAGAGGTCGGCCTGCAGGTCCGCGGCCCGGCCCAGCTGGTCTCTTTCGTAATTCAGAAAATGCTCGGGAGCGAGATCTGAAGCAATCTGCTGCGCCCAGGACGAGTCATCAAGTGCCGCGGCCGTCTCCATATCCAGCAGCAACTTTCGGTTTAGGTTGGCGTCGCTGATGCCGGTAAACTGATCACTTTGTAGAATCGACCGCGCATCCCGAGCCTGCTTGCCAGCAATAAACCGGTCAGCTTCCCGTAACAGGTAGTCATGAGCAAGATTGCGGTCAGATTCACCGTCCGCTGCGCTTATCGCATCCTGGGCCGTGGGCGCGCTGAAGGAATTCAGATTGACGCTGGCACAACCGGACAGCAGAAGGGTGAGCGCCATCAGGGCGGCTGAAAATCGGGAACTGAGACTGGATCTGGTCATGGGTGGCTCGCAAAAACTCCGGTAAGTACGCTTTAAGTAAGCTTGTCGCGCCGCAAGATCGGCTGCATCATGCCCAAAGACACCGTTGAAGTTTACCAGTTCCGGACTCATTTCACATGACGGCAATGTCATCCCCCACTGATCAAGAGGCGTTTGTGAGCTCTGAATCGCAGCAGACTGAAACCGGCGGCACCCTGTATATCGTGGCAACGCCAATCGGCAACCTGGATGACCTTTCGCCACGGGCTGTTGAGGTGCTCTCCAGAGCGTCGATGGTGGCGGCTGAGGATACCCGTCACAGTGGCCGGATGCTTCAGAACCTGGGCGTGGACGCCAAAATGATGGCGTTGCACGATCATAATGAACGGGACCGTGCGGAGCAGATGCTTCAGCGACTGGAAAGGGGGGAGGATGTGGCGTTGATTTCAGACGCTGGCACCCCGCTGATTTCCGACCCGGGTTTTGTCCTGGTAAGAGAGGCGCGTCGGCGTGGGCTGAGGGTATCGCCAGTGCCGGGCCCCTGCGCGATTATTGCCGCACTGTGTGCGGCAGGACTGCCAACCGACCGGTTTGCGTTCGAGGGTTTCCTGCCTTCCAGAAAAGGCGCCAGAATGGCGGCACTGGAGCGATTATCATCCCAGGCGGCAACGCTTGTTTTTTACGAATCTCCCCACCGTATTCTTGCGGCGGTCGAAGACATTTCGCAAGCCATGGGTCCGGACCGGGAGCTGGTGATTGCCAGGGAGTTAACCAAAACGTTCGAAACCTTCTACTCTGGCCCCGCGTCTGACGTTTTGCAGTCGCTGAAAATGGATCCCCACGGCAGCCGGGGTGAGTTTGTGATTATGATTCACGGCGCTGAAAAAGAGGCAGCTGATGAGGGTATGGAAGAGGTGGACCGCCTGCTCCGCCTGCTGCTGGCCGATCTGCCGGTGAAAAAGGCCGCAAAGCTGGTAGCGGAAATAACCGGGAAAGCCAAGAACGATCTTTACCAGAGGGCGCTCGGCCTGAAGGATAGCTGAGCGAGGCGCAGCGACGGTGGCGGTTTTCCTTGCCTGAGCCTGCGCCCTGGCGTATCGTCACGACCGAGCTCGCCAGACAGTCGCCGCCGGTTTTACCGGGGGAGGAAAGTCCGGGCTCCATAGGGCAAGGTGCCAGGTAACGCCTGGGCGGCGCGAGCCGACGGAAAGTGCAACAGAGAGCAAACCGCCTAAGTGGCTGCGACACGATTGCGGCCACCGGTAAGGGTGAAACGGTGCGGTAAGAGCGCACCGCGTGACTGGCAACAGTTCACGGCGATGGTAAACCCCACCTGGAGCAAGACCAAATAGGAATCCTATGGCGCGGCCCGCGCTGGATTCGGGTAGGTTGCTTGAGGCCTGTGGCGACGCAGGCCCTAGATGAATGACTGTCCAAGACAGAACCCGGCTTACCGGCGAGCTCGATTTTTCCTTCCTCATGTCCACTCTGTAATTCTCAGCAGTGCCTTTTTATAACGAAACGGTCTTACTTCTCACTTGTCATCTTCAGACTTATCTGCAGGTAGTTGATTTCTGGGTTTTTCTTTCCGGAAACTCGGCTTTCTTCCTGAATCTCCCGTCGTAACTCCTTGTCATTAAAGAAACTTTCCCACGTCCCGCGCTGGTTTTGCCGCTTGCATTGTCGATTGCGTGTTTCTATAGTGTGCATTAGTGGGAAAAAGTGGTTTCAAGTGGTTTTTTGTGGTTTCTGAACCCCGGAATGAGAGCAGATGAGCAATTTTCTTGGCAGTCATGCCATCAATATGGATGCGAAGGGTCGCCTGGCGATCCCCTCCAGGGTGCGCGAAGAGCTCGCGCATGCCTGTGGTGGGCGCATTGTATTGACGGCCAACGCCGATGAAGAGCGCTGCCTGCTTGTGTATCCGGAACCTCAGTGGGAAGCCCTGAGGCCACAGATTGAAGCGCTGCCCAATATGAACAAGGCCGCCCGTCGTTTGCAGCGTTTGATGCTGGGCCATGCCACGCCGCTGGAGCTGGACTCGGCCGGGCGTGTACTGGTACCGCCGACGCTTCGCAGCTACGCCCGGCTGGAAAAAAAGCTGATGCTGATTGGTCAGGGCAAGAAATTGGAGCTCTGGAGCGAAGAACGCTGGTTCTCATGGCTGGATGAATCCGACGGCGAAGACGAAATGCCCCCTGAAATGGAGGCTCTGTCGCTATGACCGCCGAGCGCAGAGAGGGTTCGGCGGAGCATTATCGCCACCGATCTGTTCTGCTCGATTCTGCCGTGGATCTGCTCGTGACGGATCCGGCAGGGCGATATGTTGACGGCACATTTGGCCGCGGCGGACACAGTCGTCTGATTCTTGGCCATCTCGGCTCTTCGGGCGCGTTGCTGGGCATCGATAAAGATCCCCAGGCCGTCGCGTCGGCGAAAGGCCTGTCGGCGGAAGACAATCGCTTTTGCGTTTTTCATGGTTCTTTTGCCCGACTGGATCAGGCTATCGACCAGCAGGGCTGGAGCCTGGTAAACGGAATTCTGCTGGATCTGGGGGTGTCGTCGCCGCAACTTGACGATGCCGAGCGGGGATTCAGTTTCATGCGCAACGGTCCGCTGGATATGCGAATGAACCCGGAGCAGCCGCCGAGCGCTGCTCAATGGTTGGCCGAGGCGGAAGAGCAGGACATCGCGAATGTCATTTTCAGGTACGGCGAGGAGCGCTTTTCCCGTCGCATCGCACGCCGCATTGCAGAGCGTCGCAAAGAGAAAACGCTGCAAACCACCCATGAGCTGGCGGAGCTGGTAGCCGGGGCAGTCCCGAAAAAGGAAAAGCACAAGCATCCCGCGACCCGCACCTTCCAGGCGATCCGGATCTTCATCAATCGGGAGTTGGAAGATCTCGAAGCCGGGATGGAAGCAGCCGTCAGTCGGTTGTTGCCCGGCGGTCGTCTGGTGGTGATCAGTTTTCACTCGCTGGAGGACCGCCTGGTCAAGCGTTTCATGCGGGATCTTGCACGCGGTCCGCGTATGCCGAAGGGTGTGCCGGTCACGGCAGAACAGGAGGCCTCCGGGTTTCGACTGGTGGGCAAAGCGCTGAAAGCGGATGACCAGGAAATCAATGACAATGTGCGCGCTCGAAGTGCCGTTATGCGGGTGCTCGAGCGCGTTTCTGTATCAAATGGAAGTCAGGGGAGCGCATAGCCATGGGCGCGATAGCAATAGAGCAGAGAACAAAAACGGCCGTGCTCAACAAGAAACGCGTCCGGGATGGCCTGGCAACGGCCGTGCGCCTGTCACGCCAGGTGTTTACTGCCTTGCAGCAGCGCCAGGCGGTGATCTCGATGGTGCTGGTGGGATTGCTGCTGGCGTCTTCACTGGGCGTTGTGGTCAGCGCGTATCAGAACAGGGAGCTTTTTAACACCTTGTCTGAGCTGCAGGCCGAGCGCGATGGATATCAGCGGGAGTGGAGTCAACTCCTGCTGGAGCAGAGCGCCCTGAGCGCTCTTGGCCGCGTGGAGCAATTGGCATCCGAACGATTCGGCATGTCTGTCCCCGGCAAAGAGGACGTCGTGTTGGTGCCGGTTATGGCGCCCCTTGTCGGTTCCAGATAGACGTATAGCAACCAGCTGGAAGGTGGGTTCAGTGTCCGAGCAAAGGAAGACCACATGGGGACGAAGACTGATCGCGGGGCTTGAAGCCTGGCGATACGGGACGGTTCTGAGTGTTTTTCTGCTGGTGGTTGCTGCATTGGCCTGGCGCCTGGTGGATCTGCACGTGGTTGATCAGGCGTTTCTTCGCCAGCAGGGCGATGTGCGAACCATTCGGGTTGAGCAGATCGACGCCCATCGCGGGGTTGTTACTGACCGGTATGGCGAGGCGCTGGCGGTCAGCACGCCGGTTCAGACCGTCTGGGCGAATCCGTCTGAGCTGCAGGCGGACGATCCCCGACTGGCTGCGGTCGCACGGCAGCTGGATCTGAGCGAAGGTGAACTTCGGGCCAGGCTGCAAAAGTACACGGGCCGAGAGTTTATGTATCTGCGCCGTAAGGTTCAGCCTGAGCTGGCCCGGCAGGTTCTGGATATTGGGGTGCCGGGCATCTACAGCCGTCAGGAATATCGCCGGTATTACCCGGCCGGCGAAGTGACGTCTCATGTCGTCGGTTTTACCAATATTGACGAATCCGGCCAGGAAGGCATCGAGCTTGCCTACAACGACTGGCTGAGCGGCGAGCGCGGCAAGAAGCGAGTGCTGAAAGATAACCGGGGCCGCGTGATCAAGGATCTTACGCTGATACGCGACGCCAGGCCGGGCAAAAACCTTGAGTTAAGTATTGATCTGCGCCTGCAGTACCTGGCCTATCGGGAGCTGAAAGCCGTGGTCAGCGCTCATAATGCAAGGGGCGGAACCCTGGTGATGCTGGATGTGGATTCCGGCGAGGTTCTGGCGATGGTAAACCAGGGCTCCTACAACCCGAATGATCGCAGTCAGCTCAGCTCTGACCGGCTTCGAAACAAGGCTATTACAGACCTTTTCGAGCCCGGGTCCACCATGAAACCCATCTCCATGGCGGCGGCGCTGGAGTCCGGAAAATTCAGGGCGTCGTCCACCATTGATACGGCCCCCGGCTATCGCCGGTTTGGACGGTTCACAATTCGTGATCACCGCAATTACGGCGTCATCAACCTGACTGACGTTATTGCCAAATCAAGTAACGTTGGCATCAGCAAAATTGCAACGGATCTGGGTGGCGACGTCATTCGTGATCTTTATGCCCGACTCGGCCTCGGGCAGCCCACGGGTATTGGTTTCCCGGGAGAGGCGGTTGGCGTGCTGCCAGCGCCGCCCCAGTGGCGGCCGGTAGAAGAGGCAACACTTTCATACGGCTACGGCATGAGTGTGAATGCGTTGCAACTGGCCCAGGCATACATGGTGCTGGCCAACGGCGGCCTGCGTTATCCGTTGAGCCTTCTCAAACTGGACGCAAAGCCAGCCGGTCGCAGGGTGCTTTCGGAGCAGGTCGCGTTTGATGTTCGGCAGATGTTGCGCGAGGTGGTTGAGAATGGCACTGGAAAGCGGGCACAACCCGGCTTCTATTCGGCGGGCGGCAAGACTGGGACCGTGCATCTTGTCGGCAAAAATGGCTATGAAGACAGCCAGTACAAGGCCATTTTCGCCGGAATGGCTCCAATAGATGATCCAAGAATTGTCACAGTGGTGGCCGTTGATGCGCCCCAGTCCGGAGAATATTACGGCGGCGAAGTCGCTGCGCCGGTATTCGCCCGGGTTATGGGCGGCGCGCTGCGGTTGCTGAACGTCAAGCCGGAACTGGAACTGGGTCGGGCCAATGGCACCGAGCCGGTGCCCGGTGAGCGAGGTTAGCTCTATGCATATATCATCGCTCAGTACCTTGCTTCAGGGCGTCGCCGTCGTGCCGTCGGTTTTTGATGTGACCATTCACGGTCTGACGACGGACAGCCGCGAAGTGTCTGTCGGCGATGCGTTCGTGGCCATCGCGGGCTCCACAACGCCCGCCGACCACTACATTGGTGACGCCATAGCCGCTGGCGCAACGGCGATTCTGCTGGAAACGCCCCGGGCCGGCGAGTGCTACGAGGTTGACGGTGCTCTGATCGTGCCGGTGGCGAATCTGAAGGGTCAGTTGGGCAAAGTTGCCGATCGTTTTTTTGAGCATCCATCAAAGCAGTTGCGGCTGGTTGGCGTAACCGGCACCAACGGCAAGACCTCGGTGTCCCACTACATTGCACGGCTGTTGCAGGAGACGGGGACGCCCTGCGGCGTTATTGGAACTCTGGGTTACGGCATGCCGGACGCCCTGCAGGAAGCATCCCACACCACACCTGATGTGGTGCAGGGTAACCGGGTACTGTCGCGAATTGTTGCTCAGGGCGGCCGCGCTGCAGCCATGGAAGTATCTTCTCATGCCCTGGACCAGGGGCGCGTCGACGGTCTGACCATGACCGGTGCTGTGTTCACCAATCTTACCCGGGACCATCTTGATTACCACGGTTCGATGGAAGCCTACGGCGCTGCCAAAGCCAAGCTGTTTAACCGCGAAGAACTCCATTTTGCGGTGATCAATTTTGACGACCCCTTTGGCCGCCAGCTTTACAAGCAATTGGAGGGCCAGTGCGACCGGGTTCGCTACAGCCTGCACGAAGCTCAAACCGAGTTGTGGCTGACCAGAATCGAACAGACCAATGGTGGTTTCTCTGCCACGGTCGATGGTTTGTGGGGCGCTATGGATATCTCCGCTTCGATTCTTGGCAGTTTCAATGTCAGCAATCTACTGGCTTCGATGGCGGCCGTACTGAGCCTCGGCGTGCCGGTTGACCGGGTCCGGGCAGCCGTTGAACGCCTGGCACCGCCGCCCGGCAGGCTGGAGCCTTTTACTGGTGCCAATGGTGTGCGGGTGGTGGTGGACTATGCCCATACCGCAGATGCGCTCAATAACGCGCTGTCTGCCTTGCGGCCCCATGTCACCGGTCGTCTGATCTGTGTATTTGGTTGCGGCGGCGACCGGGACACCGGCAAGAGGCCGGACATGGCGGCAGAAGCGGAGCTTGGCGCCGATGTGGTTTTCGTCACCGACGACAACCCCCGTAGTGAAGACCCGGCGGACATTACCGATCAGATCATGAAAGGCTTCAGAGCGCCGGAAAGGGTCGCTGTGACTCATGACCGGGCTGAGGCCATTCATCAGGCGGTTGCCATGGCGGAACCCGGCGACATCGTGCTGATTGCCGGGAAAGGCCATGAAACCTGGCAGGAAATCGCGGGCCAGCGCATTCCATTCAGTGACGCCGGGCAGGTTCGCCAGGCCCTTTCGCTGAACGGAGGTGTCGCATGATGTCGACTTTTACGCTCAAGCAGGCTTTGATCCGGGTGGGAGGCCAGCCGTCGGGACCATGGCAGGATGACACCCGGTTTAACAATATATCCACTGACACCCGGAACCTTAGCCAGGGCGACCTGTTTGTGGCTATTCGTGGTGACCATTTCGACGGCCATGGCTTCATTGAGACCGCCCGGCAGTCCGGCGCTGCAGGGGCCGTTGTGGATCGGCCGGATGAGAGCGTGAAGCTTCCCCAGCTGGTGGTAAAAAATACCGTTGATGCACTGGCGGAACTGGCGGCGGGCAATCGTGAGCTCAGTGGTGCACGTTTTGTGGCGGTCACCGGCAGCAGCGGCAAAACCACCGTGCGTGAAATGGTGGCGGCGATCCTTGCGCAGATGGGCAAGACCCTTGCCACAGAGGGAAATCTGAATAACCACATCGGTGTGCCCTTGACGCTTTTCCGGCTGGCGCCGGAACATAAATATGCCGCGATCGAGCTTGGCGCCAGTGGCGTCGGCGAGATTGCTCACACCGTAGCGATCACCCGACCTGATGTGGCCATCCTCACCAATGCCGGTCAGGCCCATCTCGAGGGTTTTGGCAGTTATGACAATATCGTTGAGGCCAAAGGCGAGATTATCGACGGGCTTGGCGCCAATGGTGTGGTTGTGTTGAACAAGGACGATCCGGCCTTTGACAGGTGGGTCAGGCGGGCCGGCCAGCGCCGGGTAAGATCGGTCAGCGGCAAGGGCCGACGTGATGCGGATTTCCGTCCGACGGACGTTCAGTTGGACGGCTCCGAGACCCGGTTTACCGCGCAAGGGCCCAACGGCTGGCAGTGCGATATCCGGCTGTCTCTGCAGGGCGAGCACAACATCAGCAATGCGTTGATGGCAATCGCGGCAGCCCAGGCGGTTGGTGCCACGGATGAGGCCATTGAGCGCGGGCTGTCAGGCCTCCAGGCATTCAAGGGGCGACTGCAGACGCTGAGCCTGGCACCGAATTGGACGCTGATTGATGACAGTTACAACGCCAACCCGGAGTCAATGAAAGCCGCGATCAGGGTTCTGGTCTCGCACCCGGGCTATCGCATCGCAGTGCTCGGTGCCATGGCGGAGCTGGGGGAGGGTTCAGTCCTGATGCACCGGGAGATAGGTGAATTTGCACGGAGCCAGGGAGTCGAAAGGCTGCTTGCCGTGGGCCGCGACTGTGAAGGTTATGGGGAAGGCTTCGGGGCCGCCACCGAGATATGCGCAAGCCACGACGACGCCGTGCGTCGCCTGTTTGAGCAAAGCGCTGATGCGCAGACGGTGCTGGTCAAAGGTTCTCGCAGTGCTGCCATGGATCGCGTGGTAGAGGGAATAAAACAAAAGGTGGATGACGCATGCTGCTCTGGTTAACAGAGGCTCTATCACAGTATTTTTCGGCACTGACCGTGTTTCAGTACCTGACGCTTCGGGGCATTTTTGGCGTGCTCACGGCGCTGCTGATCTCGCTGCTGATCGGTCCCTACATGATTCGCAAACTCAGCCAGTACCAGATCGGCCAGGCGGTCCGTGATGATGGCCCGCAGACACATCTGAGCAAGGCCGGCACGCCTACCATGGGCGGTGCCCTGATTCTGGTGGCGGTGGGTGTCAGCACCCTGCTGTGGGCCGACCTTGCCAATCGCTATGTGTGGATCACCCTCCTGGTAACCCTGACGTTCGGGGCCATCGGCTGGGTCGATGACTACCGCAAGGTGGTCGAGCGTAACCCCCGAGGATTGCCAGCCCGGTGGAAGTATTTCTGGCAATCGGTCGTCGGCGCCACCGCGGCAATTGCCCTGTTCTGGAGTTCTGCGCTGCCCCAGGAGACGTCTCTCTACGTGCCTTTCTTCAAAAACATCTCGCTGACACTCGGGCCGGTGCTGTTTGTTCTGTTGAGCTATTTCGTGATCGTTGGCAGCAGCAACGCGGTCAATCTGACCGATGGTCTGGACGGTCTGGCGATCATGCCAACGGTCATGGTCGCTGCGGCACTGGGTATCTTTGCCTATGTGTCTGGCCACGCGCAGTTTGCCAATTATCTGCTGATTCCCCATCTGCCCGGCACCGGAGAACTGATTGTGTTCTGTGGAGCCCTGGTGGGTGCCGGGCTGGGATTTCTCTGGTTTAACACCTATCCCGCCCAGGTTTTCATGGGGGATGTTGGTGCGCTGGCGCTGGGCGCGGCGCTGGGCGTTGTGGCGGTCATCGTCCGCCAGGAAATCGTGCTTTTTATCATGGGCGGCGTGTTTGTCATGGAAACCATTTCCGTGATTCTGCAGGTGGCGTCTTTCCGGCTGACTGGGCGCCGGATTTTCCGCATGGCACCGCTGCATCATCATTTTGAACTGAAGGGCTGGCCCGAACCGCGCGTGATCGTGCGTTTCTGGGTCGTCACCGTTGTACTGGTTCTGGTTGGTCTTGCCAGCCTCAAACTGAGATAGGGAAACGCAATCGCCATGGGTGTGATCGCTTCAGATCGTAGAACGCTGGTTGTAGGGCTCGGTAGTACCGGGCTCTCCTGCGTTCGCTATCTGTGTGAAAAAGGTCGCGAGCTGGCTGTTGCAGACAGCCGCACCGAACCGCCGGGGCTGTCGGAGCTGCGGTCGCAGTTTCCGGATGTGCCGGTTTACCTTGGCGAATTCGACCCGCAAACCTTTGCTGCTTTTAATGAACTCGTGGTCAGCCCCGGCGTCAGCATTGCCGAGCCTGCTATTCGGGCCGCCGCCGACAAAGGTGCAGAGATTCGCGGCGATATCGACCTGTTTGCCGAGTCGGCAGATGCCCCGATCATTGCGATTACCGGCTCAAACGGCAAGACCACGGTGACCGCTCTGGTTGGTGAAATGGCCACAGCCGCAGGTCGAAAGGTCGCCGTTGGCGGCAATATTGGTACGCCTGCCCTGGACCTGCTGGGTACCGGCGCTGATCTGTTTGTGCTGGAGCTGTCGAGCTTTCAGCTGGAAACCACCCATGAGCTGAATGCGCTGGCGGCGACCGTATTGAATGTGTCGGACGACCACATGGACCGCTATGCCACCAAAATGGATTATTTCCAGGCCAAACAGCGAATCTTTAACGGCTGCCAGAATGCCATCGTCAATCTTGACGATGCGTTGAGTACACCTATGGCCAGGGACACCCTGCGATTCCTGTGTTTCGGTTTCCATCGGGTCAACCCGGACACCTTCAGCACCCGGGATGACGAACGGGGTACCTGGATTACGTTCGGCTTCGATAACCTTTTGTTGGCGGAGGAGCTTGGCCTGCTCGGACATCACAACATCAGCAATGTGATGGCGGCACTGGCGCTTGGCGTTGCCGCAGGTCTGCCGATGGACGTCATGCTCGATACCGCCAGACGCTTCAAGGGCCTGCCGCACCGTTGTGAGCAGGTTCGCCGGATTAGCGGTGTGGACTATATCAATGACTCCAAGGGTACCAATGTGGGGGCCACTGCGGCGGCGATCCAGAGTCTTGCCCCGGTTGGCGGCAAAATAGTGCTTATCGCCGGTGGCGAAGGTAAAGGTGCGGATTTTTCGCCTCTGGCGGAACCCGCGTCCCGGAGCTGCCGGGCGGTCGTTCTGATTGGCGCGGATGCCCATCGCCTGGCAGAGGTATTGGGCGGATCAGTGCCAGTGTATTTTGAAGATTCTCTGGCGGGCGCGGTGAAAAAGGCTGCCAGCGTCGCCCTTGCCGGTGACCGCGTGCTGCTGTCCCCTGCTTGCGCGAGTTTCGACATGTTCCGCGATTACAGGGATCGTGGCGATCAATTCCGGCAATTGGTCGAGGGAGGGTTGTGATGCAATCTGATATGACCCTCGGGCAGTCGGGCCGCCTGTTCAGTGATCTTCGTCCTTTGCCATTGCTGATCATCAGCTCTGCGGCATTGCTGGTGATGGGGATCGTGATGATTTCCTCGGCGTCCATGGACATCGCTGCCGAAACCATGGGCAACAGCTACCACTACGTTATCCGACAGCTCATTTTTGCCGGCGTCGGATGCGTGTTTGCATTGGTGGCGGTCAATGTGCCGATTTCCTGGTGGGAGCGCAGCGGCTGGCTGCTGCTGGGGGTTGGTCTGCTGTCTCTGGTGCTGGTGTTGACGCCGCTGGGTCACACCGTTAACGGTTCGACCCGCTGGATTCCGTTCGGCCTTTTCAATGTTCAGGTGTCGGAAATCGCCAAGCTTTGCCTGATTGCCTATCTCGCCGGGTATGTGGTGCGTCGCCGGGATGCATTGCTGAACACCTGGTCCGGCTTTCTGAAGCCGATCGGGGTGTTGGGACTGGCCTCGGTGCTGCTGGTCATCGAACCGGATTTTGGTGCCACGGTCGTACTGGTCGCCGCAGCCGCTGGCATGATTTTCCTGAGTGGCGTCCGACTAAGCCGCTTTGTGCCGCTGATCGGTGTGCTGGTGGTGCTCGGCGCTGTGCTGATTCTGACCCAGCCATACCGGCTCAAGCGGGTCGTCAGTTATCTGGACCCCTGGAAAGACCAGTTTGATACCGGCTATCAGCTGACCCAGTCGCTGATTGCGTTTGGTCGGGGCGACTGGGCCGGCACCGGGCTGGGCAACTCGGTTCAGAAACTGTTTTACCTGCCGGAAGCCCATACCGACTTCATCTTTGCCATCATTGCCGAGGAATTCGGCTTGCTCGGTTCGCTGATTGTGCTTGCGTTGTTCACGGTTCTGGTGGTGTCCGGATTTGTGATTGCCCGCAGGGCGGAAAAAGCCCGGATGCCGTTTGCCGCCTGTTTTTCCTACGGCATCACGCTGCTGATCGGGCTGCAGGCCAGCATCAACATGTCCGTCAGCACCGGATTGCTGCCAACCAAGGGCCTCACTCTGCCCCTGGTCAGCTACGGCGGTTCCAGTTTGATGATAACGGCCGTGTGTATTGGCGTGCTGGCCCGGGTAGATATGGAGCGTGTTGATCGGGAAGCAACCGGCAAGGTGGCAGACGCCAGCAAAAAAGTGCGCGGGGGAGCTCGCTATGACTGATCCCAAGCGCTTCCTGATGATGGCCGGTGGTACCGGTGGACACGTGTTCCCGGCACTGGCAACGGCCCGGATGCTGCAAAGCAGGGGCCACGAAGTTTTCTGGTTGGGCTCGGCGGGCGGTATGGAAGAGCGCCTGATTGCTGACACTGATATTCCGCTGGCGGTGATTCATGTGTCCGGCCTTCGGGGCAAGGGCAAACTCGCGCTGCTGATGGCGCCTTTCCGGTTGATGAGGGCGTTGGGACAGGCGTTCACTGAAATGCGCCGGATCAAACCCCAATGTGTGGTGGGCATGGGCGGTTTTGTGACCGGCCCGGGTGGCGTCGCCGCCTGGCTGACTCGAACCCCTCTGGTCATACATGAACAGAACGCCGTCGCAGGTATGACCAATCGGCTGTTGGTGAGGTTTGCGCACACCGTGCTGGAAGCGTTTCCCGGGAGCTTCGGGCAAAAGGTGATCACCCGTTGCACCGGCAACCCGGTGCGTCAGGATCTGGCGGCGTTGCCGGCGCCGGAAGAGCGGCTGGCGGGTCGTACTGGTGCGCTGCGGTTACTGGTGGTTGGCGGTAGTCTCGGGGCGCAGGTGTTTAACCAGACAGTGCCCGAGGCGGTGGCGTTAATACCGGAAGATCAGCGACCGACGGTTCGCCACCAATGCGGTGAAAAACATCTGGACGCGGCCGAGGCGGCTTATCGGGAGCACCAGGTAGAAGCGCGGGTTCAGCCTTTCATCAAAAATATGGCGGAGGCCTATGAGTGGGCTGATCTGGTGGTTTGCCGTTCGGGCGCGCTGACCGTTTCAGAGCTGTGTGTGGCAGGCGTGGGTGCGGTTCTGGTGCCTTTCCCGCATGCGGTTGACGATCACCAGACCCAGAATGCCCAGCAGATGGTCAAAGCCGGGGGTGCCATTCTGATTCCCCAGCAGAAGCTGACGGCCGACTCTCTGGCTCAAACCCTGACCGAAATGACACAGAGCCGGAAACGGATTCTTGAAATGGCGATCGCAGCGAAATCGCTGGCTCGCCCGGATGCGACGGAGAGAGTTGTGAATTATTGTCTGGAGGCTGCCCATGGCTGAGCCGACGAACACACCGCTGGTATATCAGGTCCCCGAGATGCGTCGCATACGGAATATTCATTTCGTAGGCATCGGCGGTGCCGGTATGAGTGGGATTGCCGAAGTGCTCAAGAACCAGGGCTATGACGTGTCCGGTTCGGACATTCGCGAAGGCGTGGTTACCGAGCGGTTGCAGGCCATGGGTGTCACGGTTTATATCGGGCACCGTGAAGAGAACAGTTCGACGGCTGACGTGGTGGTCGTGTCCTCAGCGGTCGGCGCGGATAATCCGGAAGTCACGGCGGCCCGCAACCGGCGCGTGCCTATTGTGCCCAGGGCGGAGATGCTTGCGGAGATCATGCGTTATCGCCACGGCATTGCCGTCGCCGGTACTCACGGCAAAACCACCACCACCAGCCTGATTGCTTCAATACTGGGTGAGGCCGGTCTTGATCCCACCTTTGTGATTGGCGGCAAGCTCAACAGCGCGGGCACCAACGCCCAGCTTGGCGGCTCCCGCTATCTGGTGGCCGAGGCGGACGAGAGCGATGCCTCTTTTCTGCACCTCACGCCGGTGATTTCGGTGGTGACCAATATTGAAGCCGATCACATGGACACCTACGGCGGCGATGTCAGCCGTCTGAAACAGACGTTTGTCGAGTTCCTTCACAACCTGCCTTTTTACGGCGTGGCGGTGATGTGTGTGGACGACGACTTCGTGAACGAAATCATTCCGCGGATTTCCAGGGCCATTATCACCTATGGCATTGATAATCCGGAAGCGGACTATCGGGCCGAAAACATCGTTTCGGATGGTCTGCGTACCCGTTTTCTGGTGCGTCGTCCCGGCGGCCGGAGTGATCTGAGCGTCGAGCTGAAAATGCCCGGCCGCCACAACGTGCTTAACGCACTGGCCGCCATTGCAGTGGCGACCGATGAAGGCGTGGATGATGCCGCCATCTGTCGTGGCCTGGCCGGTTTTGCCGGCGTGGGCCGTCGCTTTCAGGTGTATGGCGACTACCAGACCCGCAAAGGCACGGTCACGCTGGTGGACGACTATGGCCACCACCCGACGGAAGTGGAAGCGGTTATTCGCGCGGCCCGCGATGCCTGGCCCGATCGTCGCCTGGTGATGTTGTACCAGCCGCACCGGTATTCCAGAACCCGGGATCTTTATGAAGATTTTGTCCGGGTGCTCTCTGAAGTGGACGGCCTGCTGCTGATGGACGTCTACTCCGCCGGTGAATCCACGATTGCCGGCGCTGACAGCCGCGCCCTATGCCGAAGTATTCGTCAGCGCGGCAACGTAGAGCCGGTATTCGTTGAAGACAACAGCGAAATCGAGCACCTGCTGGCAAACGTGCTGCAGGACGGCGACCTGTTGATCACTCAAGGCGCGGGTGATATCGGCGGCGTTGCCGCGAGGCTTGGTGCTGCGGGGGTCATTGCTGATGAGTGATGCACTTCGTATGGACATCCCGGCCTATCAGGCGGACCCGGATACCGTCAGCGCCCTTGGACGGGTGGCGGTGTTCATGGGTGGTGATTCAGCCGAGAGAGCCGTATCGCTGAAAAGCGGCCAGGCGGTGCTGTCGGCGCTGCTGTCAGCCGGAGTGGATGCTTACGCCATTGATGTTCAGGGATGCCTGTTACGGACGGTTGATGCGCCGGAATTTGATCGTGTGTTTATCGCGTTGCACGGGCGTGGCGGTGAAGACGGCACGATTCAGGCCATCCTGTCCCAGGCGGGTATTCCATATACGGGCAGCGAGATGATGGCGTCGGCCCTGGCGATGGACAAGCTGCGCACCAAGTATGTGCTGGAAGGCTGCAACCTGCCCACGCCGCGATTCAGCGCCATGGGCTCGGAAGCCGACGCTGACAGAATTCTACTGACGCTGCGGCCGCCGCTGGGTGTGAAGCCTTCACATGAAGGCTCAAGCATCGGTATTCGCAGAGTCAGCGACCGTGACGAACTGCTGTCTGCCTATCGCGAGGCGGCAGCGCTGGACCCGCTGGTTCTGGTTGAAGAGTGGGTCGAGGGCCCGGAGTTTACCGTCAGCCTTCTGCAGGATCAGGCGTTACCGGCCATTGGCCTGAGCACCGATCACGTGTTCTATGACTACGACGCCAAATACCTGACTGACGACACCCGCTATCAGATTCCCTGCGGTCTGGAACCGGATGCCGAGCTGAAGCTCCAGAAACTGGCGCTGGATGCCTTCCGTGTGCTGGGCTGCCGCACCTGGGGCCGGGTCGACATCATGCAGGACGCGGCCGGCGAATTCTGGTTGCTGGAGGTCAATACCGTGCCGGGAATGACCGACCACAGCCTGGTGCCTATGGCGGCAAAAGCGGCGGGCATCAGTTTTGAAGAGCTGGTGGTGCGCATTCTTGAGGACACGCTTGAATCAGGCCAGGGTCCGGAGGGCGCCGATGTTTGACCAGATCCTGATCAAGAGTCGCCCGGTACCGTCAGACCCGCCGAGGCGCAGAGGCGCAACCACGCTGGAAACCGAACCGGGTCGGTTGCGTTTGCTGGGAACCATTCTGGCGGCGGTGCCCTGGAGCCAGGTGGTGATCGGTGCCGGTATTGTGCTGCTGGCGGCGCTGGTCCCCTGGGGAACCGGTCAGGTTCTGAACGCAATGGACCGGCAGGTTATGGCCATTGATATTACCGGTGATCTGGTCGGAGAAAGTCGAGTCGCACTCGAGCGCAGCGCAGGTCAGTGGATTGGTCGCAGCTTTTTTTCCACCGACCTTTCGGAAGTGAAGGGCCGGCTTGAGAAGCGCCCCTGGGTTGAATCCGCGGCGGTCAAGCGAGTCTGGCCCGACCGTCTGGCCATAGAAATTCGCGAGAAAAAGCCCCTGGCGTACTGGCGCGACGGCCGGTTGGTCAGCCGCACCGGCGAGGTATTTGCGCCACAGAACCCGGAAGTGGCGGGCAACTTACCGCTACTTTCCGGCCCGGACGAACGGGTCATGGATGTGATTCGCATGGCCCAGACCATGTCCGACACCCTGGCTGAGCATAGCCTCGGTTTTGCGGGACTGAATCTGGAACAACGTGGTGCCTGGACGCTGACGCTGTCCAATGGCATCGAAGTGGTGCTTGGCCGGGATCAGGTGACCGAGCGCTTCGAACGTTTTGTAACCGTGTACCAGGAACGGCTGGTGTCGCGGGCAAGTGAAGTTAAACGTGTGGACGCCCGCTACAGCAATGGAGTGGCGGTGAAGTGGAAGCCGGATGCTGCGGCGTCCGGTAAAAACACATAGCAATGAACAATTCAGACCTACGGTTTGGTGGTACGCATGTCATCGGTTGAAACGGAAAACATGATTGTCGGCCTGGATATCGGAACTTCAAAAGTCGTTGCGATTGTCGGCAAACGAAAAATGGATGGGACCATCGAAGTGGTGGGTATCGGGTCGAACCCGTCCCGTGGGCTCAAGCGTGGTGTGGTTGTCAATATCGAGACCACCGTTCAGGCCATTCAGCGAGCAGTGGAAGAGGCCGAGTTGATGGCAGGTTGCCGGATTCACTCGGTATACGCCGGTATTGCCGGAAGCCACATCAAGAGCCTGAACTCCCACGGCATCGTGGCGATTCGCGACCGCGAAGTGACCCAGGCGGATATCGACCGGGTCATTGATGCGGCCCAGGCCGTCGCCATTCCGGCGGATCAGAAAATACTGCACATTCTGCCCCAGGAGTTTGTGATTGACAGCCAGGAAGGCATTAAGGAACCCATGGGCATGTCCGGCGTCCGCCTGGAAGCCAAGGTGCACCTGGTGACCTGCGCGGTGAACGCGGCACAGAACATCGAGAAATGCGTTAAACGCTGCGGCCTGGAAGTGGACGACATCATTCTGGAGCAGCTGGCGTCCAGTCACGCCATTCTGACGGAAGACGAAAAAGAGCTGGGCGTCTGCGTGGTGGATATTGGTGGTGGCACCACAGACATTGCCGTGTTTACCGGCGGTGCCATTCGACACACAGCGGTTATTCCGATTGCCGGTGATCAGGTCACTAACGATATCGCGATGGCCCTGCGCACACCGACCCAGAATGCCGAAGAGATCAAGATCAAGTACGCCTGCGCACTGACACAGCTTGCCGGAGCGGACGAAACCATCAAGGTGCCCAGTGTGGGCGACAGGCCGCCGCGGGATCTGTCCCGACAGGCCCTGGCCGAAGTGGTCGAGCCCCGCTACGAAGAGTTGTTCACCCTGGTGCAGTCAGAGTTGCGCCGGTCGGGATTTGAAGACCTGATCCCGGCGGGCATCGTGATTACCGGCGGTTCCTCCACCATGGAAGGTGTTGTGGAACTGGCCGAGGAGATCTTCCACATGCCGGTAAGGCTGGCCTGTCCGCAGGCGGTTTCCGGTATGACGGAGGTAGTCAACAACCCGATCTACGCCACGGGTGTGGGGTTGCTGATTCATGGCTTCCGCCAGATGGATCTTGGCAGGGCGCCGGCAATGAAAGGCGAGGATGCGCCTTCTTTGTTTGAACGCATGAAGAGTTGGTTTACCGGTCACTTCTGACGGTTTGCCTTGAAAAAAATGAAGGTTCTCGACAACAAAATCTCGAAAATCGGTTTCCAACAAAACCGATAAACCGCACGAAGGAGTAAGGGAATGTTTGAACTCGTCGATAATGTCCAGCAAAGCGCTGTCATTAAAGTAGTGGGAGTTGGCGGTGGTGGCGGCAATGCCGTTCGTCACATGCTCAACAGTGATATCGAAGGTGTGGATTTCATCTGCGCCAACACCGACGCCCAGGCGCTGGCGGACCTTGATGCCCGCCAGATTATCCAGCTTGGCGGCAACATAACCAAAGGTCTTGGTGCTGGCGCCAATCCGGAAGTCGGCCGTCAGTCTGCCCTGGAAGACCGTGACCGTATTGCCGAAGCGCTGAAGGGCGCTGACATGGTGTTCATTACCGCCGGTATGGGCGGTGGCACCGGCACGGGTGCTGCACCTGTGGTCGCCGAAGTCGCCCGTGAAATGGGTATTCTGACCGTCGCGGTGGTTACCAAGCCTTTCATGTTTGAAGGTGGCAAACGTATGAGTGTGGCGGAGGCGGGCCTTAGAGAGCTCGAAGAAACCGTCGACTCGCTGATCACCATTCCAAACGAGAAGCTGCTTGCCGTGATGGGCAAGAAAACCAGCCTTCTGGATGCGTTCGGCTCCGCCAACGATGTGCTGTTGGGCGCTGTCCAGGGCATCGCAGACCTGATTACCCGCAACGGCATGATCAACGTCGACTTTGCTGACGTGAAAACCGTGATGTCCGAGATGGGTAACGCGATGATGGGAACCGCCCGTGCCACGGGTGAAAACCGCGCCCGCGAAGCAGCCGAAGCGGCCGTTCGCAGCCCGCTGCTGGAAGACATCAACCTGCAGGGTGCGAAAGGTATTCTGGTCAACATTACCGCCGGCATGGACCTGAACCTGGGCGAATTCTCCGAGGTTGGCGATATTGTCCGGGAATTTGCCTCTGATTCGGCCACTGTAGTTGTGGGTACTGTGATTGATCCGGAAATGACCGATGAGCTGAAAGTGACGGTGGTTGCCACTGGCCTGGGCGGAGACCGTGACAAGCCTACCAAGGTGGTGGACAACTCACGCACCCTGGATGGTAAAACGGACTACAACCAGTTGGATCGTCCGGCGGTGCTGCGTCGTCGCGCTGTCTCTCACGGGAATGTGGCCATCGACCAGAGCAAGGAAAACGAGGAGCAGGGCGTCGACTATCTCGATATTCCCGCATTCCTCCGTCGCCAGGCCGACTGATAAAGTATTGCATTTGAGAATTGAAGTGAATCCAATTCGCTTGAATGACGTATGCAAGCTAACTGTCGTTGGGTGAGTACCATGGCCGAGATGTTCTAAAAATTGGTTAAATGGTATTCAGTTTGGCTTTCTGATATTCTTCGGGCAGATTTTTGTTCGGATTTTATCGCTTTTTTGTGACGGAAATATGTACCGATGATCAGACAACGGACACTCAAGAACACCATCCGCGCGACGGGTGTTGGCCTTCACTCAGGTGAAAAAGTTTACCTGACCCTGAAACCCGCGCCGGTGGAAACGGGCATCGTTTTTCGCCGCACCGACCTCGATCCTGTTGTTGAGATCAAGGCCGGCGCGGAAAACGTGGGTGAGACCATGCTCTCGACGACGCTGTTGAAAGACGGTGTCCGGGTGGCGACAGTGGAGCATTTGTTGTCAGCCATGGCGGGTCTGGGTATCGACAACTGTTTCGTGGAACTGAGTGCGGCGGAAGTCCCCATCATGGACGGTTCTGCCGGTCCTTTCGTGTTTCTTCTCCAGTCTGCCGGCATTGCCGAGCAGGATGCGGCCAAGAAGTTTATTCGCATCAAGCGTGAAGTCACGGTTGAGGAAGATGGCAAGGTCGCAACTCTGCTGCCTTTCGAGGGCTTCAAGGTCAGTTTTGGCATCGATTTCGATCACCCGGTGTTTAAAGGGCGCGCTCAAACGGCAACGGTGGATTTTTCAAGCACTTCGTTTGTAAAAGAAGTCAGTCGGGCCCGTACTTTCGGGTTCATGCGTGATATCGAGCAACTGCGTGCGATGAATCTGGCGCTGGGCGGCAGTGTCGACAACGCCATCGTGGTCGACGACTACAAAATCCTCAACGAGGACGGTCTTCGGTATGATGACGAATTCGTCAAGCATAAGGTGCTGGACGCCATCGGCGACCTTTACCAGCTGGGTAATAGCCTGATTGGCGAATTCCGTGGCATAAAGTCCGGTCACGACCTGAACAACAAGCTGTTGCGCAAGCTCGTGGCTGAAGAGGATGCTTGGGAAGTGGTCACCTTTGATGATGAGGCCTCTGCCCCGATTTCTTACGTGAAACCTGTGCTGGCGGCGGGCTGAAGCCGGAAGCTTCAGTCCCGAACGTGGCTTGCGAGTTTTTCGAGAACCTCGCGTAATTGTTCGTCCTTCGTGTGCCCGGCTTCCTCTTTGAGGAGCCGGGCATTTTCGTTGCTGAGAGGCGTCATTTTGCGGACCGGACGTTCGTTGAAGCGCAGCGGCTGCACCTTGACTTTCAGCTTCCAGACAAAGCGAAACAGTTCGTTTGTCCGCACGGCTGCCATAATATCGTGTTGGCGAAAACGGATCTGACTGGCTTTAATCGCCGTGTCCGTCGCAATGACAAGCTCACCGTCTCTGCAGCTGACAAACCGGCTTCCCTTTGCCAGGCTATCCGGCAATGCGGCAATAACCTGTTGTTCTGCCTCGGCATGATGACTGGCTTTTGCCATTAATTCCCGTAGCTTAGAGGCATGACTGAAGCTTTCCGGGGTTAGTTGCAGGTCACTCTTTTTTTTCATGTCAATCAGTCAATCTCGACGACAGAGGTAACCATTGGTTACACTTCTGCACGGTTAATTGGAGTTACCCGTATTACACTCGTTTTACATCGTCCAATGGGCGTATGTCTATGGGCGATTGCTCCTTACACTGAGCGCAGTCGTTGCAAAGGAGGGCACATGCGTTTTCGGATGCGGTCACTGCCTACCATGATTGAGCACTCGGAGAGGATCTCCCCAATCTGGCAGGGCCGATCAGATCACTCAGAGCGCAACACTACAGGAAAGGGTTGCGTTCTCTATGGCATCAGATAGCTCTATGAACATTATTCTTGTTGGCAAACGCCACGGAAAGTCCCGTGCAGTGCCTATCAATCTTGCGGTTGCTCTGGGCGTGCTGGTTTTTTTCTGCGGATTACTCGCTGTTTCGGTCTGGTCAGGATATCGGCTGGCACTCGTTGACGTAAAAGCAGAACAACCAAGGCACTCTGAGTTGACTGCCCAATGGCAGGTCAAGCTCGACGCCCAGCAGGAAGAGCTGGCCCGGGTTCGTCAGAATTTGGATCAGCAGGTGGATGCACTCACCCTTCGTCTGGGTGAAATGCAGGGTCGGTTGCTGCGTCTGGATGCCCTCGGGCAGCGCTTTGTCGAGACGGGCGTTGTTGCCAGCGATGAGTTTGATTTCAGCCAGCCCGCTGCGGTGGGCGGCCCTGAAAATGGCCTGAGTGGCGACTCGTATACAGCCCCACAGCTAACGGACATGATTGACACCCTGGCGAACCGCATCGAAGACAGGGAACACCAGCTGCGTATGCTGGATATCGTGTCTTCACAGAAAAAACTTGAAGATGAACTCTATGTAGAAGGTCGCCCGATAACCTGGGGCTGGCTGTCCTCCAAATACGGTTACCGTTCTGACCCGTTCACCGGTAAACGCACCTGGCATAACGGCGTTGATCTTGCAGGTCGTGAAGGCAGCGACATTATTTCCGTGGCAGGCGGCGTTGTGACCTTTGCGGACGAGCGTTACGGCTATGGCAATCTGGTAGAGATTGATCACGGTGACGGCCTTGTGACCCGTTATGCCCATGCCAAAACCATAAAAGCGAAAGTGGGAGAGGTAGTCCAGAAAGGTCAGGTTCTGGCCGCGATGGGCAGCACCGGTCGCTCAACCGGCCCTCACGTGCATTTTGAAGTTCTGGAGAACGGCAAGTCCAGAAACCCCGAAACCTATATCCGCCGCGCTAATCGCTAATTCCTGTCGGGGTCTCTGAGCCCCGCTGCATTCGCCTGTTTTAATGAGTGGAGCCGACTCGAACTTCCGGGTGGCCTATCTTTTGTACTCTCATGAAATAAGGTTAGAATGCCGCTTCCTCCGATTAATCAAAGAAGCAGTGGTCTATGTTCACGAAGCTTGCAACAAAGATGTTTGGCAGTAAGAACGCCAGAGAGATCAAGCGCATGCGCAAGACAGCCTCGCGCATCAACGAACTCGAAGAGCAGTATGGCAATCTGTCGGACACCGAATTGCAAGGCAAGACCGCCGAGTTCCGGCGCCGGTACGAGGAAGGGGCAACGCTCGACCAGCTGCTGCCCGAGGCCTTTGCCACGGCGAGAGAGGGCAGTCGCCGGGTGATGGGCATGCGTCATTACGACGTGCAGATGGTTGGTGGTATTACTCTGCACGAGGGCCGCATTGCCGAGATGAAAACCGGTGAGGGTAAAACCCTGGTGGCAACGCTGGCCGTTTATCTGAACGCGTTGACCGGGAAAGGCGTTCACCTGGTGACGGTCAACGACTATCTGGCCCGCCGGGATGCGGAATGGATGGGCAAGCTGTATCGTTTTCTGGGTCTGCAGGTCGGCGTTGTGGTCGCAGGCCAGCCCCACGATGAAAAACGTGCGGCGTATCAGGCCGACATCATCTACGGCACCAACAACGAATTCGGCTTTGACTACCTGCGCGACAATATGGCGTTCAGCACCGAAGACAAGGTGCAGCGCAGCCTGCACTTCGCCATCGTCGACGAAGTGGACTCCATCCTGATTGACGAAGCCCGAACGCCCCTGATTATCTCTGGCGCCGCTGAGGACAGTTCGAAACTCTACCGGGCGATCAACGAGCTGGTGCCCAGGCTTACAAAAGGCGAAGTGAGCGAGGCAGACGAGGGCGAGCCGGACGGTGATTTCACCATCGACGAAAAGTCCCGCCAGGCGGAACTGACCGAAGCCGGCCACGAGCACGTGGAAGAACTGCTGCGGAGCATGGAACTGCTGCGCGAAGACGAGAGCCTGTATTCGGCTGCCAATCTCAGCCTGTTGCACCATGTGCATTCAGCGCTTCGTGCCCATCACCTGTTCCAGAAAGACGTTGATTACATTGTCCAGGGTGATCAGGTGGTCATTGTTGACGAACACACCGGACGCACCATGCCCGGTCGTCGCTGGAGCGAAGGCCTGCATCAGGCCATCGAGGCCAAAGAGGGGGTGCGCATTCAGGCGGAAAGCCAGACCCTGGCATCCACCACCTTCCAGAATTACTTCCGTCTTTACGACAAGCTGGCGGGCATGACTGGTACGGCCGACACGGAGGCCTTCGAGTTCCGTCAGATTTATGGCCTTGACGTGGTTGTCATTCCGCCCAACAAGACGATCCAGCGGGTTGATTACAACGACCTCATTTATCTGACGGAAGAAGAAAAGTTTCACGCGATCATCGACGAAATCAAGGATGTCACCGCGGAAGGTCGGCCTATTCTGGTGGGTACCGCATCCATCGAAGCATCGGAGCTGCTGTCGATGCTGCTGAAAAAGGGACGGATTGAACACAAGATCCTGAACGCCAAGCAGCACGAAAGCGAAGCCCAGATTATTGCTCAGGCCGGTCGCCCGGGCGTTGTCACTATCGCCACAAACATGGCCGGCCGTGGCACCGATATTGTGCTGGGCGGTAACTGGGAGTTTGAAGTCGCAGGTATGGAGAACCCCTCGGAAGAGGAAGTGGCCCGTATCAAAGCCGAGTGGACCGAGCGTCACAATCAGGTGGTCGAAGCCGGTGGCCTGCATATCATCGGCACCGAGCGCCACGAATCGCGGCGTATCGACAATCAGCTGCGTGGCCGCGCCGGCCGTCAGGGCGACCCCGGCTCTTCCCGCTTCTTCCTTTCCCTGGAAGACAATCTCATGCGGATCTTTGCGCCAGACCGGGTCAAGAGCCTGATGCAGGCCATGGGCATGAAAAAGGGCGAGGCTATTGAGCACCGGATGGTGACCAACGCCATTGAAAAATCCCAGCGCAAAGTGGAAGGCCGCAACTTCGACATGCGCAAAACCCTGCTGGAATACGACGACGTTGCCAACGATCAGCGCTCGGTCATTTACGATCAGCGTAACGAGGTGATGGGCTCTGACGATATTTCCGACATGGTAAAAACCATCCGGGAAGACGTGGTGGATCAGTTGATCAGCGAATTCATTCCGCCACAAAGCATGCCGGAGCAGTGGGATGTCGCCGGGCTTGAGAACCAGCTTCAGTCAGAGCTGGCGATCGACCTGCCGATCCGGAAATGGCTGGATGAGGATTCCAAGCTTTACGAGGAGAACCTTCGCCAGCGTATTCTTGACGCGGTGGTTGCCGATTACAACGCCAAAGAAGAGCTGGCGGGCGCGGAGCCGATGCGTAAATTCGAGAAGCAGGTCTTCCTGCAGGTGCTCGATACTCTCTGGAAAGAACATCTGTCCAACATGGACCATCTGCGCCGGGGTATTCATCTGCGCGGCTATGCTCAGAAAAACCCCAAGCAGGAATACAAGCGCGAGGCGTTTAACCTGTTCGAGACCATGCTGGAATCCATGAAGCGTGACATTGTGCGGGTGATTTCCCGGGTGAGGGTGCAAAGTCGCGAAGAGATGGAAGAAGTCGAGCGGCGCCGTAAAGATGAGCTGGAGCGTGAACTGGCCCGGGCGAAGCTTCAGCACGATGAAACCAGTGCCGCCGCAGCGGCGGCAGGTGAAAGCGAGCAGGCTGGTTCAGGCCAGACGCAGGGTACGCCGGATACCTTCGTCAGGGAAGGCCCCAAGGTTGGGCGGAACGAGCCCTGCCCCTGCGGATCGGGCAAGAAATACAAGCAGTGTCATGGCAAGGTCAGCTGAACGGCAGCCGGATAAAAATCGGCACTGGATAAGCTGAGACCAAGGCCCGCAACTGATCTCATCAGCCTGCGGGTTTTTTATTTTCCAACAGTTGAGAACGACAGGAGAACAGGCATGGCTGTCGGCCCCGGTAAGTTACCCGAGTTTTTCCCGGTCAAGGGTGTGAAAACAGGCGTTGCCAGCGCGGGCATCAAGAAGCCGGGTAAAAAAGATCTGGTTGTTTTCGAGCTGGCCCCCGGCAGTCGTGTCGCTGGTATCTTCACACAGAACCAGTTTTGCGCGGCGCCTGTGCACATTGCCCGCGGCCATCTCAAGGCGGCCGAGCCGCGCTATCTGCTGATCAACACCGGTAATGCCAACGCGGGCACCGGTGAGCGCGGCATGACCGATGCCAACGCCTGCTGTGACGCTCTGGCGGAACAGTCGGGGGTTGACCCGCGCTCTGTTCTTCCTTTCTCCACGGGCGTCATCGGTGAACCCCTGCCAGCGGGTAAAATCATTGACGCGCTGCCGCAGCTACTGGCGAACACCGCGGAAGATCGCTGGGCACAGGCTGCGTCCGGCATCATGACCACAGATACCCGTCCCAAGGGCGCGAGCCGCCAGGTGCAGTTGGGTGACCACAGGGTCGCCATATCCGGGATCAGCAAGGGCGCGGGCATGATCCGCCCCAATATGGCGACCATGCTGGGTTTTATTGCGACCGATGCGAAGCTGGCGCCGGAGCTTCTGGCGCAGTGGTCTGCGGAGCTGGGCGAGCAATCGTTCAACCGCATCACCATTGACGGCGATACGTCGACCAACGATGCCTGCATGCTGATGGCTACGGGCCAGTATGGTGGGCCGGAAATCAGTGCCGACAGTCCCTTTGCGGCAGAACTGAAGTCAGCGCTGCAGGACGTCTATCTGGAGCTGGCTCATGCGATTGTTCGTGACGGCGAAGGTGCCACCAAGTTCGTCACCATTGAGGTCAGCCGGGCGGCTTCGGTTCAGGAAGCCCTGGATGTGGCTTACACCGTGGCGCATTCACCGCTGGTCAAGACCGCGCTCTTCGCCTCTGACCCCAACTGGGGCCGAATTCTGGCGGCGGTTGGCCGTGCCGGTGTGGACGGGCTGGACCTGCAGGCGCTGGAGATTTTCCTGGGCGATGTCTGCCTGGTAGAACACGGCGGCCGGGCTGAAGATTATAGCGAGGCCCGCGGCAAAGCGGTTATGGCTCGGGAAGAGATCACCATCCATATCAATCTCAAACGGGGTGAGGTGTCAGAACGGGTCTGGACCTGCGACTTCTCGCACGACTACGTCACCATCAACGCCGAGTATCGCACCTGATTATGGCGGGTGACCTGTCCCCGAAGATCGTTCATGTCGCGGTTGGCGTTATCCGCCGGGGTGCTCGGGTGCTGATTGCCCGGCGGCCCGATCACGTTCATCAGGGTGGCCTGCTGGAATTTCCGGGCGGTAAAGTGGAGTCCGGTGAGACCGTTGAGCGTGCCCTGGTGCGGGAAATTCTGGAAGAGACCGGCCTGCGTGTCCATCCCTCCGATTTACGGCCGTTAATTGGCATCCGGCACGATTATGGCGACAAGACGGTGTTCCTCGATGTCTGGGAGGCCGTCAGCAGTTACGGTGAGCCAGAGGGAAAGGAAGGGCAGCCGGTGGAGTGGCGCAGCCCGCTGGATCTGGTGGATGATGATTTTCCTGTTGCTAATCGGCCAATCATTCGGGCTTTGCGCCTGCCACGGCGGTATGCCATCACCGGCGGGGCGTGCGGGCCTGATGACTATGTGGCCAGGCTCAAGCAGTCGTTACCCGCCAGCGGTCAGAGCCTGTGCCTTCTGCGCGCCCCGGAACTGGATCAGGCGCAGTATCATCAGCTGGTCAGATCGGCGACTCACCCGGCGGCCTGGAATCGCGATGTTCAGTGGATGCTCCACGGGTCCCCCTCGCTGATCGCTGCATTTCCTGAAGTAGCCGGTTTGCACATGCCCTGGCGGCAAGCGCGTGTCCACGATTCCCGCCCCATTGAAGAGCGTTATCTGCTGGCGGTTTCCTGCCACAGTGCGGGAGAGATTGAGCAAGCACTGCGAATACGGGCGGATTTTATAACCCTGGGTCCGGTCAAACCGACGCCTTCACACCCGGGTGCTGAATCGCTGGGGTCTGAAGCATTCCGTGCTCTGGTTGCCCGGGCGCCGGTCGTGGTTTATGGCCTGGGTGGTCTGGATGCCGACGACGAGCCGGAAATGATTGCCATGGGTGCGCAGGGCATCGCCGGGATCAGTTACTGGTGGCCGGGCTCTGTGCTGAAGCAATGAATAGCGGAGATTGGATATGAGCAAACTGACTCACCTGGATGATAAGGGTGCCGCGCGCATGGTGGATGTGGGCGCCAAATCGGTGACTGAGCGTGAGGCCAGAGCCGAGGGTCGTATCAGAATGTCGCCACAGACCCTGTCGATGATTATCGAGGGCGAACACCCCAAAGGGGACGTGCTGGCAGTCGCCCGGGTGGCAGGCATCATGGCTGCCAAGAAAACCCACGATCTGATTCCGCTCTGCCATTCGCTTAACCTCTCTTCAGTGAAGGTTGAGCTGAGGCCCGGGAAAGACGGCCAGTCCATAGACATCGCGTCCCGCTGCAAGCTGTCCGGGCAGACGGGCGTTGAAATGGAGGCCTTGACGGCGGTCAGCGTCGCGGCGCTGACACTCTACGATATGTGCAAAGCGGTAGACCGGGGGATGGTCATCGACGGCATTCGGCTGCTGGAGAAGAAAGGCGGGCGCAGTGGACACTGGTCTGCTTCTGATTTGCCTTCGTAATCCTGACGGTAATCCCACGAGATTCTAACGTTAGAGGAGAGGGTAGTGTCGAGACTACGCCAACAGGATGGCCCCGTGATAGAATGCGCGGCCCGTTTGACCGAACCACGAGGAAATACTGTGGCTGTTCGTTATGTCGAGACCTGCCGGTTGCCGACACCGTTTGGTGTATTCGATATGCACGGCTTTGAAGAGCCAGGGACTGGCAAGGAACATATCGCCCTGACACTGGGTGATCTGGACAGCCCCGAACCCATGCTTGCGAGGACTCATTCTGAGTGCCTGACCGGCGACGCTCTTTACAGCATGCGGTGCGATTGCGGCTATCAGCTTGAAGAGGCATTGCGAAGCATTGCCCGGGAAGGTCGGGGAATCCTGCTTTATCTGCGTCAGGAAGGCCGCGGCATTGGCTTGCTGAACAAGATTCGGGCCTACAACCTCCAGGATCAGGGGGCGGATACGGTCGAGGCCAACGAGCGGCTGGGGTTTGCGGCGGATCTTCGCGACTATGCGATGTGTCGGGATATGCTGGGGCATCTGAACATCCGCAGCCTGAAGCTGATGACGAACAACCCCCGCAAGGTAGACGCTCTCACCGCGCTGGGTATTGAAATATCAGAGCGGGTAGCGCTGCATGTTGGCCGTAACCCTCATAACGAACACTACCTCAATACCAAACAGACCAAGTTGGGCCACTGGTTTGAAACCCATCAGGACGACGACCCAATAGTCTGAGCCGTTTATTTGACGGCGGCCATAAGGTCGGTGTGGCGGGTAAGCTCCCAGCGACGCTTGATGGATTGGCGAATACCTTCCGCATCGAGCCCGGCCTCTTCCAGCAGCTGACCATGCTTGCCATGGTCAATGAAACTGTCCGGCAGTCCCAGTTGAAGCACCGGCTGAATTAGATTCTGGCTGTTCAGAAATTCGGTGACGGCGCTGCCCGCGCCTCCTGCGATGGCATTTTCTTCCAGCGTTACCAGCAGATCATGCTCCTCCGCCAGAGATATAATCAGGTCCTGATCCAGTGGTTTCACAAACCTCATGTCGGCCACTGTCGCGCCCAGAGCTTCTGCGGCTTCAAGTGCCGGTGCCAGCAGCGCGCCAAAATTGAGAATGGCAATGCCGGAGCCGTTTTTCACCATTCGTCCACGCCCGACAGGCAGCGGAGAGAGGGTGGAGTCGATGGTGGCTCCGGGGCCGGTACCCCTCGGATAGCGCACTGAAGCCGGGCCATTGTGCAGCATGCCGGTGTGAAGCAGTTGCCGGGTCTCGTTTTCGTCAGCGGGGGTCATCACTACCATGTTGGGAACGCAGCGCAGATAGCTGATGTCGAACGCGCCCGCGTGAGTGGGACCGTCTTCGCCCACCAGCCCGGCGCGGTCGATTGCAAACAGAACGTCCAGATTCTGTATGGCAACGTCATGAATCAACTGATCATAGGCTCTCTGCAGAAACGTCGAATAGATGGCAACGACCGGTTTGGCGCCGTCGCAGGCCAGTCCGGCTGCCAGTGTGACGGAATGCTGCTCGGCAATGGCAACGTCAAAATAACGGTCCGGAAAGCGCTGTGAGAATGCCAGCAGGTCCGAGCCTTCGCACATGGCCGGGGTAATGCCCACCACGCGATCGTCAGCCTCTGCGGCGTCACAGAGCCACTGTCCGAACACATTGGCGTATTTGGGTTTCGATAGCTTCGGCTTGACCGGCTCGGGCTTCAGGGGCGGCACCGGCTCGATCTTGTTGATGGCATGGTAGCCAATCGGGTCCGCCTCGGCCGGGGCGAAGCCTTTGCCTTTGGTGGTCACAATATGCAGAAACTGCGGACCGTCCAGTTCACGGATATTTTCCAGGGTTTCCAGCAACAGTGGCAGGTCGTGGCCGTCAATGGGGCCGATGTAATTGAACCCCAGCTCTTCGAACAGGGTGCCCGGGGATATCATGCCCTTGAAGTGTTCTTCTGTTTTCCGTGCCAGGGCCATCAGGTTGGGCGTGCCCTGCAGCACCCGCTTGCTGCCGTCCCGAACCTGATTGTAGGTGCGGCTGGCCAGCAGCTTGGCAAAGTAATTGTTCAGCCCGCCTACATTACGGGAAATCGACATGTCGTTGTCATTCAGGATCACCAGCATATCCGCATGCAGGTGCCCGGCATGGTTGAGCGCCTCGAACGCCATGCCGGCCGTCATCGCGCCGTCGCCAATGACGGCAATGCTTTTGCGGCCGGTTTTCTGCAGACGCGCCGCAATGGCCATACCCAGTGCAGCGCTGATCGAGGTACTGGAATGACCCACCCCGAAGGTGTCGAATTCACTTTCCGTCCGCTTGGGGAAACCTGCAAGGCCGTCCTTTCGGCGGATCGTGTTCATCCGGTTTCGGCGCCCGGTGAGAATCTTGTGGGGATAGGCCTGATGACCCACGTCCCAGACCAGGCGGTCTTCGGGTGTATTGAACACGTAATGCAATGCCACCGTCAGTTCCAGAACCCCGAGCCCGGCGCCAAAGTGACCGCCGGTCTGACCGACTGACCAGAGCAGGAACGAGCGAAGCTCCCGGGCCAGTTGCGTCAACTGCTCCGCAGGCAATTCGCGAAGCTGGACCGGAGTGTCAATCCGGTCCAGCAGCGGCGTATTGGGCTGCTGGGACGGGATTTCCTTGAACGTATAGGGCTCGTGCATCTAATCGGGTCTTTTAATTGAGTCTTTTTCAGGTGTTTTGGGCCGTGCTCCCTATTATACGGGATGGTCGCCCCTGATTTCATTTTTGCGACCGTTAATCATCTGCGGTAACCAGTGTGCATGTCTGCCTGGCCGGCTATCAATGGGTGCGGGCGACGACGTAATCGGCCATGGCCCTGAGAGTATCTGCCTCACTGCCAAAAGACTGGAGACTGGACAGTGCGTTTTCAAGCAGTTCGCTCAGATAGTGACGGGCCTGGTCGATCCCCATCAATGACGGATAGGTTGGCTTTCCCCGCGCCTGATCCGACCCCTGGGGCTTGCCGATCACCCCGGTGTCGCCTTCAACATCCAGCAGGTCGTCCTGAACCTGGAATGCCAGGCCCAGAGTGCGGGCGTATTCGGTCAGAGCATTGATCTGTGCAGGCTTTGCCCCAGGTTCGGTCAGAGCCCCGATTCGCACCGCCGCCACAATCAACGCGCCGGTTTTGTGGCGGTGCATGGATTCAAGCTGATCGATCGACGGGCGTTTGCCAACGGATTCCAGGTCGATGGCCTGGCCACCTACCATGCCCAGATGGCCGCTGCCTCTGGCAAGTTCCCGCACCATCGCAAGCCGGGTGTGGTCGTCCAGCATGGGTGCAGCTGCCAGCCAGTCAAATGCCAGAGTCTGTAACGCGTCGCCGGCCAGAATGGCCGTTGCCTCATCAAAAGCGATATGAGTGGTTGGCCGCCCCCGGCGAAGTTCATCATCGTCCATGGCGGGAAGGTCGTCGTGGATCAGGGAGTAGGCGTGAATAAGCTCGATGGCGCAGCCGGGCACGAGTGCCCCGTCTCCGGACTGACCCACCGCCCTGGCCGCAGCCATGCAAAGTGCCGGGCGAATCCGCTTGCCGCCACCCAGCACGCTGTATCGCATCGCGTCCAGCAACTTGGGCGATCCGGGTTCGGTTGCGGTCAGCCGGTTGGCAAGCGTGGCATCGACCCTGGCACGACAGCGTTCAAGAAAAGTGTCCAACGATGCCATCAGTCAGTGTCTTCAGGCGTAAACGGCCTGGTCTGCATCGTGCCGTCACTGTTCTGAACCAGTTGATCAACTCGCTGCTCGGCGGTCTTGAGGGCCTGCTGACATTCGCGTGTGAGTTTTACCCCGCGTTCAAAGGCAGTCAGAGACTGTTCCAGCGACAGCTCACCCCGTTCCAGATCATTGACCAGCTTTTCCAGTTCGTCCAGTGACTTTTCGAAGTCGGCAATGGACGCAGTGCTCTTTTCAGCGGCCATACGGGGCCTCCGGTTGTTCGCGGATTTCGACAGAGTGTATCAAAGCTTCAGGTGGTGCGCTGCCAGCGAAACTGTCGGTGTTCTGTTTCCCGGGCGTCAGGGCCATAGCTTTGTTCTGTCACTGCAACCTCGCCGGAATGACTGATGGTTACAATGGTGGTCGCCCGGGTGCCGTAGTCCTCCCCGCTAATGAAGGGTGAAGACAGAAACCGTTCGGTTTCAATGCCAACGCCGGTATCCGGCAACTCCCGGTCCGGCGCGGGGGTGGTGTCCTGAAGCTGCCTGATGAGCGTGCCATGCAAATTTTCCGACTGCCCGGCGGGGGTTTCACGCAGCAGGTCGTCAACAGCTGTGCGAAGCCTGAGCAGTTTTGGCCAGGGCGTTTGCAGCAGGTGGTTACTAAGCCCGAATATGCCCCGGTGAACCTGTCTGCCCGGGTGGGCATCGCGGTTGCTGAAATACCACCCACCGCCGGGCCGCACCCGGACCAGATTGAACCCGGCATAACGATCTTTTTCCGCTGCAAGCTGTCCTGACAGGGCGTCGGAGTCATGTCTCTGCGCGAGTAACGGGAGCTCTCCGCGGGATCTCGCGGCCGCAGCTTCGCGGCCTTCGCGAACGTTGGTGACGGCGGACACCCCGCCATCGCGGCTCACAGCAAGCCAGGTGCCGCCGGACAGCAAGTCCCGCCCGGCGAGAACCTCGGATCCGGCTACATCACTGTGCCACCAGTCCATTGCCGAGGTGGGTCGTCGAAAAAACTCATCACGGTTAGCCGCCATGACCAGTGGAAAGTGTCGGTGCTGGCCGACAGAGAATACGATCAGACACATGCAGATTCGGTTTCCTGTCTTTGGGTGATTGAGGGACGAGTGAACAAACGCACCACCCTGTGTATCATACCAGCCTCTGATTTTCCGAGTGTATGGCCCGGGCGATGACGCTGACTCTGCTGATTGTTCTGTATCTCGTTCTGGGTGCTGTTGCCGGAACCCTGGCGGGCCTTTTTGGCATCGGCGGTGGTCTGGTCATTGTGCCGGTGCTGATTTTCAGTTTTGGCCTGCAGGATTTCAGCGCCGAGATTGCCGCCCACCTGGCAGTTGGAACATCTCTGGCGACGATTGTCTTGACGTCAGTCAGTTCCATCCGGTCTCACCAACTGCACAAAGCGGTTCGCTGGGATATTGTCAGATTCATGGCCACTGGTATTGTCATCGGGGCAGTGGCCGGTGCCGTTACGGCGTCAATGCTTTCCGGCGCTTCGCTGCAGCTGATCATTGGCATTTTTGTCATTCTTATGGCTTTGAAGATGCTGCTTGATATCGAACCAAAACCGGGCCGTGACCTGCCCGGCCGGGCTGGCTTGGCTGTTGCGGGTGCGGGGGTTGGCTGGGCCTCGGCGCTGTTTGGCATTGGTGGCGGTACGCTGACAGTCCCGTTTTTGACCTGGTGCAACCTGCGTATGCAGAGCGCCGTGGGAACGTCCGCCGCTTGCGGATTTCCCATTGCATTTGCAGGCGCCCTCGCCAACCTGGCCACGGGCTGGAATAATCCTCAGCTACCGCCGTTGAGCGCAGGGTTCGTATATCTGCCCGCATTCGCCGGTATTGGGCTGTCCAGCATTCTGTTTGCCAGTGTCGGGGCGAATCTGGCGCACCGGCTGGATGCCCGTTTATTGAAAAAGATATTTGCCGTATTTCTGATCCTGGTGGGTATCCGCTTTCTCATTTCTGACCTATGAACGTTAAGCCTGGAGTTATTGATGTTGCAGCACCCGCAGATTGACCCGGTCGCCATTTACCTGGGGCCGCTTAAAATCCACTGGTACGGGCTGACCTATCTGGTGGGCTTCCTGGCGGGCTGGTGGCTGGGCAAACTGCGTGCCCGCAAACCCGGGTCCCCGATTACCGAAGTCCAGATGGGCGATCTGCTGTTCTATCTGGCGCTGGGGGTGATTCTCGGCGGCCGCTTCGGCTATGTGGTGTTTTACAACTTCGACGTATTTATTGCCGACCCTCTCTGGCTGTTTCGCGTTTGGGAAGGTGGCATGGCTTTTCATGGCGGACTGCTGGGCGTTATTTTTGCGATGTGGTGGTACGGTCGTAAAATTGACCGCGGCTTCTGGCAACTGGCGGATTTTGTCGCGCCCCTGGTGCCGGTCGGGCTGGGCGCCGGTCGTATAGGCAACTTTATTAACGGCGAGCTCTGGGGCAAACCCACCGATGCAGCCTGGGGAATGGTCTTTCGCACCGCCCCCGATTCACTGGCGCGCCATCCTTCCCAGCTATACCAGTTTGCCCTGGAAGGGGTGGCGCTGTTTGTGATTCTCTGGTGGTTCTCTGCAAAACCACGGCCCAGAATGGCGGTGTCCGGTCTGTTCCTGGTGGTTTACGGCATCTTCCGTTTTATGGTGGAATTTGTTCGCCAGCCGGACCCACAGCTAGGGTATCTCGCGTTTGACTGGCTGACGATGGGGCAGGTGCTTTCTTTTCCCATGATTGTCGCCGGCGCTGCGCTGATGTTGATTGCCTATCGGAGAAACGCCGAATGAAAGCCTATCTTGATCTGATGCAGGATGTCGTCGACAACGGGTTCAACAAGGGCGACCGCACGGGCGTCGGGACGCGCTCGGTGTTTGGCCGGCAATTACGGTTCAACCTTCAGGACGGCTTCCCGCTGGTGACAACCAAAAAAGTCCACCTGCGCAGCATCATCTATGAACTACTTTGGTTTCTGCAGGGTTCCACGGACAACAACTGGCTGAAGGAGCGCAAGGTGTCTATCTGGAATGAATGGGCTCTGGAGAACGGCGACCTTGGTCCGATTTATGGCAAACAATGGCGAAGCTGGCAGTGCCCGAACGGCGCGGTGATTGATCAGATCAGCGAGGTTATCGAACAGATCCGCACCAAGCCCAACTCACGGCGCCTGATCGTTTCTGCCTGGAATCCTGCAGAGTTGCCCGACGAGTCCGTCGGTCCCCAGGATAACGTTCGGGAAGGACGCATGGCTCTGGCCCCCTGTCATTGTCTGTTCCAGTTCTACGTGGCCGACGGCAAACTGTCCTGCCAGCTCTACCAGCGCAGCGCCGATCTGTTTCTAGGCGTGCCCTTTAATATTGCGTCCTATGCCTTGCTGACCCACATGATTGCCCAGCAATGCGATCTGGATGTCGGGGAGTTCGTCCATACCTTCGGTGATTGCCACCTCTATCAGAACCATTTGACCGACGAGATCGTCTTCGAGCAACTGAAACGCGAGCCGCGGGCTTTGCCTGAGCTGGTTATCAAGCGCAGGCCTGGGAGCATCTTCGAGTATGAACTGGAGGATTTCGAGTTTGACGGCTACGAGCCTTATCCTGGGATTAAGGCGCCTATTGCTATTTAGTGGCTTCTGGCCTGGGTACCGGTCCTCTGGGTTTGGGGGCTGCATGGATGTGCTTGTAGCGTTTTTTGAACATACCTACCCGCCTTTTTGCAGCGCCCAAAACCCTGAGAGCTAAACGCACCAAACTCCGAACCAAAAGGAAAAACCAGTGAGAAAGGCGCTCATCGTGGCCATGTCCCGGAACCGGGTAATAGGCCGGAACAACAAGCTGCCCTGGTATCTGCCGGGGGATCTGAAGTACTTCAAGCAGGCCACCATGGGAAAGCCCATCATCATGGGACGGAAAACATGGGATTCCATTGGTCGGCCGCTGCCGGGGCGGATGAACGTGGTGATTTCTCGAAATCCCGAATGGGAAGCACCTGCCGGGACCACGCCTGCGAAGTCATTGGACGAAGCGCTGGTTAAAGCCGAAGCTCAGGCGGAAATCGAAGACGGGGAAGAAGTGATGATTATTGGCGGAGGCCAGATCTACACTGAGGCACTGCCAATGGTCGACAGAATGTACGTCACCCTGGTTCACGCAGAAGTGGAGGGGGATGCATTCTTTCCGGAAGTAAACTGGGATGATTGGGAAGAAATCGGACGGGAGGATTTCTCCGCGTCCGACAACAATCCCTATGACTACAGTTTCGTAGTCTATCAGCGGCCAGCGGCCGCCTGATCAATCCTTGCGGGGAGGGCGCTTGCCAGGCGGCTTGCCGCCGCCTTTACCGCCTTTGCCTGGCGGCTTGCCCTTGAAACCACCGGGTCCGCCTGGACCTTTCTTGAAGTTACCCTTGCGAGGACCGCCCGGGCGCCCACCATTATTGTTGCGGCGCGGCGGTGCTGATGCCGAAATTTCTGGCAGAGCGTCGGGCTGTTCCAGCGGCATTGTGCCGGGCTGAATAGCTTCCATCCAGCAGGCGAGAGCGCCGGCTACCATGGCGATATCCATTTCATTGCGCTCGGCAATCTCATCCAGCAGCCCCATGGCCTTGGCCAGTTTGCCGTCTTCCGCGAAGCCAAGAAGCTGGGCTTCAAACTGCTGCTCCCGCATTTTTTTCAGATCAACGGGGGATGGCAGCTGATAGGATTCCATTGGCGAGTTAGTGGCTCGCTCAAGCGTGCGCAGCCAGCTCCGCTCGCGGGGTGTGACCAGCAGAATGGCCTTGCCTTCGCGACCTGCGCGACCGGTGCGACCGACGCGGTGGATGTAGGCTTCGGTGTCATAGGGCACGTCATAGTTGATGACGTGAGTAACCCGTTGCACATCCAGGCCGCGAGCCGCAACGTCAGTGGCAACGATGATGTCTTTCTTGCCGCTTTTAAGGTCCTCTACCGTCATCTCACGCTGGCGCTGGTTCAGGTCGCCGTTAAGCGGAGCCACCGCGTGGCCGCGTGCCGACAGTTTTTCTGCCAGCAGAGTGGTTTCCGCCTTGGTGCGCACGAAAATAATTGCGCCGTCAATCGGCTCCACTTCCAGAATCCGGGTCAGGGCATCCAGCTTGCGCTCGGCGTAAACCGGTAGTACGAACTGCGATATGCGCTCAACTGTGCGGGTTTCGCTTTCAATTCTTACTTCCACCGCGTCTTTCAGATAGGTCTGGGCCACTTTTTTGATCTGTGCCGGCATGGTTGCCGAAAAAAGTGCGCGCTGGCAGTCGGGTGGTGTTTTGGCGAGGATCGCTTCCACGTCATCAATAAAGCCCATGCGAAGCATTTCATCCGCCTCGTCCAGCACCAGGGCTTTCAGTGCGCCCAGTTTGAGCGTGCCTTTGCGAAGGTGGTCCAGCATCCTTCCCGGAGTGCCCACAATCACCTGGGCGCCACGCTTCAGGCCCTTGATCTGTGGGTGAAAATCCTGGCCGCCGTAGATCGGCAGCACATGGAAATTCCGGAACTTGCTCGCGTAGGTGGTAAACGCCTCGGCTACCTGGATTGCCAGCTCGCGGGTTGGCGCAAGCACCAGAATCTGCGGCTCCATAACAGAGGCGTCGATGCGGCTTAGCAGCGGCAGTGCAAACGCGGCGGTTTTACCGGTGCCGGTCTGCGCCACGCCCAGAAGATTTTTGCCAGCCAGCAGCGCAGGAATGGTTTGCGCCTGGATGGGTGAGGGTTTTTCATAGCCGACGGCTGCAACAGCTTCAAGTACTGCTGCATCGAGGCCGAGGTCGGCAAAAGTCAGATCAGACATTCATGTTCTCGAAATTCAGAGGGTAGGGCATTGCCGGGCAACGCATATTGTGCGCCAGAGTATAACCGTTTTGCTGTTGCTTTTATATCCAAATTGGCGAAGACCCTGTAGATAGATGCCGGAGCGACCGTTGCGCCAATTCGAAAGTTTGGGCAAGCTCTGGACTTATTCAAATAGGATGCTAATGAGGTGTGCCGATGACCTTTGATGAATTACTGCGGACAAGCGCATCTGAACCCAGCGTGACGATTCCCGCAAGCTGGAGCCAGGGACGTGCCGCGTTTGGCGGCCTGACGGCTGCACTAGTGTTTGAGCGTATGGTGAGTGTCGTTGCCGAAGACCGGCCCATGCGCTCAATGCAGGTGTCTTTTGTCGGCCCGGTAAAGCCGGAAACGCCGGCCATGCTGAGCGCCGAGAGTCTGCGAGAGGGCAAGGCCGTCAGCCAGGTTATGGGACGCATCGATCAGGATGGAGAGTCCAAGTTGGTGGCTCTCGCCAGTTTTGGGGGCGACAGAGACTCAGCAGTGGACGTAGGCGCTCTGATGGCTCCAGAAGCCAAGCAGGCCAACCTATGCAAAGGTCTGGACTATATTGAGGGGGTAACACCGGAATTCATTCAGCATATCGAAATGCGTTGGGCATTTGGTAATCTGCCTTTCAGTGGCAAGGGTGGTCGGGAGCTTGGAGGCTGGGTTCAGTTCAGGAAAACGCCAAAGACTCTTTCGGACGCTCATGTCATCGCTCTTGTCGATGCGTGGCCGCCAACCGTTTTGCCGCATCTGGCAAGCCCGGCGAAGGCGAGCTCCCTGAGTTGGGGGCTGGATATTGTCCACCCAAGGCCAGCGCTCGAACCCGGAGACTGGTTGCTTTACAGGGCGACCATTGATAAAGCAAGCGCGGGATATGGGCATACTCAAGCAAGCGTCTGGACGGCGCGTGGGGAATTGGTGGCCATAAGTCGGCAGGTTGTGATGGTTTTCGATTAGGTGTTTGAAAACCCGGATTGTCCGCTACTCAGTCACAGCTTCTTTTGGCGCGCTCGAATCCTTCAGGCCTCCAAAGCGCTTGTAGAATTTTTCCCCCGGCCCTGGTAGAGGGCCAGATGCATTTTCCAGATTTTGATCCAGCCACTGTTCCGCCCGCTGGTAGATCTGGCGGTAAAGGTTGCGACAAAGCTGTTTGGCGCTGCGCCCTTCCCAGTCGCCCGGTAACAGTTCATCAGGCAGCAGAGGGTCCCTGAGTAGAATCTTGCGGTATTCGTGAATCAGCAGGACCCTGAGGATCAGGCACTCTTCTGGACTGAGCGTGTCCTCAGACTGCAACTCTCGCCACAGAGGGCGGAACTGCTTCAGGAATCGCCTGTAGCGACCGCCAAGTTCATCCAGGTTCCAGCTCTCGTGTACCTGCAGTCTCAGCGCCCTGGGGCTTTTCTGACTCATGGGCATAGTCTGCATCACGATGGTCTCTTCCAATGCCCCCCATTCCTGCAGCATCGGGATCAGCTCGCTGCGGGTGAACCGGGGATGCTCCATCAGACCTGGCGCCATACTGCCGAAACTGAGCCACTTGAGCTCTTCCCTGACTTTCTGTCGAAGTTCCGGAGACAGCTGGTTCAGGTATACCAAGCACCAACTGCCGCTCCACTCCTCAGTATCCAGACTATAGACATGTTGAAAGGCCTGCTCGAATCGGCGTAGCCCTGGGCCAGTAAGGCTGTAATAACTGCAACGTCCAACTTTCTCGGTCTGAAGCCACGACTCCTGAACCAGGCGATACACCGAGGTGCGAACCAGTCGCTGGCTGATGCCCATGGGTTCGACCAGCTTCATCAGACTGCCCAGCCACACGTTGCCACCGCGAGGGACGATGGCATCGCCGTAGATAGTAATGATGAGGGAGCCTGCCCGCAGGGGTCGCTTCTTCTGGAAGTTATTGATGAGCAGTTCTAGCTGGCTTTTTGCAGTCATGGCCTGAGTTCGCAGATGAGAATCAGTGAAACACATTGCACGTATTATGCGGTTCTTACGTGTCAGGTAAAGTCTTGTCTTTCTGTTGCTCGGGCTGGCGCGTTGCGACAGCGTCGGCTTTACTGAAAGGGTCTTGGCCGCGCTCTCTTAAAACGGTTGACACAGAAGTTGTGATACAATAACTTCGATTTAGATTTATCATCGGTATCAAATTATATCGAGAACGATGAGACTAGAGACCATGGTAATCATGGACGAAGAAATAAAACATACTCAAGCCCCTGCAGAATTCGGGAGAACAAAAACAATGTTTGAAACAGTGATTCGTCGCGCAGGAAAATGCGCAGCCGTTGCAGCCGCAAGCCTCATAATGATGAGCGCCCAGGCGGCTGATCCCATCAAGATCGGGTCGTTTCTGTCTGTGACAGGTCCGGCTTCTTTCCTTGGCGATCCCGAGCTGAAAACGCTCGAGATGTACGTTGAAAAAATCAATGAGGAAGGTGGTGTTCTTGGTCGTCAACTGGAACTGGTCCACTATGACGACGTTGGCAATGCGGCTTCTGCCCGTAACTTTGCGAGCCGTATGATCCGGTCTGATCAAGTGGATATTATTGTCGGTGGCAGCACCACCGGTGCCACCATGGCAGCGGTGCCGCTGATCCAGCAGGCACAGATTCCCTTTATTTCGCTGGCAGGGGCAGTGGTAATTACCAATCCGGTCAAGAAGTGGGTATTCAAGACCCCGCAAACTGACCGCATGGCGGCGGAGCGGATTCTCACCGACATGAAAGACCGTGGTATCACAAAGTTTGGCCTGATTTCCGGCACCGGTGGTTTCGGAAGTTCCGGTCGTACCCAGACTCTTGAAGTGGCAGGAAAAATGGGCATGGATGTGCTCGCCGACGAAACCTATAGCGGATCTGATACGGATATGACCGCCCAGTTGACCAATATCCGTAACACAAATGGTGTCGAAGCGGTTCTTAATTTTGGTTTTGGGCAGGGTCCGGCAATTGTCACGCGCAACTACGATCAACTGGGAATTGAACTTCCGTTCTATCAGTCCCACGGCGTAGCTTCTGACAGCTTTCTTGAGCTGGCCGGATCTGCAGCGGAAGGTCTACGTCTACCGGCGTCACCACTGTTGGTTCCGGATTCGCTGCCTGAAGACGATCCCCAGAAAGAGGTGGTTCAGAACTACAAGTCAGAGTACGAGGCACGTTGGGATTCCAAGGTTTCCACTTTTGGTGCCTACGCTTACGACGGCCTGATGCTTGCGGTACTCGCAATTGAAAAGGCAGGGTCAACAGATCCTGAGGCCGTTCGCAATGCGCTGGAAAACATCAAGGGTTACGTTGGTGTCACCGGCGAATTCAACATGTCGGCGGATGACCATAACGGTCTCGACCCAGATTCTTTCCGCATTCTGGAAGTCCAGAACGGCGAATGGAAACTGATTAACTGATAGTCCCTCCACCTGTCTCGCAGCTGGCGGTCGCCATGACGGGCGGGCCGCCAGTCGATGTTCGACCGGAACTACCGCTATGCTCGCAGAATTCCTACAGTATCTGTTCACCGGGATAACTATTGGCGCGACCTACGCTCTGATAGCTCTCGGTTTTACTCTGATCTATAACGCCAGCCACGTCATCAACTTCGCCCAGGGCGAATTTCTGATGATTGGAGGTATGGCGACAGTGTCCCTGACAGCCATGGGAGCGCCCATGATTCTGGCAGTCGTACTCGCCGTTATTCTGGCGGGCATTCTGGGGATTGCTCTTCAGCGACTGGCAATTGCGCCAGCCAAGCAGGCCGACGTGGTTACGCTGATTATTATTACAATCGGTGCTTCGATTTTCATTCGTGGTATCGCACAGGTTGTTTGGGGCAAGCAATATCACGTGATGCAAAACTTCAGCTCCAGTGAGCCGATCGAGGTGTTTGGTGCGGTACTGAACAGCCAAAGCCTCTGGGTTCTGGGAATCGGCGCAGTATTGGTAATCGGTCTGGTTTTGTTTTTCACCAAAACGTTGATTGGCAAAGCGATCCTCGCAACCTCCATGAACAAGGAAGCGGCGCGCCTTGTCGGCATCCGGACCCAGATGGTGCTGATGCTGGCCTTCATGGTTTCGGCGCTGCTCGGGTCTGTGGCCGGGATTGTCGTGGCTCCGATAACGTTTACTTCCTATGACATCGGCATCATTCTCGGGCTCAAGGGCTTTGTCGCTGCTGCTATCGGTGGCCTCGGCAGTGGCGTTGGTGCTGTCGTCGGCGGACTTGCCCTGGGCATCGTGGAAGCCATGACGGCGGGCTATATCTCTTCCGACTACAAGGACGCGGTGGCATTTTCCATGATTCTGCTGGTGCTTTTCTTTATGCCCCGGGGATTGTTCGGTGCCAAAGTGGTGGAGCGCGTCTGATGTTGAACCGGTTTTTGCATTCACGCCTGCGGGGTCTGACTATCCTTGCACTCGTCCTGATTATTCTTCCTGCTTTTCTGGGTAACCCATTCCATTACGAACTGGTCATTCAGATGGCCATAATTGCCGCGACGGTTGTCGGACTGAATCTGCTGGTCGGCTTTGCCGGCCAGATCAGTCTTGGCCACGCCGGGTTCTTTGGTCTGGGGGCCTACTTCACCGGTATCGCTACGGGGACCTACGGCTGGTCCTCTGTCCCTGCGTTGCTGGTCGGTGCCATCACAGTCGGCATTATTGCCTGGATTGTGGGTCGCCCGATTCTCCGTCTGAAAGGGCATTATCTGTCCATGGCAACGCTTGCGGTCGGCTTCATTATTGCGATCATTATTAACAATGAGCGTGCCATAACCGGCGGCCCGGATGGCATGCCGGTTCCGGCCTTCAATCTGTTTGGCTGGGAGCTTAGTACCTTCGGTCAATATTCGTTATTCGGAATCGAGCTTTCGGGTGTTCAGGCGTGGTATATCCTTGCCAGTGTGGTGCTTCTGTTAGCGGTCTGGTTCGCCCAGAATCTCATTGAATCGCCCATCGGCCGGGCTTTACGGTCCGTAAAGGGCTCGGAAGTTGCTGCCAGCGTGGTCGGCGTAGATACGGCCAAGTACAAGAGCCTTGTTTTCGTAATTTCTGCCATCTACGCCAGCGTTATGGGTAGCCTTTATGCCCACTTTCAGGGTTTCATCACTCCCGCAGTGGCGAGTTTCGAGTTCTCCATTTTGTTTATCACGATGGTTGTCCTGGGTGGCATGGGCTCCACCGTTGGCGTGATTATGGGCGCCGTGGTGCTGAAACTGTTGCCCCAGGTTCTGGCGGATTTCCAGGAATATGAAACCGCAATGTTCGGCCTGATCCTGATGCTAACGATGATCTTTATGCCCAGGGGATTGCTGCCCACCATTACCGCTATCGTGTCCAAGAGGATGCGTAAAAAAGCGGGAGGTGGAACATGACAGCCCTGGTTGAGGTGAAAGGCCTGGACAAGGCCTTCGGTGGTGTTCATGCGGTGGAAGATGTCAGCTTCGCCGTGGAGGCAGGGCAGGTTTATTCTGTGATCGGCCCTAATGGTGCCGGTAAGACAACGTTGTTCAATCTGATTACTGGGCTATATGTACCGTCCAAGGGCGAGATTTTACTCAACGGCGAAAGTATTGTCCGGCTGAAACCGAACCAGCTTGCGGAACGCGGCATGTGCCGGACTTTTCAGCAGATGCAGATCTGCATGAATATGACGGCCATCGAGAATGTGATGCTGGGCCGGCATCTACAGCTCAAAAGCAGCCTGTTCACGACGCTTTTCCGGTTACCGTCCTTACGTTATAACGAGACTGCTGCCCGCAAGCGCGCGGCGGATTTGATGGAATATGTTGGCTGCGGTGAATACCTTGATGCAGATGCCTCCGCTATGTCTTACGGCGCTCTCAAGCGGCTCGAGATTGCGCGGGCTCTAGCGGCGGAGCCGAAAGTGATTCTGCTGGATGAGCCGGCAGCGGGCCTGAACGCGGTTGAAACGGTGGCTCTGGAGCAACTGATCAGGAGCATTGCGGATCAGGGCATAACCGTCATGCTGGTTGAGCATGATATGAAGCTGGTGATGGGAATATCCGATCGATTGCTGGTGCTTAACCATGGTCGGGTTCTGGCCAAGGGTACGCCCGGGGAAATTCGTCAGAATCCGGACGTCATCGCCGCATATCTGGGTGGCTGAGCGAGGAGATATTTCACATGAGTGAGCAAAACACCGGGATAGCACCTGCACAGTCACGCAGTGAGCATGCCGTCAGGATCATTGTTCATGAACATCAGGCACTTTGGAGGGTTCTTGATTTACTGGATCAGTTGCTGAGTGATATGAACCTGAACGACCAGCGTCCGGACGAACGGTTGATCAGGACGATCTTTGATTACATTCAGCACTTTTCCCGGCGGGTACACAGTACGCCCACAGACATCGCACTTTACTCGCAACTTGCTGAGAAATCTCCCGATACCGCTCCGCTTTTGGAGAAGCTGGCGAAGGGTTACATGGTCGGTCATGAAAAACTTGTTGAATTGCGCAGGTTGCTGGTGGAGTGTGAACAGAACTGGCCGGAGGGGCGTGAGGAGTTCAGTCACGCTCTGGCACGTTTTACCGAAGCCTTGCGCAAGCACATCCGCAAGGAAGAAGGTGTGGTTATTCCCCGCGCCCGGAAATTTCTGTCCGAGGGAGACTGGCAAAAGATCATCGAGACCCGGGATGTGGAAAATGACCCGTTGTTTGGCGAGCGGGTTCGAGAAGAGTTCCGGGAATTGCGCCATCAGATTGTCAGCTACACTCCGGAAAAGTTCGGGGGACTGGGTCTCAGGCACTCAGACCGGGTTACGGCGCCGGATGTAAATCGGGAAATGCTGTCTATCAAGGGGCTTGTTACCTCCTACGGCCAGATCGAAGTGCTGCATGATGTGGATATCCACATAAACAGTGGCGAAATCGTCTCTTTGGTTGGAGCCAACGGAGCAGGAAAATCCACGTTGCTTATGACCATCTCCGGGCTGCAACCCGCTGATCAGGGTGCAATAACCTTTGAGGGCAAGAACCTTGCAAAAATCCCTGCTGATCAGCGGGTAGCCGATGGAATTGTCCAGGTGCCTGAGGGCCGACAGGTGTTCAAGGATTTGAGTGTGCATGACAATCTGCTGCTGGGTGCCTATACCCGTGGCAAGACGCCCGAAGTAATAGACGATCTGGAGCGTATGTATATCAGGTTCCCGATCTTACGACAGAAACGTCATAATCTGGCTGGCGAGCTCTCCGGCGGCCAGCAGCAAATGCTGGCGATAGGCCGTGCCTTAATGGCCAGGCCTCGGTTGCTGCTTCTGGATGAGCCCAGCATGGGCCTTGCACCGTTGATCATCGAAGAGATTTTCAACATTGTGAAGGAGCTGAAGGAAGAGGGTATTACCATCTTCCTGGTCGAGCAGAATGCCTCCCAGGCGCTGGCGCTGGCGGACCGTGGCTACGTACTGGAAACTGGTAAAGTCGTGATCGAAGGCACCGGGCGTGAGCTACTCAGCAATGAGAAAGTGCGTGAGGCTTATCTGGGTATCTAGTTTTTCCACCTGCGAAACGCAGCCCTTTCCGGACGCAAGGTAATCTGATAACCGTTGGAAAAGCCTCAGAAGAGCATTCCGTAGACACCCTTTATGGTCTCCCTGGCACAGCGCCACAATCTATTGGAAAACACGCAAAAGTTTCCGTGGTTTCGGCCCATCGTCACTAGGGTCTCTTGGCAACCAGTGTCAGGATGTCGTAGCTGGCGACCATTTCGTCGTTCTGGTTGTGAACCTGAACATCCCAGACCACGACACCTTGTGGGTGTCCGTCGGGAGATGTCCGTCCCTGATCGATCTTGCGCTTGCAGGTCAGTCGCGCCCGTATAGTATCCCCAGGGGCGACCGGCTCGATAAAGCGCAGGGTGTCCAGGCCATAATTTGCCAATACCGGGCCCTCCCCGGGATAGACGAACAGGCCGGCCGCCGCGGAGAGCACAAAATAGCCGTGGGCAATACGTTTTCCGAACTGGGAGTCCTGCGCTGCTATTTCGTCAAAGTGCATGTAAAAATGGTCACCGGAGAGGCAGCCAAAATTAACGATATCCGCCTCGGTAACTGTGCGGCGATGGGTTAGCAGGGACTCACTGATCTGAAGGTCCTGAAAATGACGACGGAACGGATGCACTTCAGTTTCGAGCACGTTGGCCCCACGTACGTACTCTTTTGTGACCGCTGCCAGCATGCTCGGGGAACCTTGAATTGCGGTTCTTTGAAGATAGTGGTGAACCGCGAGGATACCCCCGAGTTCCTCACCGCCGCCGGCACGGCCCGGGCCTCCGTGCTTGAGCATAGGCAAGGGCGAACCGTGGCCGGTGGATTCCTGTGCGGCTTCTGCGTTCAGCAGATGCAGTCGCCCGTGGAAGGCCGCAAGCGAAGGCACAATCCGGGCGGCAATGGCCGGATCGCGAGTGGTCAGGGTGGTAACCAGTGAGCCCCGGCCCTTTGCACATAATGACACCGCGTCGTCGATGGTGTCGTAGGGAATCACGGTGGCAACCGGGCCAAACGCCTCGATATCATGGGCACCACAGCCGTTCTCGGGGTTCCGGCACAGCAGCAGGTGCGGCTCAATGAATGCGCCTCTTTCGGTGCCATTGCCGGTTGGCTTGAAGCTGCCGTCGCCGCCGGTAATAAGTTCGCTGGTATCGAGCAGTTCCCGGATACTGGCTTTGACATCTTCCAACTGGTCGATGGAGGCCAGTGCGCCCATGCGAACACCTTCCGCGGTAGGATCGCCCACCATGAACTTTGACAAGCGCTCTTTCAGCTTGTTGCAAACCGCTTCTACTTGATCTTGTGGCACCAGGATACGCCGGATGGCGGTACATTTCTGGCCGGCCTTGGCCGTCATTTCGCGCCCCACTTCCTTTATAAAGATATCGAATTCATCGTGTTCAGGGGTGACATCTGGCGCCAGAATCGCACTGTTCAGGGAATCCGCCTCGGCATTGAAGGGAATCGAGCGATTGATAATGTTGGGATGGTTGCGCAACTTGCGCGCGGTGGCGGCAGAACCGGTGAAGGTAACGACATCCTGTTCTTCGAGATGATCGAACAGGTCACCGGTGCTGCCGATGATCAGCTGCAGGCTGCCTTCAGGAAGCGCGCCGGATTCGTGCATCAGTCGAACCGCCAGTTCGGTGACGTAGCAGGTGGAGGTGGCCGGTTTCACGATGGATGGCATGCCCGCCAGAAACGTGGGAGCGAATTTCTCCAGCATGCCCCAAACCGGGAAGTTGTAGGCATCAATGTGAACGGCTACACCGCCCCGGGGCACAAGGATATGGGTGCCGGCAAAATGGTTGTTCTTGCCCAGCGGTATCACCGGGCCTTCATGCACAACGTTCCCGGAGGGCAGCTCTCGACGGCCCATGCTGGCGTAAAAGAAAAGCGTGCCAAAACCACCATCAATATCGATGCCGTTGTCACCTCTGGTGGAGCCGGTGTGCATAGACAGGTCGTAGAGTTCTTGCTTGTGTTCCTGGAGATACATTGCCATGGCCTTCAGGGCAAGGGCGCGCTCTTGAAAATCCATGGTCATCAGGTTCTTGCCGCCAACCTTGCGGCCATAATCAGCGGCATTCTTGAAATCGAGGGTGTCGTCGTGGGTATGGGCGACAATCTCGCCGTTCACGGCGCTGGGGAGGGCCTTCGCGGCCTTCTTTCCGACCCACTGACCGGCGATGAGACTTTTCAGGACTGACATTGGAAACTCCCTTCGTTTCTGGAACGCGAAGGCAAGTCCCGTTGTTGCAGGAGTTGCCTTGCTTTATCTTATTGTTGGGTCGGCAACTACATCTCGTCGTAGTCCAGAACCACCTTGTCGCTGATCGGGTAGCACTGGCAGGAAAGCACGTAGCCGGCTTTCACCTCGTCGTCTTCCAGGGCAAAATTCTGGTCCATCTCCACTTCCCCTTCCAAAACCTTGGCGCGGCAGGTAGAGCAGACACCCGCTTTGCAGGAATAGGGCAGGTCAGCGCCTTCTTCGTTGCCGGCATCGAGAATGCTTTTGGTGTCGCGTATCAGCGGGAAGGTCAGGGAGCGGCCATCCGCAATGACGGTTACTTCGCTCACGGATTGAGGGTCCACATGGACAGGATCCCGGTCTTTACGGGCCTGGGGCACGCCCCCGGCAGGCGTAAACAGTTCAAAGTGGATCTTGGTCTTGTCCATGCCATGGTTGAGCAGTGAGTCCCGCACCGTCTCGGTCATCATCTGTGGGCCACAGATAAACGCGGCAGTGAGCTCTTTGGCGTTGATCCAGTGATCGAAGAGCCTGTCGCACTTTTCATGGTCAATGCGGCCGTTGTAGAGGTCAATGTCCTGCTCTTCCCGGGTAAAGATATACACAAGATTCAGCCGCGACATGTGCTCGTTCTTCAGATCCTGAAGCTCGTCCCGGAACATGGTGCTGCTGGTGGCCTTGTTGCCGTAAAACAGCGTGACTTCGCTCTTCGGTTCGGTCTCAAGCGTGGTCTTAACAATCGAAAGAATCGGAGTGATCCCACTGCCGGCGGCAACCGCCAGATAGTGGCCTTCGCGCTCCGGGTCCAGGTCAATGGAGAAATGACCCTGAGGAGGCATCACTTCGAGGGTCTGGCCAGGCTGGAGTTGCTCATTCGCAAAAGTGGAAAAGCGACCGCCGGGAACCTGTTTGATGGCAATGCGCAGTTCCTGGTCGTTGACGCTACGACAGATGGAGTATGAGCGGCGAACTTCCTCGTTATCCAATCTGGTCCGCACGATCAGGTGCTGGCCCTGCTGGTAACTGAATTTGTCTGCCAGGTCTTCCGGCACGTCAAAGGCAAGTGATACGGCGTTTCTTGTTTCAGGCCTGACGTCTTTGAGGGTCAGTGAGTAGAATTTGTTCATGATCGTATCGGCTCTAGATGCATTTGAAATAATCGAAGGGCTCGAGGCACTCCTTGCAACGGTAAAGAGCTTTGCAGGCGGTGGATCCGAACTCGCTCACCCGCTCGGTGTCCTCACTGCCGCAATGAGGGCAGCCAATCACTTCAGGTTCCCCAAGCAGGCTCATTTTGCTGGAGCTGCCCTGAGGTGGCGCGATTCCAAATGCCCGAAGCTTCTCTTTGCCTTCTTCCGTGATCCAGTCGGTGGTCCAAGCAGGGGTCAACACCTGGTTGATTTTTGGATCTCGGAAGCCCGCAGCGCGCAAAGCTTCGATGATCAGCTCCTCAATCAACTCAGTGGCCGGACACCCGGAGTAGGTTGGGGTCACATCAATGGAAAGCTCTTTGCCAGCCAGCTGAACCGCCCGGACAATACCGAGTTCCACGACACTCACAGCTGGGACTTCAGGATCTTTGACGTCTTCAAGAAGTGCCCAGACGTCGTCAGTGGTAAATAGATCAGGGCGGGCATTTGCCGGTACCCGATCACTGGCAATCAGGATATCGACGGCTGATCGCCTGTCTGTCTCACCATGTTGTGGCATCGGGGTAGGCCCTCTGCAGGAACTGCATTTCTGCCAGAATAAAACCGAGATGTTCGGTGTGTTCGCCGTGCTTACCACCCATATACATCCAAGCGTCGTCTGCGCCCAGTGTCAGCGTGGCCTGGGTAAGCACCTCGCTGACCATACCGCGCCAGTCTTCGGCCAGCTGGTCAGGATCGGGGCCAAGGCCAGCCTCGGCCAACACACGATCGGTGTCGTCCGGAGTAATCAGCTCGCCGGTGAAACGCCACAGGATATCTACGGCGTTTTGCATGCGGCGGTGACTCTCTTCAGTGCCGTCGCCCAGACGCTTGACCCATTCAGATGACCGGCGTAGGTGATAGGTCGCCTCTTTCAGAGCCTTGGCCGCGATGCCGGCCATGCGCTCGTCGCTGGATTCGGCCAGGCTCTTGAGCGTGAAGTAGTGCCAGACGTCGAAAAAGAACTGACGGCCCATTGTGATGGCATAGTCTTCATTGGGCTGCTCGGTCAGCAACAGGTTGCGATAGTCGTGGGCATCGCGGCGAAAGGCCAGCCTGTCAGCATCCCGGTCATCATCAATCAACTCGGCTGCGTACTCGTACCAGTTACGGGCCTGGCCGACCAGGTCGAGTGCCACGTTCATCAGTGCCATCTCTTCCTCAAGTGCCGGGGCCTTGCCGCAAAGCTCGCAAAGACGCTGGCCCAGGATCATGTCGGAGTCCGCCAGGCGCAACAGGTATTCCTTCAATGCTTCCGCTTGAGTCATAGGTAATGCTCCTTACATATGTCCGACTTCATCGGGCAACTTGTAGAAGGAGGCGTGCCGGTACACCTTGTCTTCTGCCGGATCGAAAAGCACTTCCTTCTCGTCAGATGCGGAGGCGGTGATGGTGGCAGAGGGCACCACCCAGATGCTTACGCCTTCGCTGCGTCGGGTGTAAAGGTCACGGGCGTTTTCCATGGCCATCTCGGCGTCAGAGGCATGAACGCTGCCGACGTGTTTGTGGTTCAGGCCGTGCTTGGACCTTACAAAGACTTCGTAAAGGCGCCATTCAGACATGTTATATTCCCCCGGAATCAAGCGGCTTGGGCGCGCTGTTTCTGTTTTTCGGCATAGGCGACGGCTGCTTCACGGACCCAGGCGCCACCATCGATTGCGTTCTTGCGCGTGTTGATGCGCTCACGATTACAGGGACCATTGCCGTTAAGAACGTCATAGAATTCCTGCCAGTTGATTTTACCGAAATCGTAGTGACCGGTTTCTTCGTTGTACTTCAGATCAGGATCCGGTGCGGTGCATCCCAGGAATTCGAGCTGTGGCACGGTCTGATCAATAAACATTTGACGCAATTCGTCGTTGCTCTTGCGCTTGATCTTCCAGGCCATTGACTGCTGCGAGTTTGGCGATTCGTCGTCATGCGGACCAAACATCATAAGAGAAGGCCACCACAGGCGGTTGATCGCGTCCTGTACCATAGCCTTCTGCTCATCTGTGCCCTCACGCATCATGTCCAACAGTATCTGGTAGCCCTGACGCTGGTGGAAGCTCTCTTCCTTACAGATGCGGACCATTGCGCGGGAATAGGGACCGTAAGAAGTGCGCTGAAGCACTACCTGGTTCACGATGGCAGCGCCATCTACCAGCCAGCCGACCGCGCCCATATCCGCCCAGTTCAGGGTGGGGTAGTTGAAAATGCTGGAGTACTTGGCTTTGCCCTGATGCAGCTTATCAATCTCTACATCACGGTCAGCCCCCAGCGTTTCCATAGAACTGTAAAGGTACAGGCCGTGTCCAGCCTCATCCTGAATCTTGGCCATCAATTGAAGCTTGCGTTTCAGCGTAGGAGCACGGGTAACCCAGTTACCTTCCGGCAGCATGCCAACCACTTCGGAGTGAGCGTGCTGAGAGATCTGGCGGACGAGGGTCTTCCGATATCCTTCGGGCATCCAATTTTTGGGCTCGATTTTGGTCTCGGCATCGACCTTTTCCTGAAAGTCACGCTCTTCCGGCGACATTTCATCTTTAGTCTTGAGGCGCTTGGCGCCGGTCTCAACGAGCTGGGCATACATAATCAAATTCCTCCGAATCCTGCCTGTTGTTCTGCTGTTCGAGAACTGTGATGCCTTCACGAACAACTGAAGGCCATTTAATTAATGTTATATGATACTGAAAAAATATCAAGGAAACTCTTTGTGTGTCACATTTTGCAGAAAAACCTGAATTTTAAGTACTATGGTATTGATTTTAATGTAAAAATTTTGACGCGTTTGCAAATGCTATTGAGATTAGCTTGAGGAAAGTAAAATTAAATCGATAATTCTGCATCGTTTCCTGCTTGCAAGGCCCTCAGGGCCAACTGCGATGAGCATGCCCCGACCCTCTGCCGGGCCATGCGGGATTAGGCCTCCCGACGGTCAAAGACACGCTTGGCCTTGCCCTCCGAGCGTGCCAGCCGACTGGTTTCCACTACTACAACACCGGTGCTGATGCCGATGTAGGACTTGATGTAGTGCGCCAGTTCTTCGGCCGCTGCGGTGCGACTTTCCGCATTGTCAGTTGCGCCAGGTTTTAGTTCCACCCGGACATCCACGCAGTCCAGATTGCCTTCCTTGTAGACCTCAATCTCGTAGTGGGGGGCGAGGGCCTCACATTTCAGCACCTGTTCTTCAATCTGGCTAGGGAACACATTCACTCCACGGATAATCAACATGTCGTCGCTACGACCAGTAATCTTGTCGATCCGGCGCATGGGGCGCGCGGTGCCGGGCAAAAGACGGGTGAGATCCCGGGTTCGGTAACGCAGAATCGGCAGAGCTTCCTTGGTCAAGGAGCTAAACACCAGTTCGCCGTATTCGCCATCGGGTAGTACTTCCCCTGTTTCCGGGTTGATGATCTCCGGGTAAAAATGATCTTCCCAGATAGTGGGGCCATCCTTGGTTTCGATACATTCCATTCCAACACCCGGGCCCATGACTTCCGACAGGCCATAGATGTCGAGAGCCTGAATGCCCAGGCGCTCTTCGATCTCGGTGCGCATGGCGTTGGTCCAGGGCTCCGCCCCGAAAATGCCCAGGCGCAGTGGAAGCTTGTGGGGATCTATGCCCTGGCGATCCATCTCGTCGGCAATATTGAGCATGTAGGACGGGGTTACCATGATGATGTCGGGCTCGAAATCCCGGATCAGCTGGACCTGTTTTTCAGTCTGGCCGCCAGACATGGGGATGACGGTGCATCCAAGCCGCTCAGCGCCGTAGTGGGCGCCGAGGCCGCCTGTGAACAGGCCATAGCCATAGGCAACATGGACCTTGTCGCCTCGGGAGCCACCGCCTGCCCGGATAGATCGGGCCATGACGTCAGCCCAGGTGTTGATATCACTCTGGGTATAGCCAACAACGGTCGGTTTGCCTGTTGTGCCGCTTGAGGCATGAACCCTGACCACATCGGACATGGGAGTGGCAAACATGCCGAACGGGTAGTTATCGCGCAGATTTGCTTTGGTCGTGAACGGTACCTCGGCGAGATCATCCAGGGAATTGATGTCCATTGGCTTGAGATCGATCTCATCAAAGGCTTTGCGGTAGAAGGGCACATTGGTGTACGCGTGGACCAGGCTCCAGCGCAGTCGTTGGAGCTGTTCATGACGCAGCTCGTCGATGCTGGCGGTTTCAAGACGGTCAAGTTTGCCAATTTTTTGCAGTGGTATGGTCATGCTTCTGTCCTGCGTTGTTCTTGTCGAGTAATGGTCTTTGTTCAGTTCTGAACGGCGTCCTCAGGCCACCTTATCGGTCCGTTCAATAATCAGGGCTATGCCCTGGCCCACCCCGATGCACATGGTACAGAGAGCGTATCGTGCTCTCTGGCCGACGGCATAGCGACGTTCCAGTTCGTTGAGGGCCGTGGTTACCAGGCGCGCGCCGCTCATGCCCAGAGGGTGGCCCAGGGCGATTGCGCCACCGTTCGGGTTGACGTGCTCGGCATCATCCGGCAAACCGAGGTCGCGGGTTACCGCCAGGGCCTGAGCAGCAAACGCCTCGTTCAGCTCGATAACGTCCATATCCGCCAGTTCCAGGTCCGCCGTGGCCAGAACCTTTCGGGTGGCCGGTGCCGGGCCAATGCCCATGATTCGCGGTTCCACGCCGGCGGTTGCCATTGCAACGATGCGGGCGCGGGGTTTCAGGTTGTAACGATTGAGGGCGTCGGCTCCGCCCAGGAGCAGTGCGCAGGCACCGTCGTTTACACCGGACGCATTGCCTGCGGTCACCGTGCCGTTCTCACGGAACGGAGTTGGCAGCGAGGCAAGTTTATCCAGGCTGGTTTCCCGGGGATGCTCGTCGGTATCCACAACAAGCGGATCATGTTTTCGGCGAGGGATGGTCACGGGCGTGATTTCAGCGGCCAGCCGGCCTTCTTTCTGGGCAGCCGCGGTACGCTGCTGACTGCGCATGGCGAACGCATCCTGGTCTTCCCGGGAGATGTTGAAATCGGCCGCAACGTTTTCCGCAGTCTCGGGCATGGAATCGATCCCGTACTGTTTTTTAAGTGCCGGGTTTACAAAGCGCCAGCCGATCGTGGTATCAAAGATCTCAGTTTTGCGACTGAATGCTGATTCGGCCTTGCCCATAACATAGGGGGCCCGCGACATGGACTCAACACCGCCGGCAATCATCAACTGGGTCTCGCCAGTGCGGATGGCCCTGGCAGCACTGCCCACTGCATCCATACCGGAACCGCAGAGGCGGTTGATGGTGCTGCCCGGCACATGGACCGGCAGGCCTGCCAGAAGGAGAGACATACGGGCGACGTCGCGATTGTCTTCACCGGCCTGGTTGGCGCAGCCGTAAAGAACGTCTTCAATTTTCGACCAGTCCAGGTCAGGATGGCGTTCGGTCAAAGCCTTGAGGGGGATGGCGCCCAGATCGTCTGCACGTACAGGCGCCAGAATACCGCCGTAGCGCCCGATGGGGGTGCGGATGGCATCGACGATATAGGCATCTTTAAGAGAAGTCCCGGTGCTCATTCAGTGTCCTCCGAATTGCGAACGGTGCCGCGAACCTCATAGGAGCGGCCCCGGAACAGAGCCACCTTGCGGCCGTCTTGATTGGTCAGGGTAATGTCGTAAACGCCGGTACGGCCGCCGCGTGCCTGCTCTTCGGCTGCGGCGGTCAGCCGGTCGCCCTCTCTGGCGCCGGACATGTAATCGATACTGCAGCCCGAGGCGACGGTGGCTCGGTCGTAACTGTTGCAGGCAAAAGCAAATGCGGAATCGGCCAGGGTGAACAGGTAACCGCCGTGGCAGGAACCGTGGCCCTGGATCATGGCAGCAGTGACGGTCATGGTAAGCACGGCCTTGCCGGGGGCAACGGACTCAATGTTCATACCCAGTTTCTGGCTGGCCTGATCCCGGGCAAACATGGCCTTGGCACACTCTTCGGCGAGCGTCTGCGGGTCTATCTCGCTCATGCATGAAACTCCTTCTCTGTGGATGCGTTCTTTCGGAGAAGCAGGGCGGAAAAATAGCGTTCTTCTGCCTGGCTGCCCCGTATACTGATGAGCGCTTTGAATTTGTGGCTCGCCCAGAGTCGGTTGCTCAACGAATTACTCACCCTTGAACGCTGGCGTGCGTTTCTCCACGAAGGCTGCAACACCCTCGCGGTAGTCGTCGGTCTGTCCGGCTGTGCGCTGGAGATCCCTTTCAAGGTTGATCTGCTGTTCGAAAGTGTTGCTTGCACTGGCGTGGAGCGCCGTCTTGATTAACGCCAGGCCTTTGGTGGGCTGGGTTGCGAAGTGCCTTGCCAGTTTCATGGTTTCATCCATTAGTTGCTCGCTGTCCGCGCAGCGCCAGATCATGCCCCAGTTCTCAGCTTGTTCGGCACTGATCTTTTCCCCCAGCAGTGCCATACCCTTGGCCCGGGCCATACCGGCCACGCGGGGCAGGATCCAGGTTCCCCCCGAGTCGGGAACCAGACCCAGCTTGCAGAACGCCTGAACAAAATTGGCGGAGTGAGCCGCTAGCGTGATATCGCAGGCCAGGGCTATATTGGCACCTGCGCCGGCCGCAACACCATTCACAGCGCAGAGTACCGGCATTGGCAGGTCCCGCAGGCTCCGAATCATGGGGTTGTAGTAGTTCTCCAGGGATGCGCCAAGGTCTGGCGCTTCCTGGTCCGGGGAAACACTCCGGTCCGCAAGATCCTGCCCGGCACAGAATCCGCGGCCGGCGCCGGTAATTACGAGCACCCGAACAGATTCGTCTTCGCGCACCGCGCTGATGGCTTCGCGCATACGCTCGTGCATTTCAACGTTGAAACTGTTCAAGCTGTCGGGACGGTTGAGGGTAAGCAAGGCCACACCCTGATCGATTTCGAGAAGAATGCTCGGTTGAGTCATGGCGTTATCCTTAAGGTGGAGTGGTGGATGGCTCTATGATGAAGGCTGCTGGCCTCTGAATTGAGGCTTGCGTTTTTCAGGCAGCGCGCCGGAGCCTCTATGTAGGTCTTGCATTAGCGAGGCAGTGGTAGGCGTTTTTTGGCTGTCGGCTCGGCTGCTTCCAATTGAGTTGACAACGGTAAAATCCGGCTGGCCGACCTCGCTGGAGAGGCCGGCCTGAGGAGAGCGGTTGAGGGCGCAGAACTGAACTCTTTGGTCTGGCTCTTCTAAGAGCAGATTGTTTGTCATAAGCGGTCCGGTGTGGCTTTGTTCTTGTTGGCAAACAATCGGACACCGGGCAAACATCATTGCAGCAGCGGTCGTCCGGTTGCTAATCACCGTTTTTCAAATCAGTATATCCATTAATTGATACTCGTCAATACTTATGAAACCAATATTTCGTATCACATTAAGCCTTCCCGTCTTGAATAGTATTAAGCATTGATAAACCAGAAAAAAATTAAAATTTTCCCAGTATTTTGGCGGTTGTTGAACCGAAATTGACCACTATAATGACCCGTTATCGGTGAAAATATCTCCGTGGATTAGTAAGGTTGCGCAAATGTTGAATCAGAATGTTTCGTCGCATCCTGACTCTGTTGATGAAGGAGAAAATCGTGCCTAGCTATAGCATTGAGGGTATTCAGCCTGTCGTAAATCCGTCGGCTTACGTTCACCCGACCGCGGTTCTGATCGGAGATGTCTGGATAGGTGCGGAATGTTACGTGGGTCCAGCGGCGTCCTTGCGTGGGGACTTCGGGCGCATTGTGTTAGAAGATGGCGCGAATATTCAGGACACCTGCGTCGCACATGCCTTTCCTGGCAAGGATGTGGTGGTCGAGAAGGATGGTCACGTAGGGCACGGAGCCATTCTTCACGGCTGTATCGTCGGTGAGGGGGCAATGATTGGAATGAATGCGGTAGTGATGGACGACGTGTTTATCGCCCCGCGCTCCATCGTTGGCGCTTGTGCATTCGTTAAGTCCTGTTTTCACTGTGACCCTTCATCACTGATAGTGGGCGCGCCGGCAAAAGTCTTGCGGACGTTGAGTGATGGTGAGGTAGCCTGGAAAGCCAAGGGGACCGAAGAGTATCAAATGCTTGCTTCTCGCTGCCGTAGGAGCCTGGAAGAGTGTCAACCTTTAGACAATGCAGCCGCCGATCGGCCTCGAGTGGATGTTGGTGTTCACCAGCCGAAGCATCAGATCTGACTCTGAGCTAATTGCATGCCGACCTTGGTGTTTCCGGTCAAGCCGCAAGCTCGGATTTACAGGCATCGATAATGATCCGTGCAAAATCCTCCGGCGAGTCCTCCTGAAGGAAGTGCCCGCCCTGCAGGGTAATGTGGGGCTGGCCGTGGGCGCCGGGTATGCGTCTCTGCATCTGGCGGTCGCCGCCCCGGGTAATGGGGTCGCCGCTGCTGAAGCAGGTAATGAATGGTTTTTTCCATTTCTCCAGAACCCGCCAGGCGGCCTTGTTGGCCGGGCTGGCAGGGTGATCTTCTGACACAGGGACCAGACTGGGGAGTGCCCGCGCCCCGGCTTTGTGTGCTGATGTCGGAAAAGGCGCCTCGTAGGCGGCGAGTTCGGCTTTACTGAGAGTGCGCTCAGTCCCCAACTGGACGATGCGGCCGATGGGCAGCCACGGGCTGTGGGTCGCGAAAGCTGTCCAGAGCGTAAAGATTTTTGGCAGGGCGCTCTCGCCTGTAGGCAGCATGCCATTGCCCACAATGATGCGGCTGAACAGTTCGGGGTGTTCAGCCGCCAGCCGAAGACCCAGCAACGAACCCCAGTTCTGACACACCAGGGTGATATTTTTCAGCTTCAGGGCTTCGATCCAGCTTGTTAGCCATTTAACGTGGCGGTCATAAGTGTAATCAGTGATGTCGGCAGGCTTATCCGATTTTCCGAAGCCGACCAGATCGGGTGCCAGCACCCGGTGGCCAGCGGAGGCCACCAGCGGAATCATGTGGCGGTAGAGGTACGACCAGGAAGGTTCACCGTGGAGCATAACGACCGGATCGGCGCCAGCAGGGCCCTCATCCAGATAGTGCATTCTCAGGCCAGGTTCGGCGTCAAGGTAGTGTGGTGTAAACGGGTAGTCCGGCAATCCGGTAAAGCGGCTTTCATCGGTTCTCAGGATACGCATGCCATCGACTGTCCTAACTGATTGGTTGCGCGGTCAACGTTGCCGTTAGCCTTCAAAAACCAGCATAAAACAGTTTGAAATCCGCTGTGTTTGGTTTCGGTAACAGTCCGTTGACCATTTGAATCAGTGGTCGGAATCGGCGATGGGGCGGCGATTGGAGCGTTTGTCGTCCCAGTCAAGAGAATTGGGATCGTACCAGCCAATGTGATGAAGAACTTTGTCGCGGGTTATGGGCGACAGGGTCGGCCAGAGTTCCTGGAAGTCCTCCAGGCCACGGTCCCGCTGGCGGGCCTGTTTGGCCTGAAGCCGTCGGATAATCTGCGGAAGATGCAGGGCCTCGCCAAGCTGGCCGGGCACAAGCACCTCCTGGCCCATGACCTTGCGGCGATGGGTCCGGGCAGCCAGCACCCGATGCAGTGCGGTTGCCGCCTCGAGAGCGGTTGCGACATCAAACTCTTCGTTGTTCAAACGTAAAACCTGTTTAAGGAATAACCAACAACCGTCAACTATAACCTGAAAGCCGCTACACTGGCCATGAGGGTGTGTTAGTCTGCTTCGTTTGATTTTACTCAGGACATCGGACCAACTTCATGTACGAAAAACTGGAAACACGGACTTTTCTTGCCATGCTGGTCGGTGTGTCGCTCGCCTTTATTCTGCTGATGAAGCCGTTTTTCGGCCCGATCTTCTGGGCGGTTGCGATTGCGTTGATCTTTCACCCGGTGCGTCAGAAAGTTGCGACCAAACTGGGTGACCGTCCCAACCTGATTGCCTTGCTGACACTGATTCTGTGTCTGGTTATCGTCATTATTCCGGTACTGGCGCTGGTAACGTCGCTTGTTGCAGAGGGCGTCCTTGTCTACCAGAGAATTCAGGAAGGCGAGTTAAAGCCCGGCGAGTACATTGATCAGGTTGTCAGTTCCTTTCCCGCGATCGAAGCTTTTTTTGCTGAATTTGGCGTTAATTTCAACGATGTCCGGGACCGTGCAGTCAATGTTTTCGTGGGTGGAAGCCAGTTGCTGGCGAAACAGGCGATCGGTTTCGGCCAGAACACCTTCCAGTTTTTCATCGGCCTGGCACTGATGGTGTACGTGGCGTTTTTTCTGTTGCGGGATGGCAGCAAACTGGTTGAATTAATGATCAGGGCGCTACCCCTGGGGGACGCGCGCGAGCGTCTGCTGTTTGCGAAGTTTGCGGAGGTTACCCGCGCCACCGTCAAAGGCAACCTGCTGATCGCCATCATCCAGGGTGCCCTGGGCGGTTTTATTTTCTGGGCCCTGAATATTCAGGGCGCCCTGCTCTGGGGTGTAGTGATGGCGATTGTATCGCTGTTGCCAGCGGTCGGCGCGGCCCTGGTCTGGGTGCCGGCCGCGATCTATCTCGCGGCCACGGGCGATTTTATTTCAGCTGCCATCCTGACCGCATTCGGCGCTGTCGTGATCGGCCTTTCAGACAACCTGCTGCGCCCCATTCTGGTGGGTCGGGATACCAAGTTGCCGGACTACATGGTGCTGCTGTCTACGCTGGGCGGGCTGGCCATGTTCGGAATAAACGGCTTTGTGATGGGACCGCTGGTGGCTGCTCTTTTCATGGCGTTCTGGGGAATTTTTATTCGCGAATTCAGCGAGGAGCATGATCCTGAGTTACCCGATCTGCCCGAAACGACTGAGCCAAAACACCCACCGGACTCGCCCGCTTCGTAATCGCAGGCTGCGTTCTCTAAACTTCTTTTAGGAACTGGCCTGTTGCTTGATTTGAATGGTTGTTTTGTGGATCCGTGCTTACAATGTGTAACGAATTACATATCAAGTCACAGAAACCAGCGGATCAGGAGAGAAGTCTATGGCCGGCGAGGAAAGCCTGTCTTTGCGTCGACTCAGAAAATTCCAGCCACTTGACCGTCTGACGGACGACCGGCTTGTACTATTGGCAAACAGGGCGGAGCGGCGCCGTCACGGGGCGGGCCAGCGCATTATCGAGCGTGGTCTGCGGGACGGGATGGAATTTTTTCTGATCGCTGGCACGGTGGAACTCGAATCCGCTGACGGACGTAAATTTCTGATTGAGGCCGGGTCGGAAAAAGCCCTGAACCCGATTGCCCGGCTGCAACCCCGAATGTATACGGTGACGGCGGTCAAGCCGTGCGAATTTCTGGTGATTCGTCAGGATATGCTGACACAACTGCTGCGCACGGCCCCGGTTCAGCAGGTAGAGATGGAATCCGGAGAAACCGCCGGCGGCCAGGATAGCGAAGAGCATCACCTGCTGATGGAGTTTTATGCGGAACTCCGCTCCAATCAGTTGACTCTGCCCAGCGTCCCGGATGTGGCCTGGAAAGTGCGGCGCCTGGTGGACCGTGACGACACCGCCGCCGAGCAGGTCGCCAACGCGGTGTCTGCCGACCCATCCATGGCAGCGAAGCTGGTGCGGGCCTGCAACAGCCCTCTTTACCGGGGGTTTTCGGATGTACGCAACGTCCGGGAGGCGGTGATACGTCTGGGCATGCGCACCACCCGGCAACTGGTGACGGTGTTCTCCATGCGCGAGGTTTTCCGCTCCCAGCGGCCGTCTCTGCAGAAGGAGATGGACAGATTGTGGCGGCATTCCCGGGAAGTGGCGGCGCTGTGTTGGGTTCTGGCAGACAGTGCAACGTCAATAGACCCCGAAGAGGCACTTTTGGCGGGGCTGCTGCATGATATCGGCGTCGTGCCGATTCTGGTCCAGGCAGAACACCATGTGAATCTGTTTTCTGATCAAGCCAACCTGGATCACGCGATAGCAGAATTGCGGGGGGATGTCGGAACGGCAGTGCTGGAGAACTGGGCCTTTCCTTCGGCATTTCTGGATGCGGTGCGACATGCCGAAAACTGGAGCTGGGAAACCAGCGAGGCATCGCCCCAGTTGGCGGATGTGGTGATTGTGGCGCAACTGCATTCGATGATCGGTGAGCGGCAGAATGCCGACCTGCCAACGTTTGATCAGGTGCCGGCCTATCGCCGGCTGGGCGAGCTCGAGCTCAACGCCTCCCGCAGCCTGCAACTGCTGACTGAAGCGCGGGCGCGGGTCGATGAGGTGCATCGTTTACTTTCAATTCACTGAAGGTGCGGCATGTGAGCCGATCCTTCGGAGCATAATATTTGGTGACAAGTCCAATCATGAATGTACCGCTTTTTCCCCTGAATTCTGTGGTTCTGCCCGGCGGCCGGATTCCCCTGCAGCTGTTTGAGCCGCGCTATCTGGACATGCTGACCCGGTGTATGAAAGAGGATCGGGGCTTTGCGGTGGTGCTGCTGCGTGAGGGCGTGGATACCGGCAAAGCCGCGGCGTTCTACGATATTGGCACCTACGTGCGCATTATCGATTTCAAGCAACTCGACAGCGGCCTGCTGGGCATCACAGTGGAAGGCCAGAGCAAAGTGTCAGTGATTCGGTCCTGGCAGCAGGAGGACGGCCTGAATGTAGGAGACGTGGAGTGCCTGTTGGCCGAAGATATGCTGCTGATCCCGGAGCACTACGCCGAACTGCCCTCTGTGTTGAAGGCGTTGTTTCGCCACCCGGTCATTCGCGATCTGGGCATGGAAGTGGACTACGACGATGCCAGAGACGTTGGCTGGCGCCTGACCGAGCTATTGCCGCTGGACAAGCAGGAGAAACAGCGACTGGTAGAGCTTCAGGACCCGCTGGAACGGCTGGACCGGCTGAACGGCCTGCTGGAGGCGCTGGAGGAAAACAGCTGAGGTTGCCGCCCAGGCTGCCGGCCTCAGAGCGGCGCGTACCGCGCCATGGCGCCCGGCCACTGAAGAAGTACATAACCGATACAGAGTCCGCCGTATGCAATGGCCGCTATTATCAGCGATGCATCCAGGGTGATGGGGGCATTATCAAAACGGCTGAAGCTGGTTCTGATCAGTCCGCTAATGGCGAAGCCGAGCAGCACGCCGGCAGTAATGTCCGTCATCCAGTGAACGCCCAGGTAAACGCGGCTGAAGGCGACCAGTATCAGCGGCACACTGAACAGCAGATAATACTGCCAACGCCTGCCGGGCCGGACTTCCCGGGCAACGAAACTGGCCATCAGCGCACAGAACACGGTGATGCCGGTGGCATGACCGCTGGGATAGGCTGACGACCCGGGCGGCTTTAGCACCAGTTCGGGCCTCGCAATGTCAGCGGTATCCTTGAGCAGCCACACCAGCAGAGACGTCAGCAATGCGGCACCCGCGACGTGAAGTCCGGCCGCATAGAATCCACGAAACATCATTACCAGTACCGCCAGAATCGCACCGGAGACCAGTATAACCGGGTCACCAAGCAGAGTAATGGCCACAAAAACGCCGTCGGGAACCGGGTGTCGCAGCCGTGCAAGCCAGCTGTCGGCAATGCGATCAAGCGGTGTCAGCAGCTCCGTTGTCAGCGCGAGCTGTGACAGGATCAGGAACAACGCCAGGCCGGCAAGCCCCAGCATCAGCGATGGTAGCGGAAACTCGCCAACATGATCCGGCCGCTCGCTGGAGTAAAGGCGCCAGAACCGACGAGTGGCCTGATAGAGCTCCATTTTTCTGGCCAGCCACTGGTATGTCCGGCTGCCTCTGCCCAGCCCGAGCTGGAAGCGTATAAACAGCAGGTAGACAGTTGTGAGAATCAGCAGGCTCACGCCCAGCACCGGGTAAAAATGGGGTGGCGGTTCGATGTCACTGGCCATGGCACTGCCCACCAGGTAGCCGGGCAGAACATACACCGGCGCCCACCCGATCACGGAAAACAGATTGAAAGCCAGAAAGCGCTGCCAGGGCATCAGCAGTGCCCCGGCTACCAGTGGAATAATGGGGCGTATGGGGCCGACAAACCGGCCGACAATCACGCTTTTGCCACCGTGGCTTCGGAAAAACCCCTCGCCTTTGGTGATCAGTGCGGGATATCGGTTCAGCGGCCACAATCGGTCCAGCCGCCCCTGGAACTGTCTTCCCAGAAGAAAACTGAGTCCGTCACCTGCAACTGCGCCGACCCCGGCCCAGATTAGAACGGCCGCAAGCGGCATGGCGGTCTGGCCAGCCAGGGCCGTAATGGCAAACAGAATGGCCACGCCCGGAATGACGATGCCGGCCAGTGCCAGGGATTCCAGAAAAGCCGTAAGAAACAGGGCGAGCGCCAGCCATTGTGGATAAAGGGCAAGCCAGTCCGTCAGCGCCTGAAAATCATCGGCGCTCATGATTCGACCGCGTCTCCTTTGCCGTACCAGGCATGATCTGCACCCCGTTTATGGGCTTCGCTCAGCGCGGCGCGAACTCTGCGATGCAGGTCCTGGGTCCGTTTGTCTGAGCTGGCGCGGGTGGTGCAGCCCAGGCTGACCGTCACTTTGCCCACCACTGGCCAGCTCTGCTCTGCAATCGTTCGCCGGATGCGTTCTGCAATGACGCGCACACCCTCCTCGGGAGTGAACGGAAGAATCAGATAGAACTGACCGTTTTCAAGTGTGTAGAGCGTATCCCCGGCGCGGATCACGCCGAACAGGTGCTGGGTCAGATCCTGCAGTAAATGCTGCATGCCATCGGCGCCATGCAGGTCTTCCATCTCGTCGGCATAATCAACCGACAGGGTGATCACCGACAGGCAGTGGCCCATCGCCATGGCGCGACTGATTTCCTTTTGCAGGGTCTCGTCCAGAAACCGCGCATTGTGGGCGCCGGTAATGGGGTCGGTAATGGCAAGATCCTCGGCAGACTGCGCCATGTGGTCGTAATGCCAGATGTACAGTGCGGAAACGCTGATCAGGGCAAACACCCCGGCACTGACGATGGCCGATTGCATGGGGCCGCCGGTGACCAGCAGGAAACCCCAGAGCGCAATCAGCAGCGCCAGCGACAGGATCAGTCCCTGGCGCAGCGGCAGGATCAGCAGGTCGAACACCACCATGGGCATCACCCAGTGGCTGATACCCGGTGGCGAGAGGGTCAGCATGGCAGCGACCAGACAACTGTTCAGTCCGGCAAGGATAAGCAGGTGGCCTCTGGCGGAAAGCTGGCGGCGGCGTGAAATATAGGTATAGCAGGCGCCACCCACCGCCAGCAGCGCCATGGCAGCGGCCAGAAAGAAGAGGTCATAGAACCCGTAGCGCAGATTCTGAACTGCCAGGCTGGCGATAAAGAGGGCTGCGAGTGTATAGGCCGCAAGGTGTGTGTGAGTTCTGAGGCGTGTTTCGGTCAAGATGATGAGTCCCCTGCTGGTTTCCCGGGGTTTGCGTTACGTGTCTGATTCCAGGCACTGTAAGCCTGAGCCCGGTCGCCCCCTTGCTGCTGCGCCCGTCTGAGCGCGTTGGCGACGGAATTCTGCAGGCTGTCGGCATCGTCGCCGATATTAAGCCCGGCGATGCCGGCACTGACGGTCAGTCCCAGTTCATGGGATGTGAGCAGCAATTTCAGGCCTCGCCGGATGGTTTCAGCCAGGGTGGCGGCATCGGCCGTGGCGATGCCGGGCAGAATGATCAGGAACTGCAGGTCGGCCACCCGGTAGTAGGTGTCGAAATCCCGCAGCTGAGAGTGCAGATAACGCCCGATACGTGGCAAAATGGAGCGTACATCGGCATCGGAATCATGATCGCTCAAGTGTGTGTCCAGGCCGATCATAATGACGGACATATCGGTGCCTTCGCGTTCGCTGCGCTGGATTTCCTTGTGCAGGTCTGCGTTCAGGTAGTCCCGGCTGGCGGCCTTGGTAAGCTCATCGGTCCGTCGCAGGGGGGCAAGCTGGCGGGATTTGTATTCGCGCAGGAACACCAGCAGGCCGGATAGTACGATGGTCATCAGGAAAGCGCTGATCATCTGGTGTCGTTCCGGCACACCGATCAGTGAGGAAATGGCGAGCATCGCCAGGATAACGCAACTGGTGCTCACAACAGCGGCCCAGGCCAGTGGGAGCAGTGCAAAGGCCAGCAGTGGCACCGCATATAGCCAGTGGACAAGACTCCATGGGCCCAACCAGAGGCTGGCAACCAGGGCGATTGCCAGGCCGCCGAAGACGATTCTGTGAGCTTGCGGCCAGGGGGTTTTCAAGCGGTTTGCGTGGAAAGCACTGCTGGTCAGCACCATGGCGGCCGCAAGCAGGGCTGCAATCCCGGTGAGAAATTCGCCCTGTGTTGATGCCAGCAGCGCGATGGCGACAAGCACAACGAATCCGGTTCGCGCCAGTCGGCTTAACAGGAAATTTTCGGCCATTTGGGCCATGGTATCCGTCCTCTCCCGGGCGTCCGTATTTGACAGCATAATGCAGGCGCCAGTTGAGCGCATGCGCTTTAACCGTTGCCAGGCGGGTATAATAGTCTGTTGGGATGGGTACATGAAACGGCAAAAAGGGTAATTTGATGGATATTGCAGCTTACATGGCTGAGGTTGGCGAGCAGGCGCGCCAGGCTTCGGCGGCGGTTGCCCGCTCGACCACCATGACTCGCAACCTGGCTCTGCTGGCGACCGCACGGGCCCTGGAGAGCGCCCGCGATGAACTGGCGGAAGCGAATGCGGCCGACCTGGAGCGGGGCAGAAATGGCGGCCTCGAACCCGCTATGCTGGACCGCCTGGAACTGACTCCCGCAGGCATTGACAGTATGATTGAAGGCCTGCACCAGGTGGCGGCCCTGCCGGACCCGATTGGTGAAATGACCGATATGACCTATCGCCCGTCGGGCATTCAGGTCGGTCGTATGCGGGTGCCTCTGGGCGTCATTGGCATTATCTATGAGTCCCGACCCAACGTGACGGTTGAGGCCGCCAGCCTGTGCCTGAAGTCGGGCAACGCCACCATCCTGCGCGGGGGCTCTGAAGCTATCGAGTCCAATCAGGCCATCGCTGCCTGCCTGGCCCGCGGATTGGCCGAGGCCGGTCTGCCCGGGCATGCGGTGCAGGTGATCAGAACAACCGATCGAGCGGCCGTCGGGGAGCTGATCACCATGCCCAGATATGTGGATGTAATTGTTCCCCGTGGTGGTAAAGGGCTGATCGAGCGTATCAGTCGTGATGCCTGCGTGCCGGTGATCAAGCATCTGGACGGCGTGTGCCACGTTTACATCGACAGCCATGCGGACCCGGAAAAGGCGCTGAACATCGCGCTGAACTCCAAAACCCAGCGTTATGGCACCTGCAACACCATGGAAACGCTGCTGGTTGATGAGGAAGTGGCGGAAGACATGCTGCCCCTGCTGGCTGAACGTTTCCGGCAAGAAGAGGTAGAGCTGAGAGGCTGCGCCAGAACGCGGGAGATAGTGTCAGGTGTTGTCAGTGCCACTGAAGCCGACTGGCATGCGGAATATCTGGCGCCGATTCTGGCCGTGCGTGTGGTGAAGGGGCTGGACGGGGCGATAGAACATATCAATCGCTACAGCTCCCAGCACACCGACAGCATCGTTACCGAGAATTACACCCGTGCCCGCCGGTTCCTGACGGAGGTAGACTCTGCTTCTGTGATGGTCAACGCCTCAACCCGTTTCGCGGATGGTTTTGAATATGGTCTGGGCGCGGAGATCGGCATCTCCACCGACAAGATTCACGCCCGTGGCCCGGTGGGTCTGGAGGGGCTGACCTCCCAGAAGTATGTGGTGCTTGGTGACGGCCATGTGCGGTCCTGATCGGTTATGAAAGTAATCTATGGCGGCACCTTTGACCCGATTCACCATGGCCACCTGCGTCTGGCCGTGGAGCTGCTGGATCGTCTTGGGGTGCCGGAAATAGCACTGATGCCCTGTCATATTCCGCCTCATCGTGAGTCGCCGGGCGCCTCCAGTGATCTTCGTCTTGAGCTTTTGCAACTTGCCGTCGCGGATGAGCCGGGGCTGGTGATCGATGACCGTGAGCTGGTTCGTGAAGGCGCGTCATACACGGCTGACACCCTGCGGCAGATCCGTGAGGAAATCGGCCCGGACGAGCCGCTGGCCATGGTGGTGGGCACGGATTCCTTTGCCGGGTTTGACCGTTGGCAGGAATGGCGGCGCATTCCCGAACTTGCCCACATCATAGTGGTGGTTCGCCCGGGCTCGGATATTCCGGGCGAAAGCGCCGCAGCCGATCTGCTGTCCGTCCGCGCTGCCGAGTCGGTTGACGAGCTGTATAACAGCGCCAATGGCCGGATACTGGTCCTTGAACTGCCATTGATGGACGTTTCTGCCACCGGTATCCGTGAACGCATCGCCCATGGCCGTTCCCCCCGGTACCTGATCCCGGATTCCGTCTGGCGCAGAATCCGCGATTCCGGGCTTTACGGCGCGTGACCCGGCAGGAACTTTTAGTGATATAATCCGGTCAGTTTCCGTACTAAAGACGCGGCCATCCCGGTCGCTATCTACGCAACAGGGTGGTTATGCAGGCAGAACAGCTCAGAGAACTGGTGGTAAGTGCACTTGAGGATATCAAGGCGCAGGATGTAAGCGTCCTGGATGTGAGGGACCGGACCAGCGTTACCGATTTTATGGTGCTGGCGTCCGGAACATCTAACCGGCACCTGAAATCACTGGCTGACTCGGTTGTCGCTGAAGCAAAAGAGCAGGGTGTGCGAGCCAGCAATGTCGAGGGCTCCGGAGTCAGTGACTGGGTTCTGGTGGACCTGGGCGACGTGGTAGTCCATGTGATGATGCCCGCCACCCGGGAATTCTACGATCTCGAGCGTCTCTGGCGTGATGCCCCAAGCCTGGGTGCGGCAGGAAGCGAATAGGCATGCGTCTGAAACTGATCTGTGTCGGGCAGAAAATGCCCGATTGGGTCAGCCAGGGATTCAGCGATTATACCCGCCGTATGCCACCCGAGCTTGGGGTAGAGCTGACTGAAATTCCCATGGCCCATCGGGGCAAAAACCCCGACATTCCGCGGCTGATGAAACGGGAGGGCGAGGCCATTCTCGGATCCGTCGGGGCGAGAGACAGGGTCATTGCTCTCGAGGTTGGTGGCAAAAGCTGGTCCACCGCAAAGCTGGCCGGCCAGCTTGATGTCTGGCAGCAGGAGGGTCAGGACGTCAGTTTTCTGGTTGGTGGCCCCGATGGTCTTGACGAGGCCTGCCGCCGCAGGGCTGATCAACTCTGGTCACTGTCGGAACTCACGCTGCCTCACCCTCTGGTTCGCATCCTGCTCGCCGAGCAGTTATACCGCGCCTGGACAATCACCCGAAACCACCCATATCACCGGGCCTAGGAAACCGTTATGCCCTGGGGAGAATTCAAAGATACCGCGGCCGAGAGGCGTCTGTTTCAGCGGCGAGCCGTGGTCATGCTTACTCTGGTCGTTGCGCTGACGGGTATTCTGGTGGCGCGCATGTATCAGTTGCAGCTGGTTGAACATGAAATATACACCACGCTTTCTGACAAGAATCGGGTTCAGGTTCAGTCGGTCGCCCCGCCCAGGGGACTGATCTATGACCGTAACGGTGAGCTTCTGGCGGAAAACCGGCCGGTGTTCAGTGTCACCCTGGTGCCGGAGCTTGTCGGCGATATGGACCAGGCTCTGGCCAGCCTGGGGCAACTGGTCAGCGTCTCTGAAGAGGATCTTGAAAGATTCCGCCGTCGCCTGGAAGAGCGCCGTCGACCGTATCAGGCCCTGCCCCTGCGATACGATCTCAATGAACAGGAGATTGCCCGGCTGGCGGTGCATCGGCACGAACTGCCCGGGGTGGAAGTGGCGGCGGAGCTGGTGCGTTACTACCCCCACGGCGAGCTCACGGCCCATGCGCTGGGTTACGTAGGGCGTATCAATCGCGAGGAATTGCAACGTATTGACCCGGTCAATTACGCGGGTACCAACTACATCGGCAAATCCGGCGTTGAGCGTTTCTATGAAGAGCTGCTGCATGGCCAGGTTGGCTACGAGCACGTTGAAACCAATGCCAGGGGTCGAACGCTGCGGGTGCTCGAGCGGCAGAACCCGGTGCCTGGCGAAGACATAGAACTGCATATGGATCTGCGGATGCAGCGGCTTGCGCACGAACTGCTTGACGGCCGGCGGGGTGCCATTGTTGCGGTGGAACCCTCCACCGGTGGTTTGCTGGCGCTTGCCAGCGTTCCCGGGTTCGATGCCAACCAGTTTGTGACCGGCATCAGTGTGGACGCCTACCGGGAACTGAGCCAGAGCCGGGATAACCCCCTGTTTAACCGTGCTTTGCGTGGTCAGTACCCGCCCGGATCTACCCTGAAACCCATGCTGGCAGTCGCCGGCCTGGACAGCGGTGCCACCACACGCGACAAAACCATCTGGGATCCCGGCTATTTTCGGTTGCAGTCCGGTGGCCGACCCTGGCGGGACTGGAAGCGGGGAGGCCACGGCTGGGTCGACCTGAAAGACTCGGTGGCTCAGTCCTGTGACATCTACTTTTATGAAATGGCCGTGGAAATGGGCGTTGATACCATGCACGACTATCTGTCGAAGTTCGGTTTTGGGGAGGACGCAACTCTGGATGTTTCCGGAGCGCTTAGCGGGATTGTGCCCTCCCGGGACTGGAAGCGGGCGGTTCACAATGAGCCATGGTATCCCGGCGATTCGGTCAACCTGGGTATAGGGCAGGGCTTCATGCTGGCCACGCCGTTGCAGCTGGCGACGGCAACATCGGTTATCGCCAATCGTGGAACCTGGTCAGAACCGCGGCTTTTGAAGGGCGTGATGGGGGACGTTACCGTCGATGAAGTGTTACCCAGGCAGACCCACGAGTCCATTACGCTCCAAAATCCGGATACCTGGGAGTTCGTGGCGGATGCCATGGCGGAAGTCATGCACGGTGCCAAAGGAACGGCCAGAGGTGCCGCCCGGGGCGCGTCCTACCGTATGGCCGGCAAAACCGGCACCGCTCAGGTTTTCAGCCTGGCTGAAGATGAAGAATACGAAGAAGAGGAAATTCGTGAACGTCTTCGTGACCACGCACTTTTCGTTGGGTTTGCCCCCGTCAATACCCCGAAAATCGCGGTTGCTGTGATCGTTGAGAATGGCGGTAGTGGCAGTGGAACAGCGGCGCCGGTTGCCAGGGCCATGTTCGACGCGTGGTTACTGGACTATTCGGATAATCAGGCGCCTGTGGTCGCATCTAGGGCGGAGGAGCAGGACTGATGGCGGCGGGAGGATTATTTGACCAGGCGGAAAACCACTCCCTTTCCGGACCGGGCCGTGGCTTCTGGTCGGTTTTGCATATAGACCCGGTTCTGCTTGTTTTACTGCTCATCCTGATCGCTGGTGGCATGGTGGTTCTGTTCAGCGGCGCAGACCAGAACCTGGCCCTGGTGAAAGCTCAGGGTCTTCGAATGGGGGTTGCTCTGGTCGTGATGCTGGTGTTTGCGCAGCTCGACCCTGCGGTATTCAGGCGCTGGGCGCCCTGGCTATATCTGGCGGGTGTTCTGTCATTGGTCGCCGTATTGCTGTTTGGTGTGGGCGCCAAGGGTGCCCAGCGCTGGCTGGCCTTGCCGGGGCTGCCCCGGTTCCAGCCGTCAGAGCTGATGAAGCTGTTGGTGCCGATGATGGCGGCCTGGTACCTGTCGCGGAGATTTCTGCCGCCACGGCTCAGATATGTCGCCGTATCCTTTGTGATTGTGCTGTTGCCCATGGCGATGATTATGATTCAGCCGGACCTGGGCACCTCCTTGCTGGTCGGGTCCGCCGGCATTTTTGTCATCTTTTTTGCCGGCATGAGCTGGAAGCTGATCAGTGCCTTTTTCGCGCTGGTGTCGGTGTCGGCGCCGCTGATGTGGTTTTTCGTAATGCGGGACTACCAGAAGCAGCGAGTGCTGACGCTTCTGGACCCCCAGAGTGACCCCCTGGGTGCCGGCTGGAATATCATTCAATCGAAAACGGCGATTGGGTCCGGCGGCATGGACGGCAAGGGTTGGCTGCAGGGTACCCAGTCCCACCTCGAGTTCCTGCCGGAAAGCCATACCGATTTTATTGTGGCGGTGCTGGCGGAGGAGTTCGGGTTTCTGGGCATGCTGTGCCTGCTGGGTCTGTATCTGCTGATCATTTTCCGGTGTCTCTATATCGCCGCCATGGCGCAGGACTCGTTCAGCCGTGTGCTGGCCGGGGCGCTGACCATGACCTTTTTCATTTACATCTTTGTCAACGTCGGCATGGTCAGCGGTCTGCTGCCGATCGTGGGTGTACCCCTGCCGCTGGTCAGCTACGGTGGCACCTCCAGCGTCACCCTGATGGCTGCGTTCGGGGTTCTTATGTCCATTCACACCCACAGGCGCATGATCAGCGCCTGAGTCCGCCTTGCAGAAGGAAGTATCCGTGGAAAATTCACTGAAAATCTGGCTGATGTTCTGGTGCGTCCTGGCAATACCGGGCCTGTCTTTCGCTGCGAACTACCAGAACACGTCAGAGGGCCAGGCCTTTGTCCGCTCAATGGTTGAGGATTTTGGTTTTGAAGCCGGCCGGGTGGAAAACCTGCTGAGCCAGGCCCGGCGCCAGCAGGCTGTTCTGGATTCCATCAGCCGTCCGGCGGAAAAAACCCTGGACTGGCACAGCTATCGGGATATTTTTATCCGCCCCGACCGTATTGCCCGCGGCCGTGAGTTCATGGCGACCCATGCCGACTCACTGTCACGTGCCGAGCAGGTCTACGGTGTACCGTCAGAGATCATCACCGCCATTATCGGTGTGGAAACCCGGTACGGGCAGTACCTCGGCAACTACCGGGTACTGGACGCACTGGCGACTCTGGCGTTTGATTATCCGCCACGAAGCCGGTTTTTCCGCAGTGAGTTGCAGCAGTATCTGCTGATGACCCGCGAGCAGGGGCTGGACCCGACCGCTCTGAAAGGTTCCTATGCCGGTGCCATGGGTTACGGACAGTTTATCTCCAGCAGCTATCGCCACTACGCGGTGGATTTCGACAAGGACGGTGTGGCGGACATTCTGGGTAATCCGGTGGATGCCATTGGCAGCGTTGCCAATTACTTCAGCGAGCATCGCTGGCAGACAGGAGAGCCTGTGGCCGACCGCCTGAAGGCGTCCTTGCCTGCCAGCTCGCCTCTACTGACGGACGGCCTGAAACCGGATCTGCAGGTTGTGGATTATCGCAAAGCCGGACTGCCGGTGCCCGGGACGGTCCGTGATGATCTGCCCGCGCGGGCGTTGCGACTCATGGGCGAATCGGAACATGAACTTTGGCTCACATACCGTAACTTTTACGTTATAACCCGCTACAATCACAGTCACTTATACGCAATGGCCGTTCACCAGCTTGCAGAGGCCCTGAAATCTGGTGATGATCCCGGGTAACAGCCAAATGACGGGTAATGATTTGTTCCGAGATGGGTTCATGGAAAGGAAGGCGTTCTATTCAATAGTGGTCCTGGCAGTGCTGGCTCTGTCCGGGTGTGGCACGTCGCCGGATCACTCGTCTCGTTACACCATCAGCCAGGACAGGCCGCCAGACGGTGATTTCGATGTGTCCGGTCTGGCAGACGCGACACCCCGATACGAGCCGCCGCGGTCGGCAGGCAACAAATCGACCTATACGGTCTGGGGCAAATCATACCGGGTGCTTGGCTCCAATGAGGGTTATGTCCAGCGTGGCACAGCCAGCTGGTACGGTGAGAAATTTCACGGCCATAAAACATCCAACGGCGAAACCTTTGACATGTACGCCATGTCGGCCGCTCACAAGAATCTGCGTATTCCCAGTTATGCCCGCGTGACCAATCTTGATAACGGTCGCTCGGTAGTTGTACGGGTTAATGATCGCGGGCCGTTTCACGGCGACCGACTGATTGACCTGTCCTACGCTGCAGCAAAAAAGCTGGGCTATCAGGGCAGCGGTACGGCTCGGGTTGAGGTAGCGGCCATCAGTGTCCGGCCGGACGGGTCGATGACCGTCGCCGGTGGCCGGTCGGGCGCTCCGCAGGCGCCCGAGGCCGACAGCGCCCTGTTTGTTCAACTGGGCTCTTTCGGCCAGAGAGAAGCCGCTCAGACCCTGCTTGAACGCGCCCGACGGGTCACCGAAAGGCCGATGCGGGTCACGGAAGTGGTCACCGCTGGCGGACGGTTCCACCGGGTACAGGTCGGACCATTCAATCATGAGCGTGACGCGCTTGAAGCACAGACATTGCTGGAAAATCGGGGATTTGCGGAGTCCATTCTGCTGACCGATAACCCATAAACCAACAACCATCTGATATCGAAAGGAACCATGGCACTTATTACCGGATCTACCAGATTGCTCTACAGCGTATCCCACATTTTGTTCACTTCACTGATGCTGTTGATGCTATCGGTGGCGGGCGCGTCGGCCCAGTCGGTGCTGATTCCGTCGCCACCGCAGATAGCCGGCAGCTCTTTCATACTGATGGACCCGGTTTCAGGCCGGGTGATCATGGAAGAAAACAGCGATGAGCGGCTGCCCCCGGCCAGCCTGACCAAAATGATGACCGCCTACATCGTCGAGCGGGAGCTTGATGAGGGGCGGATCTCCATGTCGGACATGGTGCCTATCAGTGTCAACGCCTGGCGCACCGAGGGCTCCCGCACCTTTGTCAGGGAAGGTACCGCCGTATCTGTGGAGGACCTGCTGCGGGGCGTCATCATACAGTCCGGCAACGATGCGTCTGTGGCCCTGGCGGAGTTTGTGGCAGGCAGTGAAAGCGCGTTTGTGGATATCATGAACCAGCAGGCCGAGCTGCTGGGCATGGAGGGTACCGAGTTTGCCAATGCGACGGGGCTGCCCGCGCCGGACCAGTTTTCAACGGCACGCGATCTTGCTCTGCTGGCTCGCGCCATCATCAACGACTATCCGGAAAACTATCCGCTTTACGCCGAGAAGCACTTTACGTTCAATAATATTCGCCAGCCGAACCGCAACAGCCTGCTGTGGCGTGACGACAGTGTGGATGGACTGAAAACCGGGCACACCCAGGAAGCCGGATACTGCCTTGTTGCTTCTGCCAAGCGCAATGACACCCGTATGATCGCCGTTGTCATGGGCGCCGACAGCCCCGCGTCGAGGGCTCAGGAGGTCCAGAAAATGCTCAACTACGGTTTCCGTTACTACCAGACCGAAACCTTGTTCAGCGCAGGCCAGGAATTGATAAACGCCAGGGTATGGGGTGGCGAAAGCGAACAGATTTCAGTGGGTATTCTCGACGATATTTACATCACTATTCCCAGAGGCGCCCGCGATTCCATGGAATCCGTGATTGAGCTCGACACGGTTATCAGGGCGCCGGTGGCAGTTGGCGATGAGCTTGGCCGGGTCAAGGTCACTCTTGATGAAGAAACCCTTGTGGATCAGCCGGTTCTGGCCCTCAGCGATGTGCCGGAAGGCGGGTTCTTCAAGCGTATCTGGGATGCCATCAAGCTATTCTTTGTTCAGCTTTTTGAATAGCACGCAGCCCCAATATTCCAGGCCGTATCGACGGAGTCAGATCCAATGAGCGATCCGAAAGCGCCGAAAATTGAATTTCCCTGCGATTACCTTATAAAGGTGATCGGGGATGCCGCACCAGACTTTACCGACTTCGTGGTGGCGGTGGTCGAACGCCACGCCCCTGGCGTTTCCGACAACAAGATCACTGTAAAGGACAGCAGTGGTGGTCGGTTCGCCTCGGTGAATCTGACCATCTGGGCCACCGGCGAGCCCCAGCTCAAGGCGCTGTTTGAAGACCTCAAGTCCAGTGGCCGCGTGCATATGGTGCTCTGACCGGATGCCGGAACTTATTATTCGTACCCTGGGGCAGCAGCCGTACATACGAACCTGGGAGGCCATGAAGGCCTTCACCGCGGATCGTGGCGCCGACACTACGGATGAACTCTGGTTTCTTGAGCACCCGAAAGTGTATACCCAGGGACAGGCGGGCAAAGCCGAACACATACTGGCCCCCGGGGACATTCCGGTGATTCAGGTTGACCGGGGTGGGCAGGTGACTTACCACGGTCCCGGCCAGCTGGTGGTCTATCTGCTGCTGGATCTGACCCGTCGGACACTCGGTATAAGAGCCCTGGTTGACGCAATCGAGCAGGCGATTGTTCAGTGTCTCGGCGGGCTGGGCATAGCGGCCGCGCCAAGGCCGGACGCTCCCGGCGTCTATGTTGACGGCGCCAAAATTGCCTCGCTGGGCTTGCGGGTCAGGCGGGGATGTTCTTTCCATGGCCTGGCGCTGAACGTGGACATGGATATGGAGCCTTTCGCCCGCATCAATCCCTGTGGTTATGCCGGGATGCCCATGTGCCAGGTGCGCGATTACCTGCCGGATGTTGATATGGACACCGTCAGTAAACAGCTGGGCGAGGCTCTGCTTTCCCGGCTGGGCGCTGGCCCTGTTTCCCGGGTGTCAGGCTGGTAAAGTCTCAGGCACTTTTGATCCGTATAATGGGCTAGAAGGATCCAACCCCAAAATTCGACAGGACCAGACAGGATTCCGATGTCATCCAATCGCAAAGGCAATTCCGTTGCGCGCATTAAAACCGGGAGTTTTGAACGCCGGCTGTCGCTGACCAAAGCGGGGCTGTTTGCCGGTACGCGTATGGCTTCGCATATGGCGACAAGCTGGTTCAGCGGAAAAGAGGGGCGTGAAGAGCGACACAGCGCCATGCTATCCAGCCAGGCCCAGTTCCTGGTGGAGGAGCTGGGCAGGCTGAAAGGTAGTGTGGTGAAGATTGGCCAGGTGATGGCTCTGTATGGCGAGCACTTCCTGCCGGAGGAAGTCACCGAAGCGCTGCACACCCTGGAAGACCAGACCACCTCACTGGAGTGGTCCGCCATCGAGCGCGTACTGAAAGACGAACTGGGTGCTGACAGGCTGGCGGAGCTTGACGTCGACCCCGAGCCCATCGGCGCCGCCTCTCTGGGTCAGGTGCACAGAGCCAGACGCAAATCAGACGGGCTTGAGCTGGTTCTGAAGGTGCAGTATCCGGGTGTTGACGAAGCGGTCGACAGTGACCTCAATTCGGTTGCCCAGCTGTTGAAAATTGCCCGCCTGGTATCGTTCGGGCCGGAATTCAAAGACTGGCTGGAAGAAGTCCGTAACATGATGCACCGTGAGGTCGACTATCGGCTGGAAGCCGAGACCACCGAGAAGTTTCGGCTGATGCTTGAGGATGACCCGCGGTTTGTCGTCCCCCGGGTGCTGAACGAGTACTGCACCGCCCATGTGATTGCCTCAACGTTTGAACGGGGGCACTCTGTCGGTTCACCGGCCGTCCGCGAGCTCTCTCTGGGGCGCAGGAATGCGCTGGGCAAGGCGGCTCTGGAGCTGTTTTTCCGTGAGCTGTTTCGGTGGGGCGAAATTCAGACCGACCCCAATTTTGGCAATTATCGAATACGTATTGCGGGGGAGAGCGGCGCCGACGACGAGCACGACCAGATCGTATTGCTGGACTTCGGCGCGGTTCAGTCCTACTCGCCAGAGTTTCTGGAACCGGTTATCCAGATGATTCGCGCGTCCTACGAAGGGGACCTGCACGGTGTCATAGACGGCGGCATCAAACTCAATTTCATGACCCGTGACTGGCCGGACGAAGTGCTGGATAAATTCGGCTACGTCTGCATGTCGGTGCTGGAACCCCTGGCGCAGGACCAGAGCCAGTGGCCGGATCACGCGGTGAATGACAGCGGCGAGTATCGCTGGAAGCAGAGTGAGTTGCCCTCACGGGTGGCCCGCCAGGCGGCGCGCTCGGCGATCAGTCGCTATTTCAAGGTGCCGCCGAAAGAGTTCGTGTTTCTCAACCGCAAGCTGATCGGGGTTTACACGTTTATAGCGGTGCTTAACGCTGAATTTAACGGCGAACCCTTGCTGAAAACCTATCTGTACGGGGCTAGTGACGGCAACTCGCAGGGGTAGTTTCAGAGGGATTCGGGAAGACCGGAAGCTCCGACCACCAGCCAGATCACAATGGCGTAGCGCAGACCTTTACCGATGGCGACCAGTACCACGAAATTCAGCCACGGCACCCGCATGATCCCTCCGACCAGGGTCAGGGCATCGCCACCAATCGGAAGCCAGCCCAGCAGCAGGGACCACTGTCCATAGTGATTGAACCGGTTACGGGCTTTTTCAAGCTGCTTTTCAGACACCGGAAACCAGCGTTTGTGCTTGAAACGGTCGACCTGCCGGCCGATGACTCCGTTGACTACAGACCCCGCGGTGTTTCCAGCGGTGGCCCAGAACCAGATGCCCATAAGCGAATAGCCCTGGCTGACCATGCCCCCGACCAGTATTTCGGAGTAGGCCGGCAACAGGGTGGCGGCTGCCAGTGCAGTAAAGAACAGGGTCAGATAGGCCAAAGGTTTGCCTTGTATTTGCGAATCGGCGATTGAAAAGTTGCGATAGCCTAACGGATGCCAGAATACAGGAGCAACCGCCCTGACAGCCTTTGACATCGTCAATTGCTATCGCGGCCATTCAGCCGGTCAATTTTATTTTTCGACAAGCATCCGTTGATAATAGCGGCGCGGAGCGGTGTCCAGATGCCGTCCATTTTTTCAATCAGGAGTTGACTCATGGAACAGGTGACGATCTATGGCCGTTCATCCTGCGGTTTCTGCACCCTTGCAAGAAAAATATGCGAGCTGAACAGCTTTGATTACCGCTATGTGGATATTGAAACAGAGGGCATCAGCAAAGACGACCTGTCCCGTACCACTGGCAAACCGGTGCACACGGTTCCGCAGATTTTCGTGGGCCAGCAGCACATTGGCGGATTTGATCATTTTTCCGAGTACCTGCGCCGTGAAGGCGTCGCCGCCAACTGATCTGCCATTCGACAGAGGGCGCTGATCGGTAGACCAGGCAGCGCCCTTGCCATTCGGCCGACCGCTCAGATCTTGAAATCGGCCTTCAGCTTTTTATCGACCAGCTGATTTTTCAGTTTTGCGACCCGTGGAAGTCCGTTATCGAAGGGTGGAAAGTTTTCGCCGTAGATCAGTGGCTCCAGGTAATCGCGGCAATCCTGGGTGATGCCGTAACCATCGTCAGTGATGTAGTGAATCGGCATTTTCTTTTCCTGGTTCGCAACGTCACTCAATGGCGCCTCGCCAACGTGCCATCGATAGGGGCGTGACTGTTCGCGAACGATCGTCGGCATCAGTGCCTGTTTGCCAGCCAGGGCCATTTCCACAGCGACCTTACCGACTGCATAGGCCTGCTCGACATCGGTTGCCGACGCAATATGTCGGGCGCTGCGCTGCAGATAATCTGCCACCGCCCAGTGGTATTTGTGGCCCAGAGCCTGTTTCACCATGTTCGCCAGCGCGGGCGCAACGCCGCCAAGCTGGGTGTGGCCGAAGGCATCTTTTGCTCCGGCGTCGGCCAGAAAACGGCCATCCTCGTACTGTGCGCCTTCCGAGGCCACCACAACGCAATAGCCGTATTGCTTTACGCAGAAGTCCACCCGCTCCAGGAAACGTTCGCGTTCGAAGGGTATCTCCGGGAACAGAATGATGTGGGGCGGTTCGCCTTCGCCTGAACCGGCAAGGCCCCCGGAGGCTGCGATCCAGCCTGCGTGCCGACCCATTACCTCCAGAATAAACACTTTGGTGGAGGTGTCGCACATGGAGCGGATATCAAGGCTGGCTTCCAGCGTCGAGGTGGCAATGTATTTTGCCACTGACCCGAAGCCCGGGCAGCAATCGGTAAAAGGCAGGTCATTATCGACGGTTTTGGGCACGCCAATGCAGGTAATCGGGTAACCCATCTTTTCGGCCAGCTGCGATACCTTGAACGCGGTGTCCTGGGAGTCGCCGCCGCCGTTGTAAAAGAAGTAACCAATGTCGTGAGCCCGGAAGACCTCGATCAGGCGTTCGTATTCACGGCGGTTTTCAGAGAAATTCTTGAGCTTGTGTCGACACGAGCCGAAGGCACCGCCGGGGGTGTGAATCAGCGCCTGAATGTCGTCATCGTGTTCCAGGCTGGTGTCGATCAGTTCCTCTTTGAGCGCGCCGATTATGCCGTTTCGTCCCGCGTAAACCTTGCCAATCTGATCCGGGAATTTGCGCGCGGTCTGGATCACGCCACAGGCGCTGGCGTTAATAACGGCGGTAACCCCGCCTGACTGAGCGTAGAATGCGTTGCGAATGGCCATTTCGTGGACGAGCTCCTGCAGTTTTTTCGAGTGCTGCAGATGATACTTTAATCAACGGTTTTTTTCATGAGCCAAACGTCATAACCGCAGGGGACACAAGCGCTTGACGGCCCGGAGACGATACGGGAGGCTTTGCAGGTTTATTCAAAGAGGTTTTTAACGGAATGCATATCCATATTCTGGGAATCTGTGGCACGTTCATGGGCAGCCTGGCGGTATTGGCCAGTGAGCTGGGGCACAGGGTGACCGGGTCCGATCAGGGCGTGTATCCGCCCATGAGCACCCAGCTTGAGGCCCAGGGCATAGGTCTGATGGAGGGCTATAGCGCGGATAATCTCAAGCCTGCTCCGGATCTTGTGTTGATCGGCAACGCCATGTCCCGGGGTAACCCGGAAGTCGAAGCCGTATTAAACCGCAAGATTGATTACATGTCTGGTCCTGAATGGCTGTCCCGGGAGGTGCTCCGTCATCGGTGGGTGCTGGCGGTTGCGGGTACCCATGGCAAGACCACCACGACCTCCATGTTGTTATGGATTCTTGAGCAGGCGGGTTTTGACGCCGGCTATCTGGTCGGCGGCGTACCCAATGACTTTCCGGTTTCCGCCCGGTTGGGCACCAGTGATTTTTTCGTGATCGAGGCGGACGAATACGACAGTGCCTTCTTTGACAAACGCTCCAAATTTGTTCATTACCGCCCGCACACGCTCATCCTCAATAACCTGGAGTTCGATCACGCCGATATCTTCGACAACGTCGAGGCCATCGAACGCCAGTTCCATCATCTGGTAAGAACGGTTCCCTCGAACGGCCTGATCGTGAGGCCCTCGGTGGACCTTCATCTCGACAGGGCGCTGGAACTGGGCTGCTGGACCAGCATTCAGGAAACATCGGTCAACAGCGAGGTGGCTTACATGAGTGACTGGCGTGCCGAGTTACTGAAAGAGGACGGCAGCGAATTCATGGTGGTTCACCGGGAGCAGCCTGTGGCTGCAGTCAGATGGTCCCAGACCGGGCTGCACAGTGTGCGTAACGGTCTGGCCGCGATTGCGGCGGCGCGGCATGTCGGGGTAACACCGGATCACGGGGTATCGGCCCTGAACCGGTTTTCTGGTGTGAAACGGCGGATGGAGCTGCTTGCCGATGTTGGTGGTATTCAGGTGTACGACGATTTCGCCCATCACCCGACGGCCATTGCGTCCACCCTTGAAGGACTGCGGAATAAAGTCGGCGCCGAACCCATTGTTGCGCTGATTGAGCCTCGCTCCAATACCATGCAGCAGGGCGTACATCAGCAAACACTGCTGCCCAGCGCCGCAGCCGCCGACCATGTGGTCTGGGCCAATCTGAATCAGATGGACTGGCTACCGCAGCTGATCGACGCCGATGCTGATTCGCAGCGGCACAGCGTTGAGTCTACTCTTGACGCATTGATCGAACGTGTGGCGGGCCAGGCAATTGCGCCCTGTCATATCGTGATCATGAGCAACGGCGGTTTCGGTGGCATCCATCAGAAACTGATTGCCGAGCTGGAGCGTGGATCTGGCTGAAGACTTACGCTCCATTCATTTTTAACCTGGAATCTGACGGCATGACCGAGTCCTTCCCGCAACGATCGGTGATTAATCTGGCGTTCACCGGCGCTTCTGGTGCCCAATACGGTCTGCGCCTTTTGCAGTGCCTCGTGGCGGCGGGGTGCCAGGTGCATGTGATGATCAGCAAAGCCGCGCAGATTGTGATGGCGACGGAAACCGACCTCAAGCTGTCGGGCAATACCGCCGCCATGCAGGACGCCCTGTCGGCCTACGCTGGCGGGCAAGCCGGGCAGGTAATTGTGTTTGGACGGGAAGACTGGTTTTCCCCGCCAGCTTCCGGTTCCGGGGAAAAGGCCCCGCTGGTGATCTGCCCCTGCAGCACCGGCACCCTGTCTGCCCTGGCCACCGGCGCCAGCAATAACCTGATCGAACGGGCGGGGGATGTCGCCCTGAAGGAGCGACGTAAACTGATTCTGGTACCGCGGGAAGCGCCTTATTCCGAGGTTCACCTTGACAACATGCTGCGCCTGACACGCATGGGCGCAGTGATCATGCCCGCCAGCCCGGGGTTCTACCATCAGCCGGAATCCATTGCGGACCTGGTGGACTTTATCGTCGCCCGGTTACTGGACCATCTGGACCTGCCCCAGAACCTGATGCCGCGCTGGGGCGCAGACCGTCTGGCCGCTAAAAAAACCGACTGACCCGGCCGCAGAACTTGCAGCGGAAATTACCGCTGCCTGCTAGTTCTAAGCTGGCTAGTGAGCGTTACATGGAATCCGGGGGTTAACCTACGTCATTTCCTGGGGAAGGAAATGGTGCCGAGGAGAGGACTTGAACCTCCACGGGGTTGCCCCCACTAGCACCTGAAGCTAGCGTGTCTACCAATTTCACCACCTCGGCAGGTGATTTGCAGGTTTATCCGTTCTATTTCAATGTCCATGGGGCTTTAGATTGCCGCTAGATTCTTGAAATGCCGGACTTTCTGCCGCGATCAACAGTTAAGCATTGACCGATGGCGCGTACTCTAATCATTCGCAAAAAAACTGTCAAATGTTTTTTTATTCGTCAGTCAGGGTCAATCCCGGCCTAATTTTGCAGGCTTATTGGCCAGCAGAAGGCTGGCGGCGTTATAATGCGCTCTTTCGACCGACCAACGACACACATGCATCACCGACTGCCCTGGAGCAGGCGGCACAAGGACACGAATGGTTTCCAGAAACACACCCGATCAAGATCCTCACGCCCAGCGTGAGGCAAGCAAGTACGACAACCCTATCCACAGTCGTGAGTTCATCCTTGCACACCTGAAAGAGCGTGGGGCCCCGGCGACCCATGAAACACTCTGTTCGGAATTTGGCCTTGACACCGAAGAGAGCATTGAAGCGCTCAGGCGTCGGCTGATCGCCATGTGCCGCGATGGCCAGATGATCTGCAACAGGCGCGGGGCCTATTTGCCACTGGAAGACGCGGACCTGGTGTCCGGTCGGGTCGTTGGCCACAAGGATGGCTTCGGCTTTCTGGTCCCGGACGGCGGCGGTGGGGATCTGTTCCTAACGGCCCGTCAGATGCGCCTGGTATTCCACGGTGACCGGGTCGCTGCCCGGGTGGATCGGGTGGACGACAAGGGTCGCCGTGAGGGCAAGATTGTGGAAGTGCTGGAATATCGCACAACCCAGACCGTTGGGCGGCTGTTTCAGGAAAGCGGTATCTCGTTTGTGGTGCCGGAAAATGCCCGGATCAACCATGAGGTTCTGATTCCCGCCGAACACATTAATAATGCCCGGCATGGCCAATACGTTGTGGTCGATATCCTGCGTCAGCCTTCCATGCGCACTCAGCCGCTGGGGAAGGTGGTCGAGGTCCTGGGCGAGCACATGGCCCCCGGCATGGAAATCGATGTCGCCATCCGCTCGTATGACATTCCCCACAGCTGGCCGCCGGCGGTTGGCGAGCAGGCCGCGGAGATTCCTGATCAGGTAACCGAGCAGGACAAGCAGAACCGGGTCGATCTCCGGCAAGTGCCGCTGGTGACAATTGACGATGAAACGGCGCGGGATTTTGACGACGCCATCTACTGCGAGCCTCGTCCAAAAGGCGGCTATCGTCTGCTTGTTGCCATAGCCGACGTTTCCCACTACGTGCGCCCGGAAACGCCGCTTGACGAAGAGGCCATCAATCGCGGGAACTCGGTATATTTCCCGGATCACGTAGTACCAATGCTGCCGGAAAAGCTCTCCAACGGTCTTTGTTCGCTGAATCCGGGAGTGGATCGTCTGTGTATGGTGGCCGACATGACCCTGAGTGCGGCGGGCAACATCAGCGGCTACAAGTTCTATCAGGCGGTCATGCACAGCCACGCCCGTCTGACCTATAACAAGGTCAGCGATATGCTGGAGCGCCCGGACTCCGAGCCAGGCTATCGGCTGAGTGAGCAATACGCCCATGTGCTGCCGGACCTTCACAATCTTTACGGTCTGTACAAGCTTCTGCGCAAGGCCCGAACCGAGCGCGGTGCCATTGATTTCGAGACCACCGAAACCCGGGTGGTGTTTGATGCCAGCCGCAAAATTGAGGAAATCGTACCGGTCACCCGAAACGATGCCCACAAGATCGTGGAAGAATGCATGCTTTGCGCAAACGTGGCGACAGCGCGCTTTCTGAAAAAGCACAAAGTGCCTTCCCTCTATCGGGTGCACGATGGGCCGTCAGCGGAGCGCCTGAGTGCGGTACGGTTGTTCGTGGGGGAACTGGGCCTGCAGCTTGGCGGTGGTGACAAGCCAACTTCTGCTGATTATCAGGCCCTGCTGTCCAGCATTTCCGAACGCAGTGACGCCAATGTGATCCAGACCGTGATGCTGCGCTCACTGAGTCAGGCGGTTTACAGCCCGGAAGAGGGTGGACACTTTGGCCTGGGATTCAGCAGCTATGCGCACTTCACCTCGCCCATTCGTCGCTACCCCGACCTGATTGTCCACCGCGGCATCAAGTCCATCGTTCACGGCGAGCAGGGATCGAAGGATACGGTGACTCCGCAAATGCCTGACACGGAGCTCGCCAAGTACCCATACGATCACGCCCGGATGCAGCAGTTGGGGGAGCACTGCTCGATGACCGAGCGCCGCGCTGATGACGCGACCCGCGATGTCATGGCCTGGCTGAAGTGCGAATACCTGCGTGATCAGGTGGGTGAGGAGTACAACGGCGTGATTGCCGCCGTGGTGCCATTCGGCTTCTTTGTGGAGCTGTCGGGCGTTTACATCGAAGGTCTGGTGCATGTGTCCACGCTCGCCGGCGATTTCTTCCATCACGATGCGGCCAAGCATCGTCTGATTGGCGAACGCACGGCCCAGAGTTTCCGGCTCGGCGACGACGTGCGCGTCAAGGTGGTTCGGGTCGGAATGGAAGACCGCAAAATTGATCTGGAACTGACCAGCGAACCCCAGCACCGTCAGGCAGACCGGGATGCACTGAGCGTCGCGAAGCGGTCGCCGAAAGGCAAGGATAAGGACACGGATAAAGCTCGCGGAAAAGGACGGGGCAAATCCCGGGCCGGTGCAAAAACCGCAGATAAGCCTGCCCGCTCGCGCAAGCCCGCAGCGGCCGGAAAAGACGTTCCACCGGCCAGCGCAGACGGCGATGTTTCAGCGCGGGACAAGCTGGTTGCCGAGGCCGCCAAGCTTGCCCTGGGTGAGGGTAAAAGCGAGAACAAAAGCAGGAAACCCCAGGGCGCCGGTGGCAGCCGCAAGCGTAAGCCGGGCAAATCCGGCAAGTCAGGTAAGTAACCCGTGTCGGAAGAGTTTATTTTTGGCTGGCACACGGTTGAAGCGGTGCTCAAACAGGAGCCGGCTCGCCTGCAGCAGGTCTGGATTCAGACCGGGCGGCAGGACAGGCGGGTGCAGGTTGTTACCGATGCCCTGGATAGCCTGGGTGTCGCCTGGCAGGTGGTGCACCGGAAGGAGCTGGACAGGCGCGTCGCAGGCGTTCATCAGGGTATCGTTGCCGAGGTGACTGAAAGCCGGGAGTGGACCGAGGACGACCTGCTGCAGTCCCTGGCAGGGCAGGACGCGCTGCCTTTTCTGCTGATTCTGGATGGCGTTACCGACCCCCATAATCTCGGCGCATGTCTGCGAACCGCCGACGCGGTTGGCGTTCAGGCGGTGATCGTTCCGAAAGACAAGTCTGCCTCACTGTCGCCCACGGTCAGAAAAGTCGCCTGTGGTGCCGCTGAAACCGTGCCGTTGGTCAGGGTAACCAATCTGGCCAGATTCATGCGTCTGCTCCGGGAGGATGGCGTCTGGCTGATCGGCACCGCTGGTGAGTCACATAACACGCTCTACCAGGCAGATTTCAAAGGGCCAGTTGCGCTGGTCATGGGGGCTGAGGGCAAAGGCATGCGCCGGTTAACCCGTGAGCATTGCGATCTGCTGATCAATATTCCCATGCAGGGCCAGGTCGAGAGCCTGAACGTGTCGGTCGCCACTGGCGTCTGTTTGTTCGAGGCGCTTCGACAGCGGCTTGCATAGATGGCCCGACACCCCTAGAATACCGCACCCCTTTTTTTAGGGGTTGAAAAGCAAAGAAACCGGCAGCGTGTCTGCCACCTCCTTGCTTCTTGCTGGACCCGCCCGTGATTGGTTTCGGTGCGCTGGATTCTGCAGGGGGCTGCATAAACCGTAGGGAGAACTCATGCGTCACTACGAAATCGTATTTATGGTACACCCGGATCAGAGCGAGCAGGTGCCCGCGATGATCGAGCGTTATACCAACGTCATCACCGAAGATGGCGGACAGGTACATCGCCTGGAAGACTGGGGCCGTCGTCACCTGGCCTACCCGATCAACAAGATTCACAAAGCCCATTACGTACTGATGAACGTTGAATGTTCTCAGGCCGCAATGGACGAGATGACTCACAACTTCCGCTTCAACGATGCCATCATCCGCGACATGATTCTGCGCCGCGACGGTGCTGACACTGCGCTGTCGCCGATGAAAGCATCCGAGTCCCGTGAAGACCGCCGTGGCGGCGATGATCGCCCGCGTCGCTCCGAATCTGACGACAGCGATAACCGTCAGTCGGAGTCCCAGGACGAAGAAGAGTAAACCATCACCGGAGTTGAGGAGTTAAGTTATGGCTCGTTTTTTCAGACGTCGTAAGTTCTGCCGCTTCACGGCAGAGGGTGTGAAAGAGATCGATTACAAGGATCTGGACACACTGAAAGGCTACATTACCGAAACAGGTAAAATCGTGCCCAGTCGTATTACCGGCACCAAAGCACGTTATCAGCGTCAGCTGGCCACCGCGATCAAGCGTGCCCGCTACCTGGCACTGCTGCCGTACTCTGACAGCCACGACAACTAAGTAACAGAATCACAGGACTCGGGACCATGCGTGCACTGGCACAATTTGTAATGCGCGGTCCCCTGCAGGCAGGCGGGGTCGCCGTTGTTACAACAGCGATACCCTTACTGTTCTGGATTGGTGCAGCGGTCATTGGCCTGGTTATTCTCAGGCTTGGCATCAGCCAGGGGCTGAACATAACCCTCTGGGCATTGCTACCGGCGCTCGGCTGGAGCTGGTTTGGGCAGGACCCTACGGCGCTGGCAGTATTGCTTCAGGTAGTGGTGGTTGCATCGGTACTCAGAACAACCCTGTCCTGGGAAAGAGCTCTGCTTTCGGGCAGCCTGCTGGCAATCATCACCGGTCTTGTGCTGCCCATGCTGTACCCCGAACTGATCGACAGTCTGGTTCAGGCGGGAGTGCGGCTTTATGAGCAGATGAATGCCGAAATGGCCCGGAGCTTCGGGGACAATCTGGAGATTGTCATCCGACAAACCATGAATGCCAGCATGGCGGGCACCTACCTGTTAACAGGTGTGGGTATGACCATGCTGGCAAGGTCCTGGCAGGCGGGGCTTGATAACCCCGGCGGATTCCGCAAGGAGTTCCAGGCGCTGCGGTTGTCGCCCACTGTCGCGGTTAGCTGCGTAGTGATCATGGTTGGCGGTTCGGTGATGGGGCTGAACCCCATGCTGATGGCCTGGAGTGGTGGTCAGCCCCTGTTGCTGGCAGCTCTGGGCCTGGTTCATGGAGTTGTTGGTCGTAAGGGGCTGAGTGGGCATTGGCTGGTGTTGTTTTATCTGGCGCTGGCCTTCCTGGGACCGAGTCTGATGATGTTGTTAATAGTTCTGGCATTTGTGGATAGCTGGCTGGATATCCGGGGGCGAATAAAGCCATCCGGCCCGGCTGAATAAAGCATGAAGAGGTTAACGAGATGGATGTTATTCTGCTCGAAAAAGTAGCAAACCTTGGCTCACTTGGTGACAAGGTAAAGGTAAAGTCCGGATACGGGCGTAATTTCCTTCTGCCCTATGGCAAGGCTGTTCCAGCAACTGCGGACAACCTGAAGGCGTTCGAAGAGCGCCGCGCCGAGCTTGAAAAAGCGGCCGCTGAGAGACTGGCGCAAGCCCAGGCGCGCGGCGAAGCCCTGAATGGAGCATCGGTTACGATCACCTCCAAGGCTGGCGAAGAAGGCAAGCTGTTCGGTTCTATTGGTGTGCGTGACATCGCAGATGCGATCACCGCTGCTGGTACCGAGGTAGAGAAAAGCGAAGTTCGTCTGCCGGAAGGGCCCCTGCGCGTAGTGGGTGAGTACGAAATTGAGCTGCAGCTGCACTCGGATGTGTCCGTATCCATCAACCTCGCGGTTGTTGCTGAATAAGCGACCCGGAAGGTTATGAACGCAACAGGCCCGGTTCCATGGAATGTGGAATTCCGGGCCTGTTGCGTTCTGGTGTATGCTAGTGGCTACTGAACCCGAACAAAGAAGACTGCATGGCCAACCCCAATTTCCAAACGGTTTCCAGCGATCCTGAAACCAGCCGCATCAAGGTTCCGCCCCATTCCGTCGAGGCCGAGCAGGCTGTGCTGGGTGGGTTGATGCTGGATAATCGCCGATTTGACGAGATTTCGGAAATCATCTCCGCGGCCGACTTCTATCGGCAGGATCACCGGTTGATTTTCGGTGCCGCCGAGCGGCTTGCCGGGGAAAGTGAACCTCTGGATGTGGTCACGCTGGCGGAATTTCTCGATCGCGCCGGTGATATCGAAGACGCAGGCGGGCTGTCCTATCTTGCCGAACTGGCGGAGAAAACGCCGGGCGCTGCCAACATCCGGGCTTATGCAGATATTGTCCGCGAGCGTTCGATACTGCGTCAGCTGGTGGAGGTGTCGGGGAAAATTTCAGATTCCGCGTTCAATCCCCTGGGGCGTAACAGTAACGAGGTTCTGGATGAGGCCGAGCGCAACGTATTCCAGATTGCCGAGTCCCGTGTCAAAGAGGGCACCGGCCCCCAGACCATCAACCCGATTCTCACCAAGGCCCTCAGTCGCATCGAAGAGCTGTTCGAATCTGGTGAGACCACCACTGGCCTGACCACCGGCTTCAAGGATCTCGATGACTGGACGTCCGGCATGCAACCGTCGGACTTGCTGATCGTCGCCGGACGCCCTTCCATGGGCAAAACCACTTTTGCCATGAACATCGTCGAGAATGCCCTGATTACGACCGGGGCGCCGATTCTGGTATTCAGTATGGAGATGCCGGCCGATGCGCTGGTGATGCGTATGCTGTCTTCCCTGGGGCGCATAGACCAGAGCCGCATCCGCAGCGGGCGCCTGGAGGAGGATGACTGGCCGCGGCTGACCTCGGCCGTCAGCCTGCTCAAGGACAAGCCGCTGTACATTGACGATACGCCGGGTCTCAGCCCCACCGAGATGCGCTCCCGTGCCCGCCGTATTACCCGGGAAAACGGCGGCCAGCTGGGGCTGATCATGGTGGACTACCTGCAGTTGATGCGGGTGCCCGGCAACACTGAAGGGCGCACGGCGGAAATCTCCGAAATATCGCGCTCCCTCAAAGGGCTTGCCAAAGAGCTGAGCTGCCCCGTGCTGGCGCTGTCCCAGCTCAACCGCAGTCTGGAGCAGCGGCCAAACAAGCGGCCGGTGAATTCTGACCTTCGTGAATCCGGTGCCATTGAGCAGGACGCAGACGTCATCATGTTTGTCTACCGTGACGAGGTGTACAACGAAGATACCTCGGACAAGGGTATTGCCGAAATCATCATCGGCAAGCAGCGTAACGGCCCTATCGGTACCGTGCGCCTTGCCTTTATCGGTAAATACACCAAGTTTGAGGACCTGGCTTACGGCGATTACGGGGGTGATTACTGATGCCAAGAGCCACGGTTGCCAGAATCGACCTGGACGCACTGCGCCATAACTACCTTAAAGCCGTCGGCCTGGCGGGTGATGCCCGGGTGATGGCGGTGATCAAGGCGGATGGCTACGGACACGGGATTCGTGATGTGGCGCGCGCCCTTGAGGACCTCGCGCCCAAGTTTGCGGTGGCCTGCATCGAAGAGGCGATGGCCATTCGAGATGCCGGCGTAAGTGTGCCGGTGGTGCTGTTGCAGGGTCCGCACAGCGCTGACGATATCGCGGTCAGCGCCCGGGAGAATTTTGAACTGGTCATTCACAGCGACCAACAATTGCCGTGGCTGGCTGGCGCGAACGCAACACCCACACTGTGGATAAAAGTGAATACCGGGATGAACCGGCTCGGATTTTCACCGGGTCACCTTGAGGACGTTATGACGTTTCTGTCATCGGCAGGGCTGAATTCTCAGGTGACCGGCTTCGTGACCCATTTTGCCTGTGCGGACGATGCTGCAAGTGACCGCACCGCTGAACAGACCGACTGCTTTTTGCGCGCGCTGGCGCCCTGGCCGGACCTGGCCAGAAGCCTGGGCAATTCTGCGGCGCATTTTCTGGAAGGACAGGCGTTGTATGACTGGACTCGCCCGGGAATCATGCTTTACGGGGGGACGCCCATGATCGGGCGGCTGGGCCCGGAACTCGGCCTGAAGCCAGTCATGACCCTGGAGGCGGAACTGACCAGTGTCCGGACCGTCAGGGCGGGAGAATCCGTGGGTTATGGCGCGTCCTGGACGGCCACCGGGGATACCCGGATGGGCATTGTTGCGGCCGGTTACGGCGATGGCTATCCCCGCCATGCGGGCACTGATACCCCGGCCTGGTTGAATGGAAGGCGCATTCGTCTGATCGGGCGCGTGTCCATGGATATGCTGGCGGTGGATCTGACGCAGGCGCCTGATGCCCGGCCCGGCGACACAGTGGAACTGTGGGGCCAGCATGTGTCCGTGGATGAGGTGGCACAGCACGCGGGCACGATCGGCTATGAACTGCTGACAGGCGTTACCGCGAGGGTGCCCCGGTCAGTGCAATCAGCAACTCAATATCCGGAACGGAGGCAGTAGTGCACGTGCTCGTTGTTCATGACTATGGCCCCCTTGGAAGGGTGTTGCTGGAGGATCTGCGCAAGACGCATCTCCAGATAAGTCCATTATTGATCAGCGAACTGGACAGTGTAGAGCTGTCGGTACTTTCGGACTGGATTCCGGATGACACCGACCTGATTGTTAACGGCCTGTGGCTGGCGGATCCCGAGCTGGCGGAGAGTGACCCCGAGTTTGCCCACAAGGCTTCTTTCTCGCTGCCTGTCGCCCTGGCGGAATACGCCAATGAGCACGGCATGGCGCTGCTCCAGCTGTCTTCCAGCTATATATTCGATGGCCGCAAACAGAGTGCCTATATCGCATCGAACCCGGGTCAGCCGGTTAACGAGCTGGGGAACTGGCAGTGGGAATGCGAGCAGGCGGTGCGCACCCTGCTGACCCGCCATATTCTGCTTCGAACCGGCTGGAGCCTGGGGCGGTTCCTGCGAAAAGTGCAGAAAATAGCCTCAACCTCTGAGGTCATCAAACTGCCGGGGAAATGCCAGGGTCAACCGGTGACCGTGACTGACCTGGCCCGCGTGATGACAGCCATTATCAAGCAGATTGATTGCGGTGCGGAGGTCTGGGGCACCTATCAGTATGGCGGTGCCGAGGAGATTTCGCTTTATGAACTGGGGCTGGCCATTGCCGGCCTGCCCGGAATTCCCAGCGGCCTTCGTGTGGTCGATGAAATGGCAGACTGGGCCGCGCTGGAACCGGTCAACGCCACCATGATCTGCACCAAGATACGCAACACCTTCGGCGTTAAACAGCTTCCCTGGCGTTCCGGGCTCGCTGAAGAGCTGAAACTGCTGTCGCAGCTGGAGCGCAAGCCAGAGGCTGCAGGCGAGTATACAGGCGGTTAGCCGGCGGTTTCCTGAGTCTCCGCAATTTCCCGTTCAATGATGGCCGGTGTTTCCAGCGAGATCCGTCCCAGTTTGCCGGAGCGGAATTCATTCAGCAGAATCTCGGAAACCTTGTGCAGATCGGGGATACCGCCGCGCCGGAAAAATCGCCGTTTAGCCGCAATCCCATCCATCAGAGCCAGGCCGTCTTCCGGTTTTTCATCCAGGCCGTAACGCTCAAGCACCTGATCAGCGTAGTGGTCCAGCAGATAATCCGCCGCGAACAGCGCCACATCCTCGAATTCGATCACTGCACTGCGGATCGCGCCGCTGATTGCCAGCCGGTAGCCGCAGGCTTCCGGTGACAGCTTGGGCCAGAGAAACCCGGGCGTATCGTACAGCAGCAGGTTGTCCGGCAGCTTGATAGCCTGCTGGGCCCTGGTTACTGCAGGCTCATTGCCGGTTCGGGCAACCGGGCGCCCGGCCAGGGTGTTGATCAGTGTCGATTTCCCCACGTTCGGAATGCCCAGAATCATCACCCGTAGGGCGCTTTTCTGGCGGTCATGCCCTGGCGTCATATCAGTGGCCAACCGCAGAATGTCCAGCGCTTCGGTGCGCTGGTTGTGGGTCAGAGTGATCGCCCTGACGCCACGTTCTTTCTCCAGCCAGGCCTGCCATTGAGCCGTCACATCCGGATCAGCCAGGTCCCGCTTGTTCAACACTTTGATCACCGGCGTGTCGCCCCTGAGCGCGGGTACCAGAGGGTTTTCGCTGGAAAACGGCAGCCGGGCGTCCAGAACCTCAATGATCAGGTCCATTTGTGGCATAACTTTTTTGATTTCCTTGCGGGCCTTGTGCATGTGCCCGGGAAACCAGTTGATCGCCATGGGGTGACTCCCGTAATGAGTGGGCTGGGGAATGATAAACGTCTGAACCGCGCCATTATGGACGCGAATGACCAAATTTTCACATTTCTGTCAGCCCGCGTATGGCAGGACCTTCGGCTTTTTGAAATCGGAAATATGTATAAAAAACCGGGGGACAGGGTGAAATCAGGGTTCATTTTGTACTAGGGTGTAGGGCTTGAAAGCTGAAATACTTTTTCAAATCGATTGGAGACTCTTATGAAGCTCGTGAAACTGTTCGCAATTGCGCTGATGACGCTTGGTTTGAGCGCCCCGGCTCTCGCCCAGCAGTCTGGTGGCCAGCCGGACCAAGTCGACCAACTGACTCAAATGGTTGGTCTGAGTGAAGATCAGCAAACAGAGATTCGCAGCATTCTCGATGAAATGCAGTCTGAGATTCGGGAGTTAAACAGCGAGGCTCAACAGCTGCAGCAGCAGATTCAGGGCCAGGTCAAGCCGGATTACGACGAGGCGGCGATTCGTGAAAACGCCGAGGAACTCGGCAAGGTGACCGGCGAAATCACGGCGCTGTCCACGCTGATGCAGGCCAAGGTAGACAGCGTGTTCACTGAAGAGCAGCGCACTGAATTGAACAAGCAGATGCAGCAGATGCGGCAGCAGATGCAACAGCGTCAGCAGATGCAGCAACAGCAGCAGATGCAGTGATCTGGTAAGATCTCCCGGTCAGTGCGGCGCGTCCCGGTTGACGTCGCCGCACTGGGCTAGGGAGTTACTCGCGACGCCAGAATGTCCTTCTCCCAGCTGTCGTCAATCTCAACCGCTATAATTTCCACCCGGCTCTCTGCACAATCATCCAATGGAATCTCGGTCAGCGCATCGGCCGTCAGGTTATAGCCAAACACCCCCTCTCTGGTCATGAACACGCCCTTCAGCCTCTCTGCGGATATACCGCTCAACACGGCAAACAGCCGGTTGCGGTCGAACAGCTGATCTGGCGAGAAACGCCAGCCAATGCTCTGAAATCCCTCACCCGTATTGATGGCCTTGATGTATCCAACCTCCGGGATTGGTTCGTCGCCAGTGGTGGTGGGGGTTTTTCCTGCAGGGTGGTGATGCTCCTGCTTAGCGCTGCTTGCGGTTTTTCCCCTGAGGTTTTCAGGAGAAATCAGCCCGTGCTCGGCAAAGACGACGCGGGCGGAAGCCGCTGCCTGTCGTCGGGCGTAGGCGATAAGGGCCGTCTCGTCGGCCGCGCGATACAGGTCCCGTTTGTTGCCGACGATGACATCGGCGATGGCGATCTGCTGGTTAAAGGTTTTGTTGCTGGTATAGCGCACATCAGCCAGTTTGCGGGCATCCACCAGAGTAACGGTTTGCTGCAAGTCCAGCACCGAGCTGTAATGCACGGAAGACAGGGTCTGGAGTATTTCGACCGGATGTCCAAGCCCGGTCGGCTCGATTAGCAGCCGGTCGGGCCTGGCCTTGCCAAGCAGCTGGTTCAGTGCAATCTGCATGGGTAGTCCCGCAGCACAGCACATGCAGCCGCCGGGTACTTCGCGGATGTACACCCCTGTGGTTTCCGGGTGCTGCCCCTGGAACAGGCCGCCATCCACGCCGATTTCGCCGAACTCATTGACCAGAATGGCCCAGCGTTCGTCCCGGGGTTTGTGTTTCAGCAATTGCAGAATGGCCGTTGTTTTCCCCGAGCCTAGAAAGCCGGTGATGATATTGGTGGGAACGCCGCTGATGGCATTGTCGCCGCTGGTGTCGGATCGATGATTCAAGATGGCCTCTGTGCGCCAAAGGGCCTGATCAGAAGGATCAGCCGGGGAAGCAGAGTAAGCGCCCCCAGCAGTGCCATAAACATGGCAAAGCCGGTGAATAGACCGAAATAGATGGTGGGGATGAAATTCGACAATACCAGAATCGAGAAGCCGGTAATGATGGTCAGTGAGGTAAAGAACATCGCCTGGCCGATACTGCGGTGGCAGCGATGCATGGTGGCAATATAGTCGCCGTCTTTCTGGAATTCGGTCTTGAAGCGATGAATGTAGTGAATGGTATCGTCCACCGCGATGCCCACGGTGATGGCCGCCACCGTAATGGTCATCATATCCAGCGGAATGCCCAGCCAGCCCATCAGTCCCAGTACCGAACCAGCCGCGATCAGGTTGGGTGCCATACCGATCAGTGCGAGTTTTATCGACCGGAACAGGATCAGGAACATGATCATGATCGCCCCGAACACCAGGCCGATGGTTTTGATCTGGGAATCAAACAGGCTTTGCAGCATGTTGTTGTACATTACCGTCATGCCAGTGAGTTTTAACTGGTCGTCGGCAAAGCCCATTTCCCCGGTCAGGTGGCCGCGTATGCGGTCCAGAAGCTGTTGGCGGCGAAGTTCCGGGGAGGTCTCCAGAATACGGATGCTGAACCGTGCCTGGTCGTGCTCCTCGCTGATATAGGGTGTCAGCAGTATGTCTTTCAGGCCCTCGGGTACCTGCGAGGGCACGAACGCCAACTCCAGGGCGTTCAGTGATTCGCCTCCGTTCACCAGGGCGAGTATGTCCAGCGTGGTGCTGATGGACTGCACCTTGCCGGTTTCCGGCAGGCTGTCCAGGTAGTTGTGTACCTTCCTCAGACGGTCCATTTTCTGGTAGGTGAACCAGGTATCCCGGTATTCTTCGGCGCCGTCGCAGTTGTCCAGAAATGGATCGCAGTCGCTGGCAAAGGGGTCGCCTCCGCCAGTGCTTTCCGGTGCTTTGTCGTCGGTGATCACCACGTCCAGCGGGGTGGTGCCGCCCAGCCGGTCGTCGATGGTGACCATGCCCTGATGGATTTCCGTACTGGATTTGAAGTAGTCGATGAAACTGTTCTCTACGGTCAGGCGGCTGAGGCCCATCACGCAGAGCACAGCGAGCAGGGCAGAGCCAAACAGGACCGTTTTACCGTAGTGCTCGGTGAAACGCGCGAACAGATCGGTAAACGGAACCCGGTCCGAGCGCACACGGTCATCCAGGGGCGGTGGCAGCAACATGAGCAGCGCGGGAAAAATCACGAAGGTGATGATAAACGCCACGGTCAGGCCAATGGTCATCATCCAGCCGAAATCAATCACCGGGCGGATACCGCTGAAAGTCAGCGAACCGAAGGCGACGATGGTAGTAATCGCCATATAGAAGCAGGGCTTGACCATCGTGAGCAGGGTTTGCCTCAGCGTGTCCCTTGCATCAGCTTCCGGGTCGTCGTGCTGGAACTCGCGGTAGCGGACAATCAGGTGGATGGTCAGCGACAGGGTCATGATCAGCAGTAGCGATACAAAGTTCGAGGAAATCACCGTGACCGGCCATTGTGCCCAGCTGAGATAGCCAATCATCAGCCAAACGGTAAAACTGCAACACAGCAGTGGCACCAACACCCAGCGCCACTGACGGAAGATGATCGACAGGGTCAGCAGCAGGAACAGCAGCACACCAATGCCAAAGGTGGACAGGTCGCTCTGGATAAAGCGGATCATGTCGGCAACGATCATCGGCACACCGCCGAGGTAGATCTCCGCCCGATCCCGGTAGCTGTCGAGAATGGTTCGGACCTGGTTTATGGTCCGGTCCCGCTCCCCGCCCTGGGCTTCGGTAAACTCGATGAATGCCTGGCTGACCGTCTCCAGTCGCTGTTGTTCTTCGCCGGTGGCTTCGCCGATGTTCACTATGTCCCGCAGGTTGTTGCGTTCGCGAAGCAGTTCGAAGTAGCGTTCCGGTGTCGACAGGTTAACCTGAATGGCGGTGGTGCGCGCATCTTCGCTGATCAGCAGGTTGGGGTAGAGCGGGTTATCAAGCAGGGCCTGGCGGGCGGTGTCCGGGGCGACGCCGTCTTCATCAATTGTCCTGATCTCCGAATCCACCGTATCCAGGGTCAGGTCCGGGCTGTGAAGCAGGGGCACGTTGAGAATGCTGTTCGTTGAGCTGACGTTGTCCAGCGCTGCGAGCTCATCTCTCAGCGATCGCAGGGTGGCAAGTCCGTCTTCACTGAACAGTTCATTGTTCGGGGTGTAGGTAACTATCAGGAAGTCGTCGGAGGTGGTGAAACGACGATTGACCTCCCGGTACTGCTCCAGCGAGCGATCATTTTCCAGAACCAGAGACTCGGCGGACGCATCCAGACGGAACTGATCCAGCCTCAGGCTGGCAATCACCAGAAGCGTACTCAGCAGCAGCAGTACAAGAACCGGATGGGGAAAAATCAGCCGGTCATAGAAAGATCGAAGCCAGGACATCGTAATGGACACCACACTCGGGAAACGAGTGCAGAGTGTGCCACAAACTGGACCCGGGCGGGGACACTAGTCGACGGCTTTTACCGGGATCTGCTGTGCGTTTGCAGAGGCGGGCACCTCCGGCACGGCCAGACCGAGGTTGTTCTTCTCGAACACGCGATCGGCGCGATAGCTGGAGCGCACCATGGGGCCGGACGGCACTTCCATAAAGCCTTTTTCCAGACCGATTTCACGATAGCGGTTAAAGGTTTCCGGCGTTACGTATTCCTCGACGGCCAAATGATTCGGCGTCGGGCGCAGATACTGGCCGAGAGTCAGGATATCGACGCCGATGGCCCGAAGATCGTCCATGGTGTCCAGAATTTCCTCTTCGGTTTCACCCAGACCCAGCATCAGGCTGGTTTTGGTGAGTACATCCGGGCGGTAGCGCTTGGCATGGGCCAGCACGCTGAGGGTCTTTTCATAACCGGCGCGGGGGTCCCGCACACGGGTGGTCAAGCGTTTCACGGTTTCCACGTTCTGGGCGAAGACGTCCAGACCGGAATCCACCACTTTCTCAACATGCTCCATTATCGCATCAAAGTCAGGCGTTAGTGCTTCCACCGCTACATGGGGTGTGCGTCCCTTGATGGCGGACACGCACGCAGCGTAGTGGGCGGCGCCACCGTCTTCCAGATCGTCACGATCAACCGATGTCAAAACGATGTAGCGCAGCCCCATCAGTTCCACGGATTTGGCGGTGTTCTCTGGCTCCTCGTGGTCCAGCCATCCTTTCGGGTTGCCGGTGTCGACCGCGCAGAATTTGCAGGCGCGGGTACAGACCGATCCCATCACCATGATGGTCGCGGTGCCGTTTGCCCAGCATTCGCCAATATTGGGGCAGTGAGATTCCTGGCAGACGGTGCTCAGGCGATGCTCACTGACGTTTTTACGAACGGCCTCGTACCGTTCGCCGCCGGGCATACGTACCCGCAACCAGGACGGTTTGCGTTGGGTTTTGGTGTCGATAATGCCCGAACCGGAACGCTTGATACCGTCCTTTATGGCAGAAAAGCCGTGTTCATTGCGGAATTTGGAACCGCTGGTCACGCGGGGGTTGCCACTGTCGCTCATTGCAGTTGAACTCTCTCGGCTAACTTTAATGTACTAAAGGGTAATCCGGTGCCCCGGTGGTTACAAGGCAGGTAGGGATAATCACGGGGACACCGGGCACGACATCAGCCGCACCCGGTTCGTGCAGCCCTTTCAGGTGGTGGCTTTGTCCAGGGCCTGGGTTATGTCGGCGATGAGATCATCCACATGCTCGATGCCAATAGACAGGCGCACCAGGTCTTCACTGACCCCGGCGGTGGCCAGCTCATCCGGATTGAGTTGGCGATGGGTTGTCGTCGCCGGGTGGCAGGCGAGGGATTTGGCATCGCCAATATTGACCAGACGCAGTATCAGTTCCAGGGCATCGATAAATCTGGCACCGGCTTCTTTTCCGCCCTCAATACCAAAACTCAGAATGCCCGATGCCCTGCCGCCGCAGATCTTGTCGCAGGTTGCCTTGTAGGGGCTGTCAGCCAGTGTGGCGTAGTTGACCCACTTGACCGACGGGTGCTCCTGCAGGAAGTTGGCGACTTTTTCGGCGTTGTCACAATGGCGCTCCATGCGCAGCGCCAGAGTCTCCAGCCCCTGCATGATCAGGAACGAGTTGAACGGAGACAGCGCAGAGCCAGTATTGCGAAGTGGAACAACCCGGCAACGCCCGATAAAGGCGGCAGGGCCGAGAGCTTCGGTGTAGACCACGCCGTGGTAGGAGGGGTCGGGCTCATTCAGCATCGGAAATTTGGCCGCATTGGCCTTCCAGTCAAATTGCCCGGAGTCAATCACGATGCCGGCAACCGTGGTGCCATGGCCGCCAATGTATTTGGTCAGCGAGTGGATGACGATATCGGCGCCATGTTCGATCGGGCGGCACAGGAAGGGCGTGCCGACCGTGTTATCCACCATCAATGGCAGGCCATGTTTGTGGGCGATTTCTGCCCAGCGCTGGATATCCACCACATTGCCCGCCGGGTTGCCGATGGATTCGCAGAAGAGCGCGCGGGTATTGTCATCGATGGCTTTTTCTATGGCGTCAAAATCGTCATGGCGGACCATTTTGCAGGTAATGCCCTGATTCGGCAGCGAATGGGCGAACAGATTGTAGGTTCCGCCGTAAAGCTGACTGGTGCTGACAATGTTATGGCCAACGGTGCAGATTGTCTGGATGGCATAGGTAATCGCCGCCATACCCGAAGCGACCGCCAGTGCACCAACGCCGCCCTCGAGCTGTGTCATGCGTTCTTCAAGAACCCCGTTGGTGGGGTTCATGATGCGGGTGTAGATATTGCCCTGGACCTTGAGGTCGAACAGGTCGGCACCGTGCTGGGTGTCGTCGAAGGTGTAGGACGTTGTCTGATAAATAGGAGTGGTGGCAGCCCGGGTGGTGGGGTCGCTTTTAAAGCCTGCGTGGAGGGCGAGGGTTTCCGGTTTCATAATTCTGTTTCCTGTTCTGTGGTCTCAGCCTGCGAGATGAAAGCCGAGTATGACACAAGCAATAAATGACCGTCAGCCCCGGTTTGTGGCATCTGGATTCCTGGTGTAAAAACGATCCAGAGTGCATGTTTAGGCGTAGGCATAATTAACAGCGGATTCTGCTGCCAACTCAGAAATGGTCAAATAATTTTGAAAAAACGGGTCTTTAGGTTTTTAAGTCGGTTTGGCGTTCTGCTGACCGTTATCGGTTCCGTGGGACTGATACTGGGATTCTTCGGCATCCTCGAATTCGAGGACTATGCCTTTGGAATTTCGGCCGGCGTGCGCATTCTGGGGTCAGTTGCGATCGCAGGGTGTCTCCTGAGCGCCATAGGGTTCTTTGGACTTGAGGACAATGGACCAAGTTAAATCAAGAGCAAAAACAAGGTGACTGTATGTTCAAGAAATCGGATTTCTTCATCCTTCTGGCGGTCGCGATTTCATTTGCGATATCAGCCTACCTCTGGTTCGTGCTGGAAGATCGGGAGCAGGCGATCTTCACCGCGATCTGGATTCCGTCGGTGTTTACTTTTGGCATCTACTTCAAGCTGTGCGCGCTGATGGGGAGAAAACAATGAATTTCGATCTCATGGTGCCAGGTATTCTCGTCTTTTCTCTCATTTTTATTGGTGTTGTGCTCACGATTGTCGAGTTCAAGAAAATGGAGCAGGAGGAAGACAGAAAGTCTGAAAAGCGGTCGGGTCGATCCGAAGATAAGTAGATATCGGGGAATGAAAAACGCCCGGCTCTTGCGAGTCGGGCTTTTGTAATGCTGGTAGCAAGGGGCGGAGTTGAACCGCCGACCCCGGCATTATGAGTGCCGTGCTCTAACCAACTGAGCTACCTTGCCATTTCGTTAAAGGACGAGGCCCAAACGAGGCGCGTATTTTCGTGATTTGCGCCCCGACTGTCAAGACTGTTGGCCGGTTTTCTTGGGAAAGCTGAAGCCTTCAGACGTTGAAACGGAAATGAATGACATCACCATCCTTGACGACGTATTCCTTGCCCTCCAGGCGCCACTTCCCGGCTTCTTTTGCGCCGGATTCGCCGTTGTATTTGACGAAATCGTCGTAGCTGACGATTTCCGCGCGGATAAAGCCCCGTTCGAAATCGGTATGGATCACTGCCGCCGCCTGGGGGGCAGTGGCGCCCACCTTGACGGTCCAGGCCCGGACTTCCTTCACGCCCGCGGTAAAGTAGGTCTGAAGATTGAGAAGGCCATAGCCGCCTCGGATCACCCGGTCCAGTCCGGGCTCGTCCATACCCATCTCCTCAAGAAACATGGACTTTTCATCGTCCTCCAGTTCCGAAATTTCTGCTTCTATCTTGTTGCAGATCGGCACCACAACGGAGTTTTCGGATTCTGCGATCTGTCTGACCGTATCCAGATGCGGGTTGTTCTCGAAGCCGTCTTCGCTCACATTCGCGATGAACATGGTGGGTTTGACGGTAAGCAGGCAGAGTTCGCGAATCAGTGCCATCTGATCTTTGTCCAGGTTCATGCTGCGAACCGGCTTGCCCTCGTTGAGAACGGGAAGCAGCATCTCGAAGATCTCGAGCTGGGCTTTCGCTTCTTTGTCGCCGCTTTTTGCAACACGCTGAACCCGTTTGATGGCCTTCTCAACGGTTTCCAGATCGGCCAGGGCCAGCTCGGTGTTGATGATTTCGATATCTGAGGCCGGGTCGATCTTGTTGGCAACGTGAATGACGTTGTCGTCTTCAAAACAGCGCACAACATGGGCAATGGCGTCGGTCTGACGGATGTTGGCCAGGAACTGGTTGCCCAGACCCTCACCCTTGGATGCACCCGCAACCAGGCCCGCGATATCCACGAACTCCATGGTCGTTGCCACCACCTTTTCGGGCTTCACAATTTCCGCCAGTTTATTCAGGCGGGGGTCAGGCATGGCCACAACGCCAGCATTGGGCTCAATGGTGCAGAAAGGGAAGTTTTCCGCGCCGATGCCCGACTTGGTCAGTGCGTTGAACAGGGTGGATTTGCCGACGTTGGGAAGGCCGACGATGCCGCAGTTGAATCCCATGAAGTGCCTCTGCTGGGTATAAAAATTTGGCCGGATTATACCGGTGTCCGCGAGTGGGTGCGAGTAAGGGGTTGTCAGGGTGTTGGTTTGAAGCTGTGCAGCCGGTTCATGGCTGCGGCCAGTTTGCCATCAGCCGCGTCGGGGAGAACCCGAATGATCTCATCGTTCACTGCATCGAGCTCTGCCGTTTCTTTTTTGCCGAGACGCCCGAGCACATAGCCAGTGACTTGACGGCTGTCTCCGGGGTGGCCGATGCCGATTCGCAGTCGCTGGAACTCGTTTGTGCCAAGGTGAGCAATGGTATCGCGCAACCCATTGTGTCCACCGTGGCCGCCGCCTTTCTTGAATCGGGCAGTTCCCGGGGGAATATCGAGTTCGTCGTGAGCAACCAGTATCTGCTGGGTTTCAATCTTGAAGAAATCGGCCAGGGCTTTGATGGCGAGCCCGCTACGATTCATGTACGTGGAGGGGTTCAGTAAATGCAGGTCCAGGCCCTGCCACTGAAGGCGGGCGTATAGCCCGTGGTACTTCTTTTCTGGACGGAGCGTCTGGCCCGCGTCGCGGGCCAGGGCATCGACGAAAAGGGCGCCGGCATTATGGCGGGTATTTTCATAGTCCGGACCGGGGTTACCCAGTCCCACCACCATGACGATATCCTGTGCCATTTGCCTTCGCCCCCGGAGTGGTTGCTCCTAGTCCTCGTCTTCTTCGTCTTTCTTGCCCTTCTTCTCAGGCTTCTCGGCTTCTTCGTCTTCCTCGGTCTCTTCGTCGTCATCGACCTTGGCGGCGCGAGGCTTGTGAATGGCCGCAACCGGCAGGTCGTGGTCCTCACCGTGAATCAGAGCTGCAACCGTCACGCCCTTGGGCATAATCAGATCGCTGAGGTGAACGACTTCGTCCATTCCAAGTTCGGACATGTCGACTTCAATGTACTCTGGCAGATCCTGTGGCAGACAGATAACTTCCACTTCGTTGATCTGGTGCGTAACCACACCACCCTCGAGCTTCACAGCCGGAGCAGTTTCTTCATTGATGAAGTGCAGAGGCACGTTCATGTGGATCTCGTGATCCTTGTCGACGCGCAGGAAGTCAGCGTGGGTGAGCAGGGCCTTGTAGGGATGGCGCTGCAGGTCTTTCAGAACCACGCTTTCTTTCTTGCCTTCCAGCTCGATGGTCAGGATGTGAGAGAAGAAAGCTTCGTTTTCCAGCGCTTTCTTCAGCTCGTTGTGCCAGATCGAGATAGACGTGGCGTCTTTGTTCCCGCCGTAGATAATGGCCGGAATCTTTTTCTCCTCACGACGCAGGCGGCGGCTCGCACCTCTCCCCTGATCGCCACGAGGAAATGCTTCAATAACATAATCCTGAGACATGGTTGATAACCTCAATGTTCACCTGAACGGCCCGCGACCAGGCTCGGAACCGGTGATATTTACGAAGGCGCCGAGTGTTTTCGGCGGACTAAAAGAGACGGGAGCCTGTGTAGGCTCCCGACCCGGTAACTGCTTAATCTGTAGGCCAAAAAAAATTGTTTGGCTGGTCAGACATTCTCGAACATGGCGCTTATGGACTCTTCGTTGCTGACGCGACGAATCGATTCCGCCAGCAGTCCCGCCATTTCAAGGACGCGGATTCTATCACAATTGTTCGCTTTGTCACCAAGAGGAATTGTGTCACATACCACCAGCTCGTCCAGTTGCGATGCGTTGATGTTGTCAACCGCCGGGCCCGAGAGCACAGGGTGGGTGATGTAGGCGACTACTTTGGCGGCGCCATGTTCTTTCAGCGCGTTGGCTGCCTTGCAGAGAGTGCCGGCCGTGTCGATGATGTCGTCTACCAGAATACAGGTTTTGTCTTTCACATCACCGATGATGTGCATGACCTGGGAAACGTTCGCCTTGGGGCGGCGCTTGTCGATAATGGCCAGGTCGGCGTCATCAAGTTTCTTGGCGACGGCCCGGGCGCGGACCACACCGCCGACGTCCGGAGACACCACAACAAAGTTCTGGAACCGCTGCTTTTCAATGTCCTGCAGCATGACCGGCGTGGCGTAAATGTTGTCCACCGGAATGTCGAAGAAGCCCTGGATCTGGTCCGCGTGCAGGTCAACGGTGAGTACGCGGTCAATGCCGATGCTGGAGATCATGTCCGCAACGACTTTGGCGCTGATTGCCACCCGGGTGGAGCGAACCCGGCGATCCTGACGGGCGTAGCCGTAATAGGGAATGACAGCCGTTACCCGGGTAGCTGACGCACGGCGCAGGGCGTCGGCCATTACGATCAGTTCCATCAGGTTATCATTGGTGGGGTTGCAGGTCGGCTGGATAATGAAGACATCGTGCCCGCGAACGTTTTCGTTGATTTCGACGGTGGTTTCGCCGTCGCTGAAGGTTCCAACGGTGGCCTGGCCCATGGGGATGTGGAGTTTCTGGGCAATGGATTTGGCAAGTTCCGGATTGGCATTGCCAGTAAAAATCATCAGTTTGGACACGACGGCATCCTTCTTGGTATCAGCGGTTGAATCAGAAGAAGCGGGAGAGAGATGGCTGGGGTGGCAGGATTCGAACCTGCGCATGACGGGATCAAAACCCGTTGCCTTACCACTTGGCGACACCCCAGTAACGTGCTTTTTTGGCATCAGTTCAGCTCTGTCAGCTTTAGGTGAAGGGGTGAAATATTCACTCCTTTAGCGACGAACCCGTTGATGCCGGAGGGTTTGCTTGCCCATGTATTTCGGGCTTTGGATTCTGTTGGGAAACGTCCAAATATGCAAGCCCCGGTTCCGGTTAATCTTGCAGGTCCGAATTGTGCCAGCCATTCCAGGCCGTGTTGAACCTCTGGATACAGTCTACGAACTACATCCTCACAGTCGTTTCGGTACCTCGAGGCGTCTCCCTCAAAAGCGGGCGCTATTTTGATTCTGGGTGTGTTTCTTGTCAACCCTTGCTCGGAAAAAATCTCCCGGGTGCTGATGTCGCAATGGGGTTTGAGTACCACAAACCAGTCTTCCGCGGGCGTCGCCTGCGTCAGCTTTTCGCCCACGCCTTCGCCCCAGGCGGCATGTCCTTTTACAAACACCGGCACGTCTGCCCCCAGCTGCAGGCCAAGCTCTGCAAGCTCCGGCAGGCTGATGTTCAGATCCCAGAGCCGGTTCAGGCCAAGCAGGGTTGTGGCAGCGTTCGAACTGCCGCCGCCCAGGCCGCCGCCCATGGGTAGCCGCTTGTGAATGTCGATGGTTACCCCGGCTACGGGGCCGTTCGCCGCATCAGCCAGCAGGTGAGCGGCCCGGATAACCAGGTTGTCCTCGTCGGCAACGCCGGGGATGGAGTGTGCCAGCGTAATCCGGCGGTCAGGGCGCAGGGTGAAGGTCAGCTCATCGCCGTAATCGAGAAACTGAAAGAGGGTCTGAAGCTCGTGATAACCGTCTTTTCGCCTGCACAGAATGTGCAGAAACAGGTTTAGCTTGGCGGGTGAGGGCAGGGCAAGGGGGATCATGGTGATCCGCTTTCGGCCAGCTGCCAGGACGACACCACGAGACGCACCCGTTTTTCTCCCTTTACTGCGGTCAGGCGCGCGGGCAGGGCAGGGTAACCCTCGATAAATTGCTCCCGGCGGTCATAGCGGATTTCCCAGCCCTGCTGGCGGATCAGCGCCAGCTGGTCCTGTTCGTCAAACAGCATCTGGTAGCTGCCATCAGTGCCGGGCAGGCCCTTGATCCACCGGGTCAGGTTGACCAGCGGCAGTTGCCAGCCGGTAGCCGCTTTGATCAGCGCCTCCGGGTCACCGGACTGGTAGCGGTCGCCGCCCGGCAGGGTCAGTTCGATGAACTCCTGCGTTCCGCGCAGGCGAGTGCTGCCCATACCCAGAAACGATGAAGAAAGCGCGATATCGTAGTTGTCGCCCCTCTGTTTCCAGTGATTAATAAGGGCCGTGCCGCTGTCTGAGGGCTGCCTTACGGCCAGTTTTCCCGCCAGTTGCCACCGGTCCAGGCTGCTGAGACGATCCTGATAAAGGGTCCAGTTTGCGGGCGGTTGATCCGTGAGGCCTTCGGGCAGGGGGTCCAGGTCGATGGATGCACAGCCGCTGATCATGAGTAGCAGCATTGCGATAAAACTGACACGCAGGTTCACTGGGACGTGCCCCCTGCTACCCGGTCAATGGTTTCCTGAAGCAGGGCATGATCGGGATCTGACTTCAGGCCTTCCTGCCAGACAATACGTGCCTGAGTGCGGTCGCCCGTTTCCCAGAGCACTTCGCCAAGATGAGCAGCGACCTCCGGGTCGGGAAAGGCTTCCCAGGCACGAGTCAGATAATCCAGCGCCTGATCGGTGTTACCCTGTTTGAAAAGTACCCAGCCCATGCTGTCGAGTATGGCGGGGTTCTCCGGGTCCTGTTCCAGCGCCTGTTCAATCAGGATTCGGGCTTCGTCGTAGCGTTCGGAGCGAATGGTGATGATGTACCCGAGCGCGTTCAGAGCGACCGGGTTGTTCGGCTCGGTTTCAAGAATGGTTCGTAAATCAGCCTCGGCCTCCTGGTAGCGGCCTGCGGCGTCAAGCTGCATGGCGCGGGCGTAACGCAGATCAACGTTTTCAGGGTGTGCGTCGAGCGCGGCGTTAGCGACCTTCAGCGCCCGTGCCCCTGCGTTATTGTCGATCAGCAGATTTACCTCCAGCAACCAGAAGTTTTCCGCCTGCTCGGGGTTGCCCTCGCGCAGTGTCTGGATTGTCGCCAGCGCTTCTTCCAGTTCACCCTGCTCTGCTTTCAGCTCGCTGGCGCGGGCCAGCGCGGGGAAGTAATAGTTCCCGGATTCCACATTCTGATAGAAGCCAATGGCCTGCTCGGGTTGATCATTTGTATCGGCTATCCGGCCCAGATAATAATGTGCCTCGTTGATATTGCGGCCCTGCTCGATCAACCGCGTCAGTTCTTCTTCAGCCATTCCGCTTTCGCCATTTTCCAGCGCTACCAGGGCATGAGACAGTCGCAGGCCCGGCACATCGGGAAACTGGGCGACAAGCCGTCTGAATTCGTCCTGGGCCAGGCGCAGCTCGTTTTCCCCGATCAGCATCCGGCCGTAAAGGGTGCCCATCTGGCGGTTGTCCGGAAACCGGCGGGTGTTGCGTTGTAAGTGCTCCAGAGCCCGGGTTTTTTTGCCAGTTTCATAGAGCAGGTCGCCCTTGAGAACCAGTGCAGGCTGGAAATTCGGGCTTTGTTCCAGTAACGGCTCCAGTTGCGCCAGCGCCTGCTGCGGGTCGCCGGTCACTTTCATAAGCAGGGCAATACTGAACTGGAGTTCCGGGTTATCCGGGTGTCGCTGTTCAAGTTGCAGGTAAAGCGCCAGCAGTTCCTGCTGTTTTTCCACCGGCAGGTTGCCAGCCATGGCCGCGAGACTGTCGAAGTCGGCGTCGCCACCCAGATCCATGATGGTTTCCATATGATCCAGGGCCGCCTCCAGATCGTTCTGCTTGACCGCCTGGATGGCCAGAATCCGGTGGGCCTGAAGGTTCTCCGGCTCAACGTCCACCCAGAGGTTGGCGAGCTGGCGCTGGGCGCTATCTGCATTGAGTGATTGGGCAATCCGCATGGAACGTTCAATGACGCCAACGTCGCGGGATTGCTTTGCGGCCCGGAAGTAGTTCGCCAGCACCACATCGTAACGCCCGCGCTGTGCCGCAATTTCGCCGGAAAGCAGGAGATAGAGAACTTCGGGTTCGAAATCCGCGTATTCTATTGCGGCTTCAGCGGGCTTTTCGTCCGCCGGGCTTTCCGCCTGGTTGTTCTGTTCACTGCCCGACGACCTGGTAGCATCAGCTGAGCCGTTGAAAGCCGCACAACCGGCCATAGAAAGACCAAGAAGGCAGGTAAGAAGTGTAAAAGCAGGCGCTTGCATGCAATATCCCGTGATCAGGTGAGGCAATAAATACTCTGGCCGTATCATGGCATAAGCGCTTTAACTTGCCCAACCTGTCCGCACTTTCCGACATAAGACCGGTTCAGCCGCCTGCCAACATGGCATTCGGGTAGCGGCGGGAGCTCCCGATCGTTAAAATGAAGGCGTCAACTTTTTGCGACAAGGCAACAGTCACCCTATATGGCATTGGTCACTTTAGGCATCAATCACCGCACTGCTCCCCTTGAGCTGCGCGAGCGCGTTGCGTTTTCGCCGGATCGAATGGCCGATGCGTTCGCCGAACTGAAGGCGTTTTCCGGGGCGTCCGAAGCTGCGATTCTGTCTACCTGCAATCGCACGGAGATCTATCTTGCCGGTGATGACGATTGCGCCCCTGCAGTGCTTCGCTGGCTGGCCGGATTTCACGGTCTGCCCGCCGGGGATCTGGAAGAAGCGCTCTACGTTTACCGTGATGCGGAGGCCGTGCGGCACGTTATGCGTGTGGCGGCTGGTCTGGATTCCATGGTGCTTGGCGAACCCCAGATTCTGGGCCAGTTAAAAGATGCCTACGCCATGGCGCGTCAGCACGAAGCCAGCGGTGGCTTCCTGTCCCGGCTGTTTGAGCAGACATTTTCTGTGGCCAAGCGGATACGCACGGAAACGGCCATCGGCGAAAACCCGGTGTCGGTGGCTTATGCGGCCGTTAGCATGGCGCACCATATTTTTGCCGATATGTCCCGGCACAAAGCGCTGCTGATTGGCGCGGGTAAAACCATTGAACTGGTGTCCCGTCATCTGGCCGATGCCGGTGTCAAAGATTTCCTGGTGGCCAACCGCACACTGGAGCGGGCGCAGGTGCTGGCCCACGCCCGGGGTGGCAGAGGTATCCTGCTTTCGGAAATCCCGGACTATCTTGCCGATGTCGATATCATCATTTCCTCAACGGCCAGCCCTCTGCCGATTCTTGGCAAGGGCGCTGTTGAGCGCACGCTGAAAAAGCGCAAGCACCGTCCCTATTTCATGGTGGACATAGCGGTTCCACGAGACATAGAGCCGGAAGTAGGCTCGCTTGACGACGTGTTTCTGTACACGGTGGACGATCTCCGTCAGGTGATTGAAGAGAGCGTTCGTTCCCGCGAAGGCGCAGCAAGGGAAGCAGAAAACCTGGTGGCCGATGGCGTGGACCAGTTCCTGAGTCAGTTACGGGCGCTGGACGCGGTATCCACCCTCAAGCAGTTCCGTCAGCGGGCTGAGACCCTGCGGGATGTGGAAACCGAGAAAGCTCTTCGAGCCCTGCGCAATGGTGCGGATCCGGAAACCATATTGCGCGGCATGGCGCGGGGGCTGACCAACAAACTCCTGCATGAACCGTCGATACAGGTTCGCAAGGCGACCACCGAGGGCCGACCGGAAGTCACCGAGTGGCTGAGGGAATTACACCAGCTGGATTCGCCAGAAACCGACGAACCGATCATTCCGGAAAAACTATGAAGCCATCCATTCAGTCCCGCCTCGAGCAGTTGAAAGAACGCTTCGAGGAAGTCAGCGCGTTGCTGAGTGATCAGGGCACGATCGCCAACCAGGACAGGTTCCGGGACCTGTCCAAGGAGTTCGCGGAAATCGAGCCGATTGTTCAGTGCTTCCAGGCCTGGCAGCAGTCACGGACGGACATGGAAGAGGCGGTGGAGCTGGCGCGGGACGGCGACGCGGACATGCGCGCGATGGCGGAAGAAGAACTGGAAGCTGCCGAACACGAAAGCGAGGCCCTGGATGAAGAGCTTCAGAGCCTGATGCTGCCCAAAGATCCCAACGACGGCAAGAACGTGTTTCTGGAAATTCGCGCCGGAACCGGCGGTGACGAAGCCGCCATTTTCGCCGGCGACCTGTTCAGGATGTACATGCGTTACGCCGAGAAGCACGGTTGGCAGGTAGAAATCCTGAACGAAAGCGAAGGCGAGCACGGTGGCTATAAAGAAGTGATTGCCCGGGTAGCCGGCAGCGGCGTATACGGCACACTGAAGTTTGAATCCGGTGCTCACCGCGTTCAGCGGGTTCCGGAAACCGAGTCCCAGGGGCGGATTCACACCTCGGCCTGCACCGTCGCCGTCATGCCCGAGGCCGACGAGGCCGAAGCCATCGATATCAACAAGGCCGACCTGCGTGTGGATACCTTCCGGGCCTCTGGCGCGGGCGGTCAGCATGTCAATAAAACCGACTCCGCCATCCGTATTACCCACCTGCCTACCGGTATTGTGGTGGAGTGTCAGGAAGAGCGCTCACAGCATAAAAACCGCGCCAAGGCCATGAACTTTCTGGCATCGCGGCTGCAGAACGATGAGCTTGAACGCCAACAGAAATCCATGGCGGCAACCCGCAAAAGCCTGGTAGGCAGCGGCGACCGTTCAGAACGCATCCGCACCTATAACTTTCCCCAGGGCCGGGTGACGGATCACCGCATCAACCTGACGCTCTACAAGCTGGAGGAAGTGATATCGGGTGACCTGGATGCGGTGGTTGGGCCACTGAAGCAGGAACATCAGGCCGACCTTCTGGCCGCGCTGGCAGATGACTGACGGGGCTGAACGCTGCGACTCTCTGCTTGACCGGGCCGCCGAGGAAATCGGTGGTGAGTCGCCACGGCTGGATGCGGAATTGCTGTTAAGCCACACCACCGGCTGGACCCGAACCAGTTTCCGCGCCTGGCCCGAGCGGATACCTGCCATGGATGCGGTTTCCGCGTTTCGCGCTATGGTGGCCCAGCGCAGGGCAGGCAAGCCTGTCGCCCACCTGCTGGGGCACCAGGAGTTCTGGTCCCTGCCGCTGGCGGTGGATGGCTCCACACTGATCCCAAGGCCGGACACCGAGTGCCTGGTTGAAGCCGCACTGGCGTTGAACCTGCCGCCGGATGCCCGGGTTCTGGATCTTGGCACCGGCACCGGCGCCATTGCCCTGGCGTTTGCCCGCGAGCGGCCAGGCTGGTCAGTCAGCGCCTGCGATGCTTTTCAGGGCGCGGTGGCGCTGGCGAGCCGGAATTCCGCAGCGCTTGGCCTGAAAGTCGACATAGTGATGAGCCACTGGTTTGCTCAACTGCCGCCGGCGAAATATGACCTGATCGTCTCCAACCCGCCCTACGTGGCTGAGGGAGATGCGCACCTCGGGCAAGGGGACCTGCGTTACGAGCCGGCGACCGCTCTGGTGGCCGGGGCGGATGGCCTGGACGATATTCGCCATATCGTGACCGCGGCCCCTGGCTGGTTGCGCTCCGGCGGTCTGCTGATGCTGGAACATGGCCATGATCAGGGGGAGTCCGTCCGCAGACTGTTTGGTGACGAGGGCTATATAAAGATACAAACCTGCCAGGATTACGGCCAGAGAGAGCGGTTCACAATGGGTTATTGGACATCATGATGACGCATCGCCCGGGAGTTGCCTGAATGCTGAACGATGAAGAGTTGCTGCGTTACAGTCGGCAAATACTGCTGCCGAATTTTGATATTGAGGGGCAGGCGCGGCTGAAGTCCGCCCGGGTGTTGATTGTCGGAGCCGGCGGATTGGGGTGCCCGGTGGCACTGTATCTTGGGGCGGCGGGGGCAGGGCATCTGACCCTGGTAGACGACGACCAGATTGAACTGGCGAACCTGCAGCGTCAGATCGCTTTTGGCCAGAGCCAGATCGGCCAGGGTAAAGCCGGGCAGCTTGCTGACAGGGTTCGCGCAATCAACCCGCAGATTTCGGTAGACGCCATCACCATACGGCTCGGAAACGAGGATCTCCTGCAGCAAGTCGCTGCCGCCAGCCTGGTGGTGGATTGCACTGATAATTTTGCCACACGCTTCGCCCTGAACAGCGCCTGCGTTGGGGCGCGGGTGCCGCTGGTGTCCGGCGCTGCGATTCGTGGCGAAGGCCAGTTGAGCGTATTCGACAGCCGCGAATCCGCCAATCCCTGCTATCACTGCCTCTACCCGGAACAGGGCAACGAGGACCTGTCCTGTTCCGAGGCCGGTGTGATTGGGCCTCTTGTGGGCATGATTGGCGCGGCCCAGGCGATGGAAGCCGTTAAAGTGATCACCGGCATCGGCCGACCACTCACGGGCCGCCTGCTGATCCTGGACGTCTGGCAGATGGAGTGGCGGGAAATGAAGCTGGCCCGTGACCCGGACTGCCCGGTCTGTGGCAGTCACAGTTAAAGGAAGCTTCGGGTATAATGCCTGACAGGCCATTAATCCTTCTTCAGCGCCTGAAACTTCTCAATCGCCGCTTTCCGGCTTTCTTTCAGGTCCACTACCGGTCGTGGATACCCTCCGGGAATCACGCCTTTTTTGCCGGGGTCGTGGATCTGCTTGCGGTCCAGTTTGGCCAGTTCCGGCACGTATTGGCGGATAAAAGTGCCGTCCGGATCAAACCGTTCGCTCTGGGTGACGGGATTGAACACCCGGAAGTAGGGCGCCGCATCGGTGCCTGTTGATGCGCTCCATTGCCAGCCACCGTTGTTTGACGCGAGGAAGCCGTCGGCGAGTTTTGACATGAAGTAGGCTTCACCCAGACGCCAGTCGATGAACAGGTTCTTGGTCAGGAACATGGCGGTGATCATACGCAGGCGGTTGTGCATCCAGCCGGTCTGGTTGAGCTGTCGCATTGCGGCGTCAACGATGGGGACGCCGGTATTGCCGGTTTTCCAGGCTTCAAATTTGTCGTCCGGGGCATTCCAGGTCAGTGTCTCGGTATCGGCCTTGAATGCCCGATGCATGCTGATTCGGGGGTAGTGATAGAGGATGTTGATGTAGAAATCCCGCCATGCAATTTCGCTGGTCCAGGTAAACAGGCCCTCCTGCTTGCCGCCCGTGCCTTGTCGCTCATGAGCCGCCAACAGGCACTGGCGGCCGGATAATATACCGCTGGCCAGATAGGGCGAAACCATGCTCGTGCCGTTTTCGGCGGGCATGTCTCTCATATCTTTGTAGGCTGCCGAGCGTTCGTCCAGAAACTGTTCGAGCTGGGTATGGGCGGCCTCCTCGCCGGTTTTGACCAGTGCGGGGGGCGGTTCCGGGAATTCGGAAGGAAACAGGGCGTCTTCATCAAAGATTTCTGTGTTCACCGGTGCGCCGACGGCCCCGGGTACTGGAAAAACGGTCGGCTGGTTGTCGTCGATCCACCGGCGCCAGCTGCGGGAGAAGGGAGTGAACACGGAATAGGGCTCGTTCTGTCCGGTCAGGATGCTGCCCACGGGTGCGACTGTCTGGTCGCGGTACTTGTTGACGTGCACACCAAGCGAGTCAAACGCTGCCTTGACCGCCCTGTCTCGCCGCCTTTCGTTAATTCCGTACTCCTCGTTAAAGTGTAAATGGTGAATACTGCGCGCCGTGCAGAACTCCGACAGCCGGTTGATGCTCTCGGCAAATGTGGGCGCGGTGAGGAAGGTCATCGGAATGCCTAGCTGTGCCAGGCGCCGGGACAGGTCATTGGCGTGGTCCAGCACCAGCCTGACCCGGGCCGACGACCAGTCGTGCTCACGCCACTGGTCAGGGGTGACAATAAAGCAGGCATGGACAGGCGCCTTTTGTTGGCAGGCGGCCGTCAGTGCGGCGTTATCAGCAGCACGCAGATCGTTTCGGAACCAGACCAGGTGAGTCATAAGGTATCCCTGATTGAAATCATGGATTTAACAAGTAAAGCCCAGATGGCTTATTCGCCGGTGAGAGCGCTTTGGATTATAGTTGCTCATACACTCAACACAGACCAGGGTGTACGCGGTAAATTATTCCAAGTCTCTCCGGGTAAAACGACTGAGCCCGGATTACATGTCAACGGCGGGAGAACCGGATGCCGATAGAAAAGGATGAAAATCCCGGTCAGACGGCGACCGATCGAGTCAGTGACAAACTGGCGCTGGGATGGCGGGAATGGGTGGCGCTGCCGGATTTCGATATCAGCAGAATCAAAGCCAAAGTTGATACCGGCGCGCGCACATCCTGCCTGCATACCTTTCGCACCGAGCCCTATACCCGCGACGGTCAGCGGCGGGTGCGGTTCTGGGTTCACCCGGTACAGAATGACCTGCACCGGGTCATTGAGTGTGATGCGGCGATACTGGACGAACGCAATGTGTCTGATTCAGGCGGACACCAGGAATTGCGCCTGGTGATCGCAACGCGGCTGGTCGTTGGTGTTGAGGAGTGGCCCATCGAGATGACGCTGACCAACCGTGACTCCATGCGCTTTCGGATGCTGCTTGGCCGCACAGCAATGGCGGGCCGGGCGTTTGTCGTTCCTGAATGCTCCTATCTTGCCGGGGAACCGGCGCTAAGGAATCAATAATGAAAATAGCGATTCTGTCGCGAAACCGACACCTTTACTCGACCCGCCGTCTGGTAGAAGAGGGCGTGAACCGCGGGCATGAGGTGAAAGTCATTGACGCCCTGCATTGTTCGATGAACATCACCTCTGCCGACCCCAGAATTCACTACCATGAAGAAGTGCTGGAAAACTTTGACGTGGTAATTCCGCGCATTGGTGCATCCGTCACCTTCTACGGCACGGCGGTACTCCGGCAGTTTGAAATGATGGGGGTGTTTCCGCTCAACGAATCAGTGGCCATTACCCGGTCCCGGGACAAGCTGCGCTCTCTGCAATTGCTGGCGCGTAAGGGTGTTGGCATGCCGGTGACCGGGTTCGCCAACAAGCCGGACAACGTGCCGGAGCTGCTCAGCATGGTCGGCGGCGCTCCGGTGGTGATCAAGCTGCTGCAGGGGACCCAGGGGATCGGTGTGGTGCTGGCGGAAACCCGCAAGGCCGCAGAGAGCGTGATTGAAGCTTTTATGGGGCTGAAGGCTGATATTCTGGTACAGGAATTCATCAAGGAAGCGGGCGGTGCCGATATCCGCTGCTTCGTGATTGGCGACAAGGTTATCGCTTCCATGAAACGCCAGGGTGGCGAGGGCGAGTTCCGTTCAAACCTCCACCGGGGCGGCACCGCGTCGCTGGTGCGGATCACTCCCGAGGAGCGCCGAACGGCCATTACTGCGGCCAAATCCATGGGCCTGAATGTGGCCGGTGTTGACCTGTTGCGTTCCAGCCGCGGGCCACTGGTGATGGAAGTGAATTCCTCCCCCGGGCTGGAGGGGATCGAAAAAGCCACCGGCAAGAACGTGGCGGGCCTGATCATCAACTGGACCGAGAAAAACCAGAAGCCCTGGAAAACCCGTACCAAGGGGGGTGGCTGAGATGGCGGCACGGTCATCGTTCGTTATTGCCGGGGAGGAAGTGCGGCCGGGTTCCCGTAAAACCATAGAAGTACCCGTGGCCAAGCTTTACACCCACACGCCCCTGCACATCCCCGTGGAGGTGGTGCATGGCCGTCGCCCTGGCCCGGTGATGATGGTGTGTGGCGCGATTCATGGGGATGAAATCAACGGCGTGGAAATTGTCCGCAGGGTATTGAAGAATTCCAACCTGCGCCACCTGCGGGGCACACTGGTGGCCGTGCCCATTGTGAATATTTTCGGGTTTGTGCAACGCACTCGCTACCTCCCTGACCGGCGGGATCTGAACCGCTGCTTCCCGGGTTCGGAGAGTGGGTCGCTGGGTGGCCGTATTGCCTATCTGCTGCGCACTCAGATAATGGAAAACGTTTCCCATATCATCGATTTGCACACCGGCGCCATTCATCGATTCAACCTGCCCCAGATCCGGGCCGAGCTGAAGAACCCGGAAACCGTCCGTATGGCCGAGGCCTTTGGCGCCCCCATCATCATCAACGCCGGTCTTCGTGAGGGCAGTCTTCGGGCCTACGCCGATTCCCAGGACATTCCGGCGGTCACCTTCGAAGGCGGAGAGGCCCTGCGGTTTGATGAAGTGGTGATTTCCAGCGGCGTGAAAGGCGTGATCCGCGTGATGCGGGAGCTGGAAATGATTCCCGCCAAGAAAGGCCCCAAAGCGCCCAGAAACCGGTCAGAGACGGCGGCCAATTCCCAGTGGGTCAGAACCGACACAGACGGCATCATGCGCCCGGTAGCAAGGCTGGGCCAGAAAGTCCGCAAGGGCCAGAAACTGGCCATGGTGGCTGACCCCTTCGGTGAGTCCGAGAACGCGGTGCTGTCGCCCTGCTCGGGCATTGTGATATGCGTCAACAACCTGCCACTGGTTAACGAGGGCGAAGCGATTTATCACATCGCCCGGTTTGACGAACTGGGCCAGGCGGAAAAAGCCATGGATTACTTCCGCAGCACATATGAGGCCGACATAGGCGATGACGTGGTGCCTGTCCATCCCTGGGATGAAAACCAGAAATAATAGGCGGAATCCCACCCTCTGGCTCCGGGAGAAGGGTGGTAAACCACCCATTTTCCTGCCGAGGGCATTCGCGCTTCCGAACCAGTCATCTGTTATATAACACTTTTGGGATGTTGGTCTGCTCCTTGCTATCTTCTTTTGGTAACGGAGCCTTTTGAGCTTCGTCAAGCACCCAACAAACACAATGAGACGGGGAGCATCCTCTATGAAAACCCAATCCATAATGGCTTTGGCAGTCGTTTCTACGTTCGCGGTCACCAGCCCGGTGATTGCCCAGGACAAGTCCGGCTGGCCTGATAACTTTACGGTTGGTACGGCCAGCCAGGGCGGCACCTATTTTGCCTACGGTTCTGGATGGGCCAACTTTGTCGCAGAGAACCTGGGCATTTCCGGTGGCGCCGAGATCACCGGTGGCCCCATGCAGAACATGGCCCTGGTACACACCGGCAATCTGCAGTTCGGCCTGACCACCATGGGCCCGGCCCGTGAATCCATGGAAGGCAACAGCCCGATAGCACCGGGCGTCATGATGGACACTGCGTGCGCCATCTTCCCGATGTACGAAACCCCTTTCTCCGTGACTGCGCTGACCGATTCGGGCATTACCTCGATTTCTGACATCCCCGACGGTGCCACCATTGGTTTCGGCCCTGCCGGCTCTACCTCTGACACCTACTTTCCGCGCATGATGGAAACCCTGGGTGTGGACTTTGAACGCCGCAACGGTAGCTGGTCGGATCTGGGCACCCAGTTGCAGGATGGCCTGATTGACGTGGTGGCGTTCGCCGCGGGTATTCCCATTCCGGCAGTCAGCCAACTGGAAGTTCAGACGGATGTGAACATCATCGGTATGACCGATGAGGAAGCCAAGAAGATCACTGATAACTTCCCGGTGTCCGAGTTCACCATTCCTGCCAATACCTACCAGTCCCTGGAAGAAGATTCCCGCGTGGTGTCCATGTGGAACTTTGCCATCGCCAACTGTGAGCTCCCGGATAGCCTGGTGTATGAAGTCACCAAGCTGACCATGGAGAACAACGATCAAATGGTATCTATCCACAAAGCGGCAACCACGTCTGTCCCGAAAAACTACACCAAGAACACCGTTCTGCCCTGGCATCCGGGTGCAGCTCGCTGGTTCAACGAAAACGGTTACGAGATCCCGGAAAGCCAGATCAAGTAACCTTCCTTGTGTGTCAGGGGCCGGCTCAGTGCCGGCCCGGTTTTTTATGTAGGCAGGGCTTATCATGACCACCGAACAATCCCCCAAAGATCCGACTCCGGCGCTGTCCGACGACGATCATATTCTTGCCCATGACGTTGATGAGGAGCCGGTTGAGGCCAATCGCCGGACGTTCGATGGCTGGTTGCTGAAATTCGTTACCTTGCTGACGATTGGCTATTCATCTTTCCACCTGTACTCCTTGAATATCGCTCCGATGGAAACCTGGAGTTACCGCATTGTGCACGTAGCCGGCGCCCTGGTACTGGGTTTCATGCTTTACGCAGGTGCCCGGTTTGTGTCCCCGGAAGAAGGCGGTGTGCGGCATAAATGGACCACCTGGTTGGGTGGCATTGCCCTTTTGCCTGCCCTTTACGCGTTATACCAGACCTTTTCTTTCAGCGAGATGGTGGCGAATGGCGCCCTGCGCATCCCGCCCGAGCTGGAAGCCTGGCATTTCGGCTGGCCTTTGCTGGCAGCCACGGGCCTGGGCATTGTTCTGAGCTGGTTCCACCAGCGCGAGCGGTCGCGATTCAGCGTGCCGGATCTGGTGCTGATTGTGTGCTCGATTGCGGTCGCTGCCTATTTCCTGATGGCCTACAACACGAATATGCGTATGACCACTGGCACCTCCTTTGCGCCCGTGGGTATTTCTTTTGCTGCCGTTGCCGGCACCGCTCTGATCATGGAACTGACGCGCCGGGTTGCAGGCCTGGCGCTGGTGGTGATTGGTCTGGTGTTTCTGGTGTATGTGTTTGTCGGCCCCTTTCTGCCGGGTTTCCTGGGTTTTCCGGGGTTGTCAGTGCAGCGATTCTTCAGCCAGGTGTATACCGATGCCGGTATTCTGGGCCCCACCACGGCGGTGTCCTCGACCTATATCATTCTGTTTATCGTTTTTGCGGCCTTCCTGCAGGCATCCAAAGTCGGTGAATACTTTGTGAATTTCGCTTTTGCTGCCGCCGGTCGTTCCCGCGGTGGCCCGGCCAAGGTTGCGATCTTCGCGTCTGGCCTGATGGGTATGATCAACGGCACCAGCGCGGGTAACGTGGTTTCCACCGGTTCGCTGACAATTCCGCTGATGAAGAAGGTGGGTTACTCCAAGAAATCCGCCGGCGCGGTCGAGGCCGCAGCCTCTACCGGTGGACAGATCATGCCGCCGATCATGGGTGCGGGCGCCTTTATCATGGCGGAAATTACCGGGATCCCTTATACCGAAATTGCCATTGCGGCCATTATTCCTTCTATCCTGTATTTCGCGTCGGTCTACTTCATGGTGGACTTTGAGGCGGCAAAACTGGGCATGCGCGGCATGCGCGATGACGAGTTGCCGAAGCTTCGCAAACTGATCAAGCAGGTCTACCTGTTCATTCCCATCATCATCCTGATCTATGCACTGTTCCAGGGCTATTCGGTAATTCGCGCGGGTACCCTGGCCACGGTGTCTGCAGCGGTGGTGAGCTGGCTGACACCCCATAAAATGGGGATACGCTCGATTTTGCGAGCGCTTGATATTGCATCCATGATGGCGATCCAGATTATCGTGGTGTGTGCAGCTGCCGGTATCATTGTGGGCGTTATCTCGCTCACCGGTGTGGGTGCGCGCTTCTCGGTGCTGCTGCTGGATGTGGCGCAGACCAGCCAGCTGCTGGCGCTGATCTTCGCCATGTTTATTTCCATTCTGCTGGGCATGGGTATGCCTACCACGGCAGCCTATGCGGTGGCCGCCTCGGTGGTGGCACCCGGTCTGGTGCAGTTGGGGATTGATCCGCTGACGGCGCACTTCTTCGTGTTCTACTTTGCGGTTGTGTCTGCCATCACGCCGCCCGTTGCGCTGGCGTCCTATGCGGCCGCAGGTATTTCCGGAGCCAATGCCATGGAAACCTCGGTGGCATCGTTCAGGATCGGCATTGCGGCGTTTATCGTGCCATTCATGTTCTTCTACAACGGTGCGTTGTTGATGAATGCGCCCTGGTTCGATATTGCCCGGGCTCTGGTAACGGCAACCTTTGGCGTTTACCTGCTGTCTGGCGGTGTCCTGGGCTGGTTTGGCAAGGTCAGTGCCGGCTGGCCTGTGCGTATTATGCTGATCCTGTCAGCCTTGCTGATGATCGAAGGCGGGATCTGGACGGATATGGCCGGCGTGGCCCTGGCATTGATTTCGTTCCTGCTTCAGCGTCAGCGCAGGCAACGGGTGGCCCCGGCGGGCGTCTGATCCAGCCGGCAAGAAGAGCAGGGCGGGGCGGTGGCGCAAGTGCGCGGTTGTCCTGCCCGGTCCCGGGCGCTACGCTGGCGGTTTTATCAGGAACCGGTTTGTATGTCCTACCGGATTGGCGCTTTGCTTGTTTTCTGCCTGACCCTTCTGGCGTCCTGGATACTGGGTGGTTGGGTTGGTTATCGTCAGGTTGAACAGGAAAGCCTGGCGGAGTCCTTCCGTTACCGACAGCTGGTTGCCAACGAGCTCAACCGGTACCTGCCGATTCCCGAGTTGATGGCGGAACACCCGCTGCTGGAGGCGGCCCTGTCGGCGCCGGCCGATGCCGGGCTGATTCTGCAGGCAAACGAAGAAATGCAGAGTATGGCGACCATCGTTGGCAGTTCCGATGTGTATCTCCTGGATACGACAGGGCTGACCATCGCGGCCAGCAACTACCTTCTGAAAACCAGTTTCGTCGGGCAGAGCTATCACTTCCGGCCGTATTTCAGTGATGCCATGGACACGGGCAGTTCCGCCATCTATTTTGCGCTGGGCCAGATGTCGGGTATCCGCGGCCTGTACTTCTCGCATCCGGTACGCGACAACCGTGGCGTCATACTGGGGGTTATCGTCGTCAAGGTGCTGGTGCAGGAGCTGGAGTCACAGTGGCAGCGGCCGGCCTCGTCACTGGAGGCGGAGATGGTAGTGCTGGATCAGGCCGGTATCAGCTTTCTGGCCAGCAAACCGGATTGGTTGTACCGGGATTTTAACGGCCCGGAATCGCCGCCGCCGAGTGAGGCTTCCCTCAGGCGTTATCCCGACCGGCAATTGCCCCCGATCGATTTTGAGGTGCTGGGACAGCCCGCCGGCTTGTCCGACCAGGCCAGTAAAATCCGTGTTCTGGAGGAAGGCAACGGCAAGGAGTACCTGAGTCTCAGAACGCCACTGCCAAGGCTGGACTGGGCCTTGCAGGTGATGGTGAGTACCCGGTCCGTGCTCTGGACCCGGGTTGGTTTCGTGTCGGCAGGAACGGCCCTCTTCTTCGGCGTCCTGCTGACCTGGCTCTACCTGCGTGAACGGTATCGTCGTGAGGCAGAGCTGGCCCTTCGGGGGGAACAGCTTGAGCGCAGTGTGGCGGAGCGGACGGCGGATCTGGAGCGATCAAATCTGCAGTTGCTGGAAGAGGTTCGCGAGCGTGAGCACGCCCAGGATGAGCTGCGTGAAACCCAGTATGAGCTGATTCAGGCCGCCAAGCTGGCGGCACTTGGGCAGATGTCGGCGGGTCTGAACCACGAGATGAATCAGCCGCTGACCGCCATTCAGACCTATGCACGTAACAGCCGTCGATTTCTGGAAAAAGGTGCTTCAGAGATGGTGGATTCCAACCTTGTCGAAATCGTCAGCCTGTGTGACAAGATGGCGGAACTGACCCGCCAGTTCAAAGTGTTTGCCCGCAAATCGGAAGGCCCGCCGACGCTCGTGGATCTGCGGCTGGCCGTGGATGCCGCGCTGAAGATAATTACCGCTCAGCAGAACAGTTCAAGTACCCGTATCCACTGGCAGCGGCCACCGGAATCGGTTCAGTGCCACGGCGACCTGATCCGGATCGAACAGGTGATGGTGAACCTGCTGGCCAATGCCGTTCAGGCCGCGGAGGAACGGGAACACCCGGAGATTACCATCGACATCACGGATGATGACGAGCACTGGTACTGCAACGTGCGGGATAATGGCTCCGGCCTGCCCGGTAAGACCGAGCAGGTGTTCGAGCCCTTTTTCACCACCAAGTCTGTCAAACAGGGGCTTGGTCTGGGCCTGTCGATTTCACGCCAGATCGTTGATGCCCTGGGTGGCCGGCTTACCGGCCAGAACCGGATGGACGGACCGGGTGCCGAATTTGTATTAACCCTGAAAAAACGGGAGACAAAGGAATGACGGAACCATCGGTCATTTTTGTGGATGATGATCCGCACATCCGTCAGGCCGTTGCCCAGACCCTGACGCTGGAGGAATTGCCGGTCGCGTGTTTTGCCGATGCCCTGACCGGGCTCGGGAGCATCACCCCGGATTACAACGGGGTGGTCCTGTGCGACTACAACATGCCGGGAATGGATGGCCTGGAAATGCTGGCGTCCATCCGCGGCATAGATGACGCCATTCCCGTGATCATTCTGACCGGGCAGGGGGATATCAGCACGGCGGTTACCGCCATGCAGCAGGGCGCCTATGACTTTATTGAGAAGCCGTTTGATCACGATGGACTGATCGAGTTGCTGCGTCACGCTCTGGAAAAACGCCAGCTTGCCCTTGAGAACCGCCGGCTGAAGGCCCAGCTCAAACACCTGGCCCGACCCGGCCCGCGCCTGCTTGGCGAATCGCCGGGTATGCAAAAAGTAATGGCGACCATTGATCCCATTCTGGATATTTCCGCCAATATGCTGCTCCATGGCGAGACCGGTTCCGGCAAAGATGCGCTGGCCCGCTATATCCATGAAAGCAGTGCCCGCGGTGCCCACAATTTCGTGGCTATCAACTGCGGTGCAGTACCCGAAAACCTGATTGAAAGCGAACTGTTCGGACACGAGGCTGGCGCGTTCACCGGGGCCGACAAGCGCCGCATCGGCAAGATCGAGCATGCAAACTACGGCACTCTGTTTCTGGACGAGGTAGAGAGCATGCCCATGGCGCTGCAGGTCAAGCTGCTGCGCGTGCTGGAAGAACAGCGGGTGGAACGCCTGGGCAGTAACCGTGTGCAGGAAGTGGATGTCAGAATCATCGCAGCCACCAAATCCGACCTGAAAGCACTCAGTGACGAAGGCGAATTCCGCCCGGATCTTTACTACCGCCTGAACGTGGTGAAGGTCCATATCCCGCCTCTGCGAGAACGCAAAGACGATATCCCCATGCTGTTTCACCACTTTGTGCTGATCGCCGCTGCCCGTTACGACCGTGAAAGCATACCTCTGGATGCCAGCCAGGCAGCGGGCCTTATGCAACATTCCTGGCCCGGTAACGTGCGGGAGCTGAGGAATCTGGCTGAACGCTATGTGCTGCTTGGTCCGGCTGCGCTGGATGAAACCGACCCCTCCTCTGCCGCCAATGTGGCGGGCCGCCAGACCCTGTCCGAAATGATGGACGGCCTCGAGCGTTCAGCCATCATCAGCGCACTGAATGCCTGCCAGGGCAGCATCAAGGACACCATGGTACAGCTGGGCATTGCCCGTAAAACGCTTTATGACAAGATGAGAAAGCACGGGCTGGACAAGGCGCAGTTCAAGGACTGAAACCAGGCCAGCCGCTGGGGCAGGGGATATTAAAGGTTTGCCTCTGCGTATTCCGCCAGCACCGATCGTGGCACACCCTGCAGGTGTATGTGTCCGCCATGGCGAAAACTCTTGAAGCGCTCGGTCATGTAGGTCAGGCCAGAGCTGAGAGCGCTGAGGTAGGGGGTGTCGATCTGCGCCAGGTTGCCCAGGCAGATGACCTTGGAGCCATTGCCGGCGCGGGTAATGATGGTCTTTATCTGATGCGGCGTCAGGTTCTGGGATTCATCGATGATGATCAGGCTGTGCTGGAAGCTGCGCCCGCGGATGTAGTTCATTGACTTGAAGTGCAGGGGCACCTTGCTAAGAATATAGTCCACGCTTGCGGTCATGTTCTCGTCGTCTTCGTGCAGGGCTTCCAGGTTGTCGACGATGGCACCCAGCCAGGGTTCCATTTTCTCCGCCTCGGTGCCCGGCAGAAAGCCAATGTCTTCATCCAGACCCTGGATGCTGCGGGTGGCGATGATGCGTTTGTAGAGTTTACTGGCGACGGTCATCTCAATGCAGGCGGCCAGGGCCAGGATGGTTTTACCGGAGCCAGCGGAGCCGGTCAGATTCACCAGGTGGATGTCCGGGTCCAGCAGCAGATTCAGGGCGATGGCCTGATAGATATCCCGGGGAATCAGTCCCCAGACTTCCTCGTGCATCAGGTCGCGCTGATGCAGGTCGCGGATGACCAGCCGGTCGTCGCTGATATCGGACACTTTGCCCACAAAACCCTGCTGGTCAATCACAAATTCGTTGATGGTCAGTCTGGCCAGATCCCCTTCCCGGCGCAGGATGTGTTCGGTAATGCCTTCCCGCTGAACGGTTTCCACTTTCTCGATGGTGTCCCAGAAGGAGTCGGGGAATTCCTTGTAGCCCTTGGGCAGCAGGTCAATGTCGTCCAGCAACATGTCGTTGTGGTAGTCCTGGGCTTCGACACCGAACCCCCGGGCTTTCAGTCGCATGTTGATGTCTTTACTGACCAGTATGATGTCGCGGGATTTGTGACGGGCCTGCAGGGCCGCCAGGGTGTTGATGATTTTGTTATCGTTCAGGTGCTCCGGCAGGCCGTGATTACCCTGATACTCGGTACTCATCAGTATGGACAGGGCGCCAAGGGGCTCGGCTTTCTTGCCACGCACAATGGGCACGCCTTTTTCAATCTCGCCCGGAGTGGCGTCACCCAGAAGTCTGTCGATATTGCGAATGGCCTGGCGGCAGTCGGCAGCAACGGCCTGCTTGCCGCTTTTGAGGCTGTCAAGTTCTTCAAGGACAGTCATCGGAATGATGACATCATGTTCTTCGAAATTCAGGAGGGCGTTGGGATCATGGATCAGGACGTTGGTGTCGAGGACATACATCTTTCTGCGAGCCTGCGGTGCTCTTGGCATAGGGTGCGCTACCTCTCTGTTCAGCCGGCTGCTCAGCCGTTCCCGGCACAGCGTTTGGTGAGATCCTTGTCGGAGATCAGTTTCAGCATATCGTAGGTGGTTACGATACCAGTAATTTTTTTCTGTCTGGTGATGAAAATGCGGTGCAGGTGCTCTTTCATCATCAAGTCGGCAATGTCCTGAACCGGTGTCTGCTCGTCAACGGAAAGCACGAGGGGTGTCATGATGTCGCGGACTTCAACGGGGACTCTCCCCATTTCTTCGAAAATGACCATGCGCAGACGGCGGGCTTCCTGTTCGTCCTCTTCGGTCATGCGGTTCTCGGCATTCTCTGCCCGGTCGGCGTTCCAGCGGAATTCAGTGATGTCTTTCAGCGTGGCAATACCAACAATCTCGCCGCTGTCATCGGTGACCGGGCTGCCGGTAATTTCGTTATCGGTGAGAAAGCGCGCCAGCCGGTCCATCGTCCAGGACTGGGGCACAGCCTTGATGCTGGGGGTCATGATTTCATGTGCAAGAACAGTCATGGGGTAGAGCTCCCTGGTATTCCATTCATTAAGCGCCAAACGGCTCCGTCAGGGCCGGTCACCTCCCCCGGTCCGGGCCACTAATGCTCTGGAAGCGTCACGTTCAGTTCCAGCACGGAATGGGTGTCGGTTCTGTCTACCTCGACCTGAACCATGTCATCGCTGATCTGCACGTACTTGCGAATGACCTGCAGAAGCTCTTTCTGAAGCTCGGGCAGGTAGTCCGGTTGCTCACGCTGGCCGCGTTCGTGGGCGACAATAATCTGCAGTCGCTCTTTGGCAACGCTGGCCGTACGGGTATTCTTCTTGCCTTTGAAATAGTCCAGGAAACTCATTCCCTAGCCTCCCTTGAACATCCGTGAGAAGAAACCCTTTTTCTGCGAGGACATAAAGCGGTGTTCCCGCTCCTCGCCCAGCAGCCGTGCAACGGCATCCTGGTAGGCCTGTCCGGCGTCGCTGTCTTCTTCAAGAATCACCGGCACGCCCTGGTTGGAAGCGTTGAGCACAATCTGTGACTCGGGAATCACGCCCAGTAGCGGAATGGCCAGAATTTCTTCTACATCGGCCACGGAAAGCATTTCGCCTCTGTCTACCCGGTCCGGGTTGTAACGGGTCAGCAGCAGGTGCTCCTTGACCGGGTCCTGGCCCTTTTCGGCACGGCGCGACTTGCTTTGCAGAATCCCCAGAATCCGGTCGGAATCCCGCACAGAGGACACTTCCGGATTGGTCACCACAATGGCTTCGTCAGCGTAGTAAAGCGCCATCAGTGCGCCGTGCTCGATCCCGGCAGGTGAATCGCAGACGATGTAATCAAAGCGCTCGGAGAGTTCGTTGATGACCTTTTCAACGCCTTCCTTGGTCAGTGCTTCTTTTTCACGGGTCTGGGATGCGGGCAGGATGTAAAGCGTTTCAACCCGCTTATCCTTGATCAGTGCCTGGTTGAGACTGGCTTCGCCCTGGATGACGTTGACGAAGTCATACACCACCCGGCGTTCGCAGTTCATGATGAGGTCCAGGTTGCGCAGGCCCACGTCAAAATCGATCACCACGGTTTTGTGGCCCAGTTTCGCCAGCCCGGTACTTATAGAGGCGCTGGTTGTGGTTTTACCTACGCCACCCTTTCCTGAGGTAACGACAATGATTCTAGCCAAGATTGCATCCCTGTTTTGCGGTGAATGGGTGATTGCTTATCAGCCTGATTCTATCAGCCCCAGTCCAGTGGCGTTACCGTCAGCACATCATCTTTGAGCTGGATCTGGACGGCGGTCTTCCAGCCGTTATCCTGAAGATCCTCGGAGATTTTATAGTGTCCCGCGATGGACACAAGCTCTGCTTCAAGCGACTGGCAAAAAACCCGGGCATGCTCCGCCCCGTGAATGCCCGCCAGGGCCCGGCCACGAAGAGGGCCATAGACATGCACATTGCCCGCTGCGAGCACTTCGGCACCGGCCTGCACCGGCGCCAGAATGATCAGATCCCCCTCGGGCGCGTAGACCTGCTGACCGGAACGCACCGGTTGGCTGATGATGCGTGCGGGTACCGGTCCCACATGCTCTCTGGCCGCTGCGGTCGGCGTGGACAGCTCGGGCTCGCCTTCAGGCATGCCCGTGTCTGCAGCGGTGATGTCTCTGTCCCGCTGATTGCCGCCGGGCAAAAGGGCCAGCGACGCGCCGCGGGCCAGCCGGCGCTGGTCATCGTTGCCGCCGCGCACGCCGATGACGTGAATATTGTGTCGCCGGCAGGTGCCAATCAGTTTGAAGAAATCCAGGTCACTGCTCAGCCCTTCGTATTTCTCCAGGCTGATGATCAGCGGAATATCCTTGAAAAACCCGGGCGCCTGGCTGATTTTGTCCCGTAGGGTCTGTTCGAACTCGCTTTCCTCAAAAAAATACAGTTCCAGCGCGGTCATCGAGGCACTGGCGCTTTTGAGCTGAAAACACTGTGCAACGCCGGATGCAGCGGTATCAGTCATTAAGGGGTCTCGTCCTTGGTCTCTTCCCGGCCGGTGGCCGGTCGTTTGCGTAAAGCCGGGTGATCAAACCTTACGCCTGACCACCCGGTAGCCACAAACTGGCGGATGTTGCCGTGGCTCTCTCCTGCAGGGTCGCCCAGAACCTGCCGGTAGTGTTCTGCAAACAGGCGGAGGGTGTCCGCTTCATTCAGGTTGCAGTACTGGGCGAGGGAAAACACCTGGCAGGCCCCCTCGTTTTCCCCGGCCGGATTGAACAGCGGGCCATTGTGAAACCCGGTCGGCTGGTAATCGAATGCCTGGCTGACCAGATCCAGCGTGTCGGCGAACTGGCCGTGGCCGGCGTCGATGGAAGCCAGGTGGATTCGCACCTGCTCAATCAGGTTCATTCGGGCTGACTCTTCAGGTCTTTCTTTGCATCGGTCTGGTAGAGCGCCTTCCATTCTTCGAAGGGCATGCCGTAGATAATTTCACGGGCCTGCGGATCCGACAGGTCAAAGCCTCGCTCGCTGGCTTCCGCCCGGTACCATTTTGACAGACAGTTGCGGCAGAAGCTGGCGAGATTCATCAGGTCAATGTTCTGCACTTCGGTGTGTTCCCGCATGTGCCGGACCAGTTTCCGGAACGCGGCCGCCTCTATTTCTGTCTGGTCATCCTGGGGAATCTGGTCAGTCATAAATGGCATCCTCTTGACGGTTACACGTGAACGTTCCTGACATTCTCTGCATGATACCCTAAGATACAAGGCTGTACATATGTACAGACTGTTTGCCCGATTGATACGCCATGGCCCAACGCAAGATTATTCACGTCGATTGCGACTGTTTCTACGCCGCAGTGGAGATGCGCGATGATCCCACTCTGCGGGACGTTCCCCTGGCCGTTGGCGGTCAGGGCGGGCGCGGTGTTGTCACCACCTGCAATTACCGGGCGCGGGCGTTTGGTGTCCGCTCGGCCATGCCGGGCGGCGAGGCACGCCGGCTTTGCCCTGGGCTGGTGACCGTTCCGCCGGATATGAGCCGCTATCGGACGGCGTCCCGCAAGGTGATGACTATTTTGAGGGAATTGACCGACCTGGTCGAGCCCCTGTCACTGGATGAAGCGTTTCTCGACGTCACCGGGGTAACTGATCACAGAGGGAGCGCTACGCTGATGGCTGAATATCTCAGGCAGCGGGTGAAGGAGGAAGTCGGCATTACCATTTCAGCCGGCGTGGCTCCCAACAAATTTCTGGCGAAGATTGCCAGCGACTGGGAAAAGCCTGACGGGCTGTTTGTGATTACACCGGAAAAGGTCGATGACTTTGTTCAGGCTCTCCCGGTAGAAAAGCTGTTCGGCGTCGGCAAGGTAACCGCCGGTAAACTGCACGATCTGGGTGTGAGCAACTGCGGTCACCTGCAAGGACTGCCCGTCGGGGATCTGCTGGACCGGTTTGGCAAGCAGGGCTACCGGCTGCGGGAAATGGCGTTCGGCCGGGACAACCGGGAGGTCGTGGTGTCGCGCATTGCCAAATCCCTCAGCGTCGAGCGCACCTTCTCCCAGGACCTGCCGGATAAAAACGCCTGTGACTCGGTGATGGCTTCTCTGGTGGCGGATCTGAACCTTCGTCTCGGCCGCAAAGCCGGGCCCAAGCCCATTCACAAACTGTTTATCAAAATCCGCTACAGCGACTTCTCCACCCACACTCTTGAACGGGTTCGTGATCAGGTCCAGCAACCGGAGCCGGAGGATTACCAGCCGTTGCTTGATGAACTCGTCACTAACACCGAAAGACCGGTAAGGCTCCTGGGTCTGGGGGTAAGGTTCCGCAACGACGAATCACCAGTCACGCAACTCCGGCTGTTTGAATGAGCAGGCCATCCACTGCCGACGAAAATGCTTGGTGAATAATGCTAATGTGAGCCTGGCTCATCATCAATCAACGAATCCGGAGGATTCATGAAAACCCGTAGGCTTGGCAGAACCGATATAGACGTAAGTGAAATATGCCTGGGCACCATGACCTGGGGCGAGCAGAATTCAGAGCGGGAAGCCGCTGAACAACTGGATCTTGCGACGTCTGCGGGCATCAACTTTATCGATGCTGCAGAGATGTATCCGGTGCCGCCAAGGGCTGAAACTCAGGGGCTGACCGAAACTTACCTGGGCAACTGGCTGGCCAGACGGGGCAAGCGGAATGATCTGATTATCGCGTCCAAAGTAGCGGGGCCGGGTAACAGCCTGACCTATCTGCGGGATGGTCCACAACTGAACCGGCGTCATATCCGTCAGGCCTGTGAAGACTCACTGAGGCGGCTGCAGACTGATTATATTGACCTGTATCAGGTGCACTGGCCCGGTCGGAATGCCAATTTTTTCGGCAAGCTGGGCTACCAGCATCGGCCGGACGAACAGTCAACGCCCATTGAGGAAACTCTGGAAGCGCTGCATGAACTGGTTCAGGAAGGCAAAATCCGCCATCTGGGGATCTCCAATGAGACACCCTGGGGTACCGCTGAATATCTGCGCCTGTCACGGGAGCGCGCCTGGCCGCGAGTTGTCAGTATCCAGAATCCTTACAATCTGCTGAATCGCACGTTTGAAGTGGGTATGGCGGAAATCGCCTGCCGTGAGGAGGTGGGTCTGTTGGCTTATTCGCCCCTGGCATTCGGCGTTCTTTCCGGCAAGTATCTGGGGGGCCACCGTCCCGAGGGGGCCCGCCTGTCGCTCTACACGCGATTTTCCAGATATGCCAGCAAGCGGGGACAGGAGGCAACCCAGGCCTACGTGGACCTTGCCCGTCGTCATGGCCTGTCACCAGCCCAAATGGCACTGGCTTATGTAACCGGGCGGGATTTTGTCACCAGTAATATCATCGGGGCGACCACTGCAGAGCAGTTGCAGGAGAACATCAGCTCGGCCTCGCTCCGATTGGACGATCAGGTTCTGGCGGATATTGAGGACCTTCACGCAGAATTTACCCACCCCTGCCCCTGAGGGCCCGCTGTCAGAAGGTCAAAGCCCGGTGGGAGCCAGCCGGGCGTTACACGCTGATACAAAAAGCGCTGGTTTCATGACAAAAAATGTCGGCCTCAACGGCAGTATGTCGCCACAACTGTGTGCAAATTCACAATAATTTGCCCCTGAATCATTAGACTTTATTTATAGACGTCATTAGACTTCGCGCTCAATTCAGGGTCTCAGAACATCATGATTATCCGTATCTTTATCGCCCTCCTGGTACTTAATATGCTTGCTTTTGTCATTCGCGCTGAGGCCAGTGAGCGAGTGTTCGCCGATGAGGTGCCCACGCAGGACGTGTATCGCTTGCAGGAGGAAATGTCTGGTGACTTTGAGCGTCAACCTTCGGAAATGTACGCGGCCGTGGGCTCCCGGCTTCTGAGTCTGGGGTTTTCTGGCGCGGATTCCAGCGGGCACTCTTACGCCTCTGAGTCTGCAAAGCCGGATCACGGTATCGCCCTGCTTAACGAGGGTGCGTGCCTGAATTTCAAATGGAATTTTTGAAGCACTGACCCGTCCCGCTGGCTTCACTGCCAGCTTCCGCATCACCCGCCTCCACTTGCTCTTGATTGCCTGACCCGGCCAGCCGTGTGATCATCCGTTTACCTTGATCGTTTATGGATGCCCAAACGGAGTTCGTGCATGGCCAACGAAAAACCGCTGACGCTGAAAGACAGCCAGGCTTGCGTGGATCAGCTTATTCAGCGGGTTGGCAACAATGTCGTTATCGGGTTGCCCCTCGGCCTTGGCAAACCGGTTCGTTTCATTAATGCACTCTATTCCCGTGCCATTGCGGATCCGACCATAACGCTGCACATTGTCACTGCACTGTCGTTGACCGCGCCGGGTGGCAGTTCCTCCCTTGAAAAACGGTTTTTGGAACCCTTCGCTGAACGCCTTTATGGCGATATTCCCGAGCTGGATTACGCGCGCGACGTTTTGCGCAAACGCTTGCCGCCAAATGTTTCGGTGTCGGAATTCTTTTTCAAGGCCGGCGCTTTCCTCGGCGATGTTTCCCAGCAAAGGCAGTATGTCTGCACCAACTACACCCATGCGGTGCGCGATCTGATGGCCCAGGGTATCAATGTGATCGCGCAGATGGTGGCACCGCCAACGGACGCTGAGCACCAGGGCCTGGTGAGCCTGAGCAGCAACCCGGACCTGACGCTGGACCTGATACCACTGTTGCGGGAACGTGAGGCCAATGGCCAGCCCGTGGCGTTTGTGGGTGAGCTCAACAGCTATTTGCCGTTTATGGGGAATCATGCAGCCATCGATGAGACTCATTTTGATATTCTTCTGGAACATCCGCAATCCGATCACCCACTGTTTCCGGCGCCCGAGATGGCCATCGGCCCGGAAGATCATCTCCTCGGATTTTATGCCAGTGCCCTGTTGAAAGACGGCGGCACGCTTCAGGTCGGAATCGGCTCACTGGGATCGGCGCTGGTGCATAGCGCCATCAACAGGCATTGCCGGAACGATCAGTGGAAGGCGGCTTACGATTATCTTCAGGTTGGTCGACATTTTCCGATTGCGGCGTCACTGGGCGGGGTTGATACCTTTCGGCAGGGTCTCTACGGCTGCAGCGAGATGATGGTGGAGGGATTCATCCATCTTCTGGAAGCCGATGTGATGCAGCGGGAAGTCTATAATCACGCCGGGCTTCAGGAGTTGATCAACAGTGGTCAGATTGGCAAGGACGTGTCTATGGACACCCTGGATGTCCTGCGAAAAGCGGATCTGATCGATTCGCCCCTGCGCTCGCGGGATGTGGTGTGGCTGAAGGGTTACGGCATTCTGCGACAGGAAGTGGAATACAAGGGCGGTCGTTTGCGGGTTGGTGAGCAGTCGCTGGACCCGGATCTTGATGATGACGAATCCCGGAACGCCATCAACAGTCTTGTTCTGGGCAGTCGATTAGCCGGCGGCATTGTGATTCACGGCGGCTTTTATCTGGGGCCTGAGTCCTTTTACCAGCGCCTGCGTGATCTGCCTGCCAGGGATCGTCAGCGCATCTGCATGACCAGCGTCAATTACATCAACCATCTTTATGATCATGCCTACGGCAATCAACGACTGAAGGCGGCCCAGCGCGTACACAGCCGGTTTATTAACACCGCCATGATGCACACGCTCAACGGCGCCGCCGTTTCCGACGGGCTTGAGGATGGGCGGGTGGTCAGTGGCGTTGGCGGTCAGTACAATTTTGTGGCCATGGCCCATGACTTGCCCGGCGCCCGTTCTATTATCTGCCTTCGCAGTACCCGTAAATCGGGACAGGAGACTCTTTCCAGTATTGTGTTCAGCTATGGTCATTGCACCATACCCCGGCACCTGAGGGACCTGGTGGTCACCGAGTACGGTATTGCCGACCTGCGCGGGCAGCCCGATGAACAGGTGTACCTGCGCCTGATCCGAATTGCAGACTCGCGTTTCCAGGAAGCGCTATTGAAGCAGGCGAAAAGGGCGGGCAAGGTAGATTCGGCCTTTCAAATGCCTCTGGACTGGCGCAATAACACGCCAGCGGCCGTAAAACAGGCCGTGGAAAACGCCGGCGGCGACCTTTTCCCGGCCTTCCCGTTTGGCTGCGACTTCACCGAAGAGGAGCTGGTTCTTGGCAAGGCTTTGAAAACCCTCAAGGTCGCAACGGCGACCCGCCGTGGTAAAGTGGCGACGCTGTGGCGGGCGATGAGAGCCCGTGACACCAATGGCCAATATCAGTCCCTTTTACAGCGCATGAAGCTCAGCAGTCCCCGGGGATTTCGGGAAACACTGGACCAAAAGCTGCTGATTCACGGCCTCGATTTAACTCACACTTCACCGGATACAGGAAGCCAGACAGCCTGATGCAAAAACCTGCCGTATTTACTGTTCATTATGTGCTCAAGAACAAGCTTGGCGAGCTGGTAGACACCTCCGAAGGCAGTGAACCCCTGCATTTTATTCACGGCACCCCGGGGGTCATTGCGGGTATTCAGGAAGCGGTAAAAGACCGCAACGTGGGTGATTGCCTTGAGGTCACTGTGCCGCCCTCCATGGCTTACGGTGAGCACAGCCCCGAGCTTATCCGCACCGTACCCCGCTCCATGTTTGAAGGCGTGGAAAACCTGCAGACAGGCATGAAATTCCAGACCAACACGGGCGACGAGGCCCAGGTGGTCCAGGTCGTCAGTATTGACGGCAATCTGATTAAAGTGGATGCGAACCATCCGCTGGCGGGCTTTACCCTGTATTTTGATCTGGAAATCATCGAAAAGCGCGATGCGACAGATGAGGAAGTCTCTGCCGGCTATCCGCTGGCCTAGAGGCCGGCACCAGGTTTGACGGTGAGTGTGTTTGATATGTAACTGTCGGGCATCTCCATGTATATTTCTGAAAAGCATGTATAATTGCTGTTACAGGATGTAGGCTGTATTGTCGGAAATACAGCCATTCGTATGCTAGAAACTCCAGAAACCCGAACAACAAAATCAGAGATGGACGGCGTGGAACAAACGAACGAAAGTTGGCGGATTCTTATAGTCGAAGACGACGAGAGGCTGGCAGAGCTGACCAAGGAGTATCTGGAAGGTAACGGCCTTACCGTATCTCTCGAGACCCACGGCGGAAACGCGGTTGAGCGTATCCGCAATGAAAAGCCGGATCTGGTCGTGCTCGACCTGATGCTGCCTGGTGAAGACGGCCTGTCGATCTGCCGGCGGGTGCGGCCCAGCTATACCGGCCCAATCATAATGCTGACGGCCCGTACCGACGATCTTGATCAGGTGCTCGGCCTTGAGATGGGTGCTGATGATTACGTGGGTAAGCCGGTTAAACCCCGGGTCCTTCTTGCCAGAATTCGCGCGCTTCTGCGTCGGGTGACCGAGAACGGCACGATAGCGGCCGAAGAGGGGCTGGCTGAAGAGCCGGTCCGGCTGCAGTTCAATGATCTGATTGTCGACCGGTCCATGCGGGAGGCCTGGCTCAACGATGCCAGTATTGATCTGACCAGCGCTGAATTCGATCTGCTCTGGCTACTCTCCAGCAATGCCGGGCGGGTGCTGAGTCGTGAGGAGATTTTTACCGCGTTGCGCGGTATCGAATACGACGGTCAGGACCGTTCGATTGATGTGCGGGTTTCCAGAATCCGGCCCAAAATTGGCGACGACCCGATCCATCCGCGACGCATCAAGACGGTTCGTAGCAAGGGCTATCTGTTTGTAAAAGAAGCCTGACGCTCCAGTCTTTCTGTTCAGTCTCTGGCGCTGACCCGCCTGGGTCGGCGTTCATTGCCAGGGTTCATACAATGCCCGTCAAGTTTTTCTTCAAGATATACGCCCGCCTGATCGGCCTTACGTTTCTGATATTTCTTTTCTGTGCGGCGCTTTTTCTGGGCGTGAACTCGGTGCGCGAGCAGTACTGGCAGGAGCGCTTTGCCGAGCCGTTGATGCGTTGGATTGGTTCTACGCCAAACGCCGCGCTGCAGTACCACTGGTTTGCTTCCCTTTACGACTTGCGGTTGGTATCACCCGACCAGCTGGCAGCATCGGACATTGTGCTTGAACGTCTTTCCTATGGGCAGGTTGTCTCGCTTGATACCAGCATTGGCCAGCAGATCATGAGTCTGAATGATGACGGTCATGTACTGAGGCTGAGATTTGGCGATCTGTACACTGACCTGTCCGAGGCGCTGGCTCTGATTGCCCGGTGGCACCTGGCAAAGGTTCCGCCATCAAGCCGTGAGCAGGCCATGGCGCAGCTGTCGGAATCACTGGGCGTGACGCTTACCAGGATTCAGGGCCCCGGTTCAGTGCCGGATGACGATGTGCTCGGGCGGGCATCTGAACGTGGCATTTCGCTATACCAGCTATCGAACGGCGAGGCTCACGCGCTGATCCGGCTTGAAGACGGCACCCTGATCGATCTTGCGATGGCTCCGGACTTTGACCCCTGGGCCTGGCCGGTTCTGTTATTGCTGTTTGTGGTGGGTGGCGGTGTGCTGGCGCTAGCGCTCTATCTGGCCATGAGAGAGGTAGACAGTAATCTCCGTGCGGTGGAATCAGTCGCGATCAGAATCGCCAGGGGCGAAATGGGTGCCCGGGTTGAAACGTCGGACAGTCGGCTGGTCTCACGCCTGGCCGCGGCCTTCAACGGGATGGCCGAGCATATCCAGCGGCTGGTGGGTGTGCAGCGAGAGATGATTCACGCGGTGTCCCATGAATTGCGAACTCCCGTCGCCCGGATTCGTTTCGGGGTTCAGATGATTGAAAGCGCCTCCGATCCTGCGGCTTTGCAAAAACAGCTGGACGGTATTGACGGTGACATTCAGGAGCTGGATGAGCTGATTGATGAAATTCTCACCTACGCCAGGCTGGAGCAGGGCGGGCCGGTGTTTTCGCTGCAGGAGTGTTCGGTCACCGATATCGTCCGTCAGGTCGTCGGCGAGCAGCAGCTGATCCGGACCGAGCATGTGATTGAAGCGGATATTGATGAGGAATCAGAAACCTGGGCGCTTTCTGACGTAGAGCCACGCTATATTCATCGGGCCATTCAGAACCTGGTCGGCAACGGTGCCCGTTATGCGTCCAGTCGGGTGAGGGTCCACTGCCAACTGGACGAAGACAACTGCCGTATCGACGTGGAAGACGATGGTCCGGGGGTGCCCAGGGAAGACTGGGAGAAAGTGTTTGCCGCCTTTGCCCGTCTGGACGACAGCCGCACCCGAACTTCCGGCGGTTATGGTCTGGGCCTGTCGATTGTGCGGCGTATTCTGTACTGGCATGGTGGTCAGGCCTTTGTCAGCCGCAGTGACGACCTTGGAGGTGCCAGGTTCAGCCTGGTCTGGCCACGGAAAAAACCGATCGAACCGCCGCTATGATTGTCTCTTGTGTCTGGTTAAGGACGGCAGGTCACGCGGCAGTGTCTGGTTGTCCCGTTCTCTCGAAGGCGATGAGGTGATCGGCCTCAACCCGCACCGGCACGTTTTCTCCCAGGTGAAAGTCGAGGTGGCTGCGAAATAGTGCTTCGAACTCCGTGTCCTCAGAGCAGCGAAAGCGATAAAGCGTTGAGGTTCCCGCAAAGGTTTTTTCCACCACCTTGGGTCGGAGATCAGAATCGGCATCGTAAACGATGTCGTCCGGCCGGATCAGAACATCCACCAGGGTGCCTGACTCCCAGCCGTACGCCCGGTTGCCTCTGATCACCCCCAGTTCAGATTCAATCGTATCCGGGCCCAGGGTTTTGCCCGGAATAAAGCCACCCTGGCCAACAAACCCTGCAACGAAGCGGTTTGCAGGCTCGTGGTAGAGGTTGTAGGGCACGTCCCACTGCTGAATGCCGCCGTCTTTCAGCACCGCTACCTGGTCGCACATGGCAAAAGCCTCCTGCTGATCATGGGTGACCAGAATCGCGCTGATGCCAAGGGTTTTGAGAATATCCCGAACGTCCAGGCTCAGTCGTCGGCGCAGGTCAGCGTCCAGATTGGAGAAGGGTTCGTCGAGCAGGATGAGCGTGGGCTCGGGAGCCAGGGCCCGGGCCAGGGCGACCCGTTGTTGCTGACCGCCTGACAGTTCATGGGGGTAGTTGTCTGCCAGGTCCTGAAGGTGGACGACCTGCAGTAGTTCGCTGACCTTACGGGCTTTTTCATCCCGGTTTTCGCCGCGCAGGCCAAACCCGACGTTTTCGGCAATGGTCAGATGAGGGAAGAGCGCATAGTCCTGGAAGACCATTCCGATCCGGCGCTTTTCCGGTGCCAGGGTTTTGCCAGGCAGGCTGATGGATGAGCCCTGAAGACAGATCTCGCCACTGTTGAGTGGCAGAAATCCCGCCAATGCCCGCAGAACGGTACTTTTGCCGCAGCCGCTGGGGCCAAGCAGGCAACCAATATCGCCATGGCTGAGCGCGAAGCTCACCTCTTTGACCACTGACTCATCCCCATATCCGCAGGACATGTTGTGCACTTCAAGAAGCCAGTCGTCCGGTTGAATCACGCTCGAATTCATCGATTCAGTCCAGTCGGTTGAGTATCAGGAATTCAAGCAGGGCTTTCTGGGCATGAAGCCGGTTTTCCGCCTCGTCCCAGACGACCGAGCAGGGGTGTTCCATCATTTCGGCCGAGATTTCTTCGCCCCGATGGGCGGGCAGGCAGTGCATGAATATTGCGTCTTTGTCGGCCAGGCTCATCAGTTGCGGGCTGATCTGGTAGTCCCGGAACGATTTTTCACGGGCTTTCTGTTCGTCTTCCTGGCCCATCGAGGCCCACACGTCTGTTACCAGAAGGTTTGCGCCTCTGGCGGCCTCGGCCGGATCACGCAGAATTTCCACGCGGTCCGAGTGGGTTTGCAGCAGGTTCCTGCTCGGCTCGTAGCCCTCCGGGCAGGCGATACGCAGGTTGAATCCGAACTGGTCCGCTGCGTTCATGTACGACTGGCACATGTTGTTGCCATCCCCGATCCAGGCCACGGTGCCCCCTCGGATACTGCCGCGGTGTTCCCGGTAGGTCTGCATATCGGCCAGCAACTGGCAGGGATGAAAATCATCGGTCAGGGCATTGATGACCGGCGCACGGGAGGCCGCTGCGAACCTTTCGACCTTGGTGTGGTCGAAAGTGCGGATCATGACCGCATCCACCATGCTGGAAATGACAATGGCTGAATCTTCAATAGGCTCGCCACGGCCAAGCTGGGTGTCGCGAGGCGACAGAAACAGCGCGGCGCCACCGAGCTGGGTCATGCCTGCTTCAAAGGACACGCGGGTCCGGGTGGATGATTTCTCGAAAATCATCGCCAACACGCGATTTTTCAGGCTTTCCCGCACAATTCCCTGTCGCCATTCGTTGCGCAGTCTGGTGGCGTGGTCCAGCAGTGCTTCCAGTTCGTCCGGACTCAGGTCGTTCAGTGTAAGAAAGTGTCTTGCCATGACATGGCCCTTCATTGATCGGTGAACGCATCGATATCAGGCGCGGTGCCCGGCTAATGGCGGCCTGTCCTGCAAAGGAGCACAAGTCTAGCGGGTCAGGGGATTGATGACAACGACGCAGCGCCAGTGCCGGTGGGGCTTCGCCGGACACGGATGATTGTTTCGGCCATTGGTCCGGATAAGCTGACGCGTGTACAATAGAGGCCAGGTAGTTGCCGTGAGGCAACCCATGATTCAATTGCGAGGTAATTGCGAATGGACGTTAACGAAACCATCAAGAGTCAGCTCGAAGAAAATCCGGTCATTCTCTACATGAAGGGCAGCCCACAGGAGCCGCAGTGTGGTTTCTCGGCCAAAACATCCCAGGCGCTGATGGCCTGTGGTGAACGGTTTGCGTTCGTCAACATTCTGGACAACCAGGAGCTGCGCGAGGCGCTGAAAGTCTACTCCAGCTGGCCAACCTATCCGCAGCTTTACATCAACGGTGAGTTGGTCGGCGGCTGTGACATCATCCTGGAAATGTCCGAGAGCGGCGAGCTTGCAGATAAGATCAAGGCAGCGGCGAAGCAGGCCGAAGCCTGATCTGGAAGGTGTGTTCAATTTCAACGCTGAATTGCCGCCATCCGGCAGGCATTCAGCGTTGAGGATCCGGGGTTGCTGCAACCCTCTGCCGGCATCGGCCCGTCTATCCGGTTTTGGTTCTCAAATTGCCGACGACGGCGTCCAGTGCCCGGTCGATCAGTGCTCCCTGTTGCAGTACGGTTAACCGTCCGCGCCTGAGCTCATGGGCAAGTTCCGTCCGGGTTTTCTCGATCACCTTGAGCCCCATGCGGTTGACGAACACGAAGCATTCTGCCTCTTCGATAATGGCCGACAGTTTGCAGCGGAAGTTGGCACCGTTGACCAGGCTGAACTCCACCCAGTTGCCAATTTCCATTTCGTCAATCTTTGCGATTTGCTCCGCAACAGCGGCGTTTTCCAGTTCCTTTTGACGCTGGATAGCGGTCTGTGGACCCGCGGGATCTTCCCGTCCCGGCTCGGGGGCGTCTTCCGGTGTTTCTACCTGGGCGTTGGCGCGGAAGGCTTCGGTCAGCTCGTGTTTTAGTTCAGCCATCATGTCATCGAGCTTGGAGGAGTTGTAGGACACTTCTTCCAGACCGGCGCGAAGGGATTTCAGCAACCCGGGAACAACCCGGACCCATTGATCGCGCTCTTCGTTTTCCTGGTGCGGATGCAGGCACCAGATCAGATCGTCGACCACTCGAACCGTCTGTGCCCAGCGGTGTTCGACATCGTCCCGCAGATACGCCAGGAACATCACCCGGCTCCAGCCGTTCAACAGAATGTTGCGAACGGGCTCCCGAAGTTTGTAGCGCGCCAGTTTCGTCTGCAAAAGCTGATCGACGGTTTCCTGGGCTTTCTGGGACTTGATGCGACCCCGCTCTGATTCCCGGGTACGCTGCTCCACCAGCGAGGATTTACGGTTTTCGCGGGCCAGAAACTGTTCGAATTCTTCGCCAAGGGTTTCGAACAGGGTGATGTCCCCGTCAAACTCGTTGAGAATGCGGGCGACAATGGAGTGAATCTGATCGTACAGTTTGTCCCGGGCTTTTTCGTCGCTGTCGCTCCAGCCGATGCCTGCCCTCGCCAGGCTGTTAAGCAGCCGGCGGGCAGGATGGGTCGCTTTGCTGAAGAAGGTTTTGTCCTTGATAACCACTTTCAGGATGGGAATCTGCAGCCGACTGATCAATACCTGAACTGGTGCTGACAGGTTGTAATCATCCAGAATGAATTCGAACAGCATGGAGACGAGGTTGATCAGGTCCTCATCCATTTCATTGAGTGCCGGTTTCTTGCCATCCGCCGGGGTGTCACTTTGGGAAAGCAAATGCTCAACCGCAGCCTGCAGGTCGACCACGGTCGGATTACCTTCACTCAGGTTGCTCCAGTTGCCGATATCGGCGGTTTGCTGTGGCAGGGCACTCAGCAGGCTGATCAGTTCGGCACCGCCGATTACATGAACGCCAGGGTCGGACGATCTGGGGCTGTGCCCGCTATAGGAACGCCGTGAGACCAGCATCTGCCGGATCTGCTCGAACATGGCGCCTTCGTGATGACCCTGGCCGCCGCCATCCTGCTGCACTGCCATTGAATCGGCGCTTGAAGAACCGGGCTCTGCAACTCCGGCAGGGTTTCTGCCCGCCGAGTCGTGCTGCTTGCCGGTTTTTGCATGGTAGCGGAAATTGGGTATCACGCCCGCCTGAATCAGTATGCGGTTGGCTTCATCAAGCAGCATTCCGAGGTTGGACACCACGTAGCGATCAAACTGTTTGAGGAGAATCAGACGTTCGCGAATCTGGATTTCAAGCGCCTGAATAGCCTCTATAAACGCACTGCAAAGTTGCTCCGGCGCCATTGGGTTGACCGGCGCGTCGTCATTCGCACCGGGATAGATTTCGCTGAATCGTGCCTGCAGCTGGAGCAGCGACCCCTGGAAGTGGACCTTGGATTTGGAAATCATTGCATTCAGCGCGACCTGCTCTTCCAGGTCGTCATCGCCGACCAGCGAAAGCGAATCTGCGCTTGTCGAGCTGGATGAGAGGTCTTCTGCCGCCAGGGTTCCGCTGCGGGGAGGATTTGCAAAAAGCTGGCCGACAGCGTTCTGGAAATGCCGCTCCACACCTTTGCGTTTGATACGAATTTCCCGCATGGCCTCAAAATAGCGGTTCTGTTCGTTGTTGCTTCTGGCGTTGTTGGCCAGTTCGAACAGCGAATCATCTACCGCATCAAAGGCACCCTGCAACAAGTCTCCCAGCCCGGCCACTACCGTGTCACGAATGCGTGTGACTTCGGTTGGCAAAGAGCCTGAACTTCCAGACTCTCGGTGCTCGCGGAGAAAATGTATGCCGGACTGCTTGTTCATGGCCGACTCCTGTGTGCGCCTCAACCGGATGCAAAACCGAGCATTCTTTGTTCATTTTTTGACTAATCTACCGTATTTTTACGTGCGGTAACACTGTCGGGCACGAACAAATACGTCAACAAGCCGAAAGGTGCGCTAAAACTAGCGTGACACGCGCTTTTTTCGCTTTTTGGGATGGACTATAGCGGCTTTTACGACATTGTCTTTGATCTGCAGAACCTCTACCCGGTGTCCACTGACTTTCAGACAGACGTTCGTGTCTGGAATGTTTTCCAGTGTTTCGGTGATCAGCCCGTTCAGAGTCTTGGGGCCATCCTGGGGCAGCTTCCAGCCCAGGCTTTTATTGATGGTCCGCACGGCTGCGGTGCCGTCGATTATGAAAGTGCCATCATCCTGCGGGATGATGTCGGGGCTGGTGGAGGCGTAGTCGGTGGTGAACTCGCCCACGATTTCTTCCAGGATGTCTTCCAGAGTGGCGAGCCCGAGGACGTCACCGTACTCGTCCACAACCATGCCAAAGCGCCGTTTTTCCTTCTGGAAGTTTATAAGCTGTGTGTTTAGCGGTGTGCTTTCGGGGATGAAATAGGGTTCGCGACAAAGCTGCATCAGCATGGCTTTGTTGATGTCCTCTTCGTGCAGAAGCTTGGCGGCGTTTCGAAGGTGAAGCACACCCTGGATGTTATTGATGTCACCTTTGAAGACCGGCAGGCGGGTATGCTGGCTGCTTCTCAGCTGGCGCAGAATGGTGCCCAGATCGTCCTCAAGGTCGATTCCGGTGACCTCGTTTCGCGGCACCATGATGTCGTTGACGGTGACTTTTTCCAGATCAAGAATGCTAACCAGCATGTCCTTGTGTTTGGTGGGTATCAATGCGCCTGCTTCGTTGACCAGGGTTCGCAGTTCTTCACGACTCAAATGATCACTGGCGGCATCATTGGCAGACACACCGATGACCTTGAGAATGATCCCGGTAAACAGGTTGACGGCCCAGACCACGGGGTACAGAAGCTTCAGGAGCGGGCCCAGAATGTGGCTTGCGGGAAAAGCGATTTTCTCAGGAAAAAGTGCGGCCAGGGTTTTGGGTGTGACCTCGGCAAAAATCAGGATAACGATGGTGAGCAGAACCGTGGCAATCGCAATGCCGGCATCGCCCCAGATGCGAATAGCAATAACGGTGGCAATAGCAGACGCAAAAATATTGACAAAATTATTGCCGATCAGAATAACGCCGATCAGCTGATCCGTCCGGTTAAGAAGATTCTGGGCCCGCCTGGCGCCTTTATGACCGGTTTTGGCCATGTGTTTCAGACGGTAGCGATTGAGCGACATCATCCCGGTCTCGGAGCTTGAGAAGAACGCGGAGAGCAGTATCAGTCCGGCCAGGATGATAAGCAGCGCGGTAAGCGATGTGTCGTTCAAGAAAAAGAGCCCTCAAATTGCAGTAGTATCGCCAAAGTGGTATCTCGCGGCGGCGGTGTCAAGTGCTTGCGGCCAGCCCCTGGTTCTGTCAGCCGCCTCGCTGGAAAATCAGTTCCAGCACAAACTTGCTGCCGTAGAACGCCATCATCAGCAGTCCGCAGCCGACCAGCGTCCAGCGACTGGCCGTTACCCCGCGCCAACCCTTAACGTAACGTCCGACCAGCAAGGCGATAAACACCACCAGTGACAGAAGCGAGAAGAAGGTTTTGTGAGCCAGGTCCTGAGCGAACAGGTCCTCAACGAACAGCGCGCCCGTGGTAATGGCCAGCACCAGCAGTGTGACCCCCGCCCAGACCAGTTCAAACAGCAGAGACTCCATGGTCTGCAGTGGCGGCAGGTTACGGATCATGACGCTGTTGTAGTTCTGTTTCAGCCCCCGGTTCTGCATATAAAGCAGCACTGCCTGTATCGCGGCGAGGGTAAAAAGGCTGTAGGCGGTTATCGACAGGGCGATATGGGACAGCATGCCATAGCTGTCATCGGGAACGACCCGTGGGGAGGTGTGGGTGATCAGAACCATGATTATGGTGAGTCCGGCCAGGGGATAGGCGCCGAGAAACAGACTTTGCACGGGCTTGCGCAGATTTAAAGCCAGCAGTAAAAATATGATAAGCCAGGAGATAAGGACGGAACTCTGGAAGAATCCGAAATCGAAATTACCCTGGCGGTAGACGGTCTGTGCAATCAACAGTCCATGACTGGTCAGCGCCAGAAGCCCGATGAGAGAGGTAATCGCTGTGCTGGTGTGAACCTTGCCACGAAAGCTCAGCGCCTGCAGGGCGGTGCCGATGCTGTACAGCAGTAACGAGGTGACCGCGAGGATCAGCGTTCCCATGACTTCCTTTAACCACATTCAAACTGAGAATCGGCGGGGATTGACACCGATTTGACCGGGCTGGTCGTTTCAAGGCGCTAGTCTGGTTATAATGTCGCGATTATGCAACAGGAATCAAGAAGCCCTGCCGGGTTTCCCATTGTTTTGCAATCAATTTATCCGGGTACGGAAGCACAACATGTTTGAGAACCTTCAGGACCGACTGTCTGGCAGTCTGCGCAAAATTTCGGGTCAGGCACGACTGACAGACGATAATATCAAGGAAACCCTGCGTGAAGTCCGGATGGCGCTGCTTGAGGCAGACGTCGCCCTGCCCGTGGTAAAAGCCTTTATAGAGGGTGTCCGTGAGCGGGCGGTCGGTCAGGAGGTGCAGCGCAGTCTGACCCCCGGACAGGTTTTTGTGAAGGTTGTCCAGCAGGAGCTCGAGCGGGTCATGGGGGACGGCACCGAATCCCTCAACTTGGCGACCCAGCCTCCGGCCGTCATCATGATGGCCGGCCTCCAGGGTGCTGGTAAAACCACCACCGTGGCGAAACTGTCCCGCTTCCTTAAAGAGCGCCAGAAAAAGTCGGTGATGGTGGTCAGCGCCGACGTCTATCGTCCTGCGGCTATCCGTCAGTTGGAAACCCTGGCGGGCGAGGTGGGCGTGGAGTTTTTCTCCAGCTCCGCTGACCAGGATCCGGTTGATATTGCTAACGCTGCCATGGACGCCGCGCGGAAAAAACATATCGATGTGCTGATTCTGGATACCGCTGGCCGGCTGCACGTGGACGAGCAGATGATGGGCGAGATTGGTCGCCTCCATAAAGCGGTCAACCCCATCGAGACCCTGTTCGTGGTTGACGCCATGACGGGTCAGGACGCCGCGAATACCGCCAAGGCATTCAACGACGCATTGCCATTGACCGGCGTCGTGCTTACCAAGACCGACGGCGATGCCCGCGGCGGCGCGGCGCTGTCAGTCCGTCACATCACCGGTAAGCCCATAAAATTCCTGGGCGTGGGTGAAAAAACCGATGCACTGGAGCCTTTTCACCCCGACCGCGTGGCGTCCCGTATTCTGGGCATGGGTGATGTGCTTTCTCTTATCGAGGAAGCAGAGCGCAAGATTGACCAGAAGAAAGCCGAGAAGCTGACCAAAAAGATCAAGAAGGGTAAAAGCTTTGATCTGGAAGACTTCCGGGATCAGCTCCAGCAGATGAAAAGCATGGGCGGCATTGGTGGGCTTATGGATAAGCTGCCGGGTATGGGGCAGATGGCGCAGGCCGCCCAGGCGCAGGTCAATGACAAGTCCATGGGTCAGATGGAAGCGATAATCTGCTCCATGACGCCGAAGGAGCGTCGTTATCCTGACGTGATCAACAATTCCCGCAAGCGCCGCATTGCCACAGGCTCCGGTACCCAGATACAGGACATTAACCGGTTGCTGAAGCAGCACAAGCAAATGCAGAAAATGATGAAGAAATTCGGCAAGAAAGGCGGAATGGCTAACATGATGCGAGGTCTGGGCGGTATGATGCCGCCGGGCGGTGCAGGTGGTGGTATGCCCCCGCGTGGACGTATGTAGAAACCGGGACGTTTTCCCTGTTTTCTTTGGCGTTGAATTAGCATAGAATACTGCCCCTTTCGAGTATGGGTCTTCGCGCCGGCTAGTCTTTCTAGTGCCTGGCGGGTGTGAATCGTACAAAGTTCGTACAACGGAACAGGATATTGGTCGAAATGGTAATAATCCGTTTGGCTCGTGGTGGCTCAAAGAAGCGCCCGTTCTACCATCTGACAGTGACAGACAGCCGCAAATCTCGTGACGGTCGTTTTATTGAACGTGTTGGTTTTTACAACCCGATTGCTCGCGGCCAGGAAGAAAGCCTGCGCGTTGACCGGGATCGCGTGAATCATTGGCTGAGCCAGGGTGCCCAGACCAGCGAGCGCGTTGCCAAGCTGCTGAAAGGCACTGCGGCCGAGTAATCAGGTAGCACCGGGGTTTCTCCATGGCTAGGCAGGCACAGGAAACTGTGATTGGTCAGATTACCTCGGTCTTTGGGGTCAAGGGGTGGCTGAAGGTCTATTCCTACACGGATCCCAGAGAGGGAATTCTGGATTACCGGAACTGGACGCTGGTCCACAACGGTCAGAGATTGCCCGTAAAGGTTGAAGAAGGCCGTCGGCAGGGTCAGAGCGTTGTGGTTAGCCTCAAGGGCGTGGGCGATCGTGATATCGCGCGCTCTTATTGCGGTTCGGATATTACGGTGCCAACACAGGATCTGCCCGACTTGCCCGAAGGCGAATACTACTGGCATGAGCTTGAAGGGCTGACAGTCGTGACCACCGAAAACGAATGTCTGGGGTGCGTGGATCATCTGATTGAGACAGGCTCCAATGATGTTCTGGTGGTTCACGCAACTGATCTGTCGATCGATCAACGCGAACGCCTGATCCCTTATTTGCCTGATCAGGTAGTCAGGATGGTTTCACTGGACGAGGCAAAGATGATCGTCGAATGGGACCCGGAGTTTTAACCGGTGTGGATTGGCGCAGTCAGCCTGTTCCCTGAGATGTTTGGCGCGGTGACGGACGTAGGGATAACCGGAAGGGCGGTGCGGGACGGTCTGCTGACCTTCAGGGTCTGGAACCCCCGGGACTTTACCCACGACCGACATCGGACAGTGGATGACCGGCCCTACGGTGGCGGTCCCGGCATGCTGATGAAAGTGCAGCCCCTGCGGGATGCGATACACGCAGCCAGAGCCGCTGCGCCGGTCAGACCCTGTGTTGTGTATCTTTCGCCCCAGGGCGAGCCGTTGAACCAAACGGTGATTGAATCACTGGCATCAGAACAGAGCCTGATTCTGGTTGCCGGCCGCTATGAGGGTGTTGATGAACGCCTGATTGCTGCCGAAGTGGATCGGGAAGTGTCTCTGGGCGATTTTGTGTTGTCCGGTGGCGAGCTGGCAGCCATGGCAGTCATGGATGCGATAACGCGGTTTATCCCCGGAGCGCTGGGTCATGCGCTGTCAGCGGAGCAGGATTCCTTCGTTGATGGGTTGCTGGACTGTCCGCACTACACTAGGCCGGAAGTTTATGAAGGCCGGGCGGTGCCAGACATTCTGTTAGGTGGTCATCATGATCAGATCCGGCGTTGGCGGCTCAAGCAGTCGCTGAGGCGAACCCGGGAGCGACGCCCCGACCTGCTGGAGAAGCGGGTGTTTTCGGACGAAGAGCGTGAACTGCTGGAAGAGATTTCAAACGAACCGGATGCTTTCGAATCATCGGGGCATTAAAGATTGAGTATCAGGAGCATTACGATGAGCGGTAAAAATAACATCATCAGTCAGATTGAATCAGAACAGATGACCAAGGAAGTGCCAGCCTTTGCGCCGGGTGACACCGTGGTGATCCAGGTTCGAGTAACAGAAGGCAACCGAGAGCGCCTGCAGGCGTTCGAAGGCGTGGTGATCGGCAAGCGCAACCGTGGCATGAACTCTTCTTTCACCGTGAGGAAAATCTCCTACGGCGTGGGCGTCGAGCGTACTTTCCAGACCTTCTCCAGGCTGATCGAGAGCATCAGCGTGAAGCGTCGTGGCGACGTTCGCCAGGCCAAGCTTTACTACTTGCGTGACCTGTCCGGTAAGGCAGCCCGCATCAAGGAAAAGCTGGGCTGAGCATCCGTCTGTGCCCATGGCAGCCGACGGTAGCGCCAGAAAAAGAATGAGCGAAAAGGCAGCTAATGGCTGCCTTTTTCCATTTTTATGAACGATAAACGCAGAACCAGAGAAGCGGTGCGGCCCCCGGATGAAAGCGTCATCGCGCGCTTCTGTGATGCCATATGGCTTGAGGATGGGCTGGGCGAAAAAACCCGTCAGGCCTACCAGAGTGATCTTGAGCGACTGGCGGCCTGGCTTGCAAGACAGCCGGGGCAGCCATTGTTGGTCGATGTTAACCGGAGCCACCTTCTGGGCTGGATTTCCACTGGGCTGGCCGACGGATTCAAAACCGCGACCGCCGCCCGTCGCCTATCCGGGCTGCGTCGGTTTTACCGCTATCTGTTGCGGGAAAACGAGATTACCGAAGACCCTACTCTGCGGATAGACAGCCCGCGCCTGCCACAGAGGCTGCCGGATTCACTGTCAGAAGACGATGTTGAGCAGCTCTTGATGGCGCCGGATCCGGATCGGCCACTGGAGCTCAGGGACAAAGCCATGATCGAGATTCTGTATGGCTGCGGCCTGCGGGTTTCCGAACTGGTGGCTCTCACGGTGGACCAGGTTAATCTGCGCCAGGGTGTGATACGCATTATCGGCAAAGGCAACAAGGAGCGCCTGGTCCCACTGGGTGAGGAAGCCATCGACTGGCTGATCCGCTACATGCGTCACGGCCGGGCGGAGCTATTGAAAGGCAAGCCCTGTGATGCCTTGTTTCCGGGCAACAGGCCAGCCGCCATGACCCGGCAGACCTTCTGGTACCGGATCAAGCACTACGCGTTGCGCGCCGGCATACGTAAACATCTGTCCCCCCATACACTGAGACATGCGTTTGCGACGCATCTGCTCAATCATGGGGCGGACCTGCGGGTTGTGCAGATGCTCCTTGGCCATTCGGATCTGTCGACCACCCAGATCTATACCCATGTTGCCCGTCAGCGCCTGCAGTCACTTCACCAGTCCCATCACCCTCGAGGTTAATGGTCAGTGGGTCGGAGATTGGCCACAGGTGACTGGCAAAACTCTGATGACCGCGTTACTTTGGCGTTCCGCCGTTGAACTTTAGGCGAGGCTTCGTGTCGCATCATGGGTCGCGATCTACCCTAATCCCTTTCACATGCAAAAGGTCGGAAATGTTTATGTCCACAGCCCACGTGCCCCGTTCACTGCTTGTCCTGCTGGCAGCGCTGTCCTGTGTTTTTTTCGGGGCGAATGCCACGGCAGACGACACCGCAGATGCCATTACCCGGACCCTGTCCGAAGCCATTCCGCAGCTCGACATTACCGGCGTGATCAAATCCGAGGTTCCCGGCTTATACGAGGTTGCCAGCACCAATGGCGGCAACCTGCTTGTGACTGAAGATGGTCAGTACCTGCTCACCGGAGACGTGCTCAAGGTAACATCCCGGGGGGTTGCCAATCTGTCTGAAGAAAAACGTCTGACCCGTCGCGCTGAAACCATGGCGGCTTTTGGAAGGGATGGGATTATTACCTTCCCTGCCAGTGGTAACGAAAAGGCCGTTATTTCCGTCTTTACTGATATCGACTGTCCGTATTGCCGGAAGCTCCATGACGAAGTGCCAGAGCTGAACGAGATGGGCATCACCGTGCATTATTACGGTTTTCCGCGCTCCGGCCCGAACACGCCGTCCTTTGCCAAATACGTGTCGGTCTGGTGCGCCGATGATCAGCAGGCTGCCATGAACGCCGCCAAACAGGGGCGGAATATTGAACGTCAGACCTGCGGTAATCCGGTGGCGTCCCAGTACCAGCTGGGTCAGCAGGTGGGCGTGACCGGCACGCCGGCGATCGTGCTCGATAACGGCCAGATCATCCCCGGTTACCGTCCTGCCAAACAGATCGCTGAGGCGCTCGAGATACTCTGAAAGACCGGAAGTACTGACGGGGTTATTCGGGCGCTCATTTACCGGTATACTATCGCTCGCTTGAGCAACCTATCGGGAACAGGGGTGAAGGTTTGAAAGAGGTTAATGTCGGAATCTGCGGATTGGGCACCGTCGGTGGCGGTACATTCAAAGTTCTGGAGCGTAACGCGAAGCTGATTACCGGTCGTACCGGATTCAACATCCGCGTTGCACGGGTGGCCACCCGCACACCCAGAACTGACATCGACCTGGGCGAGATTCCGTTCAGCACCGATGTTTTCGACGTGGTGAACGACCCCTCGATTGACGTGGTGGTGGAGCTGATCGGCGGATACGAAACCGCGCGCGAGTTGGTGCTTGCGGCCATTGGAAATGGCAAGCACGTTGTCACTGCCAACAAGGCCCTGATTGCCGTCCACGGCAACGAGATCTTTGAGGCGGCGGCGAAAAAGAACGTCATTGTTTCCTATGAGGCCGGTGTTGCCGGCGGCATCCCCGTCATCAAAGCAGTCCGGGAAGGTCTGGCGGCAAATCGTGTCGACTGGATTGCCGGCATTATCAACGGTACCGGCAACTACATCCTGACCGAAATGCGCGCCGGCCGTGAGTTTGCCGAAGTTCTGAAGGAAGCCCAGGACCTGGGCTACGCCGAAGCCGACCCGACCTTCGATGTGGAAGGTATTGATGCGGCCCACAAACTTACCATTCTGGCATCTGCCGGTTTCGGTGTGCCGCTGCAGTTTGAAAAGGCCTACACCGAAGGCATCTCCGAGATTACCCCCTACGATATTGCCCACGCCGAGGCCCTTGGTTATCGCATCAAGCACCTTGGCATTGCCCGCCGTCGCGACGGTGGCATTGAGCTGCGTGTGCATCCGACGCTGGTGCCGCGCAGCCATCTGATTGCCCAGGTAGACGGCGTGCTCAATGCCGTGCTGGTTGACGGTGATGCGGTCGGCCAGACCATGTATTACGGTCCCGGTGCCGGCGACGAGGCAACGGCCTCTGCCGTGATCGCCGATATCATCGATGCGGCGCGCGCGGTGGCTTCCTCCAGTGATCTGCGGGTTCCCTATCTCGGCTTCGAGCCAGAAGCCATGGAAGATCTGCCTGTGCTGCCGATGGAGGATATCCAGTCCGCCTACTATCTGCGAATTACTGCCATGGACCATCCCGGCGTCCTGGCCAAGATTGCATCGGTACTGAGCGAGCACGGCATCAACATCGAATCCATTATGCAGAAAGAGTCCGAATTCAAAGACGGACGTATTCCGGTCATCATCCTGACCCACACGGTTCAGGAGCGTCAGATGAACCGTGCCATTGAGGAGTTGGAAGCGCTGAGTGACATTGACGGACGCGTTGTCCGCATTCGCGCTGAAAATTTCGAAGGGTAAATGCTCAGTCCAGAGAGAAACACAAGGTGAGATACATCAGTACACGGGGCGAAGCGCCCTCAGTGGGTTTTGAAGATGTCCTGCTGACGGGGCTTGCCCCGGATGGCGGCCTCTACGTTCCGGAATCCCTGCCGCATTTCAGCCTGGAAGAAATTCGTAGCTGGCGCGGTTTGTCCTACAGCGAGCTGGCATTCAACGTCGTGCATCCGTTTGTGGATGACGCCGTTCCGGCGGATGCCTTCCGCGCCATGCTTGATGAAACCTACGGTGTGTTCGCCCACAAGGCCGTCGCGCCGCTGGTTCAGATTGACACCAACGAGTGGGTTCTGGAACTGTTCCGCGGGCCGACTCTTGCGTTCAAGGATTTCGCCCTGCAATTGCTGGGTCGCCTGCTGGATTATGTTCTGGAAAAGCGCCAGCAGCATGTGGTGATCCTGGGCGCAACATCAGGGGACACGGGTTCCGCAGCGATAGAGGGATGTCGTCGCTGCGAACACGTGGATATCTTTATCCTCCACCCCCACGAGCGGGTGTCGGAAGTCCAGCGCCGTCAGATGACAACCGTCAAGGGTGACAATATCTACAACCTTGCGGTTCGTGGCAACTTTGATGACTGTCAGCGCATGGTCAAGGCCAGTTTCGGCGACCAGTCATTCCTGGGCGGCAAGACCCAGCTGGCGGCGGTCAATTCGATCAACTGGGCGCGGATAATGGCGCAGATCGTCTATTACTTCCACGCGTCGCTGTCGCTTGGCGGTCCCGACCGTAGCATGGCGTTCTCGGTGCCTACCGGTAACTTTGGCGATATCTTTGCCGGCTACCTGGCGCGGAATATGGGACTGCCCATTTCACAGCTGGTGATCGCGACCAACCGCAACGACATTCTTCATCGTTTCATGAGCGGTAACCGGTACGAGCAGCAAACGCTGGAGCATACGCTGTCTCCCAGCATGGACATCATGGTGTCCAGCAACTTCGAACGGCTGCTGTTTGATCTGCATGGCCGTGATGGTCACGCGGTCAAAGAGCTGCTGGAAAACGCCTCGAAAGGCCCGGTCAGCATTGAAGACTATCGCTGGAAGGCGGCTCGCCGCCTGTTTGATAGCGACGCAGTGGATGACAAGAGCACCACAGACACCATCCGCGAGATCTTCGAGCAGAATGAATACCTGTTGGACCCCCACACCGCCATCGGTGTTCGGGCTGCCAGAAACTGCCGCCGCGATCCGGCTATACCAATGATCACCCTGGGAACCGCCCACCCGGCAAAATTCCCGGATTCAGTGATCGAATCCGGTGTCGAGGCGTCGCCGGAGCTGCCAATTCATCTGGCCGACCTTTTCGAACGGGAAGAGCAGTACACGGTTCTGGATAACGATCTGCCCACTATTCAGGACTTTATTGCCAAACACTGGAAGAATACCTGACCCGGTATGGCAGCCAAGAAGATCCTGCGTCGCCCCGGTCCCAGCACCCAGCCGGACTGGGGTCAGAACCTGCCTCCCATACTCCGGCGCCTCTACGCGGCCCGCGGCGTTACCTCTGACGAACAGCTCACTTACACGCTGAAGTATCTGGCCTCGCCCATGGAGTTGCGTGGGATTGGCCGGGCGGTGGAATTGCTGGCCAGGGCCATCACCGAGAAGCAGAGCGTGATGATCCTGGGGGATTTCGACGCGGACGGCGCGACAAGCACGGCGGTGGCCATGCTGGGTCTGGGCATGATGGGGCTCGAACGGGTCGATTTCCGGGTACCCAGTCGCTTCGCGGACGGCTATGGATTAACGCCAGGGATCATAGATCGACTGAAAGAAGAGGGCGCGCTACCGGATCTGCTGGTGACCGTTGATAACGGCATTGCCGCGGTGGATGGCGTGCGCGCCGCCAAGGAGCTGGGCATCGCCGTTGTAGTGACCGATCACCACTTGGCCGGCGAAACATTGCCCGACGCCGACGCCATCGTAAACCCCAACCAGCCTGACTGCTCCTTCCTGAGCAAGCACGCCGCCGGCGTTGGCGTCATGTTTTACGTACTGACGGCGCTGCGGAAACACCTGCGTGAAAACGATCAGCTACGGGATCCACAGCCCAACCTGGGCAGTCTGCTGGACCTGGTGGCGCTTGGCACCGTCGCCGACGTTGTTCCCCTGGATCACAACAACCGGATTTTTGTCGAGCAGGGCCTGAGGCGGATCCGCCAGGGCGAAGCAAGGCCGGGTATTCTGGCGTTGCTGGAAGTTGCCGGACGGGATCACAGGGAAATCAGTTCGACCGATCTGGGCTTTGTGGTTGGCCCCCGGCTCAACGCTGCCGGGCGACTCGATGACATGAGCGTCGGCATTGCCTGCCTGCTGGCGGACAGCCAGGACGAGGCTCTGCGACTGGCCCGTGAGCTGGACACCTTCAACCGCGAGCGCCGAACCATTGAAAAAGACATGAAAGCCCAGGCGCAGGACCTGCTGGCTTCAATGTCACTGGATCTGGAAGGACTCCCCTGGGGGCTGGCGCTGTTCGACACCGACTGGCACCAGGGCGTCATCGGCATACTCGCCGCCCGAATCCGCGAGCAGACCCATCGACCGACCATCGCCTTTGCGCCTGACGATAATGGCGTCGACATCAAAGGCTCCGCCCGCTCCATTCCCGGCCTGCACATCCGCGACGTGCTTGCGGTGGTGGACGCCCGCCACCCCGGGATGATGAAGAAATACGGTGGCCACGCCATGGCGGCGGGCATGACCCTGCTCCGCGATGATCTGGACGCCTTCAGTGAGGCCTTCGACAGGGCCGTGCGTGACACCCTCCGCGCAGAAGACCTGGAAGCGGCCATCACCACCGACGGCCCGTTGAATTCCGAAGAGCTCCTTCTGGATACCGCAACTCTGCTCAAGCGCGGGGGGCCCTGGGGGCAGCACTTTCCTGAACCCCTGTTCGACGGCAACTTCCGTGTGGTCAGTCAGCGCATTGTTGGCGAGAACCATCTGAAGCTGGTACTCCAGCCCGAAGACGGTGGCGCCATCATCGACGGCATTGCCTTCAATACGGGCCCGGAAGTACCAGATTACACCCGCACTGGCGCCCGGGTTGTCTACAAGCCGGATGCCAACACCTTCCGGGGTCGGACCAACCTGCAGTTGCTGATTGATTACCTGGAGCCTCTGGAATAACTCTCTTTGTGCCGATCTGAGCTCTTGCTTAAGCGTTCGTAGGTCGGATTACGGCTCCGCCTTATCCGACCTACGGGGTTAAGGCAATTCCGAGCTTTGGGCGTCAGTCGGGCAGCTTCTTCCGGGATCGTCAAAATCATGGATGATTTTGTCGAGCTTACAGGGACGTATTTACAGCGTATCCCGGAAGAAGCTGCCCGATTGGCGCTGCACCCAAGTATGATTGGCGTTGGCAACGAATCTGAGTAAGCCTCCCTGGCTGATTTAATCACCGATTTCCGGTAGACTCTCGCGTCTGATTTTGATCGCATCCATTTACTGATAGCGAGTAAGCAATCCATGGAAATTAATCCCATTGTTACGAAGATAAAAGAGCTTCGTGAGCGCACCGAAGCGCTCAGGGGGTACCTTTGACTACGATCAGCGAAGCGAAAGACTGACCGAAGTTGAACGGGAACTGGAAGTACCCTCTGTCTGGGAAGACCCGGACCGTGCCCAGGCGCTGGGCAAAGAGCGTTCCGATCTGGAATTGATCGTCCGCACCATCGACAACCTTACCTCCGGCGTCAACGATGCCGACAGCCTTCTGGAAATGGCGGCTGAGGAAGAAGACCAGGGCACGGTGGACGAGATCGAGGCTGACCTGGCTGCGCTGGACAAAGAGCTCGAGAAACTCGAATTCCGCCGCATGTTCTCCGGCGAAATGGATTCCAATAACGCCTACATGGATATCCAGGCCGGATCCGGCGGCACCGAGGCCCAGGACTGGGCCAACATGCTGCTGCGTATGTACCTGCGCTGGGCCGAGCGTCGCGGATTCAAAGCCGAAATCGTCGAGCTTCAGGAAGGCGATGTGGCCGGTGTCAAAAGTGCCACCATTCATATCCAGGGTGACTATGCCTACGGCTGGCTGCGCACGGAGACCGGCGTCCATCGCCTGGTGCGCAAGTCCCCGTTTGACTCCGGCAACCGCCGCCACACGTCGTTTTCATCGGTGTTCATATCGCCGGAAGTGGATGACAGCTTTGAGATCGAGATCGGTCCCTCCGACCTGCGGGTTGATGTTTACCGTGCCTCCGGCGCCGGTGGTCAGCACGTTAACCGGACCGAATCCGCGGTGCGCCTGACGCACAATCCGTCCGGCATTGTCGTGGCCTGTCAGGCTGGCCGAAGCCAGCATCAGAACAAAGATCAGGCCATGAAGCAGCTAAAGGCAAAGCTTTATGAACGTGAGATGCAGGAACGGAATGCGGCAAAGCAGCTAGCCGAGGACGCCAAAGCGGACATCGGATGGGGCAGCCAGATCCGTTCCTATGTGCTGGATGACGGCCGCATAAAAGATCTGCGCACCAAGGTCGAAACCAGCAGTATCCAGAACGTGCTGGATGGCGATATCGACAAGTTTATCGAAGCCAGCCTCAAAATGGCGCTGTAACCAAATAGAACCTACGACAATCCCGATTTTAGTGAGCCAACATGACTGAGCACACGCAGAACGCACCCCAGGACGACAACAAGCTGATTGCCGAGCGCCGCGCCAAGCTGTCGGAGTTGCGCGAGCAGGGCAACGCCTTCCCCAATGATTTCCGTCGCGATGCCTCCGCCGCCGAGCTGCAGGCTAAATACGGCGATTATACCAAGGAAGAGCTTGCCGAGATGGGCATCCAGGTAGCGGTTGCCGGGCGCATGATGCTCGACCGCAAAGCGTTCAAAGTCGTTCAGGACATGACCGGCCGCATTCAGATCTACGCCACGAAAGACGTCCAGAAAGATACCAAACACTGGGACCTGGGCGACATCGTCGGGGTGCGCGGTATTCTGTGCAAATCCGGCAAGGGCGATCTGTACGTGACCATGGATGAGTACACGCTGCTCACCAAGTCACTGCGCCCGCTGCCGGAAAAGCACAAAGGCCTGACCGACACCGAGGCCCGGTATCGTCAGCGCTATGTGGACCTGATGGTGAACGAAGACAGCCGCCGGGTGTTTTTTGCGCGTTCCAAGATCATTAACACCATGCGCCAGTACTTCACCGACCGGAATTTCATGGAAGTGGAAACCCCCATGCTTCAGGTGATACCAGGTGGTGCCACCGCACGGCCGTTTGTGACACACCACAACGCGCTGGGCATGGACATGTATCTGCGTATCGCCCCCGAGCTGTTTCTCAAACGGCTGGTCGTCGGCGGCTTTGAACGGGTGTTCGAAATCAACCGGAATTTCCGCAACGAAGGGCTGTCGACCCGCCACAACCCGGAATTCACCATGGTGGAGTTCTATCAGGCCTACGCTGACTACAATGACCTGATGGACCTGACCGAAGACATGCTGCGGACCATCGCAGAGAAAGTGCTGGGTACCACCACCGTGATTAACACCCGGACGCTGGCCAGCGGCGAGGAAGAGTCTATCGAGTACGATTTCGGCCAGCCGTTCGAGCGTCTGACAGTGGTCGATGCGATTCTCCGTCATAACCCGGACATCAAGCGAGAACAACTGGCCGACGACGCCAGCGCCCGCCAGGTGGCCAAAAACCTCGGCATCAACCTCAAAGGCAGCTGGGGCTTGGGCAAAGTGCAGATCGAAATCTTCGAGGCCACGGCAGAGCATCGACTGGTGCAGCCTACCTTCATCACTGATTATCCGAAGGAAGTGTCGCCTCTGGCACGCTGCAAGGACAAGGATCCGTTCGTCACCGAACGCTTCGAGTTCTTTGTCGGTGGGCGCGAGATCGCCAACGGCTTCTCCGAGCTGAACGACGCCGAAGACCAGGCCGAACGTTTCCGGGAGCAGGTCGCCGAAAAAGACGCCGGTGACGACGAAGCCATGTTCTATGATGAAGATTACGTCATGGCGCTGGAATACGGTCTGCCGCCAACGGCCGGTGAGGGCATCGGCATCGACCGCCTGGCCATGCTGCTGACCAACAGTGCGTCCATCCGCGACGTCATCCTGTTCCCCGCCATGCGCCCGGAACACAACGCCGAGCAGGGCAAAGGCAAAGAGGCCCAGTAACCGTGCACCCCGCCGACGAACTCGCCAGCCACCTCCGGCCCGACCGGGGCTGGCTGGAGCAGTTGGGCCAAGAATTCCAACAGTCCTACCTGCGCTCACTGGCAGAGTTCCTGGCGGCCGAGGAGGCCGCCGGGAAAACCCTTTTCCCGGCCCGACGCCACATCTTCAACGCTCTGAACAGCACTCCGCTGGAAAAAGTATCGGTGGTGATACTGGGGCAGGACCCCTACCACGGCCCCGGCCAGGCCCACGGCCTGTCATTTTCTGTCCGCCCCTATGTCCCGAAACCGCCTTCGCTGCTGAACATTTTCAAGGAAATCCAGGACGACCTGACTATCCAGCCCCCGGATCACGGCTGTCTTCAGACCTGGGCAGAGCAGGGCGTGTTGTTGCTGAATACCGTTCTGACCGTCACCCAGGGCAACGCCGGCGCTCACCAGGGCCAGGGCTGGGAGACGTTTACCGATCGGGTGATTGACCTGGTCAACAGGGAAAGGGATGGCGTTGTGTTCATCCTCTGGGGCAGCCACGCCCGCAAAAAAGGGAAGAACATCGACCGCCGCAAGCACCTGGTTCTGGAAAGCCCACACCCATCTCCGCTCAGCGCCTATCGCGGTTTTTTTGGCTGTAAGCATTTTTCAAAAGCAAACGACTGGTTGCAGCAGCAAGGTAAGCAGACGATCAACTGGGCGCTTCCGTCACAACTGAATTTGTTGAAGCGCTACGGAAAAGCCTGATCGTCGGTAAGCAGACTGGCTTTCCAAAAACGTGCGGAGCCATGGATGGCGGAGCCCGAGCGTACATGGACGTATTTACAGCGTGTTTTGGAAAGCCAGTCTGCTTGCCGACGCCCGCACAAAGTTTGAGTAATTAGTCTGCAGGTTACTGCAAAAGCGCCATAGCCGCTTCCATCTGCGCGTTCAGATCCTCTTCCTCGTTGATGTCCATTTCAGGATCCAGCCCCAGCCGCCCGAAAGCGGAGACCGACTTCCGGTCAACCTTATTCCAGGGATGATCGCTACCCGCGATCAACTGCAGGTTGGCCACCATCACCAGGTCCGCGTAATCCGCAGCAGGAACCTCCCGCTGGAGGTTCGCAAATTCCAGAGGCACATTCTGCAGATCCTTCGGGAAATCCCATTTTTTCAGAATGGCCGCGCCGATACGCGGATGCAGCTCATCAACCACATTGTCCAGCATGATGCTGCTGATCTGGATGTCGCTGTCTTCAACATAACGCAGAATCGGCAACACACCGATCAGGTGCACCAGCCCCGCCAGAGTGGCCTGATCAGGCTTGAGCCTGGTGTAACGCTGCGCCAGAACATGGCAGACGCCAGCCACTTCCGTGCTGGTCTGCCAGGTCGACCGCAGACGCTTATCGATCATGTCAGACGTGGCCTGAAACATCTGCTGCATTGCCAGACCCATCGCCAGATTACTGGTATAGGCCATGCCCAGACGGCTGACCGCCATGTTCAGGTTTTCAATGGCGCGACTGCCACGGAAAAGCGGGCTGTTGCAGACACGGATAATTCGTGCCGACAGCGCTGTGTCGTTGCTGATCACTTTCACCAGATCCATAATCGCTGAATCCTCGTTTTCAGCAATCTCCCGAACCTGCAGCGCGGCTTCAGGCAGGGTTGGCAAAACCAGCTTGTCATTTTCTATGGCACTGGTCAGATCGGCTTTTATTGTTTCAACGATATTCGACATGGTCAGTTACAGTCCGCGCGTTGATAAAGGCTTGATCGCCCCGGTCGGGGCATTACGTTCATGTTAGCAATAAGTTATAGCAAACTTTCAGCATTCTTCCTGTGATCTTATGTATCAGAAGCGGCCTTCTGTTCCCGTTCCGGTACAGCGTATGGTAGTGGGAGAAGTGCCAGAAATATCTCCGGGGACTGCTTCAGGGCCAGTTCCGATCCCGCCGCATCGTGCCGGATAACGGCGAGCCCCTCAAACGTGCCGTCCGTGAACTGCACTGAATTGACAACTTCGCCGACGCTGCGGCCGTCTTTGACCAGCGCCGCGCCGGGAGCGGGCGCCCCGGCAGCTTGGGGGGAAGAAAACCGGAAAAGGCTTTTTTTCAACTGCCCGAGGAAGTGCATGCGCGCAATGACTTCCTGGCCGGTATAGCAGCCCTTCTTGAAGTGCACGCCGCCGAGATGCTGCCAGTTCAGCATTTGCGGAACATAGCTTTCCCGCGTTTCAGCACACAGTGACGGGACGCCCGCCGCAATTTCCGACGCCTGCCATGTGGCCAGGCCGTAGCTGTCAACCTCGCTGAGCAGGCGGGATGAGTCTGCGGAAAGTTCGCCGGTTTGCCAGAACTCGAAGCGGGGAATTCGCTCGCCGGTGGCTGAACCGAGCGCATCCATGGCGCGGATCAGGTGGCCACCGGCCACCGTAAGGGTATCGCCGGGCGATGGCAGATTTCCTGCGGCGCCATCGACCAGGGCGTTGGCAGCCTTTTTTCCCAGGAGCCCGATGATCAGGGCATCCGTTTCCACAACCATTGAGGTTCCCCGGAACAGCATCAGGTATTTACGCAGGTGCGTAATGGTTTCGTCGGCAAAAGCGGAGGGCAGCGCCATCAGCACATCGCTGCCTTCGCGCACCATCCGGGTCAGGCAATAGGCGCGCCCTTTTGGTGAGCAGGCGGCCGCTCTGGGGGAGTATTGCTCGGTAACGTCTGTGACCTGCTGGCTGAACTGGCCCTGCAGGAACTTGTCGGTGCCCGCCCCGGAAATACGCACCATGACCTGATCGTTGACTGCAATCCGGGCTGAGGCGGGTAATGGGATGGTGGCAGCCGACGTTTCCGCTGACGACATGACGTTCTCCTGAGCTGGTGGGCTTGGGACTCTAGTTGGTGCGCTGTGCCTGGCCTCCCGATGATCCCAGGCGCAACCACGCTCTGAGCTGTCGGTGCAGATCGGCCGGTACATTGCCGACTGTCTGTGTTTCAGCCCAGAGAATGACCGTTAACGGCTTATAGGTGGTGTCGCCGGGACGCAGTTTCAAGATCACTAAACGCGGATAGAGGCGGCTTTCCCCGTCGGCAATCGCCTCATAGTGTTTGCCGTCACGCCGCTGTACCTGCAACCGGTCATTCCGCACGGTCAGTCGCACCACTGACCGGTCGAGGCAAAGCTGCCCCGTCAGATGCCACTGATGAACAGCTACTGCCGCCGCCACCGGCACCAGAATCAGGAAGCCGACACCGTAGCGATAGGCCAGGATCAGACTGAAAACCGTCAGGCAGAGCCAGGGCAGAATCGCCACAAGCCCCACCGCATTACTGGGCCTGACCGGCAGATCAATCCGGTTGGACACGGCTAAGGATAATATCGACGATGCGCTGGAGATCTGGATCTTCAGGCCTGTTGCGTTGCATGAACCACTCGAACATGTCGTTGTCTTCGCAGGTGATCAGCTTGTGATAGCAGACCTGATCGGCTCTGGGCAGGCTCCGGTAGGCGTTTTCCAGAAATGGAATCAGCAGTACGTCCAGCTCAAGCATCCCTCTGCGGCTGTGCCACCACAGGCGATTGAATTCGGCATTGTCAGACATGAAGCCTCGCGTTCAAACAGTCGGTTTTTGATGATGGTCGGTTGACGTGGCGCCGGCCGGAATCAGGGGGACGAGCGCCTGTAGGTTGTAGGAGTCAATACGGTGTCTTTTGCTTCATGGAGCAGTCCCGGAAAGTCGAGAGTGTAATGCAGCCCCCGACTCTCCCGTCGTTGCAGCGCCGAACAGATAATCAGGTCGGCCACGGTCACCAGGTTTCGCAGCTCAAGAAGGTCGTTGGTCACCCGGTAATTGCTGTAAAACTCACCGATTTCCCGTTCCAGCAGATCAATACGGTGTTTCGCCCGCTGGAGGCGTTTGGTCGTCCTCACGATGCCCACATAGTCCCACATAAAATGCCGCAACTCATCCCAGTTGTGGGAAATCACCACATCTTCATCGGAATCCCGAACCTGGCTTTCATCCCACGCCGGCGCCTGAGGCGGCCGGGGAATGTCCGATTCACGGCGGGCTATATCGGCCGCCGCTGCGCGTCCGTAAACCAGGCATTCCAGCAGTGAATTGCTGGCCATGCGGTTCGCGCCGTGCAGGCCGGTGAAGGCTGCCTCACCCACGACGTACAGCTGATTGATGTCAGTCCGGGCGCGTTCGTCGCTCAGAATGCCGCCACAGGTGTAATGGGCCGCGGGAACCACTGGAATGGGATCCTGCGAGATGTCGATGCCAAAGGCCAGGCATTTCTCATAAATGGTCGGAAAATGATGCCTGATAAAGTCCAGGGGCTGATGGCTGATATCCAGGTAAAGATGATCCGCGCCCAGGCGTTTCATTTCGTGGTCAATGGCGCGCGCCACTATGTCCCGTGGTGCCAGTTCTGCCCGGTCGTCAAACCTGTCCATGAAGCGTTCGCCGTCGGGCAGCCTCAGCACGCCGCCTTCGCCGCGCACAGCTTCGGAGATCAGGAAGGATTTGGCGTGCGGGTGGTACAGGCAGGTTGGATGGAACTGGTTGAACTCCATGTTCCCGGCCCGGCAGCCGGCCCGCCAGGCCATGGCGATGCCGTCACCCGATGCGCCGTCCGGGTTGGTGGTGTAGCGGTAAGCCTTGCTGGCTCCGCCGGTGGCGATAACGGTGAAGCGGGCGTGGAACAGCTCGACGTGGTTGTCTTCCAGGTTGAGAATGTAAGCGCCCACACAGGCATTGCCCGGCAGGGCCAGCTTGCGGTTGGTGATCAGATCCACGGCGACCCGGCGGGACATCAGGTGGATGTTGTCCTTTGCCAGGGCCTGTGAGGCCAGAGTGGTCGACAGGGCCTGGCCGGTCGCATCAGCGGCATGAATGATGCGGCGATGGCTGTGGCCTCCTTCGCGGGCCAGATGATATTGCGAGCTGTCATCCCGGCTGAAGTTGACGCCGCTGTCGATTAACCATTTGATGCTGTCCCGGCCGTGCTCGACAGTGAATTTTACCGCGTCCTCATGGCAGAGCCCACCACCCGCCCTGAGCGTATCAGTGACGTGGTTTTCCAGAGAATCTTCGTCATCGAGGACCGCCGCAATACCACCCTGGGCCCAGAGTGTTGCGCCGCTGCTGATCTCAGCTTTACTGACCACGCCAACCTGCAGGTGGTCAGGCAGATTGAGAGCCACCGTCAGTCCGGCGGCGCCGCTGCCAATGATCAGAACATCGAATTCGTGGGGTTGTGGCATCGGGTTGTTATCGCGGGTCATAATGTGGTTGTGTATTGAACTAAACTTTGCGCTTGCTGTCTATTTGGCCGTACGGGCTGCCTTGAGTTAAAAGGTACGGAACCCGGCCGGACATTGGATGAGCGCATGATTTCTCCCAGTAGCAGTGATTCTGGCCCAAGGGCCGGATCCTATCGGAGCCCGGGCGCCACGCCAATGACAGTGGAATCTGAAAAACACAGAAAAGACGAACGCGGCGACAGCCAGACGGATCTTCAGCTAGTGAGAAAAGTTCGCCATGGCGACCGTTCGGCTTTTGACCTGCTGGTTGTCAAATATCAGTCGCGAGTGGCTTCAATTATAGGGCGCTATGTTTATGATCACCAGGAAGTGATGGATCTGACCCAGGAGACTTTTGTCAAAGCCTTCCGGGCAATTGATCGGTTCAGGGGCGACAGTGCGTTTTACACCTGGCTTTACCGCATTGCTGTTAACACGGCCAAGAATTTTCTTGAGTCCCGGGCCCGCAGACCTCAGGGTGGCTCTGACGCTGCCGATGCGGAGAATTTTGAGGACGGGTTCCGGCTAAGGGACGATGCGTCGCCGGACCGTTTGCTGCACCGTGATCAACTGCAAAAAGAGCTGGAGGCTGCCATCGCCGCATTGCCGGAGGAACTGAGGTCGGCTTTTCTGCTGCGCGAATACGATGGCCTGAGTTACGACGATATTGCCGGGATACTTGAGTGTCCCATCGGCACGGTGAGGTCCAGAATTTTCCGGGCGCGGGAGTCGGTTGACCGTCATCTTGGCCCCCTACTGAACGACACGCGGACGTGAAAGAGGTTGCACCCAATGGATGATCGTCTGAAAGAAACCCTGTCAGCAATGATGGATGATGAGGCCGATGAACTGTCGGTTCGCCGATTGCTGTCCCGGCCGGGGCAGGATGAGGTTTGCGCACAATTCCAGCGCTGGCAGCAGATGCGCGACCTGATTCAGCACAGGCACCCGGCGGTTGACGCCATCGATGTGAGCGACAGTGTGCGGGACGTGCTTGACGGGCATGAACGCCTTTCAAACCGGAAACCGGCGGTGCCGACCCCGACGAGAACCCGATGGCAGTGGTCGGCCGCTGCCATGGTGGCTCTGGCGCTGGCGGTGGGATTCAGCGCTGGCACGGGGTGGGAAACCAACGCGGTGCCGACGGATCGGCCGGCCGCCGCCGGTGTGCCCGAGCTGGCCATTCAGGGAATGGACGAACAGCAGCGTGAGCAGCTGAGCCGCTATCTGCTTCAGCATGCCCAGCACAGCAGTGTCGGCGCGGGACACGCTTCCATGGGCTATGCGAGGGCGGTCAGCGCATCCGCGGCGGGCTACTGATGATAGGCGGACCCGTGACAAGGCTCGTCATCATCCGGGCCCTGGTTACGCTCGCCCTGGCCCTGACCGTCCCGGCCGCCGGCGCTGCGGGGAGCGCCGGCGAGAACTCGGATGACCCGCGTTTCTGGCTGGAACGTCTTGAATCGGCGCTGACGAAAACGTCTTACATGGGGGTATTCGTCTACGCCCGTGGCGATCAGGTAAGCTCTATGCAGATCGCTCACCGTTACCATAACGGAATGATTGAGGAGCGCCTGGTGCCGCAGGACGGCGAGGTTGGTGAGATTGTCCGGAAAGGCATGGATGTTGTCTGCGTGCTGCCCGAGCATGGCCGAATGGAGCTGAACAGCGCGATTCCTGCCGGGCCGTTTGCCGAAGCCTTCACTAACCGGCTGATGCCGGTCGATCGCTGGTACCGGCCGGAAATCACCGGCCGCGACCGTATTGCTGGCCATGATGTGGTCCGGCTTTCACTGACCGCCCGGGATTCACTGCGTTACAGTCATCAGCTCTGGCTTGAAGAATCGACGGCCCTGCCGCTGAAAGGCAGAGTTATGTCGGAGTCGGGAGACATTCTTGAGTACTTTCATTTCACCAGCCTGACCATCAGCGACAGCCTGCCAGACCGGGAGTTCGAAGTTCAGACGAAAGGCCGGGAAGTGTCCAGAACCCTTGCTCCCCAGAGCACTGCAGAATCGAAACAGGGCATGGAGGGCTGGACGCTGGGCTGGCGTCCTGATGGCTTCGAGCCCGCTGCAGCGCCCCGGTCCGGCAGTGGCAAGGCGGTCGCGTTTTCAGACGGCCTTGCGTCTTTCTCCCTGTTTGTTGAAACCGGCTCTGGCGCGGGAATGCCGCTGGGCACATCAAGGATCGGCGCGACCACGGTCTACATGCAGCGAATGGAGAAGAACGCAGAGGATTTCCTGGTGACGGTGGTGGGTGAAATTCCGCTGGAAACCGCCCTGAAAGTCGTGGAATCGGTCGAGATTGAGGATTCTGCCGCGCTGGGAGCAGCGCAGCCATGATCACCGAAACCGGACGGGTTGTTGCCATCAGGGGCGGAAAAGCCTGGGTGCAGACCATCCGGGCGAGTGCCTGCGAATCCTGCTCGGCGCGCAGCGGCTGTGGTCAGCGAGTGCTGGCAAGTGCGTCAGGCGGCCGGGCAAATCAGGTACTGGTCAACAATCATCTGCAGGCGTGTGTTGGGGACGAGGTAACCGTTGCCATCGACGAATCCGCTTTGCTTTCGGCGTCCCTGCTGGTGTACGCGCTGCCGCTGTTGCTGATGCTGCTGGGCGCAGTTCTGGGCCAGTACTGGGTGCCCTCACAGGATGCCGGTGCCATCGCTGGAGCTGTTGCGGGCTTGGTGGCCGGTTTTGGCAGCGTGGGTGTTATTCAGTCACGAACCGGGCGGGGTTATGAGCCCAGGCTGATAAAATGAAGCTTTGGTAAGAACGTTGAAAACACCCGGTTTGGCCTCACAATAGATCATCGCAATCAAGTTTAACGGGAGTCCGGAATGCAGATAATCAACCTCTTTCGTCAGCCGGCGCTGCTATTGGCCTTCATCTTCATGATGTCTACCCAGTCAGCATCGGCCAGGGAACTGCCCGATTTTACCGACCTGGTTAAAGACAATTCAGCGGCTGTGGTTAATATCAGTACCACGACTGAGCCCAAAGCTGCCAGCAGCGGCGGTCGTGGCAGTCCTTTTGACCAGCGGCAGTTTGAACAGCTGCCGGAATTCTTCCAGGACTTTTTCCGTGGCCCGCAGTCGCCTTTCGGTGGCGGCGCTCCCGGCGGGCAGGCACCCAGGCGGTCCATGGGCTCCGGGTTTATAGTGTCCAGTGACGGCTATGTGCTGACCAATAATCACGTAGTGGAGGGCGCCGATGAAATTATCGTGCGGCTGAACGACCGTCGTGAGCTACCGGCGCGCCTGGTAGGCACCGACTCCCGTTCCGATATGGCGGTGCTCAAGATTGAGGGTGGCGACGATCTTCCGGTGGTCAAAATCGGACAGTCCGTGGATCTCGAGGTCGGCGAGTGGGTGCTGGCCATAGGTTCGCCTTTCGGCTTTGACTACACGGTAACGGCAGGCATTGTCAGCGCGCTTGGCCGGTCGCTGCCATCGGAAAATTACGTGCCCTTCATTCAGACCGATGTTGCCATTAACCCCGGCAATTCAGGTGGCCCCCTGTTCAACCTCGACGGTGAGGTGATCGGGATCAATTCCCAGATTTATACCCGCTCCGGCGGTTTCATGGGCGTTTCGTTCGCCATCCCCATTGATGATGCGATGAACGTATTTCGCCAACTTCGTGATGACGGTTCGGTTTCCCGCGGATGGCTTGGCGTGCTGATTCAGGAAGTCAATCGCGATCTGGCGCAATCGTTCGGGCTTCAACGGCCACGTGGCGCACTGGTTGCCGAGGTTATGGCGGACTCTCCCGCACAGGACGCCGGGCTTCAAAGTGGTGATATTGTGCTTGCTTACGAAGGCGAAGAGGTGACCCTGTCATCTGATCTGCCGCCGATGGTGGGCCGGACTCCAGTGGGCCAGAGTGCCTCCCTGAGAGTCTTGCGTGGCGGCGAAATCATAAACCTGGAGGTCGAGATCGGTCGGCTGCCGGAGGAAGGGCAGGCCAGAAATGCGTCACCGTCAGAGGGAGACAGCGGTGCCTCACCCTCGCCGCTGGGCCTGGATGTTGAACCGCTCCCGAACGACATTGCGGATGCCTGGGATCTGTCCTCTGGCGGTGTGCTGGTAACCGGAGTCGCCAGTGGCCCCGCGCGGGACGCAGGTATTCGGCCAAACGACGTGATTACTGAACTCGACCGTCGTTCGATCAGTTCGGTCGATGATTTCAGGGAGGTTGTGAAGTCACTACCGGATGGCAGTGCGGTATCGGTTCGGGTCGTACGGGAAGGCAGAGCGAGCTATTTCGTGATGAAGCCCTGATCTTTTGCCCCAAAAAACAGCTGTTTTGAAACCCCCTGTGACTTGCGGTTGCAACGACAGTCACCGGGGGTCCGGTTATACTGAAAAACAATAAAATGATGTCTAGGGAATGGACTCAGCAGTGATGATGAACAGCAAGGACTTGCCTTTACAGACGCTCCTCAAACCCCGTTACTCATGGCTTGCATGGGTGCTTTTCGCGGCCGCGCTGGTCGTTACCGTTACCCTCTGGCAGGCTTCCATTCGTATGGTGGAAGACAGCACCCAGGCGCGCTTCAGAACCCAGTCACTGCAACTCAAAACCGCGATTGGCGAACGTCTGCTGAACCATGAGCAGGTACTGGCAGGCAGCGCCGGTCTGTTTGCCGTTGCCGGAGAGGTCACCAGAGACGAGTGGCAGGAGTACATCGAAAACGTTGATATCAACCGCTATTATCCGGGCATTCAGGGCATCGGCTACGTCAGGCGTGTGGGTGTGCGGCAGATGGCAGATCATATTGCCGCCACCCGGCGTAACGGCATTCTCGATTACCTGGTAAAACCGCTTGGAAGCGGGCCGGACTACTACCCGATGGTATATCTTGAGCCCGGAACCGAACGCAATCAGAAGGCGCTGGGTTACAATCCGTTCAGTGACCCTGTTCACCGGGTCGCAATGGAGGCAGCCCGCGACAGCGCACTGCCAAGAGTGACCGGCAAAGTCGTGCTGGTGCAGGAAGAGGTAGCGGAAGACCAGGCCAGTTTTTTGATGTACTACCCGGTGTATCAGGGTGGGGATGCCCCGCAAAGCCGGTTAGAGCGCGAGATGATGTTGGCCGGTTATGTGTTCAGCGCTTTTCGCATGAATACATTGCTGGACGGCATCGTCGGTCTGATATCACCGTTTCTGGATGTAAAGATTTACGATGATGGAGTCGTTAGCCGGGAAGCGCTGATGTACGGCTCGAATCTTGGCTCGCTGGATGAGGATTCCAGCTTTCAGATGAGCCAGACCATTTCTCATGGTGGCCGTGAATGGCTGTTGCAGACCCGCTCGACCCCCGCATTTGATTTTCTGGCTGCGGACCTCCGGCCGTCGATCGTACTGGCAGCGGGGGTCACTGTCAGTGTGCTGCTTTTCGGATTTGCTCTTTCCCTGACCCGAAGCCGGATTATGGCCCAGAACAGCGCCGGGCGTTACAGGGCCATCACGGAAGGCGCCGCGAACGTCACACTGGTCCTGGCCAGGGACGGCCAGCCCCTGTATGCCAGCCCCTCCAGCGGGGACATACTCGGGTTTGAACCTGATCAGGTGTGCCAGTTCGGGTTGCGGCACAAAGTCCACGAGGACGACTGGCCGGCGCTGGAAAGCCGCTTCGACCAGGCCAGGCAGATGCCCGGAAAACAGATGCCTGCCGTGCCCATGCGGGTGCTTGATGGGGCCGGACACTGGCGCCGGATGGAGGGCACCTTCACGTCCATGCTGAAAGTGCCGGGTGTAAGAGGGGTGGTGCTCAGCGTCCGAGATCTGACCAAACTCAAAGAAGCGGAGTCTGAACTCCATCGCCTGGCGTTTTACGACCCGTTGACCGGGCTGGCCAACCGTCAGCTGTTCCGTGACCGCCTGAATAATGTGGTACACCGCAGCAGGCGCAACCAGGAGTCGGCCGCTTTGATGTTTCTGGATCTGGACGGATTCAAACGCATTAACGATACCCTGGGGCACGATGCCGGTGACGAGCTACTCACACAGGTAGCGCAATGGCTGAAGGGGTGCGTGCGGGAAGATGACTCGGTAGCGCGCCTTGGGGGTGACGAATTTGTGGTGCTGCTGTCCCGGATCAGCGGCCCCGATGCCGCCGGTAAGGTGGCAGAGACAATCCTGCGCAGGCTGTGCCAGCGGGTAAGGCTGAATGAGCATGAGGTTGGAGTAACGGTCAGTATCGGTATTACCATGATACCGGGGGATAGCGAGGACCCCGGCACCCTGATGAAGTACGCTGACCTGGCGATGTATCGGGCCAAGGAAAGTGGGCGTAATGCCTATCAGTTTTTCAGGCCGGCGATGAATGCGAAGGCTGCCAGACGCCTGATCCAGCAGGAAGAGCTGTCAAATGCGCTGGAAGACGACCGGTTTGTGCTGCACTACCAGCCCAAGATTGAACTTGCCACCCAGCGCATTATTGGGGTCGAAGCGTTTTTGCGCTGGCACCACCCGGAGAAAGGCCTGGTCAGCGCCCGACAGTTCATCACCCTGGCGGAAGAGACCGGCCTGATTATCCGCCTGGGGGAACTGGCCTTGCGGCAGGCCTGCATTCAGATCCAGGCCCTGGAAAGAGCCGGGTTTGAATCGCTGAAAATGGCCGTTAATCTGTCCGTGGGGCAGTTAATGGATTCCGGTTTCCTTGATATGGTGCGTCAGGTTATCACCGAGACGGGCGTTGCGCCCGAGCAGCTTGAACTGGAAATGCCCGCAAAACTGCTCAATGAGGACGCAAGGCAGGTTCAACAGCTGCTGGTGTCGCTGAACGACATGGGCATTCGCCTGATTCTTGATGATTTCGGAACCGGTTCCTGTTCACTGGTAGCGCTGCAGCGACTGCCTCTGGATGTTATCAAGATCGATCACCGTTTCATCCGCGATATTCCCTATAACGTCAGCGCCACCGATGTGGCGTCGGCGGTCATTGCCCTTGCCCGCAAACTTCACCTGACGGTCGTCGCCGAGGGGGTGGAAACGCCCCAGCAGTTGGACTTCCTTCAGAGTGCCGGTTGTGCCCAGTGCCAGGGCAACCTGTTCAGTTATCCGCTGGATGAAGATGCGCTGATCGGATTCCTTATCCGACAGTACGAAAGCCCGCTGATCTCCTGATCATGGCAATGTGGCCCCTATACCGGTAAAATCACGCCGTTGTCGGGGGTGAGCTTCCCTCTGGTGGTCTTTTCAGGCCCAATCCTTCGTTCTACTTGAGTAGCCTTTGTCTGTGACTGAACTGAGCCGAATCCGTAACTTTTCCATTATCGCCCACATCGACCACGGTAAATCCACGCTGGCGGATCGTTTCATCCAGATCTGTGGTGGCCTGACGGATCGGGAAATGAATGAGCAGGTTCTTGATTCCATGGACCTTGAACGTGAACGTGGCATCACCATCAAGGCCCAGAGCGTCACCCTGGGCTACAAGGCCCGCGACGGCGTCGAATACAAGCTCAACTTTATCGATACGCCCGGCCACGTCGACTTTTCCTACGAAGTCTCCCGTTCGCTGTATGCCTGTGAGGGCGCGCTGCTGGTGGTGGATGCGGGCCAGGGAGTGGAAGCCCAGTCCGTAGCCAACTGCTATACGGCGATTGAACAGGGGCTGGAGGTCGTTCCGGTGTTGAACAAGATGGATCTTCCCCAGGCCGAGCCGGACCGTGTGGCTCAGGAAATTGAAGACATTATCGGTATTGCGGCCACTGAAGCCGTGCGCTGCAGTGCAAAAAGCGGGATGGGCGTTGAGGATGTGCTGGAGGACCTGATACGGCGCATCCCGCCACCGGTCGGCGACGTGGATGCGCCGCTGCAGGCGCTGATTATTGACTCCTGGTTCGACAACTATCTGGGCGTTGTCTCCCTGGTGCGCGTCACCCAGGGCACGATCAAGAAGGGCGACAAGATTGTCATCAAGTCGACCCAGCGAGGCTGGGTTGCTGATAAGATCGGTATATTCACTCCCAAACCCACAGAAACCGGCGGACTGCACGCGGGTGAGGTGGGTTTCGTTATCGCCGGTATCAAGGACATCCATGGGGCCCCGGTCGGCGATACCATCGTCCAGCAGAAAGACTGGGAAAACATTCCCCGGCTGCCGGGCTTCAAGAAGGTAAAGCCGCAGGTCTACGCCGGTCTGTTCCCGGTCAGCTCTGATGACTACAACGATTTCCGGGACGCCCTGGAAAAACTGACCCTGAACGATGCATCGCTGTTTTTTGAACCTGAAAGCTCGGATGCTCTGGGTTTTGGCTTTCGCTGTGGCTTTCTGGGCATGCTCCACATGGAGATCATCCAGGAGCGGCTCGAGCGCGAGTACAACATCGATCTGATCACCACCGCGCCCACCGTTATTTATGAAGTAGTCACCAAAACCGGCGAAACCGTCACCGTTGCCAATCCCTCAAGCCTGCCGGATATCGGGTCTATTGAGGAAATGCGCGAACCGATCGTGGAAGCCAACATTCTGGTGCCGCAGGAACACCTTGGCAACGTGATTGCGCTTTGCGAAGAGAAGCGCGGTGTTCAGAAGAACATGCACTTTCTGTCCACCCAGGTACAGGTGACCTATGAACTGCCCATGGCAGAAGTGGTGCTGGACTTTTTCGACCGGATCAAATCCGCCAGTCGCGGCTTTGCCTCACTGGATTACCATTTTGTGCGGTTTCAGGCAGCGAACCTTGTGCGTCTGGACGTATTGATCAACGGCGAGCGGGTTGACGCCCTGGCGCTGATTGTCCACCGGGAACAGTCCAATTATCGGGGCCGCGCCCTGATCGACAAGATGAAAGAACTGATCCCCAGACAGATGTTCGATATTGCCATCCAGGCGGCGATTGGCAATCAGGTGGTATCACGGGTCACGGTTAAAGCCTTGCGGAAAAACGTAACGGCCAAGTGTTATGGCGGCGACGTCAGCCGAAAAAAGAAACTTCTGCAGAAGCAGAAGGAAGGTAAAAAGCGTATGAAGCAGTTGGGTAATGTCGAAGTGCCGCAGGAAGCGTTCCTTGCCGTACTGAAAGTGGATAATTAAAAGGCATCTGAATGGACATCAATTTTCCCCTGGTTCTGGTTATCCTGACCTTTGCCACCGGACTGATCTGGCTGCTGGATATTCTGGTTCTGCGCAAACGCCGCGCTCCGGAACCTGAAGATGCCGGTGCTGAAAATTTGGATGCGCCGAAAGAGCCCTATCTGGTTGAACTGAGCCGATCGTTTTTTCCGGTGCTGGCCATCGTACTGGTGCTCAGGTCCTTTCTGGTCGAGCCGTTCCAGATTCCCTCAGGTTCAATGCTGCCCACCCTGGAAGTGGGTGACTTCATTCTGGTGAACAAGTTCGCTTACGGTTTGCGTCTGCCGGTTGCCGGTACCAAAGTTCTTGGAGTAGACGATCCCCAGCGGGGCGATGTCATGGTATTTCGATATCCGGATGATGGCAGCACCAATTACATCAAGCGAGTTGTGGGTGTTCCCGGCGATCGTATCCGGTACCAGGATCACCAGCTGTTCCTGAACGGTCAGCTGGTCGAGACCCGGTTTGTGGCCCGCCTGACGCCGGTTGAAATGTTCAGGGAGCAGCTGGGTGATACCGAACACCTGATTTTCCGCAATATGGGCCGCTCGGGCAATGGCGGTGAGGGCCAGTGGACAGTAGGCGATAACGAGTATTTTGTGATGGGTGATAATCGCGATAACAGTAACGATAGCCGTTACTGGGGCATGGTTCCGGATGAAATGGTTGTCGGCAGGGCATTCGCCATCTGGATGCACTGGGAATCGCTGACCAGTCTGCCATCTTTTGATCGTGTGGGCAGTATTGATTAACAGCATCCATAGCCGGTGCTGAACTCCAGGGGAATAGCGAAAATGAAGCAATCCAATCTTTCTTCCATGGGCAGGCAAACCGGCGCATCGGTACTGGTTATGCTGATCATGCTCCTGTTTTTTGGCGGCCTGCTGACGCTCGGCATCAAGCTTGGGCCTGTGTATCTGGATGACACAACCATCAGTAAAGCGGTAGAGAGCATCGACAAGACAGAAGGGCTCTCTGAAATGGGGGCGGCCCAGATCCGTACCCTGATTAACAAGCGACTGCTGGTCAATAACGTTCGCAGCATGAAGCCCGAGGATATCGCCATTGAGAAAAACGGCGAAATGGTAATGATCAAGGTCGAATACGAGGTTCGCAATAATCTGTTCCGCAACGTCGATACCATTGTTCACTTCAAGCACGAGTATGAGATGACCGGCCAGTGATGTCCCAACCCGACCTTGAAGAATTGCAGCGTCGGCTGGGCTACCAGTTCGCTGAACCGGAGCGTTTGATGCTGGCGCTGACGCACCGCAGTCATGGCAACCAGAATAATGAGCGCCTGGAATTTCTGGGGGACTCCATTGTGAACATGGTGATTGCCGAACATCTTTACCGGCATTTTGAAAAAGCCCGCGAAGGCCATCTCAGCCGCCTGCGGGCGCGGATGGTGAAGGGTGTGACCCTGGCGGAGATCGGGCGGGAATTCGAACTGGGCAAGTATCTGCGGCTGGGTTCAGGCGAGCTTAAAAGCGGTGGCTTCCGGCGTGAGTCGATTCTGGCCGATGCGGTAGAATCGGTAATCGGTGCGATCTATCTGGACAGTGATTTTTACACCTGTCGGGAGCAGGTGCTGCGCTGGTTCGATCTGCGACTGAAAAAGCTGGATCTTCAGGATACCCAGAAAGACCCCAAAACCCGCCTTCAGGAGTACCTGCAGTCCCGGCAGTTCCCTTTGCCCCGTTACGATGTGATCTCGGTTGACGGCGAGGCCCACGCCCAGACCTTTCATATCTCCTGCGCCTTGCCGTCTCTGGATCGCAAAACCTCCGGTATCGGCAGCAGTCGCCGCATCGCGGAGCAGGAAGCCGCCCGCAATGCCCTGAAACAACTGGGTGTGGAGAACGATTGATGAACGATATTACCCGCCCCGAGAATCCTGATAGCCGTTGCGGCTTTGTGGCCATTGTGGGCCGCCCGAATGTCGGCAAATCCACATTGCTTAACCATATTCTGGGCCAGAAACTCAGCATTACCTCCCGCAAGCCTCAGACCACGCGGCATCAGGTGCTTGGCATCAAGACCCAGGGCCTGTCACAGGCTATATACGTGGATACGCCGGGCATGCACGAGGACGAGCCGCGGGCTCTGAACCGGTATATGAACAAAGCGGCAACCTCGGCCCTGAAAGGGGTGGACGTGGTGGTGTTCGTGGTGGATCAGATGACCTGGACCGCCTCCGACGAGATGGTGCTTGAGAAACTCCGCAGCCTGGCCTGCCCGGTGATTCTGGCCGTCAACAAGGTAGACCGGATCGAGCGTCGGGAATCGCTCTTGCCGCACCTGGAAATGCTGTCCAAAAAGCGCGACTTCGCGGAGATTATCCCGCTGTCTGCGCTGAAAGAAATGAACCTGGCGCCGCTGGAAAAGTCCGTTGCGGGCTTCTTGCCCGAAAGCGTGCATTTTTACCCCGACGACCAGATTACCGACCGCACCGAGCGTTTTATGGTGTCCGAAATGGTTCGCGAAAAGATCACCCGCCAGCTGGGGGCCGAGTTGCCCTACTCGGTGGCGGTGGAAATCGAGGAGTTCCGCCAGGATGAAAAAACGCTGCACATTTCGGCGCTGATTCTGGTCGAGCGTGAGGGTCAGAAAAAGATCATTATCGGTGACAAGGGCGATCGCCTGCGACGTATTGGCCAGGAAGCCCGGGTTGATATGGAGCGGCTGCTCGAAAGTAAAGTGATGCTCAGGCTGTGGGTCAAGGTAAAACGCGGCTGGGCGGACAGTGACCGGGCCCTGAAAAGCCTCGGCATGAACGACGTCTGAGACTGGCATGAAAGGGCAGGTACAACAGGAACCCGCCTATGTGCTTCATCGCAGGCCGTGGCGTGAAACCAGCCTGATGGTGGATCTGTTCTCTCTGAACGCCGGGCGCATGACCGTGATTGCGCGCGGCGCGAATTCCGCGAAAAGCCCCCTCAAAGCCCAATTGCAGCCGTTTCAGCCGCTGGTGCTGGACTGGGTCGGTCGGGGGGATCTTAAAACGCTGACCCAGACTGACGTCCGCCCCGGCCCCTCATTGACCCGGACCCTGTCGCTCTATAGCGGGCTCTACGTGAACGAGCTGCTACAGCGCACCTTGCCCATGGCCGATCCGAACCCGACACTGTTTGCGGCCTACATTGACCTGTTGCTGGAGTTGTCCCGGGTGTCCGATGTGGAGCCTGTGCTGAGGCGGTTCGAGAAGGCATTCGCCGGAGAACTCGGCTACAGCTTCGACTGGGATCACGCCAACGATACCGGCGAAGCCGTGGTCACCGGCCAACTCTACTACTATGATCCACAGCAGGGCATCCTGGCCCGGCCGTCGGAGACCGCTCGTTTGCAGGGGTTGTCGGGTGAGACCCTGCAGGCGCTGGCTGCAGGCGATCTCGAATCGCCGGATTGCCGGCGGGTTGCGAAACGGGTAACCCGCGTGCTGGTTGATTTTCTGTTACAGGGGCGCGAACTGAACAGCCGCCGTCTATTTTCCAGCCATCGAGGAGACCGCAATGACCTCTAGTTCAACGACCTCCCGGGTACTGCTTGGGGTTAATATTGACCACGTGGCCACGCTCCGTCAGGCACGAGGCACCCGCTACCCGGACCCTGTCCAGGCCGCTTTGCTGGCAGAAGAAGCCGGGGCGGACGGTATCACCATTCACCCCAGGGAAGACCGCCGTCATATTCAGGACCGGGATGTGTTTCTGCTCAAAGAAACGCTGAACACCAAAATGAATCTGGAAATGGCCGTAACCGAGGGAATGATTGTGTTCGCCGAGCAGATTCGCCCGGAATGCGTGTGCCTGGTGCCGGAAAAGCGCGAAGAACTGACGACGGAGGGCGGACTGGATGTGGACGCCCAGGAAGCCCGTGTGGCCAAAGCCTGTGAACGGCTCGCCCGCGTTGGTGCCGAGGTGTCCCTGTTTATCGACCCGGATCTGGCACAGATTAATGCCGCGGTTCGCTGCGGCGCGCCGGTCATCGAACTGCACACCGGTGAATATGCCGAAGCCAGTACCCCCCAGGCGGAAGACGAAGCACTCGACAGAATAGCGAAGGCCCTGTCCTATGCCCGCAGGAAAGGGCTGGTGGTGAACGCGGGCCACGGCCTGCACTATCACAATACCGAGCGCATTGCGTCACTGCCGGGTATTAACGAGCTGAACATTGGTCATGCCATTGTTGCGCGCGCGCTGTTCGTCGGGCTGAAGGAAGCGGTTCGTGATATGAAGGACATTCTGCACCGGGCCAGCCGCTGACCGGTGGGACGATCTATTCGATGGTCGCGTTCTGATGATGTTGTCTGAACAGGGGCTGCCAGTCGGTCTGTTCGCTCCAGATCAGCAGGCGCTCCATGGCTGAAACCAGCTGGTCCTTCTGGTACTCCAGATCCGGAGCGTCCTGCTTGAGAGCGGTTTCGAACCCCTGAGCCGCGGCCCGCAGCTCAGGCACGCCGCAGTATCGGGTGGCGCCATGCAGTTTGTGAACACACTCCAGCAATTCCGGTAACTGCTCGCCAGACCAGAGGGACTCCACCCGGCGGGTATCCGCGTGCAACTGCTCGATCAGCATACTGAAGAGCTCTTCGGCAAGGTCCGCCTTGCCAGCGGCAAGCTGTAAACTCTCTGGCACGCTGACACAGTCTTTCTGCTTTTCGCGGGTCGATGGCCGGATCGGGCGTCGGCCGTCTTCGAGTTCTGGCGCGGTTAACTGACCGCGGGGCGTTTCCTGTTGGCAGATATGACCGGTGTGCTCCCGGATCGCCTGAACCAGTTCCTTGTTGCTGATCGGTTTTGGCAAATAGCCATCGAAACCCTGTCGGGTCAGCCGCTCCTGTTCGTCGGCCAGCGCGTGGGCGGTGAGAGCAATGACCGGCGTGCGGTGGTGGTTGCCGTCCACTTCTCTCAGTCGGGCGGTGGTCTCGGCGCCGTCCATACCCGGCATCTGTAAATCCATCAAGACCAGGTCAAACGGGCGTTGACGTGCCTTGCTCAGTGCTTCAAATCCGCTGCTGGCGCCCTCTGCGGCCACATTGCAGTCGTTGAGCAGGGTCATCACCAGCTTCAGGTTAGCGTCGTTGTCGTCCACTGCCAGAATTCTCGGCGCCCGTGAGGCCGGCGCGGAGCGGGCCGGTGAGGCGTTGTGGTAAGGTATCGAAGGTTGGCTCTGGTTGATGCCGTGAACCAGGAATAACAGCTCGTTGTAGAGTGAATCGCGACTGACCGGCTTGGTCATGTGTCCGCTGGACAGGCCGGAGAGCGGGGCATCATGAGTCTCCAGGGTCGGCGTCAGTATCAGGGTGCGGCAGTCACGTTCAAGCTCCAGGGTTCGCACCAGATTGCAATACTGACTGGAGTTCAGCAGATGACGGGTGATGCCAATAATTGCGAGGGCGTACCCGGATTTTTCACGCTGGGCGTCCTCAACCTGCTCCTGCAGAGCGCCCGGCGAGGATACACGGTCAACGGTCATACCCCAGTCCCGCAGCATATGCTCCACCGACAGCCCCGTGGTGTGTTGGTGATCCAGATAGATCACTTTATCCCCGCGCAGGGCGTCTTTTGGCGTAATGGGCTCACCCGAGGATGACAGTTCGGAGGTCAAGGTGAACCAGAAAGTTGAGCCCTTGCCCAGCTCGCTCTCCAGGCCGATGGTGCCGCCCATTTCTTCCACCAGACGTTTGGAGATTGCCAGTCCGAGCCCGGTGCCGCCATACTGCCTGGCCGTCGACGCATCGGCCTGGCTAAAAGCATTGAACAGCGACTGCTGCTGCGCCCTGGACAGCCCCACACCGGAATCCGTGATGCTCAGGCGCAGGATCATCCGGTTGGCTTCTTTGTCTTCTTCTTCCAGGCTTGCCCGCAGAACCACTTCGCCGGTCTGGGTGAATTTGATGGCGTTGTTGACCAGATTGGTGATGACTTGCTTCACCCGGAGCGGGTCGCCGATCATGTTGTCGGGCACATCGCTGTATACCAGGGGTGCGAGATCCAGATTCTTGCTGTGCGCCGCCGGTGCCAGCATCACCATGACCTCTTCTATGATGTCCCTTAGCCGGAATGGAATGCGGTCGAGAATCAGCTTTCCGGCTTCGATCTTCGAGAAGTCCAGGATGTCATTGATGATGGTCAGCAGAATTTCCGAGGATTTGCGGATCGTGCTCAGGTGATCACGCTGCTGTCGCGGCAGCGGGCTTTTCAGCAGCAGGTCGGTGAAACCGATAATGCCGTTCAGCGGCGTGCGGATTTCATGGGACATGTTGGCCAGAAATTCGGACTTGATGCGGCTGGCTTCCAGGGCTTCCTTCCGGGCGAAGTCCAGTTCGATGTTCTGGATCTCGATGGTTTCCAGAGTTTCCCGCAGATCCTCCGTGGCCTGATCAATGTTCTGCTGCATCTCGGCCTGGGCATTGCTCAGCTCACCGGCCATAGCGTTCAGGCCGGATTCAAGCTGTTCGAATTCCGGCCCCGCCCGGGTATGAACGCGCGTATCCAGCCGTCCTTCCTTGAGTTTTGCCACGGCCTCATTGAGCTGGAAAATCGGGTCGGTAAAGGCGCGGCTCAGCCTCATGGCAATGGCCAGGCTGAGCAGCACGCCACCCAGCACCAGAAGCAAAGATATCAGCAGAGCCTTGTAGGTCTCCTTCTCGGTACGCACATGGGACATTTCCACCATAGCCCAACCGATTGGCTGGTTGCTTCGCCCCAGGGACTGGCGGGACTCCGGGTCCAGCATGCCCTCGATCATCAGGTCCTGCAGGTGAACGGGTGTCACGAAAACCGTGCTGTCGGGGCGGGCAATCTGCAGCGGTGTCTGGCTGGAAATGGCCTGCTCCCGGATATCTTCCGAGCCACCCGGACCGGTGTGAAGCAGGCGCTCGCCTTCACTGTCAAAAAAGGTGATCGAGCGGACATCCTGCTCCTCCAGCAGGGCGTTTGAAAGGCTGCTGAGCAGGCTGCGATTGGCGGTAAAGAGTCCGTACTCGGAACCCGCGGAAAGCTGGCGGGACAGGGACTCGCCGCGGTCTTTCAGCAGATTGTCAATATTGTTGACCCAGCTATAGGTGAAAAACAGCCCCAGCATAAGCGTGGTCAACAGCGTGGGGACGAGGGTCACCACCAGTACTTTTTTGCGAATGCCCCAGCGCCGCATAGTGTCTTCCCGATTTGCAGGCCGACTGCCCGACCAGTAGATCATCCCTGTCAGAATAGCTGATTCCCGCCGGCGGGACGGTGTTGATGTTCGTGGTTATAGCCCAAAGTCATGGTAATAGCGGCAACCTGTATTGGGCGACCGCCACCATTGCGGGTATCATGTAAAACTCAAGTGTATCACAGGGTTCCGGTACCGGGGCGGTGGCGCCTGCGCCGCATTGGGCCAACGACAGAAGGTAACATCATGCAGTTTCCGACCATTGAAGATTATGTTGGACACACGCCGCTGGTTCGCCTCCAGAGGCTTCCCGGCGACACCACGAATGTGATCCTGGGCAAGCTGGAGGGTAACAACCCGGCGGGTTCGGTAAAGGATCGTCCGGCCGTCAGCATGATTCAGGAAGCGGAACGCCGGGGTGATATCCAGCCGGGGGATACGCTGATTGAAGCAACCAGTGGTAATACCGGTATTGCGCTGGCCATGGCCGCTGCGATCAAGGGATACCGCATGAAACTGATCATGCCCGACAACCTCAGTGAAGAACGCCGGGCGTCCATGCGGGCCTACGGCGCGGAAATTATTTCCGTGACCAAGGAGGAAGGCATGGAGACGGCGCGGGATCTTGCCCAGAAAATGGAGTCCGAAGGCAAGGGCAAGGTGCTGGACCAGTTCGCCAATCCGGACAATCCGCTGGCCCATTACCGAACCACCGGCCCTGAAATCTGGGAACAGACCGCGGGGCGTGTGACCCACTTTGTCAGCTCGATGGGCACGACCGGCACCATTATGGGGGTCTCGCAATACCTCAAGGAACGCAACCCGGACATTCGCATCATTGGCCTGCAGCCGAAAGATGGCGCCTCCATCCCCGGCATCCGCCGATGGCCGGAGCCTTACCTGCCCAAAATTTTTGATGCGTCCCGCGTTGATGAAATCCTTGATATCGGTCAGGAAGAGGCGGAAGTCACCATGAGAGCCCTGGCCAGTAAAGAGGGTATCTTCTGCGGCGTATCCGCCGGCGGTTCGATCGCCGCTGCCCTGAAACTGTCGGAACAGGTTGAAAACGCCGTGATCGTTGCCATCATCTGTGACCGTGGCGACCGTTACCTGTCTACCGGTGTCTTTCCCGGCGCCTAGTGTCTGACAACCAAGCCCAGCAAGAGAGCCATTGATGAGTAGAAGACGCAGAAAGCCGCTTCCTCAGGAGCCGGTACGTTGCGACATCGGGAACCTGAGCCATGATGGCCGGGGCATCGCCCGCAACAACGGCAAAACCCAGTTCGTGGACGGTGCCCTGCCGGGCGAGACGGTGATGGCCAAAGTCATTGGGTCCCGCAGTAAATTCGACGAGCTTCGCACGCTTGAAGTGCTGGAGACGTCCGCTCAGCGAATGACGCCTCCCTGTGAATTTGCCGACCTGTGCGGGGGCTGCAGCCTCCAGCATATGTCCGGCGATGCCCAGATTCAGTTCAAAGAGCAGACCCTCAGAGAACATTTTGCCCATTTTGGAGGCATAGAGCCTGAGGAATGGGTTGCACCCATGCGGTCGGATACTCTGGGTTACCGACGCAAGGCAAGACTTGGCGTGAAGTACGTGCCGGCCCGGGAATCCGTGTTGGTGGGTTTCCGGGAGAAACGCAACAGCTTTCTGACGGATATTGATCGCTGCGTGGTGCTGGACCCCAGAATCGGCGAATGCATCATGCCGCTTCGTGAACTGCTACACGGCCTGGAGGCGTTCCGCAGAATCCCCCAGGTAGAAGTGGCCTGCGGGGATGACGCCGCGGCCCTGGTGTTTCGCAATATGGATGAGCTAAGCGAATCCGACAGGGAGGCGCTGATCGGGTTTGGTCGGGCCCACGACTTGCATATCTATCTGCAACCCAAAGGTCCGGACACGGTGCACAGGATCTGGCCCGACCTCGGCCCGGAACGCCTGACCTACCGGCTTGAGGAATTTGATCTGGAGATGGCGTTTCATCCCATGGACTTTACCCAGGTAAATGCTGAGCTGAACAGCAATATGGTGCACCGGGCAATTGACTGGCTCGATGTTCAGCCCGATGAGCGGGTGCTTGATCTGTTTTGTGGTCTTGGCAACTTTACCCTGCCACTGGCCCGTAAAGCCGGTCAGGCTGTGGGTGTGGAGGGCGATGAATCCATGGTGGTCCGGGGCCGCGAAAACGCCGGGCTGAACCAGTTGTCCAATGTGACATTCCATGGCGCGGACCTGCAGGCGGATTTCACCCGTCAGCCCTGGGCCGGTGAAGGCTTTGACAAGATTCTGATTGATCCGCCCCGCTCTGGCGCCCAGGAAATCTGTGAATATCTGACTGCGTTCGGCGCCCGGCGGGTGCTCTATGTATCCTGCAATCCCGCTACGCTTGCGCGGGATGCGGGGGTGATGGTGCGCAACGGTTACCGGCTGGTCCGGGCCGGCGTAATGGATATGTTTCCCCATACCACCCATGTCGAGTCCATGGCGTTGTTTGAGCGCAAAGACTGAAAGCGGGAAGAATATAACCAAGATGGTCAAAGTCCGAGAGGAATACATCGTTTCCGGTGACAGTGCGGTCGACATTGATCGGTGGGTTGGCCAGATCGAGTCACAGACCCACCTGGAAAATCCCGGGCAGTTTCGCCATGCCTGCGAAATGGCTGCCGCCATCGACCTCAAGGCGGTGCGTGAGGACCGCATCTGGGCGCCGGGTACCAGCAGCTTCCGTACCGGTATCGAGATGGCACAGGTTCTGGTGGAGCTGCACCTGGATCAGGCCAGCCTGGTCGCCGCCGTTCTTTACCGGGCTGTCCGGGAGGAGCGCATTGCCCTGGAAGTTATCCAGCGTGAGTTTGGCGATGAGATAGCCGGCCTGATCAGTGGCGTGCTGCAGATGGCGGCCATATCGTCGATACATCATCCGCTAAAGGGCAACGTGCTGGGCCAGCACGAGGGCCAGTTGGATAACGTCCGTAAAATGCTGGTGACCATGATCGATGACGTCCGGGTGGCGCTGATCAAACTGGCAGAGCGAACCTCCGCAATCCGCGCGGTCAAGAACGCGCCGGAAGAAAAACGGATGCGGGTGGCCCGTGAGGTGTTTGATATCTACGCGCCGCTTGCCCACCGGCTGGGAATCGGCCACATCAAGTGGGAACTGGAGGATCTGTCGTTTCGGTACCTGCATGCCACGGCCTACAAAAAAATCGCCAAACTGCTTGATGAGAAACGCCTCGACCGGGAGGACTACATCAAGCGGGTTATCGCCGCATTGCAGGACGAACTCTGCGCGGCGGGTATCAAGGCCGATCTGTCGGGACGGGCCAAGCACATTTACAGCATCTGGCGGAAAATGCGTCGAAAGGGCATTGATTTCTCCCAGGTCTATGATGTTCGGGCGGTGCGGCTTCTGGTGCCGGAAGTCCGCGACTGCTATGGGGCGCTGGGGATCGTTCATGCGCTCTGGCGGCATATTCCCAACGAATTTGATGATTACATCGCCAATCCCAAGGAAAACGGCTATCAGTCGCTGCACACGGCTGTGATTGGTCCCGAGGGAAAAGTGATGGAGGTGCAGATACGCACCCGGACCATGCACGAGGAAGCCGAACTGGGTGTCTGCGCCCACTGGCTTTACAAAGGCACGGACCGTGGCAACAAGTCCGCTGGCTATAACGCCAAGATCAACTGGTTGCGCCAGGTGCTGGAGTGGCAGGAAGAGTTGGGGGATATCTCCGGGCTTGCGGATCACCTCAAGTCGGACGTCAGCTCTGACCGGGTCTATGTGTTTACGCCTGAAGGCCACGTTGTTGACCTTCCGCAGGGCGCCACACCGGTGGATTTTGCCTATCGCGTGCACACCGAGATCGGCCACGCCTGCCGTGGCGCCAAGGTCAATAACCGGATCGTGCCGCTGATCTACCCTCTCAGAACCGGCGACCAGGTGTCCATTCTGACCTCCAACACCCAGGCTCCCAGTCGCGACTGGCTGAATCCCAGCCTGGGTTACATCCAGACTTCCCGTGCCCGGGCCAAGGTCACGCACTGGTTCAAACAGCAGAACCGTGAGCGCAACATTGTGGATGGGCGGGCCATTCTGGAAGACGAATTCAGGCGACTATCGCTTTACGATATTGACCTGGATGAGTTGGCCCGAAAGGTCCAGTGTCCGGCGGCCGAAGATATGTTCGCGGCGACCGGGGCAGGTGATCTGCGGCCGGCTCATGTTGCCAATGTGGCGCAACAGATGCTGGAGCCGGCATCGGAGCAGCTGGACCTTAAACTGACGTCCAGGCCACGCAAGCCTTATGACACAGAATCTGATATTCACATTCGCGGGGTAGGTAAGCTCAAGACTCAGGTGGCCAAATGCTGTAAACCCTTGCCAGGCGATCCGATTGGCGGATACATCACCGTTGGGCGCGGAGTAACCGTTCATCGTCAGGACTGCATCACCTTTCTGAATCTCAAGGACGCCGAACCGAACCGGATTATCGAGGTCAGTTGGGGTGGCCAGCCTGTGGCCGTCTATCCGGTCGATATTGAAGTTGAAGCCTATGACCGATCCGGCCTGTTACGGGATATTACCCAGGTGCTGTCATCCTCCAAAAGCGATGTGCTGGCGATGAATACCATCTCGAACAAGGATGAGAACACCGCCACCATGACCGTGACCCTGGAAATCTCCAGTCTTGAACAGCTTGCCCGTCTGCTGGCGCAGATCCGCAATCTGCCCAATATTATCGATGTCAGGAGAAGGCGTTCGTGAATTACTCGGTGGATGATCTCAAGTACCTGATGGCCCGCCTCCGCGACCCGCAGACCGGGTGTCCGTGGGATACGCGCCAGACCTTCAGAACCATCGTGCCACACACCCTGGAGGAGGCTTACGAAGTCGCCGACGCGATTGCCCGGGAAGACTATCCGCACCTTGAAGACGAACTGGGGGACCTGTTGTTCCAGGTGATTTTTTACGGGCAGATGGGCAAGGAGCAGAGCCACTTTGATTTTGATTCGGTTGTGGACAAGCTGGTGAAAAAGCTGATCCGCCGCCACCCACATGTGTTTCCGGACGGCACCCTGGAAAGTCACATTGACCCCGAAAACCGCCCGGATGAGGCCCGGATCAAAGCCAGCTGGGAGCGTATCAAAGCTGAAGAACGAGCCCTGAAACCGGAAGCCGGGACCGATAGCAGTCGCCTGAGCGGTATCGCCGGAACCCTTCCCGCCATGGTTCGTGCCGAGAAACTGCAGCGCAGGGCGGCCGGTCACGGGTTTGACTGGCCGAATATCGAGCCGGTGTTCGACAAGCTCCACGAAGAAATCGACGAACTCAAGGAAGCCTGGCGCGACGCCTGCGAGGGCACAGGCGAGGCCGCTGCGGTGGAGGACGAGCTGGGCGACCTGCTGTTCGTGTGTGTCAACCTGGCACGTTTCATGAAGGTTAATCCTGAACAGGCGCTGAACGGCACCAACCACAAATTCGAATCCCGGTTTCGCGCTATCGAGCAGCGGCTGGAAAATGAGGGCCGGGAGTTTGAGCAGGAGACGCTGGAAGCGCTGGATGCGGTCTGGCAATCGGTGAAAGGGATAGAGAAATCGACCGTAAAACCGCCTGACAATGACGGATAAGTACAATCCGTTACCATTATAACGGCCCCCGATCTGGCCCATTCGTCTACACTTTCGTTATAGGATGCACCACAGGAGTGCACCGTTGGCCTAGAGAGAACACGCAGGAGTGACGGCACCATGAAGATCAAAGATCTGGTCAATTACTGGGATAAACATGCCCGGGGACGGTTAACCCGCGATGCCTATTGCGCCGACCTGGCTGACCAGCATTGGGAGCGGCTCGAAAAACTGGCCGCACTTTATCCGATGAAATCATCCCAGGACCTGATGCGCGATCTGATTTCAGCTGCACTGGATGAGCTGGAAACCAGTTTTCCCTACGTGCAGGGTTCGGAAGTGGTGGCCTTTGACGAGGATGGCTTTGAAATCTATGAGGACAGTGGCATGACGCCGCGCTTCATCAGTCTCAGCCAGAAACATATTCAGCAACTCAAGGCCCGCCAGGTCGAATCAGTGGCCTGACAGCGTCTCCTGAACCGTTCGGTATGGCCGCCCCGCGACGGGCCGGCCACTACTCCCCGTCCTGTTTTCCTCGATTCTCAAGTTTATCTTTCAACGGGCTCAGCCTCACCAGGTCATCCAGTGCCGCACCAATCATGTCATTGAGAATGTCGGCTTCGGAGCGGTCCGGGTAGAGCTCGGCCAGGGCTGCAATCCGTGCGGCGTCTTCCAGCGGCAGTCGCAGGTTATAATCGTGACTGCGTTCAACGGGTTCCCTGGTACTTTCCCAGTGTTTGGGAAGATCGGTGACTTTCATGAATACTCCTTGCGGCCAAAGACGTTAATCGTTAATAGTATCCTCAGTTTACTTCGCTTCCGTCAATGTAAAAGGACGCTATTGTGACAGAGCTGCATCCCGGACTGAGAGAGAACGTTCGAATGCTGGGTGAACTGCTGGGACAGAGTATTCAGCGCCACCCCGGGCAGGAATGTTACGAGCTGATTGAAGAAGTCAGAGCCGCAGCCAAGGCGGACCGCCGCCACGAAAGCGGATCGGGCCAGCGCCTGGTCAACCTGCTGGGCAAGCTCAGCGACGATGAACTGCTGCCAGTGACCCGCGCCTTCAACCAGTTCCTGAATCTGGCCAACCTTGCTGAACAATACCACAGCATTCGTCGCAAGCGCGGCCACGAGTCCGATCTCATGGTGGAGTCGCTGAGCGAGGTATTTGACCGCCTCCAGAATGGTGGCATTTCGCCAGAGGAACTCCATAAACGGGTCGCGGAGCTGCGCATCGAGTATGTGCTGACGGCGCATCCGACGGAGGTGGCGCGCCGGACGCTTATCATGAAGTATGACGAGATGTCCGACTGCCTGGCAAAACTTGACCACGACGACCTACTGCCGGCAGAAACCGACGAAATCGTCAGCCGTCTGACCCAGCTGGTGAACGAGGCCTGGCATACCGATGAAATCCGCCATGAACGACCCACCGCCCTGGACGAGGCCAAATGGGGCTTCGCGGTTATCGAGAACAGCCTCTGGGTTGCCTTGCCCAGATTTTTGCGAAGCCTGGACCATTCCCTGTCCCGGGCAACCGGGAAGGGGTTGCCACTGGACGCCACGCCCATCCGGATTGCGTCCTGGATGGGTGGCGATCGGGACGGCAACCCGAACGTAACCCACGAAGTGACCCGCAAAGTGTTCCTGCTGGGCCGCTGGATGGCCGCTGATCTGTACCTTCGGGATATTCAGTCACTGCGGGCCGAACTGTCCATGTGGCAGGCCAGCGACGAACTGAGAGCCGTGGTGGGGGATTCCCGGGAACCCTATCGCCAGGTGCTGGCGGAACTGCGTGAAAAACTGATCAGAACCCGGGACTGGGCCGCAGCCAGAGTCGAGGGCCTTGCGGCGGACGACACCGGTATCCTTTTTGAAAACAGCGACTTCACTGACCCTCTGGAACTCTGCTATCGCTCATTAATGGACTGCGGGCTGGAAACTATTGCCAACGGCCCGCTGCTGGATACCCTGCGCCGGGCCCATACGTTTGGCCTGCCGTTGATCCGGCTGGACATCCGGCAGGAGTCCACCCGCCATGCGGTGGCTGTTGCGGAAATGGTGGAGTATCTGGGGCTGGGCGATTATCTGTCCTGGAGCGAGAAAGAGCGTCAGGCGTTTCTGGTGCAGGAGCTCAAGGGACGCAGGCCGCTGGTGCCCCGCAACTGGTCACCCTCCGAGGAAGTCAGGGAAGTGCTCGCCACCTGCGAGGTGGTGGCGCAGCAAACACCGGAAGCACTGGGGTCCTACGTGATATCCATGGCCAGCAAGCCGTCGGATGTACTGAACGTGATTCTGCTGTTGCGTGAAGCCGGAATGACCAACCCCATGCGGGTCGTGCCGCTGTTTGAAACCCTCGACGATCTGACGGGTGCACCGGACAGCATGGCGGCCCTGTACGAGGTGGACTGGTACCGCGAGTATTGCAAAGGCAGTCAGGAAGTGATGATCGGTTACTCCGATTCGTCCAAGGACGCGGGGCAGATGATGGCGGCCTGGGCCCAGTACCAGGCTCAGGAAAAACTGACGGAGGTGGCCGGTCGCTTCGGCATTCACCTGACCCTGTTTCACGGCCGTGGCGGCACCGTTGGCCGGGGTGGCGGCCCTGCTAACCGTGCCATCCTGTCGCAGCCGCCCGGATCGGTGAATGGCAGTTTCAGGATTACCGAGCAGGGTGAGATGATCCGCTTCAAATTTGGCCTGCCCCGGCTGGCGGAGCAGAGCCTGACGCTCTATACCACGGCCGTGATTGAAGCGACACTGGCGCCGCCGCGAAGCCCCGAGCCGGAATGGCGGGAAGCCATGGACTGGCTGACCGAGCGGTCCCTGAAAGCCTACCGTTCGGTGGTTCGCGACAATCCGGATTTTGTGCCCTACTTTCGGCAGGTTACCCCGGAGCAGGCGCTGGGCAAACTGGCCCTTGGCAGTCGCCCGGCCCGACGAAAACCGGGTGGCGGGGTGGAAAGCCTGCGGGCGATTCCCTGGATTTTTGCCTGGACCCAGATGCGGCTGATGCTGCCAAGCTGGCTGGGCAGCGATGTGGCGCTGAAAGAGGCCTTTGCGAATGACAAGGTGCCGGTGCTGCGAGAGATGATGGACAGCTGGCCTTTTTTCAAAACCTATGTCGATATGCTGGAAATGGTGCTGGCCAAGTCGGACCTTCGAATCGCCAGCCACTATGAAAAAACGCTGACGGATGATCCGCAGCTGCTCAGCCTGGGTAAAGATCTGAGGGAGCGCCTGCAAGGCTGCATCGCCAATCTGCTTGAACTCAAGCAGCAGGATATGCTGCTGGAAAAGGAGCCAGTGTTTGCGCATTCCATGAAGGTACGAAATCCCTACACAGACCCGCTACACTACCTGCAGGCAGAACTGCTGAAGCGTGATCGTGAAAGTGAGGGAAAAGGGCAGGTGCCGGAACTGGTCGAGCGGGCCCTGAAGGTAACCATGGCTGGTATTGCGGCCGGCATGCGTAACACTGGCTGATGACTGAATACAACGGACTGGCAGAGAAGGAGAACGTTTTTGCCGATTGCACCGAAACTCCAGCGATTTCTCAGCGTCAAGGGCATCCCCTTCCGCGAACTGGCAACCGGCCCCGCAGCGAATTTTGATGCGGCAGTGTCGGCTTCAGGGCGATCGCCCGATGAGTTTGTGCGCGTCAGCCTGCTGATCGATATTAACGGCCCGCTGATGGTCGTGCACGGTTACAACAGCAGTATCGATCCGGAGCTGGTCCGTCAGGTGACAGGGCGCCGGTTGCAGCCCCTGACCGCCCAGCAGGCCTCGCGGCTGTTCCTGGATTGTGATCCGGGGTTTGTCCCGCCGGTGGGCGCGGCCTATGACGTTCCGGTTCTGGTCGATAACGATATTCTCGGGTATTCGCGAGTGGTTATGGCCGGCGGCCTGGAAAACACGATGCTGGAGATGGATCGCACATCCCTGGCCAGGGTGCTGGCGGATGCCATGTCCGGACATGTGGTTATCCGGGGCCAGAACAACGGCGAACGGGACGCCCTCACACTGGACGAAGTGGCCGATCAGTTACAGAAGCTATACCGGCTGCCGCCTATGCCGGCTCTCGCGCTCAGGATTCTGAGGATGACGACCGATACCGATGCCTCGGCGAGGGACCTGGCGGACCTGGTCGAGTTCGATCCAAGCATGACGGCACAGATCATGCGGTACGCCGGCTCCGCACTGTTCAATTACCCCGGGCAGATCAATTCCGTGCAGGAAGCGGTGACCCGGGTTCTCGGTTTTGACCGTGTGGCTCATATCGCGCTGGGTATCGCGTCCGTCCGGGCGTTTGAGATTCCCCGTCAGGGCATGCTGGGCATGGACGAATTCTGGCGCCACTCTCTTTACTGTGCGTTCATCTGCCAACGCATGGCCGCCCGCTGCGGGGAGGACAAGGGTCTGGCGTATCTATGCGGCTTGCTCCATAACTTCGGGCTGCTTCTCATCGGTCACCTGTTCCCGTCTGAATTCGAAGAGTTGAACCAGCTCCGGGAGTCCAATCCGGAGGCCAGCATGCACTCGCTGGAACAGCAGGTGTTCGGCGCCGGCGATCAGCAGCAGCTACTGGCGGTCGGGCACGGGGCCATCGGGGGCATTCTGCACCGGTTATGGCAGCTTCCGGCTCCGGTCGTTAAAGCGGCAGGGATGCATCAGCACCCCGGGTATCACGGTGAGCACGAGCACTACGTATTAATGGTGCAACTGGCCAACGGATTGCTGAAAGAGCGGCGGATCGGTGATGAGTTCAACCCGGATGATCTGCAGCCCATGGCGTCGGCGCTCAATTTCACGGACCAGGATCTGGACACGTTCAGGGACGAAGTCGAGCGGGTCTCCCCGGATCTGGACGCACTGGCCCGATCCCTGTCATCCTGATGCTCTGGCGTCCATCAGTACTCCCTCTCTGCTCGCTCCGCCTGGCTACGACGGAGGTCCACTTTCTCTGCACGGTTCCAGTTCGTATAATGTCCGGCTTTGCAGACTGGCAGCCCGTGGCGGATTCGGCGCCGCGTGGGTGAGAGGATGTTGCAAAGCCTGAGGGTTTTGCCACAGCTTTTCATACTATAAAGACTATAATGGGAGCAATACCTATGAGAATCATCATGTTGGGGGCGCCAGGCGCTGGCAAGGGCACCCAGGCCCAGTTTATCAAGGAACGTTTTGGTATTCCGCAGATCTCAACCGGCGACATGCTTCGGGCTGCGGTAAAGGCGGAGTCGGAGCTTGGCAAACAGGTCAAGGAAGTCATGGCGTCCGGCGGGCTGGTCTCCGATGACATCATCATTGCGCTGATCGAAGAGCGGGTAAAACAGCCCGACTGCAAGAACGGGTTTCTGCTGGATGGTTTTCCACGGACCATTCCCCAGGCTGAGGCACTGAAAGATCAGGGAATCGTTATTGACTACGTGGTAGAAATTGCGGTCGACGATGAGGAAATTGTCAGCCGTCTCTCCGGGCGCCGCGTTCACGAAGCCAGTGGTCGAATCTACCACGTCAAATATGACCCGCCTAAAACCGAAGGCAAGGACGATGCAACCGGCGAACCGCTGGTGCAGCGTGAAGACGACAAGGAAGAGACAGTCCGCAAACGCCTGAGAATCTATCACGACCAGACCGCGCCCCTGGTGGACTATTACCAGAACTGGGCTAAAAAGGATGCAGCCAGCGCTCCGGGATACGTCCGGGTCAAGGGCATTGGTGGCCTGGATGACATCAGGGACCAGATTCTGACCCAACTGAAGTGATTCTGTGAATCTTCTGGCTCTGGACACCTCTTCAGAAGGATGTTCCGCGGCGCTATTACGCCGGGCGGATAGCGGCTCTGGCGATCAACTGACCTATCGTTCGGATATTGCGCCTCGGGGCCATACCCGGCTGTTGATGCCAATGATCCGTGATCTGCTGCGCGAAGCGACCCTGACTCCGTCAGACCTTGATGCCCTGGCTTTTGCCTGTGGCCCCGGCTCGTTCACCGGCTTGCGCATTGCTACCGGGGTTGTGCAGGGGCTGGCCTACGGCCTGGACATTCCCGTGGTGCCCGTATCCTCGCTTGAAGCCGTGGCCGCCGGGGCGATTGAGCATTTTGCCCTGCAGCAGGGGGACAGGATTGTCGTGGCGTTTGATGCGCGAATGGGAGAGGTCTACTGGGCCAGCTATGAAAGTATTGACGGCAGGCCGCAGGCACTGACAGAAGAACGCGTATGTCCGCCTGATCAGATTGCACTGGAAGCCGGAACAGGCCGCTGGTTCGGGGCCGGCAGCGGTTGGCGCCTTCAGGCGCAGTTCCCACCGGAGGTTGTCAGAGTGATCAGCGTAGTCGATGACCAGTTGCTTCCCCGTGCCGACCGGGTCGCCGAGCTTGCCGTTCGGACCTTTGAGGAAAGCGGCGGCGTAACCGCGGCCCGGGCGCAACCGGTGTACATCCGCGATGAAGTAGCCTGGAAAAAACTGCCCGGCCGTTAAACTCTTTTACCCCCTATCTACCGGATCTGACCTCAATGGAACTATGGCAAATCATTGTGCTCGCAGTGATTCAGGGCATCACGGAATTCCTGCCTATCAGTAGCTCGGCCCATCTTATCCTTCCCTCGCAAGTGCTGGGCTGGGCTGATCAGGGGCTGGCCTTTGATGTCGCCGTCCACGTAGGCACGCTTGCCGCCGTGGTCTGGTATTTCCGCCGGACCGTGGTTCAACTGACCACGGCCTGGGTTGTGGATACCTCGAAAAGGCGGATTGGTCAGGATAGCGGGCTGGCCTGGGCGGTTATTGCCGGCACCATCCCGGCGGGCCTGGCGGGCATCATTCTGAATGATGTGATTGAAACCACCCTGCGCTCGGGCCTGGTGATTGCCGCATCGACTCTGGGTTTTGGCCTGGTTCTGTGGTGGTCGGACGCTGTCAGCCGTCGCAGCCGCTCGCTTGAGGGTCTGGCACTGAAAGATGCGGTGATCATCGGCGTCGCCCAGGCGCTGGCACTGATACCGGGCACGTCCCGTTCGGGCATAACCATTACCGCGGCGCTCTTCCTCGGGTTCAGCCGGGAAGCCGCTGCAAAGTTTTCGTTCCTGTTGTCCATCCCGCTGATTCTGGCGGCAGGTCTGCTGAAAACCCTGGAGCTGATAGAGCAGGGTGGGGCAACAGACTGGGCCGGAATTGCCGTGGGCACGGCATTGTCGTTTGTCAGCGCCGTGGTCTGTATTCATCTGTTTCTGACCTTCCTGGAGCGTCTGGGCCTATTGCCTTTTGTGATCTATCGGATTGTCCTGGGCGCACTGCTGTTTGTGATGCTCTGGTGATGTTGAGCTGAAACTTTCAAATTCCCGAAGAATTCCCCATACTTCATGTCCTGACAGATGATTCGGTGTGGCTGTAATGATTGGTGGCATCAACCCAAACAGCAATCTGGCGTATCAGGCCGGTAACAATGCCCCGGCCAGGGAGCGCAGTGACGTGGCCCGGGCGCCCGCGTCAACGGCGGAAGATAACGCCGGCCAGGTTCGCCGCGACCTGACCAATGCAGCGTCGCCGTCCGCTGAATCCCGTCCGGGCACCCCGCCAGACGCTTCAGAACGCAGGGTGGAAGCGCGCCGGGCCGCAGAAGATACCCGTCTTGAGCGTTTCCGCGCAGACGATGTGCCGTTCAATACCTCCCGCGCTCTGGCGACCTTTGCCACTGTGGCCGCCCCGGTTTCCGACGCGCCCGACAGCCTTATTACCGGCATCGATATTCGCGTTTAATGGTGCTGTCCCCCGACTTTCGCCTCGCAACCGGTCACAGCGCTCTGGGCGATGCCCGGCAGGCAAGAACGCTGGCGGAGACTCTGTCTGTTCCCTTTCTCGGCCTGGTGAAGCCCAAGCAGGTTACAAACGCCTCGTTACTGCTGTATTCGGACGATCATGGCCTGTGCCTGCAGCCCACAGGGAAAGGCGTGTCAGGCCCGGTGAGGGCGGAGTTTGTCAGTGGCAAGGCGGGCTACCGTCGGGAGCACGGGGGCGGAACCGGCCAGATGATTGCAAAAGCGGTGGGGCTGCAAAAAACCCGGCAGACGCTGCAGGTTGTCGACGCAACAGCAGGTCTTGGCCAGGATGCGTTTGTGCTGGCATCCCTGGGCTGCAGGGTAACGCTCTTTGAACGTTCGCCGGTGATCCATGCCATCCTCGCGGACGGCCTCGCCAGGGCGTCCATTAATGAGCAGTGTGCCGATATCACCGGGCGGATGCAGCTTGAAGCAGGCGATAGCCTTGACTGGCTTCAGGCAAGCGATGCGGATTCAGTGGATGTTGTTTATCTGGACCCCATGTTTCCCCATCGCGATAAATCCGCCCTGGTCAAAAAAGAGATGCAGGTTTTCCGGCAGGTGGTCGGTGATGACGACGATTCCGATGCTTTGCTTGAAGCCGCTCTGACGGTTGCCCGATATCGCGTCGTGGTCAAGCGTCCGCGAAAATCGGAAGCACTCAGCGGGCCATCGGTGACGACGGCGGTTGAGGGTAAGAGCAGCCGCTACGACGTCTATTCGCTGAAAGCGTTTCCAACCGGGAGCTGATCGCCTCAGGCGCCGAGCATGGTGACCTGCTGGATGGCCTGGCGCTTCTCGACGCTCAATACCAGACGGGCGTCTTCAGCCACTTCGTTCAGTTCATCGCTGTAGCACAGCAGGCCGTTCTCATCCTGACTGACCACGCCATTGCGTTGCAGGCTGCTAATAAAATTCCGGAACAGGGTCTTGTCGAAAAATTCTGGCGCGTTCAGCCCGAACAGGATCGACATGCGCTCGGCCAGCAGGGTGCACTGATCTTCCAGGTCCTCTGCCGTAACCTTGCCAGAGCCATAGCGGCGCAGAATACCGATGGCAATATGGTAGCGCTCCAGGGTCTGGATAATGAAGCGTGAGAGCACCCGCAGTCGCAGCATGGCATCAGTTCCCTCCTCCGGACGGCTGATCTCGCCACCGTCTTTCTCGGTTAGCAATCCGTGGCTGACCAGCACATCGACCCAGTTGTTGATGACCTGCGGGATCTCATCATTGTGATACCTCAGAAACAGCTCGGATTTGAGATAGGGGTAGGCAACGCCTGCCAGAAAACCGATTTTCTCCCGGCTCAGCGACAGCTTGTTTTCAAACAGGCTGGCGACCAGCGAGGGCAGTGCAAACAGGTGCTGGATGTTGTTGCGGTAATAAGTCATCAGAATGGCATTGCTGCCTTCCAGGGCGATGATGTCGCCCAGCTTCTGGGGTTTGCGGGTGACCAGGCCCATATTCTCGCAATAATTGACCCAATCCCTGCCGTTGCCATCGGGCAGAGTCACCGTGTCGGCATAGGGGTAGGTTCGTAGCAGGTCAGCGTACTGGTCCATCAGGCGGGTCAACTGGACCTCGTCCATTGCCAGCCGCTCTGCCCCCAGCAGCGCAGTGGCGGTGAGGCCGATGGGATTAACCGCGACCGCGGCGTTGATATGGGACGCGACGCGGCCGGAGAGCTCACTGACCGCCTCGTTCAGCCAGCGCGGGCGATATTGGGCATCATAGGCTTCCCGGCGCCAGCTCGGGTGAACCTGGTCCAGCACCCCGGCCAGTGAAATCGGCTCGCCAAAGTTAACCGCGACCTTCCCGAAAGAATTGCTGAGCTTGCGAACCGTTTTCGCCAGCGCAAGGACGCTTTCTTTTTCTTTTTTCTTGCCCCGCAGCTCGCCAAGGTAAGAGCGGCCCTCCATCACTTTTTCATAACCGAAATAGACCGGCACAAACACGATGGGTTTGCGGTGATCCCGCAGGAAACTGCGTACCGTCATCGACAGCATGCCCGCGCGTGGCTGAAGCATTCGCCCGGTGCGGCTGCGCCCACCTTCGACAAAGTATTCCACGGAATAACCGCGGGAGAACATGACGTGCATGTATTCGTTGAATACGGTTGCGTAAAGTGGGTCGTCCTTGAAGCTCCGTCGCATGAAAAACGCACCGCCACGGCGAAGGATCGGACCCACAATCGGCATGTTCAGGTTGATGCCAGCCGCAATATGCGGCGGCATCAAGCCGTTTTTGTAAAGCACGTAGGACAGCAGCAGGTAATCGATATGTGACCGGTGGCAGGGCACATAGACAACCGCGTTATCCTGGGCCGCTTCTTTAGCCACACGGATATTGTTAACCGTTATGCCGTTGTAGATCCGGTTCCAGAGCCACGCCAGGACAACTTCCATAACGCGTATGGTGATAACCGACATGCTGGCCGCAATCTCGTCGGCATACTTGTAAGCCCTGGCCCGCACTTTTTCCGGTTTCATTTCCTGTTTCGCCGCCTGTTCCCGGATCGCCTCCTTGACCGCAGGAGTACGGATAAGCCCCCCGACCAGGGTGCGCCGGTGAGACAGGTCGGGGCCAAGTACTGCCTGCCGGACCCGGCGGAAATGGGTGCGCAGAATGCGCGCGAGCTTGCGGTTGGCGCGCTCTTCACTGTGACGGTATTCAGACACCACCTGTTGCAGCGACAGGGGCGCATTGAACTGAACATAGGTGCTGCGGCCATGAAGCAGGATAATCAGCAGCTTCTGCAGCCGACCAGCGACGGACCAGCTGTCAGACAACACCAGTTTCACCAGGGACTTTTCCTTGTCCGGCGCACGGCCCCAGAACAGCGACACAGGCACTATTTGCACATCCTGATCGGGATGTTCCAGGGCGTGGCGAACCAGCGCTTTGAATTCGCTGCTCTGAACCGGCGTGCGACGGCGCTTCAGGCTGCCGCCGGTGCGGGCGTAGAGAAAGAAGAAGGAGTGATTGGGGCCATTTTTGACGGGCAGGGAGGATTCCGGGCCTGGCAGCCGGGCGTTCAGCACTTCCTGTCCCAGAACCAGGCGGCTGGAAAGCGACGCGTGTTGCAGGACATAGCACACGGGTTTATCAGGATCGATTCCCAGGGTTTCCGGGTCATTGCCACTGACGTCTGTGCGTACCCAAAGAAACAGGATTTTGCGCAGAAACGTCAGGAACAGGCTGTAAACGCCCTGAAAAAATCGCATAAACAATGGCTCCGGTTCACCAGGTCAGGCGCTAAGTCTACTCGCTTGCGCGGGGTGCTGAAAGCTGTGTTAGCGTTCATCAGTCGGGCGTGGGTGTGGTACATTTCAGGCTTGTCGAATCCATCCTTACGGGAAATAACCTATGACACAGTGGACCCCCGGCTGGACAACCGGAAGACCGGGACCCTCGGACCTGGTGCTTGCCGTCGCTGACGGTCAGATTCTACGCCCTGATGAAGGCTGGCTGCATCCATGGGCTGCCGTTGAGCCGTCTGTCCTGAGTGGTCTGGGTCCGATTTATGTGGGCCAGCTTGGTGGCGGGCCGGTTTATGTAGCGGAAGTAGCTGCGGGAATGCTTGATGCAGAAACACAGCCGGTAGCGTTGAGGGACGCCCTGATGGTAATGGAGGCGGCGCCCGGGGAGTTATTGAGCACCGGTTTTCAGGTGCTGCAATGGTGGAAGGACCATCAATTTTGCGGCCGCTGTGGATCGCTGACGGAGAATCATCCCAGAGAAAGAGCCCGCTGGTGCGACGTCTGCGCTATTCCCTGGTATCCCCGTCTGGCCCCCTGCGTCATTGTCGTCATCCGACGTGACGACAGACTGCTCCTGGCCCGATCATCGCGCCACACGCGGTACTTCTTCAGCCTGATTGCCGGCTTCGTGGAGCCTGGCGAAAGCATCGAGGGTGCAGTGGCCCGGGAGGTCAAAGAGGAAACCGGGCTGGAGGTCACCAATATCCGCTACCAGCACTCCCAGCCCTGGCCATTTCCACATCAGTTAATGCTGGGCTTTTTTGCGGACTATGCCGGGGGCGAACTGGTGTTGCAGGAAGATGAACTGGCCGAAGCCGACTGGTTCCGTCCCGGCGAATTTCCGCCTGTACCCCCTTTAACCACCATTGCCGGGCGGTTGATCCGTGCCATGGAAGAAGACATTCTGGCGGCGGAGGCGCCGTAGTGACCAGTCCACGGGTGCTGGTATTTGATTCCGGCCTTGGCGGGCTCAGTATCGCCGGCTGCATCTATCGGGCGCTGCCCTCAGTGAAACTGGTTTATCTGGCAGACAGCGCCGGATTCCCATACGGCGGGCAACCGGAAACTGTCCTGATCGAACGCACAAAAAAACTGATCGCGCAGGCACTTGACGCCTTCCCCTGCGATATCGTGGTGGTGGCCTGCAATACGGCCAGCACGGTGGTTTTGCCAGCGCTTCGGACGATGACAGCCACGCCGGTCATTGGTGTGGTTCCGGCCATCAAACCGGCGGCGGCGCTATCCCGGAATCGCCGAATCGGGGTGCTGGCGACGCCGGCCACCGTGACTCGTCCATACCTGGCAGAGTTGGTGGAAGAATTCGCCAGTGACTGCATCGTGGAGCGTATTGGTCACCCGCAGCTGGTGTTCTGGATTGAGCAGCAGCTGGCAGGGCAGGCTGTGCCGTCTGAAGCGCTCAGTAGAGCCCTCCAGCCATTCAGGGATGCCGGGGTGGATACCGTGGTTCTGGGTTGCACGCACTACCCGCTGGTGGCGACCTTGTTGAAAGAACTGCTGCCAGGGGTCCTGTTCTGGGTGGATTCCGGTGACGCAATTGCCCGGCGCGTGGGCTGGCTACTGCAGGAGGCGGGGCTTGATCTGGCCAGTGTTGAAGGGCGGAAGGGGCCGCCGCTGGATCGGGTACTGTTCACTGGTCCGCTGCAGGCGGGCCTGGAAGATTTTCTGTCCGGACTGGGGCTTCATGCTGATCGGCTTGAAGGCGACTGGCTAGCAGAAATTACCGGCAACACCGGGTAAAAGGAAGCCGCTCAGCAAGAGACGGCGCGGGCAGGCACCTGGCCCAGAGATTTCTCGATCACCTCTCTCGGGCGGGCCGGTCCGTAGTAGAAACCCTGCACCTGGTGGCACCCGAGGTTTTTCAGATAGGCAAGCTGCTCGTCGGTCTCCACACCCTCGGCGACGATCTCCAGCCGCAGGCCGTGGGCCATGGCAACGATCGCATTAACGATGCAGGCTTCGTCGTCGCCACTGCGAATGCCCCTGACAAAGGACTGGTCCACCTTCAGGGTATGAATTGGCAGTCGATGGATGTAATTCAGCGATGAATAGCCGGTGCCAAAATCATCGATGGCAATGCGCACATTGAGGTTGGCCAGCTCCCGCAGCTTCTGGCTGATATGTTCCAGATCTTTCATGATAACGTTTTCGGTGATTTCTATTTCCAGATTTTCCGGTGGAAAATCGTGCTGATGGAGCTGGTCCATCAGGGTGGTGACAAACCGGGGATGTTCAACCTGCAGCGGAGACAGGTTGACGGCAAGCCGCAAATCCTTGTGGCCATCCCGTATCCACTGCCCGACATCGGCGCAGGCGATTGCCAGAACCCGCTCGCTGAGCCGTCCGATCAGTTTGGTTTCTTCGGCAAGGGGCAGGAAGTCCCGAGGGTAGAGCAGCCCCTGTTTCGGATGCTGCCAGCGCACAAGGGCTTCGACGCCTACTATGCGGTTCGTGGTGGAGCAGACCTGGGGCTGGTAGAACACCCGGAGTTCATCCCGGTCCAGAGCCAGGCGTAGATCCCGTTCGAGATTCAGGCGGTCGGCGGTGTCCACGCTCATGGCCTTGGAGAAAAAGCGGTATCCGTCCTTGCCCCGGGCCTTGACGTGATACATGGCGATATCAGCGTTCTGGATCAGTTGATCCATGGATTCACCGGCATCCGGATAGGTGGCGATACCGATACTGACCCCAACGAACACTTCGTGGCTGCCCAACTGAAAAGGTTGTCTCAAAGCCTTGATGAGTTTTCTGGCGATCTGGCGGGCGTTCTCGTTGCTGTTAATGGACGGCAGTAACAGAGTGAATTCGTCCCCACCAAAGCGGGACAGCGTATCGCCCTTGCGCACGCATTGCTCAAGCCGGTGAGTCACTGCCTGCAGCAGCCGGTCCCCCATCGCATGGCCCAGGGTATCATTGATAATCTTGAACCGGTCCAGGTCCAGAAACATCACCGCCAGTTTCTGTTCGCTTCTGCGGGCCTGGGTGATGGCAAGGTCCAGCCGGTCTTTGAACAGGGCCCGGTTCGGAAGCCGTGTCAGCAAATCATGGTAGGCCTGGAAGTTGATAAAGGCTTCCGCTTCCTTGCGTTCGGTAACATCCCGGGCGGTTCCGTAATAACGGGCGTTGCTGCGGTGGCTGATGTCACCCTCTTCATGGGGCCAGGTGGCGGCATCAATCGGAAAGGCAGTGATCTCAAAATGGCGGGTGGCTTTGCGGCTGCCCCGGGTTTTCAGCCTGACTTCCAGAGTGCGGGGGTTGTGGGCTGATATGTTGGGGCCGGCGAGCGCATAAGTTCCCCGGGCCAGGTCGCGATTATCAAGAATATGTTTAAAGTGACGTCCCAGCAGCTCGGCCTGCTGATACCCAAGCAGGCTTTCGACTTTGCTGTTGACGAAACAGAATCGGCCCAGGCTGTCCAGCATGAATACAATGTCCGGGGAGCTGTTGACGATGTAGCGATGTAATTCTTCGGATTTTTCCAGCCGCAGGCTGACATGTTCATGGGCGCGGATAAGGGAGCGCTTGGAGAGAACGCCGTTGACAATCGCCATCAGCTCTTCCGGATCAAACGGTTTGCGGATGTAATCCAGGGCTCCCCGGCGCAGAGCGCGGCTGACCGCGGTGAATGAGCTTTCTCCACTGACGACAATAACGCCGCATTCCGGCTGGACGCCAGACAGCTTCTCCATCACCGCAAAACCGTCGACGTCCGGCATTCGGAGATCCAGCATGGCAAGGTCAAACATCTGGTCTTCCACCGCCCGGAGTGCAGCTTTGCCGCCCCCTGCCTGGGTGACTGCGTGGCCGGCGTCACTCAACATCGAGGCGAGACTGGCGAGCAACCTGGGGTCGTCGTCAACCACCAGGATCCTCGCCTGCCCTTTCTGGGGAGTCTTGTCGATGCTCGCAAGTGTCATGTCAGTCGGCTCGTCGGTGCTTCGTCAGTCATCCGCTGTTTCGGTTTCGTCTGCCATCGGGAACAGTACTCTGAACGCGGTTCCTGCACTTCCAGTGCGGCAGTTGATGATGCCCTCCATGTCATCGATTAATTGCTTTACAACACTCAGGCCCAAACCCCCATGGCCCCGGCCTTTGGTGCTCTGTACCGGTGAAAACAGGTGCTTCCGTACCTGTGGCGGAAGGCCATCGCCGGTATCGGCTACTTCCAGCTCCACCCAACTGCGCCCCGCCTGCCAGATGGGGGCCACGCTGCGAATATTGACCTCACCACCGTCTTCGTCCAGACACTCGACGGCATTACGCACCAGGTTGATCACAATCTGGCGGACAATCGCGGCGGGCGCGGCAATCGTTGTCGGATCTTCGCACAGTTGTACGCTCAAAGTCTTTCTTTCATCGCTGAAGAGGCCATCTTCCAGCAGGTCACGGAGGATGTTCAGTTCCTCGTTGAGATTGCACGTCTCCGTGTACTCATTGTTTTCGCCCTGCCAGCTCTTGCCGATCTGAAGGAGCAGGTCACCGGCGCGATCCAGTTCTTCACGAATAATATCGAGCTTTTGATGTATCTCGGTATCGTCCAGGCGATGTCGCAACTGATAGATATATTGCCGGATGATGGTCAGTGGATTGCTGACTTCATGAACCTGTCGCTGGATAGCCTGCTGCGCCAGCTCGTCGGCCATTGCGTTCTGTTCCTTGCCGGCCCCGGCCTGAATATCGGTGAGCGCACGGGAAAGCTGGGCGCAGAAAAGACCGCCAATTTCTTCGGCGTGTTCGGCGCCGGCGAGATCCGTACCAACGATGAATACCCCGGCACAAGCGTCCTGTCCGTTGACAGGCAGCGCCACCAGCGAAGGCGCGCGTAAAAGATTCATCAATTGACGGTCAAGAACGGTGGGATTGCGGTCCTGCATTGATACTGACCGGGCGGTGGTGTAGGCCTCGGTCAGCAGGCTTTCGGCATGGCTGGCGGTCACGCCCAGGTCTGCCGGTTCGCCATTGCTGGCGGAATAGAGCGTCAGCTCGTTATCAGCGCCCCCGAAATAGAGTGCGGGAAGGCCGGTAATCAGAGTCAGGCTGGTAACGGTTGCTGCAAGGCATCTCTGGGTGCTGTCCTGCAAGGGTGCAAGATCCAGTGCCTGGTTGGCCATGGCCTGACGCAGCACCGTCCGCTTCAGCTTTTCGTGGGAGGCCCGGGCGTCGTAATCTGCTTCCAGGGATATGCCCAGGGATCTGGCGACGCCCTCCACTTCCTGATCAATCCGCCGAGTGATCTCGCGGGTCAGTTCTTCGTTAAGGCCGAAAATCATACCGGCAGCTGCAATGCCGGCGGCGTCCGACTGGGCCAGACGGGTGGCGAGGCTGATCAGTTTGACCAGGTGCCCGGCATCGCGGATATCTGCCGGCAGCGCCTGCTGGTAAAGCATGGCATCGGACGCCATGGGTCCCAGGCCCCAATCTCCGACCAGCTTGGCTGCAATTTCGGACTTGTGATCGAAATAGAACTGCCGGGTGTCGCCGGATGGGGTTTTCAGTGCGATCAGTTCGCCCACGTTATGCAGCATGCCCAGCATGAACGCCTGATCAGGCTCAGGGTAACGGGTCAGAGTTGCCAGCGCCCTGCCGATCATCGCGGTGGTAAGCGCATGACGCCAGAAGTCCCGCAGTTGCTGCCACTGGTCAGCGCCCAGCTCGTAGAGAATCTGCCGCAGCGCAGCGGTCAGCACCAGAGTGTGGAAGCGGTGGCTGCCCAGGCGCAGGAGCGCCTGTTCGATGGAGCGAATCTGGGTGGCTGTGCCGTATAGAGAGGAATTGGCGAGTGCCAGTATGCGGGAAACCAGGGCTGTATCAGCAGATACAATCTCGCTGATCGTGCGGTAGCTTTCCTCCCGGTTACAGGCTTCCAGAGCTCGAAGGGTTACCTCCGGCAGGCTGGGGAGCTGGATGTCAGGCGCAATGTCCATATCTCTGTCTGCTCTTGGAACTGGTCTTGTGACCACCTCTGCGGGTGGGTCAATTACCAACACGATTTATGTTAGCGAAAAAAATGCAGTATTAAAGGGTTAGCGGTGGTTTTTTAGGCAAAGTATTCACCATGATTCGTGGCATGTAAACTTTTTACACATATTTTAATCCGGCGCTGTCTGAATTCCGCCGGTTACAGCATCTTATTTGGCTACAGTCTGTGGACGGTTACAGGTATACTCACTCATCGATGACCGGTTCGACTTATCGAAGCTAAAGCAATGGATTCGCTCGCTGAACAGAAGGCACGCATGACGGACAAAGCCTCGCCTCCCAGGGCTCCCAGGCAGCCAAGGACGCTTGCCATTACCGGCGGAAAGGGCGGCGTGGGCAAAACGTCTGTGGCGCTCAATCTGGCACTGACGCTGGCTCGCGACGGCTCCAGGGTGTTGTTGCTGGACGGCGACACAGATCTCGCCAACGTCAGTATCATGCTGGGGCGTTACCCTCAACGCACTCTTGCCGACGTGATGTCCGGCTCCTGCACGCTCCAGGACATTATCATGACGGCGGACTACGGCCTGGACATTGTGCCCGGTGCTTCCGGCGTTGATCAGTGTATCGAGATGGAGGCTGACGCCAGCCTGCGGGTGCTCAAGGCGCTGTCCCGACTCGAGAAGCGCTATGACTATGTCATTACCGATACCGCATCGGGGCTTCAGCCGACCGGCATGCATATGATCGCGGCTGCCGAGCTGGCCTGCGTGGTGGTGACACCGGACCCGGCCTCCCTGACCGATGCCTTCTCACTGATTAAACTGCTGGTTCGCCGGGGCTATAGCCGCACACCCAGCATCCTGGTGAATATGGCCCAGGGTGCCAGTCAGGCAAGAACGGTTTTCCAGCGCCTTGAGGGAGCGGCGCAGCGGCACCTGGGCATATCGCTGCATTATCTGGGCGGCATCTGGCGGGATGAAACCCTGCGCCAGTCCGTGCTGAATCAAAGGCCTGTCGCGCTGTTACCGGAGTCCGACCCCTCTTGCCGGCAGTTTCGCAGCCTGTCGGATATGTTGAACGTCAGGTTCCGGCAAATCTCTCCGAAGAAGGCGGGAGTTGCGGCCTACTGGTACCAGGTGTCCGGCAAGCGGAAGGTCAGCCCGGTGCCGGATGAACCGGCGCCCGTCGCCGAATCCGATATTCAGTTCTGCCAGAAACTGATCGGCCAGATCAGTGACCGGATTGCCGCGAGTGGCGAGGCACCGCTGCTGCGTTATGATGCGTTTAACCAGATTTTTGCACTGTTGGGACGCACCATGGATTCAGACACGATTGAAATTCTGCGGACCGGATTGGATGCTTTACCGTGGAAAAATCTGGATGCGGATCAACGCCGTCAGGTGGCGAGCCAGCTTCGCCATCTTTCCACCGAGTTAGAGCCGGCTCCGACGACAGCGTCAGCCCCAGCCCCACACCGGGCTGCTGCACCGAACCCCGTTCCTGCGGATGAACGACGCGACAGGCCCGGGCAGCAGCAACCCTATTATGATCGCGTCAGCTTTGGTGATCAGAACCGCCTGTTGCAGGCGCTTAAAGAACAGCCTTCCGATGTGACTCTGGATCAGCTATTGCGATCCCTCGCCCAGGCCGACAGCAACCGGGGCTGACCGGTCGTTGTTGGTCACTCTGCCGCGTGTCATCAACCGGTCATGACGGCTGTGTGAGAATTGGTCCACAAAATGCAGCTGGAAAAGAACGCTCACGCCTGACGACTGAACGAACGGTTGTCGGGCAAAACACATTGTAAAGAAAAGGAGTTCTCAATATGGCCAGTAAAGAGTCAACCTCTGGCGAATCGGCTTCGAGCGTTCTGCAGCATTTGAGCGGCAAACAGGTGCTGATTACCGGTACCACGGGCTTTCTTGGCAAGGTGGTGCTGGAAAAACTGATTCGGGCGGTTCCGGATATCGGTGGCATTCATCTGCTGATTCGTGGCAACAGGGCCTACAGCGATGCCCGCAGTCGGTTCCTGAATGAAATTGCCAGTTCATCGGTGTTCGATCGCCTTCGCCAGGACGACAATGAGGCCTTCGAAAACTTCATTGACACTCGTATTCACTGCATCACCGGCGAGGTGACCAAACCGCGTTTCGGTCTTGAGGCGCCCGCATTCAGTGAACTGGCGGGTAGCATCGATGCTTTTATCAATTCGGCCGCCAGTGTGAATTTCCGTGAGGAACTGGATAAAGCGCTGCAGATCAACACGCTCTGTCTTCGTAACGTGGCGGCGCTTGCCGGGTTCAATTCTGATATGGCGGTTATTCAGGTATCGACCTGCTATGTGAATGGCAAGAACGCAGGACAGGTGACCGAATCGGTGATCAAGCCAGCCGGCGAGGCGATTCCCCGCAGCACCGGCGGCTATTATGAAATCGAAGAGCTGGTGCATCTTCTGCAGGATAAAATTGCCGATGTGCGGTCGCGTTATTCGGGCAAAATGCTGGAGCATAAACTGGTGGAACTGGGTATCCGCGAGGCCAATCACTATGGCTGGAGCGATACCTACACCTTCACCAAGTGGCTGGGTGAGCAGCTGCTGATGAAATCGCTCTCTGGCCGGTCCCTCACCATTGTGCGGCCCTCAATCATTGAGAGCGCCCTGGAGGAGCCTGTACCTGGCTGGATCGAAGGTGTGAAAGTGGCGGACGCCATCATTCTGGCCTATGCCCGCGGAAAAGTATCGCTGTTCCCCGGCAAGCGCAGTGGCATTATTGACGTCATCCCGGTGGATCTGGTGGCCAACGGCATTATCCTGTCCGTGGCCGAGGCGCTGGCGACGCCCGGGAACCGTCGCATTTACCAGTGCTGTAGCGGCAGCTCAAACCCCGTCTCCCTGGGTGAATTTATCGATCATCTGATGACGGAGGCGAAGAATCACTTCGCGGACTATAAGCAGCTGTTCTACCGTCAGCCAACCAAGCCGTTTGTGGCGGTGAATCGTCGGTTGTTTGATCTTGTGGTTGGTGGCCTACGAGTGCCTTTGTCGCTGGCGGACAAAGCCCTGCGGCTTGTCGGCCAGAGCCGGGATCTGAAAGTGTTGAGAAACCTGGATACAACCCGCTCACTGGCCACCATTTTCGGTTTCTATACAGCCCCGGATTACGTTTTCAGAAACGACGCCTTACTGGCGCTGGCTTCCCGTATGGGCGAGTCAGACCGTGGACAGTTCCCGGTGGATGCGCGCCAGATCGACTGGTCGCGTTACCTGCGAAAGATCCACATGAGTGGCCTGAACCGCTATGCCCTGAAAGAGCGGAAACGGTATAGCCCGCGTTCTGTCAGGGCCCGCAAGAAAGCGGCCTGATGATCGGCTGACCGGCATCCTGAAAGTTTCCTGAACTTTGCTGGCTGACCTGTTTTTGCCGGGCCCTGTGCCCGGTCATTTCCTTGTTGTTTCCCTGACTGCGTCTATTCTTAAAACAGGCTCAAAACTGTCTGCGCATTAGTACGTTAGTCTAATTCATTGTGCATTGGTGCGCGTGTTGAACTAGCAGGATTCTGCTTTCGGGTCGCTGGGCCCGCACGCTCAGCCTTTCAAATAATCAACAATGATGACAGGCCTCGGGTCTGACTTTAAAAGGGGAGTACCATGACTGCCAAACAGATGTATCCGGTCAGCCCGGACGTCGCGAAGCGGGCTTTGATTAATCAGGAGCAGTACGAAGGAATGTATCGCCAGTCCGTTGAGGATCCGGAAACTTTCTGGGGCGAGCACGGCAAGCGGATCGACTGGATCAAACCGTACAGCCAGGTAAAAAACACCACCTTCGATTACGACAAACTCTCCATCAAATGGTTTGAAGATGGCCAGTTGAATGCCGCCGCCAACTGCCTTGACAGGCACCTTGAAAAGCGCGGTGACAAAACGGCCATTATCTTCGAGGGTGATGACCCCGCAGATTCCCGGCACGTGACCTATCGCGAGCTTTATGAGGAAACGTGCAAGTTCGCCAACGTTCTGAAAAGTAAGGGTGTCAAGAAAGGCGATGTGGTGACCATCTACATGCCGATGGTGGTGGAAACCGGTGTCGCCATGCTGGCCTGCGCCCGTATCGGTGCCATACATTCGGTCGTGTTTGGTGGCTTTTCGCCGGAGGCACTGGGCGCCCGTATCGCCAACGGCAAATCCCGTTTCGTGATTACAGCCGATGAAGGTGTTCGCGGCGGTCGCAAGATTCCGCTCAAGAAGAATGTGGATGCAGCGTTGAGCAAAGAGCGGGCGGCCAATGTTGATCAGGTCATCGTGGTCAAGCGCACAGGCGCTGACGTGCCCTGGAAAGACGGCCGCGACGAGTACTATGAAGAGCTGATGAAAACCGCATCCACCGACTGCCCGGCAGAACCGATGAACGCGGAAGACCCGCTGTTCATGCTGTATACCTCCGGTTCTACTGGCGCACCGAAAGGCGTGCTGCACACCACGGGCGGCTACATGGTATTCACCTCCATGACCCATGAATACGTTTTCGATTACCACGAAGACGATGTTTACTGGTGTACCGCTGATTTTGGCTGGGTAACCGGGCATAGCTACATCCTCTACGGGCCGCTGGCGAACGGCGCGGTCACCGTCCTGTTTGAAGGCGTGCCCAATTACCCCGATTCCTCACGGATGGGACAGGTGGTGGACAAGCACAAGGTGAATATCCTTTACACCGCGCCAACCGCCATCCGCGCGCTGATGGCAGAGGGTGAATCCTGTATGAACGGCACCAACCGTGAGAGCCTGCGGTTGCTGGGCTCGGTCGGCGAGCCGATCAACCCGGAGGCCTGGGAGTGGTATCATCGCGTCATCGGCAACAGCCAATGCCCGATCGTTGACACCTGGTGGCAGACAGAAACCGGCGGCATTCTTATTTCACCCCTGCCTGGTGCGACCGATCTGAAACCTGGCTCGGCCACCAAGCCTTTCTTTGGAGTGAAGCCAGCGCTGGTGGATAACGACGGCAAGGTGCTGGAAGGTAAAGCAGAAGGCAACCTGGTGATTCTGGACAGCTGGCCTGGCCAGATGCGCACCATCTTTGGTGACCACGAGCGCTTCAAGCAGACTTATTTCAGCACCTATCCGGGCATGTACTTCACCGGTGACGGCGCCCGTCGGGATGAGGACGGCTACTACTGGATTACCGGCCGCGTGGATGACGTACTTAACGTGTCTGGTCACCGTCTGGGCACCGCAGAAGTCGAGAGTGCTCTGGTTGCCCACAGTAAAGTCGCCGAGGCGGCGGTTGTTGGCTATCCTCATGACATCAAGGGGCAGGGCATTTATGTCTATGTCACACTCGTTCATGGCGAGGAGCCGACCGATGAGCTGCGTCAGGAGCTGATAAAATGGGTGCGGCAGGAAATAGGCCCAATCGCATCGCCGGATGTGATTCAATGGGCACCGGGCCTGCCCAAGACGCGGTCGGGCAAAATCATGCGGCGTATATTGCGCAAGATTGCATCAAACGAACACGATCAACTGGGGGACACTTCGACGCTTGCGGATCCGGGCGTGGTTGATGATCTGATCAGTGGCCGTGAGAACTCTTGAGGAAACAACTGAATGTCACAATCCATAATCGTCGCTGATGACCATCCTCTGTTTCGGGCAGCACTGAAACAGGCGGTCAATCAGGCGGTACCTGATGCCGACACAGTGGAAGTAGACAGCATCAAGGCCCTGCAGGCGGCGGTTGAGTCGCATCCGGACGCGGATCTGGTTCTGCTGGATCTGAATATGCCGGGGGCCCACGGGTTTTCGGGTCTGGTCTTCATGCGAGGGCAGTACCCGGGCCTGCCTGTGGTGGTTGTGTCGGGCTCAGAGGAAATGCAGGTGATGCGCCGGTCCATTGATTATGGCGCTTCCGGCTTTATTCCGAAATCCGCGCCATTGCCCACCATCACTGAAGCTATCCAGGCCGTGCTGGAAGGGGATGTCTGGCTGCCAAAGGGCGTTGCCGAAAAGCTCGAGCGGATGCAGTCGGATACCACGGACTTTTCCGACAAACTGGCCTCCCTGACGCCCCAGCAGTTCCGGGTATTGGGGATGCTGGCGGAAGGCCTGCTGAACAAGCAGATAGCCTATGATCTGGATGTGTCGGAAGCGACCATCAAAGCCCACATCACCGCTGTATTTCGCAAACTCGGGGTGCGTAATCGCACCCAGGCAGTGATTGCGATCCAGCAGATGGAGATTGATCCATCGGATACGTCCTTATCCGGGAGTTAATGGGGTCGGATCACGCCAGCGGCTGATCCGACCATCGTCCCGCGATTCCTGTTCGTGCCCGCCTATTTACTTGCATACCCCAGCTTCTTGTCCACCAGGTTGAACAGTTCCTGACCCTTGTGCCACCGGTCCAGATTGTCCAGGAACTGATCCGTCAGGGCACGCTTCCAGCCGATAAAGTCACCGCACATATGGGCGGTCATCATCACGTTTTCCATGTCCCAGAGTGGGTGATCTGCGGGAAGCGGTTCTTCTTCGAATACGTCCAGTGCTGCACCGGCGATGTCGCCATTGTTGAGCGCCTTCACCAGGTCGTCCGTTTTCACCACCGGGCCGCGGCCAATGTTGATCAGTCTGGCCGTGTTCTTCATGGTCTTGAAAGCGTCCGTGTTGAACAGCCCCTCGGTCTGTGGCGTCAGCGGTGCCGCAATTACCACGAAATCCGCCAGGCCCAGTTGCCCGGTCAGATCGTCGTTGCCGTGTACTGCAACGAAATCCTCGCTGGGGCGGGGTGTGCGGGCGATGCCGTGGGGCTGGAGGCCAACGGCTTTGCACAGCCGGGCGATTTGCCCGCCAATTGATCCTGCGCCCACGATCAGCACGCGCTGGCCCTCCGCACGCTCGGTATCGCGGTGCTGCCACTTGTGTTCCGCCTGCAGTCGCAGTGACTTCGGGAAGTCCTTGGCAAACATCAGAATGGTGCAAAGCACGTACTCGGCAATGGTACGGTCAAAAATGCCCCGGGCGTTGGTGACGGTTACCTCGCCGTCAATCAGGGCAGGAAACATGAGCGCGTCTACGCCCGCGCTGGTAGCGTGAATCCACTCCAGCTTGTTAGCGGCGGGCCAGGCGGCTGCCAGCGCTTCCGTGCGGAAGTCGGTGACCATCATCACCTGGGTGCCCGGGAGGGTGTCATTCAGGGTTGCCTCATCCCAGGCAAAGCGGACTTCGGCCCGGGCTTTCAGCGCATCCATTCCCGGCGGCTCATGCTCTCCCGGCGCTGTCAGGACGGTTACAACCGGCTTGGTGTTTTGAGTCATGTTCCCTCCGCTATGAATGCAATCCGCGTAAAGGCCATAGTCTGGTATCTACCCATTCAGCGGTCAACCAGAAGGCCGCTCGCACAGGGTGCTCTGGCCGAAGGTCGTAGCCCTTGAAAGCTCCAGTTTGTCGGGGTTTTCGCGCCACTTGCCATGTTTTGGTTTTTATCTCTTGTAAGGCCTGATCATACTGGCTAACCTCCACGAACATTGTTTGTTTTATGCCCGTGTCAGGAGAGAGTTTATGGCCGAAGCCGTCAATAAAGAAACCGGTCAGGCGAAGCCCCGGAAAGTCAAATACCGGAAGACAAAGGCAAGCTGGAACCCCGCCATGCAGGCGGTGCCGGTGCCGGGCATTCGTCGCATGGTGAACATGGCGGCTTCCATGAAGGATGTGATCCATCTGTCCATCGGCCAGCCGGATCTGCCGACGCCTCCCCATGTGATTGAGGCCTATATTGACGCTCTCAATGCCGGGCAGACCGGATATACCATGGACGCCGGGCTGCCCGAACTGCTGGTGGCCCTGCGGGACTATTACAGCAGGAAATACAATCGCAAGCTGACCCGTGACAACATTCTGGTCACCAGCGGTGCGACCGAGGCGATGTACCTGGCCATTTCCGCGACGTCGGCGCCTGGCCGCCAGTTCATTGTAACGGACCCGTCCTTCCTGCTTTATGCGCCGTTGATCCGCATGAACGGCGGTGAGGTGAAGTTCGTGCCAACCCGCGCGGAGAACAATCACCAGTTGGATCCGGACGAAGTGATCCAGGCAATGGGCTCCCGTACGTTCGCACTGATTTTGAACAACCCGAATAACCCGACAGGCGCAGTGTATCCGCGATCAACGGTCGAGACGATTCTGGAAGAATGCGCCTACCGTGGCATTCAGGTGTATGCCGACGAAGTTTACGATCACCTGATTTTTGATGACGATGACTTCGCCAGCGTGTTGAACTGCTCCATGGACCTGGACAACATCATGTGCATGAGCAGTTTTTCCAAAACTTATAGCATGGCGGGCCTGCGGATCGGTTGGGTGATTTCCAGCCAGGCAGCGATCAAGTCCCTGCGCCGGCTTCACATGTTCACCACGTCAGTGGCCAATACGCCGTCCCAGTTTGCCGGTGTTGCCGCGCTGACCGGCGATCAGCAATGCGTGAGAAACATGGTGGATATTTACCGCGAACGCCGTGACAAGACCGTCGAGCTGATTGAGCAGACACCGTATATGACCGGCTACAAACCCGGTGGCGCTTTCTTTGCGTTCCCGGATCTGCCGCCTCACGTTGATGGGTCCGATGTCTGCCTGCGACTGCTTAAGGAAACCGGCGTATGCATGGTGCCCGGCGACGCCTTCGGCGAGAGTTGTACAAATGCCGTCAGGATCAGTTTCTCCACCACCTGCGAGAAGCTCGAAGAAGCCTTTGATCGCGTCATCCCCTGGATGGCGAAGCAGCAGTTCTGACCATCATGTCGGCGCTGGATTCGGTCGTTGTACAGTGTCCCTACTGCTGGGAAATGCTCGATATCAGCGTGGACCCGTCCGTGTCGGATCAGGAATACGTTGAAGACTGCCAAGTCTGTTGTCAGCCCATTGTCGTTCACGTGGTGCTCGATGAAGACCTGGTTCCAACCGTGAATGTGTGGGCTGAAAATGAGTGATGAAACAGGTAAATCTGAGATGCGTCGCAGTGTTCTGCAATTGGCGCGCGGGTTCTGTGCGCTGATCGCGCTGGCAGTGATTGGCGGTTGTGCCAGTCTGCCTTCCTATTCGGTGTCAGAGGCGACCATTGAGAGGCATCTGCAGGATGCGGTCACGGATTTTGACCGCCAGCAGTTGCAGAGCGGCTCCCCCCTCGCTTTGTCGTTGAGTAATGCTGACATCACCCTTGGCCCGGACGGGCGGAATGTCGCCGTGATTGATCTGGCGGGACAGGTTTCCCTCAATGCCCTGATGATGAAACTGCCGGTGGATATTGCCCTGAAAATGGAGGGTGCACCGGTCTACGACAGTCAGGAAAAAGCGATTTACATCCGGCGGCTTCAGCTACTGGAAAGCTCCATCGACTCATCCTTCTTCAAGGGCGATCTGAAGCCGGTCACCGATAACGTCATGCGGGTGGTGGCCCAGATGCTGGAAACCATGCCGGTCTATCGGCTGGACGAAACCAGCGCGATCGAGCGCGTGTTCGGTATGGTGCCACTGGATATACGGGTGGCACCGGGCCGCATCGAGTTTGTCAGGGCCGAGTAGCGTTACCCGGCCTTCTTCAGGCGCTCGCAGATGGCATCACCAATTTCGCGGGTTCCCCGACGACTGCCCGAGTTTTCAGCCAGGTCTGCCGCCACCGCCTCGTAAAGCGCGTCACCGGCGGCCTTTATGTGCTCATCCTGACGTCCCAGCCAGTCCAGCATGCGGGCGGCGGTAAACAGCATGGCGGTCGGGTCAGCCAGGCCTTGGCCGGCAATATCCGGGGCACTGCCGTGAGTCGGCTCGAACATGGAAGGCATGTCCGGGTCATCCGGGTTCAGGTTGCATGAAGGTGCCACGCCCATGCCGCCGGAAAGCACGGCGGCCAGGTCGGTCAGTATGTCCCCCTGGAGGTTGCTGGCGACCACGACGTCAAAAGCCCAGGGCGCCTGGACAAACTTCATGCAGGCGGCATCCACCAGTTCATGGTGGGTGGCCACATCCGGGTATTCTTCCGCCATTGCCTCGAACGCTTCGCTGTACATATCCCCCCAGTAACGCAGGGCGTTGCGCTTGGTAATGATGCAGACCTGGCTCTCGCAGGTTCTGCCGTCCAGAGTTTTGAACTGGCGGGTGGTGCCTGCTTCAGCGCGCTCTTTCGCGCGTTTCCGCGCCTGCTCGAAGCCGTACCGGATGATCCTGTCGGTGGCGCGGCGAGTGAACACCTCCATCTGGGTGGCGACCTCATCCGGCTTGCCCTTGCGCAACCGGCCACCCTGGCCGACGTATTCGCCTTCGCTATTCTCACGAATAACCAGCATGTCGATGTTCTTTGCCCGCTCGTCAGCCAGGTATTGCCGCGCGCCCGGCAGAAGCCGCGCAGGTCGCTCGCACACCCACTGGTCGAATCCTTTGCGCATCTCCAGCAGTGGTGCCAGAGAGATACTGTCCGGCAGCAGATAGCGGTTGGGATTGGATACTGGGCCCGGGTCACCCAGGGCACCAAGCAGAATGGCATCGTAGGCTTGGAGCTGCTCCAGCGCATCCGTCGGCATGGATTCGCCGTGCGCCTCATGCCAGTCATGAGAGGGCCATGGCAGGTGGGTCCACTCAAGCGCAAGATGATATCGGGATTTCAGCAGTTCCAGGCAGCGCACGGCTTCGGCGACAACCTCTGGACCTATGCCGTCACCGGGCGTCACCGCAATGCGGACATTCTTTGCCATTCCGGTTACTCCTTTGAGCGGGTTTAATCGTAAATATACAATGGTAGCGCTCAGTGTAGCCTTGTGTTTAAGTGTTTCCACATTATTTAACAGATTCAGGATGTAACGTTCGGAACTTTGTGACTATAGTTGCATCCAAGAGGCCGCATTTCGAACGAGCCCAAGATCAAGCAGAAACCGGAGTTGTTGTGAATAAAGAGAGTGTGGTGTTTCCTAAAACCCTTTTCGACGAATCCAGGTGTGAAGAGTGTGAATGCGGAGCTGGACTGGATTTTTCTTTCACCTTTGCCTTCCAGCCAATTATCGATTCGGATACTCACACCGTATACGCTTATGAGGCGTTGATTCGTGGTCCAGATGGAGAAAGCGCCTGGAGCGTTCTATCCAAGGTCAATGAGAAGAATCGCTACTCATTTGATCAGGTCTGCAGGGTGAAGGCCGTGAAGTTGGCCGCCAAGCTTAATATGCAGGCTTTACTCAGCATCAACTTCCTGCCGAACGCTGTTTACGAAGCCGAAACCTGTATTCGTACAACGCTGGCTGCGGCCAACACTTACAACTTTGACATCCGGAAGATTATTTTCGAGTTCATTGAAGACGAGGCTTTCAAATCGCTCGATCACCTGGTTGATATTGTCAAAGCCTATAAGGAAATGGGCTTTCAGACCGCGCTGGACGACTTTGGCGCAGGCTATTCACGCTTTGATCTGATGATCGCCAGCCCGACAGATATCATTAAGCTGGATATGGCACTGATCATGGATATCCATAAAAACGCGAACAAGCAGGCGATTGTGGTCGGGATCCTGACCATGATGGAACGACTTGGCGGCAAGGTCCTGGCAGAGGGCGTGGAAACAGAAGAAGAGTATTTCTGGCTCCGCTCCCAGGGTATTTCCCTGTTTCAGGGTTACTTGTTCGCCAAGCCCGGCTTTGAAACCCTGCCGGAGCCCCATATTCCCTGCTGAAGCCCGGGCCCTGTTGGCACATTGAGGAGCCGCTTTTGTTCTATCGTTTGATTACTGTCGTCGGCGGGCTAATTTTTGTGGCCGCCCTTTACGGCCTGGTCTGGTTTTTCTGCAGGAAATTCCTTGAGCATCATGGTGTCACCGATCAGGTTTCAGACCGCGCGACGGTTCTGGCCACCTGGACTTTTGCCGGGATCAGTGTCGGCCTGTTACTGGTGGTGGCGGGCGCGTTTGTGCTGGGGCCCTGGGCTTTTTATCGCACTCTGCGCGGGCAGGACGTCCCGGTATCGGATATGGCTGCCGTCTGGTGGGGATTCGGTGTTGTAACCGCGTCTCTGCTGATCACGGCTGCGGGATTTATGGGCTTTCTCAAGCTGGTCGGCGCGTACTGACGCTCAGGCGATCTGCCGGAGCTGTTCGCGAAACCAGATCAGCGCCGGTTCTCTCTCGTAGGCTTTGTGCCAGTATAGATGAACGTCGATCGCAGGCAGATCCGCTGGTGGCGTCATAATCGCTATATCCGCGCGTTCGGCAATGATCCGGGCGTAAATTTCCGGCATGGTCAACAGCAGGTCCGAGCTTTCCACCACGCGACAGGCCGCATAGTAGTGCTGGCACCGCAGCCGGATTTCCCTCTGCACTCCAAATCTCGATAACTCGAAGTCCTCGATGCCCGGCCCTTCCGAACGGGACGACACCAGAACGTGCTTCGCTTTCAGGTAACGGTCCATGGTCAGTGTTTCCTGTGCCAGCGGGTGGTTCGCTCTGGCCAGAACCACCAGGCGGTCCCGCCGCAGGCGTTCATGGGCGGTCTGGTTGCTTACCGGCAGCAGCACATCTACGGCAAAATCCAGTTTCCCGGCGGCCAGCTGGGTTTCCATATCCCGGCGGGGAATACGCTGGCTGCTGATTTCCAGCTCCGGATAAGTCGCCAGCCTCTGCATCAGTTGAGGCAGAAAAGTGGACTCCAGAATATCCCGCAGAGCGAGGGAGTAGGTTTTCCGTTGGCTGGCGGGGTCGAAGGCGTGGAACTGATTCACCGCACCCTGAATCTGCGTCAGCCCCGGGCGCATGGACTCCAGGAATCGCCGTGCCAGGGGAGTCGGCACCATCTGATTGCCCTGGCGAGTGAACAGCGGATCGTCGAAGTGTTCTCTCAGCCTGGAAAGCGAATGGCTTACCGCAGGCTGGGTCAGGTGCAGCGCTTTGGCGGCGCGGGTCAGGCTGCCTTCCCGGTAGATAGTGTCGAACACATGCAGCAGGTTCAGATCCAGACGGTTAAGGGCCATTCCCGGTTCTCCCTGTGAATAAGCCAGGCTTATGTGGATCGATAAGAATAATTCAGTCGCGTAATAGTACAGGCGAATCTAGACTGCTGCCATATGTGTCAGACAGAGGATAGGGCAATGGATTTTACAATTTCAGAAAGAGGCCAGGACTACCTGAATCGCGTTAAAGCCTTCATGGAAAAAGAGATTTTCCCCATTGAGGAAGCCTACCACCGCGAACTGATGGCCCGGGAAAACCGCTGGGTGGTTCTGCCCATCATTAAGGAACTGAAGGCCAAAGCCAGGGCTGAAGGCCTCTGGAACATGTTCTTTCCCGACGAGACCCATGGTTGCGGCCTGCTGAACTCCGATTACGCCCTGATTGCCGAAGAAACCGGCCGCAGCTTCATCGCCCCGGAAATTTTTAACTGCAACGCGCCGGACACCGGCAATATGGAAGTGCTGATTCACTACGGCTCTGAAGAACAGAAAGCCGAATGGCTGCCCGGTTTGCAGAGCGCGGAAGCACGCTCCGCCTTCTGCATGACCGAGCCTGGAGTGGCTTCTTCGGATGCCACCAATATGGAGGCCACAGCCGTTGCGGAGGGTGACGAGGTTGTCCTGAACGGTCGCAAGTGGTGGAGCACCGGCGCGGGCCACCCCGACTGCAAGGTCGCCATCTTCATGGGCCTGACCGACCCGGATGCCCACAAGCATCGCCGGCATTCCATGGTGCTGGTGCCAATGGACACGCCTGGCGTGACTATCGAGCGGATGCTCCCGGTATTTGGAGCGTACGACGAGCCTTATGGCCACGGCGAAGTCGCGTTTGATAACGTTCGCCTGCCGAAGAGCGCATTTATCGCCGGGCCGGGTCGTGGTTTCGAAATTGCCCAGGGCCGCCTCGGGCCAGGCCGCGTGCATCACTGCATGCGCGCAATCGGCGCGGCGGAACGCGCGCTGGAACTGCTGATCAGGCGGGCTACCAGCCGCGAAGCCTTTGGCCGTCCGATTGCCAAACTGGGTGGCAATCCGGATATCATTGCCAATGCGCGGATGAATATTGAGCAGGCGCGGCTGCTGACGCTCAAATGCGCCTGGGCGCTCGATACCCGGGGTATTTCGGGCGCTTTGCAGGAAGTGTCGATGATCAAGGCTCTGGTTCCGGCCATGCTTCAGCAGATTGTGGACGATGCGATTCAGATTCACGGCGGTGCCGGTGTTAGCGACGATGATTTCCCACTGACACAGCTGTTTGCCTATGCCCGGGTTCTGCGGCTTGCCGATGGCCCCGACGAGGTCCATCGTGGGATGGTTGCTCGGTTGGAGCTGGCCAAGTATCGGACCTAGGTGCCTGGCCCAGGAGATTTGAATGCGTGCAGGGCGCCGACGGGGTGAGGGTTATCGCCCGGCGCATTTTCGTTTGTGTAGGCTGGCGCTTACAGAAGCCTGGTCAGATTGACTCAAAAGTCTGGGAGCTGATGCCGGGGACATCTTTCCAAAACCTTGTGGAGCCATGGATGGCGGAACAGAGCGTACATGGACGTATTCACAGCGTGTTTTGGAAAGATGTCCCCGGCATTAGCTCTTTCGCTGTAGCCCACAAGACAAGAACTGAAATGTATCAGACGAGGAAAAAGCCAAAATGACACAACGAGTATTCATTACCGGCGGGGCCAGTGGTCTGGGCCGGGCGATTGCATTGCGGTATGCCAAAGAGGGCGCAAAGGTCTGTATTGGTGATATCAGCGCCGACCAGGGCAGGCTGGTGGAGAACGAACTGAACAAGGCTGGCGGTGAAGGCTATTTTGTTGATTGCGATGTCCGCCGCCTGACGGATCTCGAAAAAATCTGTGAAGACCTGACCAGCAAATGGGGCGGGGTGGATGTTGTCGTCAACAACGCAGGCGTGGCCTCGGCCGGCTCCATTGAAGGCACCACCATGGCCGACTGGGAATGGATTCTGGATATCAACGTTCTGGGTGTGGTGCGCGGCTGCAAGGCCTTCACGCCGCAATTCAAAAAGCAGGGCACCGGCGCGTTTGTCAACGTGGCGTCCATGGCCGGGCTGATGCTTGCACCGCTGATGGACAGCTACAATGTATCCAAAGCCGGTGTCATTGCACTGTCGGAAACCCTGAGCCAGGAACTGCGGGATGATGGTATTCACATCAGTTGCGTATGCCCGGCGTTTTTCCAGACGAACCTGACCAGCAGCATGCGTTCGGATATCCCCGGCATTCAGCAGAACGTGAACAAACTGATGAAGCGCTCTACCATCACCGCTGAAAACGTGGCCGATGATGTTTTCCGCGCCGTGGAAAAGGGTGAATTCTGGGTACTGCCCCACGCCAAAGAACGCCGCATGTGGATGCTCAAGCGTCACGCGCCCAAGGCTTTTGATTTCCTGATGCAAATGGAAATGAAACGATGGATGAAGAAAATGGGCGGGAAAGCCTGAGCGTCCGTCTAACATAGAATCAGGAGGTAAGGGGCCGGTTCTGGAAAGACCCGTCCCCTTGCTGACGTCTTTCTAGTTAAAGGAGAGCCGAATGACCCAGATCGATCAGGCCGTCGATATCCGCGAGGGCGAAGAGCTGGATGTCGCCGCCGTTGACCGCTTCATGAAACAGGCCATTCCGGATCTGGAGGGCAGACCCGGGATCAAACAGTATCCCGGCGGCGCCTCAAATCTGACCTACCAGGTAGATTATGGCCCCCAATCCTACGTATTGCGGCGGCCGCCCTTCGGCAAGATCGCGAAATCCGCCCACGATATGCTTCGCGAAGCCAGAGTGATGCGGGCGCTCAAGCCGGTTTATTCCTACGTGCCAAATATTGTCGCCATCTGCGACGATCATGACGTTCTGGGTTGCGATTTTTACGTGATGGAGCGGCTAAAAGGCATCATCCTGCGGCAGGATTTCCCCAGGGATCTGACGCTGAGCGAAGCCGACACCCGCAAGCTTTGCCTGAACGTGATCGACAAACTGGTGGATCTGCATCAGGTGGACGCGAAAGCCACCGGTCTTGATCAACTGGGCAAAGGTGCCGGTTACGTCGAGCGGCAGATCCGGGGCTGGAGCGATCGCTTCCGCAAGGCCAGAACCGATGACGTGGGTGATTTCGAGCAGGTGATGGGCTGGCTGGCCGACAAGATGCCCAACGACATTGCCCAGGTGGTGATCCACAACGACTTCCGCTTCGACAATGTGGTGCTCAACCCCGACAACCCGTTTGAAGTGGTCGGCGTTCTGGACTGGGAAATGGCGACCATCGGCGACCCGCTGATGGATCTTGGCAACAGCCTGGCCTATTGGATAGAGGCAGACGACGAAGGCCCCTTCCAGATGCTGCGGCGTCAGCCCACCCATAAGCCAGGCATGCTGACTCGCAGGGAAGTGGTCGCATACTACGCGGAAAAGTCCGGCCTGAAGATTGATAACTTCGACTTCTACGAAATCTACGGCCTGTTCCGGCTGGCGGTGATCATTCAGCAGATCTATTACCGCTATTACCATGGTCAGACCGAAGACAGGCGCTTTGCAGCTTTCGGTCATGCCGCCAATTATCTGGAAAAGCGCTGTCAGCGGCTTATCCAGGCGAGTGATCTGTAATGGCGACGATTTATCTGATTCGCCACGGCCAGGCCAGCTTCGGCCAGGAGAACTACGACCAGCTGTCATCAAAAGGCTGGCAGCAGGGTCGGGTGCTGGGCCGCTGGCTGAAAGGCAAAATAGCACCAGCGGCGGTGTTTGGCGGCGATATGCAGCGCCATCGGGAAACCGTCGAGGCGCTCGCCGGCGGTTACGGGGATGAACTCCCGGATATGCAGGCGGTTGCGGGCCTCAATGAGTTCGACCACACCCAGGTGTTAGAGCGCTACAAGCCGGAATGGACTGACCGTAAAACAATGGCCCGCGATCTTGCGGCGTTCCCCAAGCCGGCCGGCGCATTTCAGCAGGCGTTCGAGCAGGCCATGGGGCGTTGGGTGGGGGGCGAATACGACGACGAGTACCAAGAGACCTGGTCCGACTTCCGGGGACGCGTTATCGGGGCGCTCGATGACCTGATCGACTATGCAGGCGGCGGCGACCTGCTGGTATCCACTTCGGGCGGCCCGATAGCAGTGATTGCCCAGGACCTGTTGCAGTTGAGCGATCGCAAGACGCTGGAAATGAACAGCGTTATCGCCAATTCGAGTGTTTCCAGGGTGCTTTACTCAGGCTCGCGCCGATCACTGGCCGTATTCAACAATTACAGTCATCTTGAGGCGGACGATCCGTCTCTGGTGACTTTCCGATAGTGACAACATTCGCAGAACCATTGAGGTGACCCATGAGTAAACCCGATCTTTTTGATCTAACGGGCAAAGTCGCCCTGATCACCGGTGCCAGCCGTGGCATCGGTGAAAGCATTGCGCGCACCCTTGCCGATTACGGTGCCCACGTGATCGTCAGCAGCCGCAAGATTGACGGCTGCGAGGCAGTAGCCAGCAGTATTCGTGACGACGGCGGCAGCGCCGAAGCCCGTGCCTGCCATATTGGCGAGATGGATCAGATTGAAGACATCTGGACGCACATTGAAACGACCCACGGCAAGCTGGACGTGCTGGTGAATAACGCGGCGGCCAACCCTTACTTCGGGCCCATTGAGGACACGGACCTTGGCGCGTATCACAAGACGGTGGATGTGAACATCCGCGGCTATTTCTTCATGTGCGCACGGGGCGCACAAATGATGAAGAAAAACGGCGGCGGGTCGATCATTAACGTGGCGTCGGTCAACGGCGTGAATCCGGGCCACTTCCAGGGCATCTATTCGGTGACCAAGGCCGCGGTGATTTCCATGACCCGTTCGTTCGCCATGGAACTGGGCGAGCAGAAGATTCGGGTGAACGCGCTTTTGCCGGGCCTGACGGATACCAGGTTTGCCAGCGCGCTGACTGGCAATGAAGCCATCAGGAAACAGGCCATGGCGCATATTCCCATGAAACGTGTTGCAGATCCGGATGAAATGGCGGGTACGGTGCTGTACCTGGCATCGGGTGCGTCCAGCTACACGACCGGTGCCTGTATCAATGTGGATGGTGGTTACCTGACGATCTGATGCCGGAGGGTAGTGGCTTGAAGGCTACGGCTTTCCCGATCTGAAAGCCAGATCCGGAAGCCGGAGCCCATCCCCGGTGTTAGCGGGAATCTACGGTACCTTCACTGTCGGAAATAACAATTTCGACCCGACGGTTCTGCTGTCTTCCCGCCGACGTGTCGTTGCTGGCGACCGGATACCTTTCCCCGAACCCTTTGATGTCGACGCGGTTCGGGCTGATGCCCATGTTAACCAATGCATTGCCGACCGCTTCCGCGCGCCGCTCTGAAAGGCCCAGGTTATAGGACGCTTCACCCGTGCTGTCGGTGTAGCCCTCTACCCGCACACGCCTGTTTTCGTACTCGGCCATGAATTCGGCCAGCCGAGCAACCGTCGTTTCGCCGGACGGTTTGAGTTCTGCACGGTTAAGATCGAAAAGAACGTCTCCGAGCGTCAGTACCATGCCCCGATCGGTTTGCTCTGCCTGCATTGCCTGCATTTGTTGGCGCAGGGCTTCAGCTTCCTGCCTGGCAGCGTCTGCCTCCCGAGCCTGCATCTGCAGTTCCAGATCCCGACGGCGGTTTTCCGCTGAACTGATCTGCTGCTGAAGTGCCGCACGCTTTCCCTGTTCGGCAGCAATCCGGGCGTGCTGGTTGGCCAGGTATGCGGTGTGCTCTACCAGGACGGTATCCGCACCCTCTCGCAGGAGTTGCTCAGCCCGCGACAGCTCCTCCCTTGCACTTCTCAGTTGTCGATCACCACTGCGAGCGAAATTCGGATCCTGACTTATCCCCTCGTAAGCAGCTTTTGCTTCGTCGACTTTGGCATTTTGGTCAGGGGTGCTGGCACAACCGGCCATCAATACAGAAAGACTGATCGCCGCGCCCAGAGTCACATTGCGCTTTTTCATACTGTTCTCCTGTTTCCGCTTGGGGCCTGGCTTACCGGCTTTGGTTCAGTCGCTGGCGAAGAGCTTCAATATTGGTGTTGATCTGTTCGACCGCCTGCTTTGCCTTTGCGGTGTGAGAACGTGCACCTGCGAGCTGTGCATCCACCGACGCCTGTTCCAGTAGGCGCCCGGCTTCGCGATATTCTTCCGTCTCGATCAATTCCTCGGCATCGGCGACCTTGTTCTGCGCCTGGTTCAACAGCACAGGCTCAAACTCTCTGGCATCCGACGAAACTGCCTGTTGAATTGACGATTCAGCCGTCCGGAGCTCTCCATCTGGCCGCTCGCCCGAACTGGCACAGCCGCCAACAAAAATGGCAATGCCGAGGATGCCGGCGGCGCTCAGCATCGAATTATCTTTGTTCATGCATTATCTCCTTACAGTAATGGGCAAGACTGTTCTGGTTCACCCAAACTCTGCTTATGTTTGCTGGGTTCTACGCTTGAGTCTAGCAGGAGGTTTGATGTCCCACATGACCGTATGGAAATCTTGCCCGCGGTTAGCTGTTGGCGGGCGCGCCCGTGTCCTGACCCGTGCAGGCAAGAGCGTCAAAATCACCCCTGAGTTCGGCCGCCCTGTCCAGCAGGTGGTCAAGTTGCTGCTTTTTAGCATTATTGAGCAGATCTGTCATCAGCTCCGCCATGGCCGGACGGCTCTCGGCCATCATCTGCTGATATCTGGGGCCTCGCACTGCCTCGTTATTATCGATCAGATAGCCCACCTGTTCGGCAAAGTTTTCTTCATTTCTCTGACTCAGAGTATTCAGTAATGCTTTCTGCCAATTCCGGCGCCCTTCCAGCCAGATTTCTGTCTGCTGGCCCCGGGCGTCTGACCACTGCCTGACAATGTCTGTCTGGGTGCTGTTCAGCGGTCCCAGCCAGCGTTCAATCCGCTCGCCGGTGCGCTCTGCCCGAGCCTGTTTTGCCTGCTCGGGGCTGTTGGCCAGAAACTCCTCTTCCAGCTCCGCCTGGTTTTCGGTCATATTATCTGCCAGCGCGCGAACCTGATCGTCGCTCAGGCTGGACAGCAAACGGGTAACCGGTGGTTTGGCTCTTTCCACCAGAGGTTGGAAGAACGAGACCAGCTGTTCCTGATGATAGTTCACCCTGTACCTTTCAAGGTTATTCGATCGCACATCCTGTTTTAGCTCGGCGAGCCATTCGGAGTATGCCGGCAACTGGGTGCTGCAATGCCAATCCTGCAGTGCAAGCACATCCCGGGTCAGTAGAGTTTCCTGCTGGTCTGTCATCGGTATGTAATCGTCGACCCACCACACGATGCCCCAGTCAGCGTAGCGGTAGGCAAGCTTTGTAGAGCTGCAACCGACCAGCACAAGCGTTGCAAGCAGGATCAGCCCGAAAAACCTGATGTTTATTAATCCGAAGATGTGCCCCGGTTTCATAGTGATCCTGTTAAAAAGATGCATAGAGTACTTCGGATGTGGTTTGTGAATGCCTGACAGCGTAAATAATACGATAGGTAGGAGCATTCAGATGGAAGCCGCCGGAGCAGTTCTGAGTGATAGTATCCGGGTGGTGTGACAGGCCCCGGGATAAATCTGCCATGAGAACCCCGGCATCAAACGGAGCTTTTTATTGAATGGCCGTTTTCGGTGACCCTGAGCGGGCGTGAGAGATACCGGTTGGCGGCCGGAAATGCAGCGAATACAGAATCCGGTCAAGTACCGCCTGGCCGTTCCAGGCCGGGTCGTTGTTGACCATGCCCACCACCGCCCAGGTGGTGTTGTTATCGTCGCGGGTGAAGCCGGCAATGGAACGCACGTCCTGCAGATAACCGGTCTTGATGCGGCCCTGGCCGTCCATGCCGGTATCCCGCAGGCGCCTTGCCATGGTGCCGTCCATGCCGATCAGTGGCAGTGATGCCATCAGGTCTGCGGAAAACGGGCTGTTCCAGGCGTGTAGCAGAATCCTGGCGCCCTGGCGGGCGGTAATCCGGCCATCGCGGGTCAGACCTGCGCCGTTTTCAATGACCAGGCCTGCGGTATTGACGCCTTTGGCTTCCAGCCACTGGTTGATAGTGCGGATACCCGCCAGGCGGTCGTCGGTGTCGTTATCCTGACGGTGTGCCGCGCCAATGGTCAGCAACAGCTGCCGCGCCATCACATTGCTGCTCCACTTGTTGATGTCACGAACCATGGAGACCAGGTCTGGAGAGGTGGTGGTCAATAGCAGCCTGGCGTCTTCCGGGGTGGTGGCCAAGCGATTGGCGCCGGTAAGCGCAATGTTCATGTCGGACAGCAACGAACGAATCGTGGACGCGGTGTACTGCTCGTGGGTTAACAGCGAAAGATACGCGGACGTTCTGCAGCCTTTGGGCAGCTCACCGTTCACCCGGACGGTCACGCCGCCATCGTCATGAAAGACCGGCTCCCACTCGAAATACCGGCGCGCGGGGCAGGGGGCTTCGGCACTGGCGGTTACCCGGTTGTCGATAACGATTTCGTTCAGTGCGGGTTTGCTCCAGGCCTGGGTGCCGCGTTCATCCGAGCGCACCTGAAAGTGAATCAGGTTGAGGTTGCTGAGGTAGGGCGAAGGGTGCACCAGGAAGGGCGCATTGGGATTGTCGCCGTTATCATCAAAAGCCGGGGTGTTTCCGGCGATGGTGAATACGTCGCCATCCAGGATCAGGTCGCCCTGGATGCGGCTGATACCCATGCCACGCAATTCGCCAAGAACCGTCCAGAGACGTTCAATGGTCAGTTTGGGATCGCCGCCCATGTTCACGTAAAGGTTGCCGTTCAGGGTGTCACCCTGCAAATGGCCATCGGTCAGGAACTGCGTTTCCCATTGAAAGCTCGGGCCCAGCAACTCAAGGGCCGCGTAGGTGGTAATCAGTTTTACAATCGAGCCGGGGCTCATCAGCGCGTCGGCATTGATGTATTGTTCAATGCCGGGCCCATTGAGGGGAATGGCAGCCATGCTCAGGGCTTCGTCGCTGTTCAGTGCATGCTGGGCGTAGTCTTCAACCTGGGTAGACCAGGTTTTGAACGGCTGGCCGGTAGAAGCCCGTTCGTCGGCAAGGGCCGGAACCGTGGCAACCGCTGCCAGCGCCAGTGAAAACGCGGCCATTAGCGCCTTCAGTCGCGGCGCGCCTGCCCTACGACCCGGCGTGCCGTTGGCGATGGGACCTGATACAGCGGCGATTGACTTCATGGTGTGCTGGCCCGGAAAAACGATGTAGGTTAACAATAGCTCATATTGTTTCAGCGTACTACGTGGATTGGCTATACAGAACGTTAAAAAATGCCAGTAGTGGCCCTGTTTCTAATGCGGTTTTGTTATCTTGTGTAAAACTCAATTCAGGACGTTGGCGGAGATATGGCGATGAGTATCGACAGGCGCAGATTTCTTGCCGGGGTTGGCCTGGCAGGGTTGGCGATGAATTCGCCCTTGCTGTTGGCGAAGTCCCCGGAAAAAGCCCGATCATCACCAATCACCCGTAAAATTCCCGGAACCAATGAAGCTATTCCAGCCATTGGCATGGGTACCTGGATTACCTTCAACGTGGGGGGCGACCCCATTCTGGTGGAGCAGCGTACCCGGGTTCTAAAAACATTTTTTGATCTCGGCGGCACGGTTGTTGACGGCTCACCGATGTATGGAACGGCACCGGATGTTATGGGCGAGGCGCTGGCTGCGCGAGACCGTGTGTTTGCGGCCACTAAAATCTGGACCGGGGATGAATCCGCAACCCGCGAGGAAGCCGCCCGTTCAGCCCGCCGCTGGGGGCTTGAGCCGTTTGATCTTCTGCAGGTGCACAATCTTGTGGGCTGGCAGGGGCATCTGGAAACGCTGAAGGACATGAAGTCGAACGGCGAGGTGCGCTATATCGGGATTACCACGTCCCATGGCCGTCGTCACCGTGAATTCGAGCAGATCATGGCGACGGAACCGGTCGACTTTGTACAGCTAACCTACAACCTTCTCGACCGGGAGGCGGAAGACAGGCTGCTGCCGTTGGCACGGGAAAAGGGCATTGCGGTCATCGTGAACCGGCCGTTCCAGGGTGGTTCACTGTTCCGCCGGTTCCAGTCCCGGCCGCTGCCGGGCTGGGCTGCGGATGCGGGTGTCAGCAACTGGGCAGAATTCTTCCTGAAATTTATTGTCTCCCATCCGGCGGTGACCTGCGCCATTCCGGCAACCACGAAAGTGGAGCACATGAGGGAGAACATGGGTGCTCTTTACGGGGAGCTTCCGGGCCCCGGTCAGCGGCAGCAGATGGCGGACTATGTGAGGTCGCTCTGAATGAGCTACTCACTGCAGGATCTGGTGATGTTCGGGCCGGAGGTATTTTTCCGCCTGTTTGTGCGGATTAATCAGGATGTATGGCCCTGGACGCTGCTGGCGGTATTGATTGGTCTGCTCTTACCCCTGTTGCTTTTGAATAACCGGAGCAGGTTCAGACGGATGGGCCTGACGCTGGTGGGACTGGCCTGGGTGACCAGCGGATACGGCTTTCTGGTGGGTTATTTCGGCCCCATCAACTGGCCCGCAGAAGGTCTTGGCTGGGCGTTCGTTGCCTTGGGAATTCTGTTCGCGCTGATGGCGGTTTTTGGCAGGTCTCATCCAGGGCCTTCACGGCGTGGCCTGTTTGTAGTCGGCTGGTTTCTGGCGATTCTTTGCCTGCCCTGGTTGACGGTTGCCGAATCTGGCAACTGGCAAGCACTCGGTGTGTTTGGTCTGGCCCCGGGCACAACAGCGGCGGCGGGTTCTCTGGCGCTGGCGTGCATCAACAACCCCTGGCGCTGGGCCTGTCTGCCGGTTCCGATAATATGGATTGTGTTCAGCGCGGCTACGTTCTGGGGGCTGCGGGCCGAGTGGTTACTGGTGCTGCCTGCGGCCACGCTGATGTCTGTCGGCTTTGCCCTCTGGCTCAGTCCCAGGCAGGGGCGAAGCCCGGGTTAGCGATCCGTTCGTTGCGGTCAAGCTTATCAATCCGGGCAATCTCATCCGCGCTCAGCTTGATATTCAGCGCCTCCAGATTGGCCTTTTGATGGGTGGCCCGCGTGGACGATGGAATAACCACGACGTCTCGCGAGGCTACCCACGCCAGGGCAATCTGCGCCGGTGTCACGTTTCGCGCTTCAGCGATACCGATCAGGGTTTCGTCGTCCATCACTTTGCCCACCGCCAGGGGCATGTAACCGGTCACGGTCATGCCGAGTGACTGTGCATGCTCGACAACTTTGCGATTGGCCAGAAACGGATGTACTTCGACCTGGTTGGTCAGAATGGTGCCTTCACCAAGGATACTGACCGCCTGGTCCATCTGGGCGCAGGTGAAGTTGGAAACGCCAATGTGGGTCGTAAGGCCCTCACGCTGGGCGTCTTTCAGGGCACCAAGATACTCCGCCATCGGTACCTGATCGTCCGGTGAAGGCCAGTGGATCAGCGTCAGGTCGACGTGATCGGTTTTCAGCCGGGCCAGGCTGTCGTGCAGGCTGTTGATCAGATCATTTTTTTCAAGCTGATCGTGCCATATCTTGGTGGTCAGAAAGATCTCGCGGCGGGGGATGCCGCTGGAGGTAATACCGTCACCCACCTCGGATTCGTTATCGTACATCTGGGCGGTGTCAATATGGCGATAGCCGAGTGAGAGTGCGCTTTTGACGGCGTCTCTGGCCTCGTTCCCCTTGAGTCGGAACGTACCCATGCCAATTCCGGGAAGTGCACTGTCTGTCATTCTGATCTCCTCTGATGTCTCAGTTTGTACGCGGACAGGTCTTTCCAGAACACGCTGGAAAGACCTGTCCGCTTAACCTGTCTGGTATGTTTGTGGATCCGGCTGACTGGTTCTTCAAGTGGCTGATGGTTATCATACGGCGCTTTTGACACCGCAGCTTAAAATAAGGTGGTTATATGATGACTGGCCATTGCCTGTGTGGCAGCGTCAGCTTCGAGTACGACGGCCCGTTGGGACCTGTAGCACTGTGCCACTGCAGCCAGTGTCGCCGCGCCCATGGCAGCGCATTCTCGGCCAGCGCGCCGGTTCAGACTGTTCGTTTCCGGTGGGTAACCGGCGAGCAGAGCATCCGCGAATACGAATCCCGGCCCGGGAAATACCGGGCATTCTGCGCTAATTGTGGCAGCCAGCTTTACAGCCGGGTTGATGCCATTCCCGGCATTCTTCGTTTGCGGGTCGGCTTAATCAACGAGCCCCTTGGTAAAGGCCCGGCGCAGCATGTGTTTGTGGGCTCCAGGTCTGACTGGTTCGAGATCACCGATCAGGTGCCCCAGTTCGAGAAAACCGAGAGAACCAATGATCCGAACTGAACGATCATTCCGCGGGCACGACCCGGTAGATCCTGCCATTGCTGTTGTCAGTCAGTAGCCAGAGAACCCCGTCCGGTCCCATCCGGACATCGCGGATGCGCTCTTCAAGGTCCAGAAGCAAGTCCTCTTCTTCTATAAGTTTCCGGCCGTCAAACCGCAGTCGTACCAGCTTCTGCAGTTTCAGTGCGCCCACAAACAGGTCGCCCTGCCAGGCGGGGAAAACATCGCCGGTGTAAAAAGCCATCCCGGAGGGAGCAATGGATGGGTCCCAGTAGTGCAGCGGGTCGGTAACGCCCTCCATGGTGGTTTTGTCGGTAATCGGAAAGCCGCTGTAAGCAATGCCATAGGTGACCTCGGGCCAGCCATAGTTGGCGCCTGACTCGAGCACATTCACTTCGTCCCCGCCACGGGGACCGTGTTCGTGGGTCCAGATCTCGCCGGTCTCCGGGTGCCGGGTCATGCCCTGAATGTTGCGGTTGCCGTATGTGAAAAACGTATCGTTGACGCTGCTTTTGTCCAGAAACGGGTTACCCGGTGCAGGTTCGCCATTCAAGGTGATGCGGTGCACACCGCCGGCATCGTCGTTGGTTTTCTGGGCCCGCTGTTTCTCCCCGCGGTCGCCAACCGACACGTACAGGTTGCCTCCGGTATCGAATTCCATCCGCCCGGCAAAGTGGCGTGAAGTACCGCTGCGGGGAAGGGCTTCAAAGATCACCTCCAAATCCGTGAGCTTGTCCCGGTCGAAGGTTGCCCGCGCGACACGGGTGGTCATGCCCTGACCACTCTGCCGGTGTGCGTAGCTCAGAAACAGTGTGCGGTTTTCGGCAAAATCCGGGTGCAGAACCACATCCAGCAGGCCGCCCTGGCCGGCGACCACCAGTTCCGGAACACCGCCGACAGGCTCAGGCTGCAGCTCACCATTCTTGATCAGGCGCAGCCGGCCAGCCCGCTCGGTGACCAGTGGCGAACCGTCCGGCAGAAAGGCAAGGCTCCAGGGGTGTTCAAGGCCCTGGGCAACGGTCTCAAGTTGGAAGGATGGGCCGTCCGAGTGAAAAACCTTGTCGGCGAATGTCAGCGGCGACACAAGCAATGCGGAAAAGATCGTTAGGGTTGCCATTCCTGATGCGCAGGTCCAACGTTTCATTTTTGACTCCTGAAGATCGGTACTCGAAATGCGATGACTGTAGCCTCGTAGACTATACACCGCGTCCAGCCAACTGTATGACATAAAAAAGCCACCGCGCCCGGCGAGACCGGAGCTGAAAATAAGGCGCCTATGCCTGTCCTGTCTGAACCTGCCACTGGGCCGAATAGGGGCCGCCGGTTTTGAGCAGTTGGCTATGGGTGCCGGATTCCACTACCCGGCCATCGGCGATTACAGCAATGGTATCCGCGTCCACGATGGTAGAAAGCCGATGCGCAATCATGATCACGGTGCGGTTGTGGCCAATACGCTTCAGTGAGCGCTGAATGGCGGCTTCGGTTTCGTTGTCCACGGCGCTGGTGGCTTCGTCCAGCACCAGAATTGGTGGGTCTTTCAACAGGGCGCGGGCCAGGGAAAGCCGCTGGCGTTGACCGCCGGAAAGCCTGATGCCGCGTTCGCCCACCGGAGTTTCCAGCCCTTCCGGAAGGGCCTCGATAAAGCCCCAGGCTTCAGCGGTTCTGGCCGCCTCCATGATCTCGGCATCGGTGGCATCGGGCTTACCGTAGGCCAGGTTTTCGCGAATACTGCCCTCAAACAGATAGACGTCCTGGCTGACCAGGCCGATGGCGCCGCGCAGGGATTGCAGGTTCAGATTCCGAATCGGTTGGCCATCGATCCGGATATCCCCCTGGTTTGGATCATAAAAACGCAGCAGCAGTTTGATCAGCGTTGACTTGCCAGAGCCGGTGGCGCCCACCAGTGCCAGCGTGTGACCGGCGGGCACGCTCAGGCTGATGTCGGTGGTGCCGGCACCGCTGGATGGATAGTAAAAGCTTACTCCGTCCAGCTCTACGGCGCCTTTTACCGGTTCTGTCAGGGCTTTGCCACCCTCGTCCCGCACGTGCACCGGCTCGGCAAGCAGGTCCAGAATTCGCCGGGTGCTGGCCATGGCGCGTTCGAACAGGTCGATGACTTCGGCCAGCCCGGTCAGTGGCCACAGCAGCCGCTGGGTCAGAAACACCAGAACACCGTAAGCGCCGACATTGAGGTTGCCTTCCAGCGCCATCATGCCGCCGACGGTAAAGGTGGCCAGAAAGCCCGCAAGAATGGCCATGCGAATGATGGGAATAAACGCGGAACTTATGCGGATAGCCCGGCGGTTGGCCTGCACGTAGGCCTCGCTGCTTTCTTTAAGCCGCGCTGCTTCCCGCTGCTCTGCGGTAAAGCTCTTGATGGTGGCGATGCCACCCAGGTTGTTCGCCAGGCGGCTGGAAAGGTCACCCACTTTTTCCCGTACATCGGCATAGAGCGGTCCGGCCCTGCGTTGGAAGTAGAAGGCGCCCCAGATGATCAGCGGAATGGGGGTAAAGGCCAGCAGCGCAATCAGCGGCGACAGCACAAAGAACACCGCGCCCACGGCCAAAACCGTGACGACCACCTGAATCATGGCGTTAGCGCCGCCGTCCAGAAAGCGCTCAAGCTGGTTGACGTCGTCGTTCATGGTGGCCACCAGCTGGCCGGAGCTGCGGGCCTCGAAGAAGCTCATATCCAGGCGCTGGGCGTGTTCATAGGCATCTTGCCGCAAATCGGATTGCAACCGCTGGGCCAGGTTGCGCCAGAGGATCTGGAACAGATATTCGAACACGGATTCCCCGGCCCAGATGAAGAAAGTCAGCACCGCCAGAATGGTGATCTGCTCCTGCGCGGTTTCAAAGCCCAGACCCGCGACAAAGCTCTCTTCCTGGTTGACCACTACATCGATGGCCACACCGATCAGAATTTCCGGGGCTATGTCGAAGAGTTTGTTGATCACCGAGCAGGTTGAGGCCGCAATAATCTGCCTGCGATAGCCACGGGCGTAGGTGAGCAAACGAACAAGCGCCGAGAAACTGGAGGTCTGGGACATGGGGTGGCCTTTGAGCGGGTAAAGGACGCAGAGGTTAAAGCCTGGGGCTCAGTATTTAAAGAGAATCATTATCACTGACGTGACTGAGTGTTCTTCTGGCGTTGCAGCCACCGGTCGAGTTTGTCGGCGAATTCCTTGCGGTCGTTCTGGCTGAAGGGAGCCGGACCGCCGGTGACCTGGCCGGCATCTCGCATTTCTTCCATGAAGTTGCGCATGGCCAGGCGCTGGCGGATGTTTTCCCTGGTGAAGGCCTGGCCTCTGGGGTTGAATACGTCGGCCCCCTTTTCGATGGCTTCGGCGGCCAGTGGAATATCCTGGGTGATCACCAGGTCGCCTTTGTGCATCTGGTCCATAATTTCGTTGTCGGCCACGTCGAATCCCTGGGGTACCTGGAGCCGCCTGATATAGGGGTTCGGGGGCAGGGTGATGATATGGTTGGCGATGAAAGTTGTCTCGACCTGCCAGTGGGCGGCGGCCCGGCACAGTATTTCCCTGATGGGCACGGGGCAGGCGTCGGCGTCGACCCAGATTGGCATGTTTGGTTCCTTTGTCGGATTGGCTCTGGCGGTAAGTTTACCTTTTGTTGTTGTGAGCCTGGTAGATATGATCCACGTACTTATTTATAGGTCTTCACCCTTGGCGGGCCTACGCCATTGGGACGGACTTTCCAAAAACCGCTCCAAGCACTTCCCTGTGGCTTGTCTCCGGCCATCCCTGGCCTACGACATTTTTGGAAAGTCCGTCCCAATGGCTTGATAAAGCCGAGGATAGAAGTCCGCGAAACCTTGGCCGCTTGTGGCCGAAAAACAAGGTGATTTATGAAAGCTCGACTTTTTTCTTCCGCCATTCTGGCTCTCATCATGGGTGCGATTTTCATGGCCCCCTATGTTGCCCGAGCCGATGATGCGGAGGCACTGAAGGCACTGCGCGACGGCCAGGCGATTCTGATGTTGCGGCACGCGCTGGCGCCCGGGACGGGGGATCCGTCGAATTTCGATGTGGATGATTGCAGTACGCAGCGTAATCTCAACGACACCGGGCGACAGCAGGCCCGGGCCTGGAAGCCGTTTCTTGAGAACCAGGGTATTACCGAAGCTCGGGTATTCAGCAGCCAGTGGTGTCGTTGCATGGATACGGCCACAGGAATGGATATGGGTGAGGTGACGGAGTGGCCATCGTTGAACTCATTTTTCCGCGATCGTGGCGACGGGCCCGAGCAGACGCAGGATACCATCGACCGGGTTAATAGTCTGCCGGCCGGGGCGCCGGTGGTTCTGGTGTCACATCAGGTGAATACGACGGCTTTGACGGGGGTGTACCCGGCGTCCAATGAGGGAGTGATTATCGCGCTGCCGTTGGATGACAACCCGGATGTCCTGGCGCGGGTGTCGCCAGGCCGTTGAGGTCGACTGATGAAGGCCTTTATTGCGCAGAGGCGGCCTGAATCTGTTGTTCCAGCTCCCGGGTCAGGCCGGGCTCAAGCTTCAGGGCGCTGGCGAGCTGTTCCAGCCAGGCTCGCTCCATGGGATTCTGATTGTCGATCATCACGGCGCTGACGATGTAGATTTCCCGGCTGGCCTGGGGTGAGTCTGCGGCTCTGGCCAGGGCTTCGGCATCCAGCGGGGCGTCAAACTGTTGCTGGATCCAGGCGTTCAGTTCGTCGTCCGGGCCGAGTTTTTCGATTTCCTGGGTAAGAAGGGTGCGTTCGTTGCTGTCTATATGGCCGTCCGCCCGGGCGGCCATGATCATGGCCTGCAGGATTTCCAGTCCTCGTTGTTCCTGTTGCTGGCCCTGTAGCTGCTCGATCGGCTGGCCCTGTTGTTGCAGCTGTTGCGGAGACTGGGTTGCTGCACCGCCCTGACTGGATGACTGGTAGTTCTGGTAAGCCTTCCAGGCCAGAAAACCGGCACCGGCCAGGGCGCCGTATTTCAGAGCCGTGCCGCCCATTTTCCGGCCCCGTTTGGAGCCGACCATCATGCCCAGTGCGCCGCCACCCAGCAGGCTTTTCATGTCGAAGCCGGAACCCGATCCCGAACCGCCACTGCCCTTGAGCTGGCTGCCAACACCGTTCATCATTTTGTTGACGTCGAATCCGCTGCCGCCAGACTGGCCGCCCTGTGCCTGCTTCATGACCTGATTCAACACTGACATTACGTTCATTTTTCGGCTCCTGTTGATTCGCCTGGTCATTATCCCTCAGGCATTCTACGGCGTTATTTGCCTCCGTGGCATGAGCCACGGATTAATTTGTAGTCACCTGAGGACCAATTTAGTTCCATGGGTCATTCCCGACGGTTTGAATGAATATCAAACAAGGAGCCCCGATCTGAAACTCAGGGGGCGGCGATTACGCTGTCCAACTTCGGTACAATGACGCAGCAGTCTTCGAATCCGGTTGTCTTGCCACCCGGACTAATGTGCCGGGAGTATCTCCAGGGCAGACAACTTCTATCGATATTAACGAAAGAGTGTTCCATGAAAGCAATTGTTTGGGCCATAACAGCAACGATTCTTGTCCTGTCTAACGCCGCAGCGCTGGCGGAAACTTACACCCGGGGCGCGGTGTCTATCATTGACCCCTGGAGCCGGGAAACACCGCCGGGGGTATCCAGGGGTGTCGCTTACATGATGATCACCAATCATGGCGACAGCGTAGTGACCCTGACCGGCGCGAAAACCACCAGGGCCGGGGATGTCACCCTTCATCAAAGCAGAATGAAGGGGGATCTTGTCACCATGGAGTATGTGGAGGGTGGCCTGACCATTGCGGCAGGTGAAACCGTGGCGCTGGAGCCACGGGGTTATCATTTTATGCTGGATGACCTTGATCGGGCCCTGGTGCGCAACGAAAGTGTGGCCATGACGGTGTTTTTCGACGGCGCCGACGCGGTGGACATCAATGTCCGGGTGAAGTCCCTGGGCGACATGGATCACATGGACCACTGACGGCAATCCGGCCGGACGCTGCCGTTATTCGGTTTCGGCCGCCCAGCTTCCATAGGCCATATCCGCTACCCGGGCGATTTCGTCCTCGGGCACGGCGTCAATGTCTCCCAGCTCCAGCTTGTCGTAGTGAAACGCGTAAAGTCTGGATGCAAATTCCGCAATCGGCAGGGACGCCTCGCCGCGGATTTCCCCGTGACCCGAGGTTGAGCAGTTGATGTCCTGGCCCCAGTCCTGGCCGCTGTCATTGTTGGGGTTGAAGAAATACACCCGCATGTTGTTGTCGGGGCTCAGGCAGACCCTCCGGATAACAATCGCGTGGCGGCCCACAAAGCGCGCAGCACTGTCGGTGACGGCGATGCCCGCCGGCTGGGGGTGAATCAGGGGCATATTGTCGTTAAAGAAGGGGTGGTAACTGGCATAAAAGTGCCGGATAAACCCGTCGTAATCGACAATGTCGCCGGTTGTAACGTCGGTGACCACCCGAAAACCGTGATTGACCCACCAGCCATAGAACTCCGGGTTGATCCAGCGGTGGGCGTCGTCGTCGCGCTCACTGCAGCGGCGCCACATTTCGCCGTATATCCGGTCAAGATGCGGAATCAGGATCAGTGACACCGGGTCCACGTCTACCGGCACTTCAGTGACGAGGCCGACCTCCAGATGCTTTGATGACACCTCGTCGCCTTCAAAGCGTATCAGGATTTCGTTGTCCCTGGCCGCCCACGCCAGCAACTGCAGTAGATAGTCAGCCTCATGATCTGCCCACAGGCAAAGGCCAATGGCCGACTGGCAACTGGGGTTGTTACCCTGGCCCACCCCCAGAGGTTGCCCCAGCAGATTCAGTACCCCCGCTAACAGGAATACCCGGGGGCGGTGGGCGTCCCCGAACACTCTGCGTATCAATTCGCGATTTTCATCCGAGACCCGCAGTTCAATCTGCCGCCAGAGCGCCTGGGCGACGGCGGGGGTGAACAGAGACCCCCGCTCCAGCATCATGGCCAGGCCGAACACGGACTGACAGGTTTCCGGGAAGATGGCTTCATCAATCAGTTTTTTCACCAGCTCGTTATAGCAGAGCAGGTCGTCCTGGCCGGTCATGGTCAGGCCCAGGGCGTTGGGAAGCAGGTCATCTTTTTTCTGTGCGCGTAAAAACCGCAACAGTACCGCATGGTAAGGCGATGCCAGCCCGGTATCGTGCATGGAGTAGGCCAGCTGCGAGATCTCTTTTGCCAGCGTTTCCCCATCCATGAGTTCCAGCCGTTCAAGGTAAAGGTCGGTGCCCGGGTCTTCCCGGCTGCCCGGCGTTGGCGCAAACAGTGCGCGCACCAGGCGGGCGGCCTGTTCATTGCCCGAGGTTTCCAGGGTTGGATCGTAAAGGCAGGTGGCAATCTGCCCGATCATTTCGCGTATACCGTCTACCTGGACCGGGCGCTGCTTAAGCAGCCGCCAGACTTCACCTACAAGGCTGTCCAGCAGACTGGCGTAGCCCAGATGCTCCACCAGATAGGCGTATAGTGACTGGACAATAAACCCCAGTTGTTCGGGGCGCTCGCGATCAGCTTCGGAAAGCGTGCCGGACAGCAGGTCCAGGTTCAGGGCCATAACCTGGGTCAGGAAGTGCGACGCCTGTTCCGCGGAAATGCCCGGATGAAAGTAATCACCACGGACCACTGCCAGCATCCGCAATTCGCTGATCGCTTCGACGATAGCCGTAACAGCACCGGCGGACCGGAGTGACTGCTTGGCAAGCACGGGCTTGAGCAACGAGGGTTGCGCCCAGTCGCTGCTGCCAAAAATACCGGCGGCTTCCAGAGTGAAGACGCGGCGATAGAGCACGTCAAAGCCCCCTGGCAGGGTCATCAGTTGGCGCGAACTTTCCAGAAGCCCCATGCTGGATGCGGTATTGTCCGACTTGCGCGCCTGGGCAAAGTTGGCGATTGCAGTATCGAGCTGCATGGATGCTTCGTCGAGTGCGGGATTACCGGATAGGCTCAAATCAGGATGTCCTCGTTGGTTTATTCGGTGCGCTGTTTCAGGGTGCCATACTATAACGGAAGGCCAGCTTTAGCATTTGTAACTTTATGTTGCTACAGAAGCGGGCCAGACACAAAAAAGGCGCGGCCGTTGCCGGCCGCGCCTTTTCAATTCAGGTTAATGATCAAGCCAGATCGAATCGATCTGCGTTCATCACCTTGTTCCATGCAGCGACGAAGTCCTTGACGAACTTCTCTTCGTTGTCGTCCTGGGCATACACTTCCGCGTAGGCACGTAGGATCGAGTTGGAACCGAACACCAGGTCAACGCGGGTCGCAGTAAACTTGGTGTTGCCGCTCTTACGATCCACAATGTTGTAGGAGTTTTTGCCAGTGGGCTCCCAACGATTCGCCATGTCGGTGAGGTTCACGAAAAAGTCGTTGGTCAGCTGGCCAACGCGATCCGTGAATACACCATGCTTGGTGTCACCATGGTTGGTACCCAGCACCCGCATACCACCGAGCAGAACGGTCATCTCAGGTGCAGTCAGGCCCAACAATTGGGCACGGTCCAGAAGCATTTCCTCCGGCTTGACCACATAGTCCTTCTTCTGCCAGTTGCGGAAGCCATCGGCCAGCGGCTCCAGAGGCGCGAAAGACTCTGCATCGGTTTGCGCGTCAGTAGAGTCGCCTCGACCCTTCTGGAACGGCACGTGTACTTCGTGACCCGCGGCCTTGGCAGCCTTCTCGATGCCAAGATTACCGCCGAGAACAATCAAGTCAGCAATGCTGGCGCCGGTTTCGGAGGAAATCTTCTCGTAGACCTTGAGCACTTTGGCCAGTCGGTCGGGCTCGTTGCCCTGCCAGTCTTTCTGCGGGGACAGGCGAATCCGTGCACCGCTGGCACCACCACGCATGTCAGAACCACGGTAGGTACGGGCGCTGTCCCATGCAGTGCTGATCAGTTCATTCAGGCTGAGTCCCGCTTCATCGATCTTCGCTTTTACCACTTCCTCGATGTAGTTGGTTTCGCCCTGGGGAACCGGGTCCTGCCAGATCAGATCTTCCTTCGGTACGTCTGGGCCGATGTAACGGGCTTTCGGCCCCATGTCACGGTGGATAAGCTTGAACCAGGCGCGCGTAAAGCAATCTTTGAAGTAGTCCGGATCCGCCATGAACTTTTCACAGATGGCACGGTACTTCGGATCAACCTTCATCGCCATGTCGGCGTCGGTCATCAACGGCATTTTGCGCGTCTTCATGTCGGTTGGGTCGACGGGCATGTGCTCTTCTTTGATGTCGATCGGCTCGTACTGATTGGCGCCAGCCGGGCTCTTCGTCAGCTGCCACTCGTAGCCGAATAGTGAGTCAAAGTAACCCATGTCGAACACGGTCGGATTGGCTGTCCAGGCGCCTTCAATGCCGGAGGTCACCGCGTTGGTGGCCTTACCGTCCATATTCGGGTTCATCCAGCCAAAGCCCTGAGTTTCGACATCCGCACCTTCTGGCTCGGGCCCAAGTGCCTCTGCGTCGCCGTTGCCGTGCGCCTTGCCGACCGTGTGACCGCCAGCGGTCAGCGCCGCAGTTTCTTCGTCATTCATCGCCATGCGTGCAAAGGTTTCACGGATGTGA